>Ga0114922_10000239_pt1 | contig 52897 bp, 35 predicted proteins | sample AartaG_FD_100975 | JGI IMG/M metagenome (GOLD analysis project Ga0114922, IMG submission 100975) | Deep subsurface microbial communities from Aarhus Bay to uncover new lineages of life (NeLLi) - Aarhus_00045 metaG | ecosystem: Environmental > Aquatic > Marine > Oceanic > Sediment | place... | reverse complement strand
CCATGTAATACACCCGCAGATCGGGGCCGAAGAGCTTGAGGACCCCGACAAGGGGCGCCAGCAGGCTGGTGTAAACGATGAGCGACACTTCGCCGCGTCGCATCGCCCTTCCGGCCATCAGGCGAAGCAGTTGGGACGGTGGCCGGATGCGCTCCATCCGCCCGGCGGGGCTCGGCGCCTCGGCCAGAAGCTCCATGCGCTTCCGAAAGCCGTCCCGCGCCGGCCAGAAGTGGACTATCGCGTAGTGCTTGGCCATGTCTCGTCGGCTTCCCGGTGGGGGTGAGGTAGGCCCGGCTGGGCGGCTGTGTGCGCGTCGGCCTGGGGACGCCCGCGATCCCGCCAGCTCAGGCAAGTGCACGTAATGGCGAGCGCGTAGAGGGCCATCACGTGGGGGCCGAGCATCTGCCCGGTCAGCAGGCTCTCGCACAGCATGACAAGGTATATGGCCAGGGCGACGGCGAATCGCGACGGGTCGGCCCTGGACGCGGCGATCATCCTCAGGATTGCCACATTGAGCAGCAGCCAGCTCAGGATGCCCGCGGCCCCGAACATCAGCAAGACGTCCAGGGGATCGCTGTGGGTATGAATCCTGGCCCCGTACTTGCGTTCCAGCGCGTCGGCCATTCTCGAGTATCCGATGCCGCTGACCTGAGCCGGCCAGTCGAGGACGGCATAGTGCGCGAGGGCGACCCGCCAGAAGGTTATCCGTCCGGAGCCCGCCTTCTGTGGGTCGGATATGTCATCCCATCGCGCCTCGAGGTCCGCGGTGCCGACGGTAAGCGCGATCACAAGGATCACGGCCGCCGCGATGAGGACGGGGTTGGCCGCCAACTTCTCGCCTGTCCGCTTCCACCTGGCGGATGCGCGCCACAGTGCCAGCCACAGGACGGCGACGCCCGTGGCCGCCAGGCCTGCCCGCTGATAGGTCAGGACGACCGCCGCGAGGCACATGAAGAAGACGAACGCGCCGGAGAGCCGCCACCTCTCCCGGAACAGCCACAGGGCGACCAGGCCCGCGGTCGCGATAATTCCGGCCAGTCCCTTGGCCGTGTTCAACCCCGCGGCGCTGGCGACGATACCGGTGTAATGGGAGCCCTCCTTCCCGGCGCGCAGGTACAGGAAGGCGACCGACACGGCCCCGTAGATCCCGGCGACGACCACCCCCTTGAGGACGAGCACGCAATCGCGCCGGTCACGGCAACAGACGAATATCCCAAGCCACAGGACGAGCCAGTAAATGACCTGAAAGGCGGCGACCAGATCCTCCAAGGTCATCCTCCCGTTGAGCAGGCCGCACGCCAGGGACAGGAAGATGCTGCCGGCCAGACACGCCATGGGTATGAGCATGAATCGATATCGGGCGGGGAAATACCGCAGCCTTGCGAACACGAGCACGGACATCGCCAGCATGATTATCCCGTGAGACAACTGGGCAAGGGAGAGCGGTCCGATCCGCGGCACCCACTGCGACTGCACCTGGGCCAGGACCATGTCCAGCAGAGGTATGATGGCAAAGAGATACGCCGGGCGCAGTCGGCTACCGGGATGAACGGTCGCGCGGGCGCAGGGTTCGGCCGCCAGGCGGGCAACGGCCCCCTGGAGCCTTTGGGACCACCTGGTGCCGCGGGGGGTCCTGCCGATCGCGCCGTGATTCGTTGGTGGTGACACCGTCTTTGCTCTCGATGAAGCCTCAGTTGTCGCGTCCGTTTTTCAACGCGTGCGCCTTGGCCAGGGACTGCATCGGCACCCTCGGCCTGAGGCACCACAAGCCAACCTCCTTGACGACCAGCCAGAAGGAAAGCAGCACAACGCCACAGACTCGCAGGGCATCGCCGAGGCCCCTGCTGCCCACTCCTTGACGAGAAGTCTCGCCCAACACCGACGCGATTTGAGCGGCCCCCAGCTTGACGTCATAGTGCTCGCGCATCACCGTCAGGCCATAACCTCCAAGCCGACGTCTGTGCGCGGGGTCCTCAACAAGGGGGCGCAGGGCGTCGGCGATTTCCGTCGCGTCCGGTTTGCTTCGCCTTCCGCGGGCCGTGAAGTTGTGGCGCATCAGTCTCTCGAGATTCGCTGGACATACGACGCCGCCCAGTCCCTCTTTCCCCACGACCACGGTTGGCTTGCCGCAGGCCATGCCCTCCCATGCGCCGCGACCGACGCCGATGCAGATGTCGCGGTCTGCCAGCTCATCGGGGACCGAACGAACGAACCCGTGAATTCGAACGAGGTCGGCGGGGCACTCGCCGCCGGCCTTGGCGACGTGCTTTCGCACGTCCTCGATGTCCTTTCCTCCGCCGTATATGTGCAGGCGAACATTCCTCCCGGCGGCGCTGAGCATCCGGACAGCGTCGATCACGAGCAACACCGCGGGTATCTTCTCGTCCTCCAGTCGCGAGGCCATTGCAATGCTCACCGGCCGGCCGGCCGCTTGGCCGACACCGGCTCGCCCCGCCGCCTTCGAGAGCCGCTCCACATTGACCCGTGCCCTGACGACGGGAATGTCCTTCGCGCTGCGGTGCAGCCAGTTGGCCAGCAGATCGCGCGTCTCCTCCGAGTTGGCAACGACGAGTCCCCGGAAAAATCGCGTTCTCGCGTGCATGCGTGGGCCGAGCTCGTAGTAGACGCACGGAACGCGGCAGAACCATCGCGCGAGGACGGCTATCGGCAGGTGCCCGTCCGACATCAGCAGCAGCGCCTGGTGCTTCAAGGCCCGGATGCCGCGTATCGCCGAGACGAGGCTGCGGGCCGGGCAATGCCCCCACAGCATCGACAGGGGCGAGTCTCGGGGGATATCGACAATTCTCAGATGCCCCACATCCTCCAGCGAACGGAATCGTGACTTGTCGATATAGAGAGTCACGTCGTGGCCCTGCCTGGACAGCTCCGACGCGAGTGAGGCCGTGGTGTTCTGCGCCCCGCCGAACCCAATTGACGCGCACAGGATTCCGACGTTCATCGGGCCATCCCCCGGAAATCCTCCATTCTCGGCACGAGCAGCTCTGTGAGCTGCAGCCCGCTCATCTTTGCGTACTCCCGGGCGAACACCAGCGACCCCAAGGCATAACTGATGGAAACAGCAATGCCCGCCCCGACGATACCCCACCTGGGGGCCAGGAGGCAGGTTGCGGCAACGTTCACGACAATCGCGCCCAGGAAGACCTTCGCGGCCACAAGCGGGTGGCCTCGCCCGGCCAGGTCGGAATTCAGAATCTTGAAGAAGACCACGCAGACGATGCCGGGAAGCATCAACTGAATCACGGGGACGCTGGCCCTGTAGGCCTGGCCATACACCATGCCGACGAGGGCGTCGCACGACATGGCCACGGCCGCCGCCACGGCGGCTGCGGCGATCAGCCCGAGCCGCGCTATCCTGGCGGTCGTCTTGGTAAATGCCTTGGCGTCGCCGGCGCCGGTGCTGTGGGAGAAGATCACCATCCCGATCGCCGAGGGGACCACCCACAGCGTTTCCGAGATGTTCACGCCGAGACTGAACTGGCCGATGTCGCCCGGGCCCACGAAGAGCTGGAGCAGGAGAATGCTCACACGGTAGTTCAGCCCCAGAACAAACAGGGCCAGGGCAAAGGACACCCCCCGGCGGGCCAGCAGCCACATCACGGCGGGACGCCAGCGCCACTTCCACCCGAATCCGGCCACAAACCAGTACAGGAACATGCCTCCCCCGGCGGCGGAAGCGACCAGTCTGCCCAGGACGGCGCCCAGAATGCCCATGCCAAGAACCAGGATGAAGAGCACGACGGACAGGAGATTGACCACGCCGACCAGGGTCTGGGAGAAGCCTACCTTCCCGATCCATTGCTGCCCCAGGGCTATGCCCGACCCGTAGCGGACCATGAGCATGGCCGCGGGCGCGGCGGCCAGCGCTGCCGTCACGGCCAAGCCGTATCGCGATGCGCCCGTCAGATAGGCGTATCCCAGCACAATCGAGAGCGAGAGGAAGGACATCAGGACCCACAATCCCACGATCGCGCTGAAGACCTCCGCGGCAGTCGCCAGGCCCTTGCCGATGGCCCGGGCGGCAGCCTGGCGAATGCCCAGCTCTGCGAAGGAAACCACGAGCATCGGCACCACCATCAGCGTGGCCAGTACGCCTTTGCCTTCGGGCCCGAGCCATCTGGCGACCAACACGCTGGCCAGGAACCCCAGCCCCGCCACGCAGATCCTCGTCAGGACGGCCACCAGCGAATGGGCCTTGAGCCTCGCCCAAGGCGCCTGGGATTCGCGCGCGGAGCGGCCTGCGACGGCCATTTCGCCCGCGGCCGACATTTCCCAGGACGGCGACTGCCTTTCAGGATCGCGCAAGGTCATTTCGCCTCGCATAGGAGTTCGCCGCGCCTGACCACGCCCGTGGGATGCGAAAGGCGCAGCCGTCTTCCGATCTTCGCGGCCGGGGAGATATCGCAGCCCCAACGCGTCTGCATACGGTACTGGAGCCACGCCTTCAGGCCCGGAATACGAACCCTATTCACGTGGAGGTAGTGCTGGATGCGATGCGACGCCACCGTGCGAGACCCCACGGAGAACAGCGCGGTGGCCAGTTTCGCCAGGGCTCCGGCGCCTCGACAGTAATGGTCGAGGTCCTGTGAAATCAGCCAAAGCGTTTCCTTGAAGTTCATATTCCTGCCTGCCGCGCGGCTGACCGTGGCGGTCATCGACTACGCCGCCGCCCGGTGCCGCCTGTTCACGCGGACGCCGACGGCCGCCAGTTTCCCGGCCAGGTCCTCGTACCCGCGATCGATCTGCTCGGCGCTGCGAATCGTGGTCGGCCCCTCGGCGACCAGGGCCGCGGCCACCAACGCCGCCCCGCCCCGCAAATCCGTTGCATTCACTTCCGCGCCCCGAAGCGCGCACGGACCCGACACGATCACCGTATTGCCCCGGACGCTTATCCTCGCCCCCAGTTTCCCGAGCTCGGCTACGTACTGAAACCTGTCGCGGAAGCGAATGTCCGTAATTCGCGTCTCGCCCTCCGCCTGGCTGGCAAGCGCGGCGAACAAGGGCTGGATGTCGGAATTGACGCCGGGATAGGTCCCCGTGCTCAGGTCGAACGGCGTCAGCAGTCCGGGCCGTTCAACCACCAGGCAATCGCCCTCCCGCCGGAACCGAACGCCCGATTCGCGCAGGTAGATCATCGGGACCTCCAGGTCTTCCGCCGGGAAATGCCGAATGCTTATCCTGCCCTTTGTGATGGCCGCAAAGACCGCAAACGTCATCGCCTCCACGTTGTCGTATATGATGGAGTAACGTCCCCCGCCGAGACGATCGACTCCCTCGATCTCGATCAGCCCCGACCCCAGGACCGAGATTCGGGCGCCAAGGCAGTTCAGGAAGCGGATCAGGTCCATGACTTCGGGGCGGGTGTGTGCGTTGCAGAGCAGAGTGCGCCCCCTGGCACGGACGGCCGCGAGGATGGCGTTCTCCGTGCCGCCGGTGGTGCGAAACGGGAATACGATGCGCCCCCCCGTAAGCGATTTCGCCCGGGCCTCCAGCCGATCGCCCCGCTCGCGACACACAGCTCCCAGCGACTCAAGAGCCATGATGTGCATGTCATGTTTGCGCGGGCCGATCCTGCATCCGCCGGGCAGCGGCACGGAGCCCCGGCCGGTTCTCCCCAGCAGCGCTCCCAGCAGTAACAGGCTGGTGCGAACGGAGCCGAACCGTCCGGGTATCTCGGAGCTTGGGCCCGACGCCGGCCAAGAGATCCGCACCCCCAGGGCCCCGCGTTCTTCTATCCTCGCCCCCATCGCGCGCAGCATCTGAAGCTTGATGCGCACATCGCGGATGTTCAGAGGCATGTTGTCAAGGACGACGTCCTCTTCCGCCAGCACCGACGCGGCCAGGACCTTCAAGGCGGCGTTCTTCGCGCCGCTCAAGGTCACCTCGCCCGTTGCGGGCTCGACAGAACCGGCTATCGTGATGCTGCTCATCGTGTCACCGAACGCAGCTATTGTGAAAGCGGAACGTCTCTCCGCGGTCTTCGGTCCATTTCGGCTCAGGCGGCGCGCTGCCCCGGCGCCAGCTCGTTCAGGGACTGCTCGTCTATCAGGCGGCCGAACAATGCTGCCCGGCGACCGGCAGACTCCAGCGAACCGTCAACCGGTATATCCGCCTCGATCCGCACGGACAGGCCGGGAGGGTCGTCGGGCAGTGTCCCGACCAAATGGATGACGCCACGGGAGGCCGGCGGGCCCGGCGGCCCAGGCCGCCAGAACAGTCTGCGGGTCGGGCCCTCGGGATAGACCACCGACACGGACAAACTGGCAAAGCCCATCTTCTCCGCCGTGGCGCACATGCTCTGCCACCATGCATCCAGCGTGGTGGCCCCACACAAGCGCAACTGTGCCTCTTCGAGATGCCGCTTTTCCTGCCCGGCCTCGCGGGCGACGGCGAGATTCCGGCGCAGGGCGGCGATACTTCCTCCCAGGCCGATCGCCCCCGCGGCTCGGAAGACCAGCACCAACAGCACGAAGACGCAGCCGAACACGACCAGCGCGTCCCGGCCGCGAGCGACCATCATGAACGTTCCCAGCCCGCCGGCTATCAGCGTCACGACGTACATCAGGATCACGGCGCGGCGCTGGCGCAGCCCCCCGGCCAGCAGCCGGTGGTGAATGTGGCCGCGGTCGGGAGCGAAAATGGACCGCCTCTGGACGATTCGGCGAAGGATGCTGAAGAAAGCGTCGAAAATCGGCACCCCCAGGGCCAGGAACGGCAAGGCGAGCCCTGCCAGGGTGGCGGACTTCAGCGCACACATTACGCTGGCCGTGGCGATCACAAAGCCCAGGAACATGCTTCCGCAATCGCCCATGAACGTCTTGGCAGGATGGAAGTTGAAAATCAGGAAGCCCGACAGGCTCCCCAGCAGGGCCAGCACCAGCACCGCCATGACAGGCTGGCCGGTGTAGATGGCGAAGATCGCGATCACGCCGCAGACGACGGCCGAGATGCCGGCGGCCAGGCCGTCAAGGCCGTCGATCAGGTTGACGGCGTTGGTGATGCCGATGATCCAGAGCATGGTGATCGGCCACGCCCACCATCCAAAATCCAGGCTGAACCACTGGCCCACGGTGACCGAACCGATGCGGATGCCGAACCCGCAGACGACCGCAGCCGCTAGCGCCTGGCCCAGCAGCTTGGTCCGGGCCGACAGGCCGCGGACGTCATCGACCAGGCCCACGACGAACACGAACACGCCCGTCGCCAACAGAACGATCGCGTGGGTCCTGACGAGGCGGAAGGCCTGACCTATGACGTTGTCCAGGACGAGCACCGAGATCGACATGGCGATCGCCGGCAGGGCAATCGCCAGCCCGCCGATCCTGGGGGTGGGCGAGCTGTGCACTTTCCGTGCGTCGGGCGCGTCGAGAATGCGCATCGCCCTGCCGATGCGCGCGACCACGGGCGTGGTCAGCAGCGCCAGGAACGTCGCTCCGAGATAGACGCAGAAGTAGGTCCGCATGAGTTCTCACGCACAACCGAGGAGGCGGCCAGGGGCCCTCGCCGGAGGCAGATGATCGACCGGCTCGAGCAGGTCGGTCAGTGCCCCGGCCCCGGGGTGCGTCCTGGGCGGATTCTCCGAAAGCTTCAGCATGCTCGTGCCTCTCCTCTTGCTTGCGGCAGCGCGAACTCCGTTCCCGTCGGTGCACCGACGAGGTTCCCGACATCTCCACCGCAGCGGCAACGGCGCGTCATTCGGCAGCCGCCGCGGCCGCAAGTACACTCATGTCCTCGATGAGCCTGCGCGCAGCCCTCATCCCGGGCTGGAAACGCAGGCACACACGCGCTTCGTGCATCGCCTGGGGCACCTGGCCGGTTGCGGCCAATGCCTTAGCCAGGCGGAGTCGCCAGTGCACCTGCCCGTACTGAAGCGCCAGCGCCCTGCGGAAGTATTCGATCGCCGCTTCATAGTCCCGGGATCGGAGGCACTCCTTTGCCAGACTGGCAAAGGCCCATGCCGGCGCGTTGGGCTGGCGGCACTTGACCTTCAGCAGGGCGACGGCCTCTCGGCAGGCTTCGTCCGCCAGGTCATGGTGCTCGGGCTCTTGGCGCAACACGTTGGCCACGTGCAGCAGCCGGCCGATGTCGCCCCTGGCAACTGCCAGAGCCATGTCCGGGCGGTTCACCTGGCGAACGTAAACTTCCACGACATCGCGCAGCAGGCGGCTCTCAAGCCGCAGGCTGCGACGGAACTTGGGCAGCGAGTCATCGACGCGCCCTTCCATGGCGTCCAGGAGGCCCGCCGCGAAGCAGGCGATCGCGTCGCCTGGGGCAAGGGCCAGCCCGGTCCGGATGTGGTCGGCGCCGCGTGGCTCCCCGAGGACGAACCTTTGCAGCATCCCCAGGGCGCTGTAGGTCCGCCCGAAGCCCGGGCAAAGCCTGCGTGTGCGGTGCAGGTCTTTGACGATGGCGGGCGTGCCCGCCACGACATGGGGCACGTCGGCCAGCTCGGCAATTCGCCCGTCGCGGACACGGCAGAGGCGGCGCCAGCGGCAAAAGTTGAGAAAATAGCGATACTCGACGTTCCCCGGCTCAAGCCGCGCCGCGGCCGCGGCATGTGATTCCAGGGGTCCGTAGTCTTCGTCGCTACCCAGCCAATCGCCCTGGCGAAGCCTGTATGCGATCGACAGGGCTTGCTTCCAGTGTGCTTGGGCGAGGCAGGCGCGGGTGGCCGGAAGCAGCGACCACAGCCCCAAGGCCACGACACAGCACGGGGCGGCGAAGCGGAGCGGGCGGAAGAAGAAGGCCCTGGCTGGCCGCTCCGGCCGTTCGTGCTTGCGGGCGAGCCCTCTTGCCATGGACACAAGGATCCCCGCGAGTACAGCGGCCAAGCATTCGCTGCCCAGAACACGCCGGCCGGAATTGCCAAGGCCGTGAACCATGATCGCCAGCAGGGCGAAGCCGATGCCAAAGGCGGCCCAATGGATCGGCAGGCGGGCCCCGCGGACAACGCGCGCGTAACACCACCAGACGATCCCCAGGAACCCCAGCCCCAGGCCCAGCCCCACCAGGCCCGTAGCCTCCGCCATCTGGACGTACCTGTTCCATGCCTGGTCGGGCAGTTGAGGTATCGTCGCGCCACCCAACACCCGGCGGACCACTCCGTGGGTGCCGCTGCCCGTTCCGATCACAGGGAGCGTGCCTATCCAGACGCGCGGGTCGTTGATGACCTGCCCGCCGTCAACGCTCTGCGCGGAAGCCAGGCGGCCACGCGCGGCATCGAAACCGGCGTGCAGCGCCCACGCCAAAGCTCCCAACGCCAGCAGGGCGACAATCCAGCGTCGGCGCTTCAGGCCTGCTTTCAGGGCCAGCATCACCGCGGCGAAGGCGCCTGCCAGGAACAAGGCGACCGCCCCGCCGCGCCTCGGCGACAGGAGAACCGTGACCGCACCGATGAGCAGTATCCCGGCCAGGCACCAGACCGCCGGCATCCGCGGCTTTCTCAGTTGCGCCATGAGCGCTTGCAAGGTGAGTTTTCGGCCGGCGACCCCTTCACGCAACTTGACCAGGAGCAGACCCAGAGCGGCGCCCATCGAGACGTTCGTGTATTCCGTGTAACGGATGTGACTGATGATTCCATCGGTCCAGGCCGAGTTCCGACCGACGGACATGATCCAGGAAGCCTTGTGGTAGAAGTGGCCTTGCGCCAAGGCGGTCACGGTAGCAAGGACACCGACGGCCGCCATCGCGCCCAAGAGGCGCTTGATCTGCTCCGGGCGACGATGGACGTTCACGACCACCACAAAGACCGCCGCGGCCGCAAGCGTCAGGCGAAGGTCGTGCCGTGTGGCCAGCGGATAGAGGCTCAGTGTTACCCTCTTGAGCGCATTAGCGGCGTCGGGCAGGTCGCCCAGGAGTTTCGTCCTGGCCGCCAGGGCATCGGAGGAAAGGACACCTGCCAGCCCGGCCGGGAGGGGGGCCAGTTGCAGGACCAGCAACGCCAGGAAAAGCCCCACCGGCAGATACGCCCACGACCACACGAAACGAGGCGTCGGCCTGACAGCGAGTTTCACCGACAGGCAGAAGGCCATGGCGCCAGCCAGGGCGAGCAAGGCGACCTGCCCCCACATCTCATGAGCGCCGGCCAGCGGCACGCAAACCACCAACGCGATCATCAGGTACTCGATGATCGCGTCCAGCCGGCTCGCGGCGGCGCTCGGAGCATCGGTATGTGGTGCGGGTCCGATCATTCGCGGCCCCTGGCAGGTCGCCTGAGACCCCCGAGCAACCGGACTACAGCGGCCCACGCTCCGCTGCGGCGAAGCGCCTGGGACAGCCACGACGAGCATTGAGCGCACTGTCCGCGGACAAATTCATCGTTCGTTCTCATGGCGTCCGTCACCTGGCCTGAGCATGCTCTCGATCCTTCCCGGCCTTGCGCCGCTCTCTGTTCTTGTCCGCCCTTCGGGCATAGTCGTACGGATACCCGTAGTAGCCGTAGCGGTCGTCGCCACGAGGCACATCGTTGACAACGACCCCGAGGACACGGGCGCCAACGCGCAAGAGGTTGTCCAGGGCTTGCTCGGTCAATCTTCGAGTGGAGCTCTCGGCCCTCAGGACAAGCAGAGTGACGTCGCACAACGCCGCCAAGATCCGCGCGTCGGCGACGGCCATGACCGGCGGCGAGTCAAGCACGATGCGGTCATACCTCTCTGACAGATTCTTCAGGACGCCGGCAAATGCCTGGCTGCTGAGCATCTCCGAGGGATTGGGCGGGATCGGGCCGGAGGGAAGGACGTGCAGGCGCTCGATCATGGTGGTTCGAATGGCATTGACGTACGAATCCTTGCTGACGAGCAGATTCGTCAGGCCGGGGTCCGGTGCTACCTGGAAGATCGTGTGCTGCGTCGGCTTGCGGAAATCGGCGTCCACGACGAGCGTCCGCTGCCCGGCCTGTGCCATGCTCATGGCCAGGTTGCTCGCCAGTGTGGTCTTTCCCTCTGCCCTGTCGGGTGAGGTGACCAAGAGCGTCTTGGCCTCGCCTCCGGGCACGCCGAAGTACACGGCCGTGCGAATCGCACGGTACGCCTCCGCCGGAGGAGACGAAGCGGCCAGAACCACGGTCTGGCCGCGGGTCATGTCGTCGCCCTTGCCGCCCATGGACGGCACGGTTCCCAGGACAGGCACGCCCAGGGACATGGAGATGTCCTCGGCCGAATGGAAGCTCTGGTCCATGCGGGCGTGGAGCAATCCCAGGAAGCAACCCAGCGCCAGCCCCCCGGCCACGGCGATCGCCAGGATGTGGGCGACCTTGGGGCTGGCCGGAGTGCTCGCCACGCGGGCGACCTCGAGGATGCTGATGTTGAGCGCCCCGGTGTCCTCGGTGACGTTGATCTCCTTCATGCGACTGTCGAGAGTATCGCACAGCTTCTCGGTGCGCCGGAGGGCGCCCCGGAGCACGGCGTATTCGGCCTCTTTAAGGTTCAGCTCCCGGGCCACCTTCTTCTGCTGGTCGAAGGACGCCTGGATCTCCGCCTCCTTCTCCCTGGCCTGGAGCAACTGCTGGCGGGCCACCTCACGATAGGCGTCGGTGAGCGTCCGCTCGTGCGCGGCGATCCGTTTCGTCAGCCCGTCGATCTTCTTCCGGTGGGCTCTGACTGCCGGGTGCTGGGCAGTGTACTCTCGGTCCAGGCTGACCAGCTCGAGCTCCAGCCGGCTCAGTTCCCCCCGCAGCCGCGCATCCAGGCTGTCGTAGGAAGTGAATCTGCCTTTGGCCTGGAGGGCCTCGAGAACCTGCCTGAGCTTGGCCCGGTCTTTCATGTCGCTCTCGGCCGCCTTGTCGGCGGCCCTTGCGTCGATCACCTGGAGCTGCGCGGCGGTGAGCGCTTCAGAGAGCCTGGCCAGACGCTGCACCACGATGTTGCCCTTGTCGTTCTCAAAGGACAGTGCGCCGTTGGTCTGCTTGAACTCCAACATCTCCTGGAGCTTGGCGGCCAGTTCCGCATCCCGCTTGGTCTTTTCCTTCTGGAGTATCTTCAGGACCTCCCAGGCGGTGGAACGCTTCTGCTTGGTGTGGTAGGTGATGTAGGCGTCAACGATGTTGTTGACCAGGGAGGCCGCCTCTTCGGAGTACCTCGACTCGAATGAGACACTGATCAAGTCGTCTTTCTCGCCAACCTCGACGAGAAGCTTCCTCTTCAGGAACGCCACCGGATTGCCCGCCCCGGCCAAGGACTTCAACTGTCTCATTCCCGGCTTGGCCAACGCGGCCGACAGGATCGGCGTGGACTTCAGCAGCTCGCACTGCGTGAAGAGGTAGTTCTTGGACTGGGTCATCACCCCTTCGTTATCGGTGATGATCTTCGGGCCGGTCTGTTCGACGTACAGGCGCGAGGTGCTCGCATAGGTGGGCGTGACCTGGGTGAGATAGACCGCCGCGGCCGCCAGGCACGCGATCATCGCCAACACGACTATCCACCGTCGGCGCCAGATCATCGTGAACAGACCGTCCTTGGACAGCTCGGCCCCTGTCGGCCTGGTCAGTTGCCAGACGTCATGATCGCCGCCTGTGTCTTGCTTACCCGTATTCATCTGCCTTCTCCCGCGACCCTCGCCAGCCAACGGCACCCCGGCCGCAGCGGGAATCTGGTTCTCAAAGAGCGTAGGAAGCATGAACGCCGAAGCTCACCCTGAGCATTTGCATCAGGATTCGGCGCCCCTCGGTGCGCGAGGTCTGTTCGACGGCAATAACATCGCCCGGCTTGAGCGGGATATTGGCCGCCCCGATCAGAGCGCCGCCGCCGATCTTGAACGGCACGGCCAGGAATCCGCCCGAGGCGTCTTGACGGCAGATCTTGGCATACTGCGGGTTCCCGCCGGCATCGACGCCGCCGGCGGCCGCCAGCGCGTGGGCCAGGGTGTACCGAACGCCGGGCGGATACGGGAACACGCCGGGCTCGTTGACCAGCCCGACAACGGTGAAGTTCCGCTGTTCGAGGCTCTTAACCTCAATGATGTCGCCGCCCTTGAGCGCCACGTCGGCGAACGGAATGTTCAGTCCCTTGACCGGCAGGAGCAGGGGCTGCGAATCGCCGGATGCACCCGACCGGCGTACCCGAATGGCGCCGGCCCCCTCCTGGACAATGCCCCCGGCCTTCATCAGGGCCGAGACCAGCGACATCTGGTCGCTGTTGAGCTCATAGGTACCCGGGTCGTTGACTGCCCCGAGGACCGAGACCCTTTCCGTGTGGTACTCGAGCACCCGGGCCGCCACGGAAGGCAGATGCTTGAGATACTTCGGATGGTACGCGCTCACCACGGACGCCTCGATCTCGGAGAGCGCCATGCCGGTGGCCTTTAGCTCGCCGACGATGGGCAGGCGGATGGTCCCGGCCTTGCTGACGCGGCACAACAGGGGCTGGGCGTTCTGGTACCTGGGGGTGACGACGTCGTGCATTACCACGGGCAGGTGCAGTTCGAGCAGGTCGTCGGCGACTACGCGATACGGGCCGGTGCGCAGCTTCGCCCTTGTGAGGGCTTCGAGGTCAACCACCGGACTAACAGGCCCGGCCTTCGCCAACGCAGCCAACTGAGCCGGCGACGCCGTCATCCCGGCATCGCATCCTGCAAGACACAGCAGCCACGTCAGACAGACGGCCGAGGCCCCCACCACGCCAACCGTCGTGGGCTTCGGGTCGAGGTCCATTTTGTCGGCCTCCGTGAGCCGACGCTTGATCGCAGGTCCTGCCGTACCGGCCGGAATCTGCTCCGGCCGATCCTGCGACAGGACCGCAAGCGTCCCATGCTCGCTCGCACCCTAAGCCCGACCTAGTATATTGGCCGCTCTCCCCGCCAACTCAGCGGATTGAGCGGAACGACATCTTGCTCAGACCAGCCCGGCAGCGCCGACTTCAGGCGCGGTATGACCGCTTTGCCTTCGTGCAAGCGCGCCCCATAACACAACCGACCCTCACCACCCTAATCGACATGAACATCTCATGCCTTTAGCTAGCCCACACTTATGCACGAGCCACCAACCCGACACAGTATACGTCTTGCTTATGCCAAGGCTTACGTAGGCTCAAGGCCGCCAGCGAGAACGGCACCCCGCTTTAGTCCGTTTGAGCTTCCTACGCGCGTGTCCACGTAACCGGCGGCGTGGAAAATGCTTACAGAAGATGCCCCGTTCGTTCGAGCCTTGTCCCTCCCGAAAACTCGGTTGCTGACGTCCTCGCCGGATGCAAGGCCAGCCCATTCGGACGCCATTCTCTCGCCGGATGAGGTTTTCGGGAAGGACAGCTGCCGGCCCAAAGAGAAAGTCCCCGACTGACAGGGGCTTGCGGGAACACGCGCGACTGGACTCGAACCAGCAACCTTCGGTTCCGTAGGGCTACACTGGCCTCCTAAGCCCCTTCTGCGAAATCACTTACAAGCTAGAAAAGGCGTCATTTCCTGGACTTACAGTGGCTTACAGGTGGGCCACAAGTGGCTGACAAGTGGCAACACAGCGCAGACTGACGCACTTTTGACGCACTCCTCCCAACTCAATGCAAACCTCGTCGCCCGCGTCCTCTGTTGCCCAGCCTGCCCGTGTCCAGTACCTCAGGCCTGGACATGGGCAGGTCAAGGGGAGTCGTCCACACAGCAGAGCCTTCTGCTTTTTCTTAGCTATCCCGCCGCCGACAGACCCCAATTGTTGCTGCCTGCCCCTCTTGACCCCCACCGGGTGGATTTCGCGCTGTACCGAGAATCCGGTCATCTTTAGGCATCCAGAGGCCTGCTCTCTGACAGAACCCGGTTGCTGACGTCCTGGCCGAATGCAAGGCCAGCCCATTCACGCCATTCTCTCGCCGGATGAGGTTTTCGGGAAGGACAACAGGAGCAGGCGTCATCCATGCCTTGTCGGCCGACACTGAGCGCGCCGCCTAAGCACAAGCGAACGCTTCCAGGCCATAGGCCTCTTGTGCTCCGACCGCAATACGGTAAGATCATTGGGGTCTCCTGCGCAAGCCGAGGGCAGCGGATGCAGGATTTCGATTTCATCGAAACGCCGGAGAACGTGGAGCTTCAGCGCAGGCTGGCGGGAATCGGCACGCGTTTCATCGCCGGCTTGCTGGACAACCTTATCATCTTCACATCCCTGCTGGTTGTCGCGCTGATCGGGATCTTGGCGGGGGCGTGGGGCTTGACTAAGTATCCCGAGCTCGGCGGGGTGGTCATAGGGCTGCTGATGGTAGTGTTCTTCCTGGTCTACTGGGGATACTTCGTGTTCTTCGAGATGGTGACCAATGGGCAGAGCCCTGGCAAGAAATCGCAACGGATCCGCGTCGTCAAGGACGGTGGCGGGGCCATCACATTCGTCGACATCGCCATTCGCAACCTACTGCGCGCAGTGGACTTCATCGGGTTCTACGCCGTCGCGGGCCTTTGCATGTTTCTGACCCGCAAGTCTCAGCGGCTAGGCGATCTGGCCGCCGGTACGCTGGTCGTTTCCGAGGCCGTCTCCGACTACTCCGCCAAGAGCGGCAAGCGGCGTAAGGCCGTGGGGCGATGGGAAGATGAAGCCACGGCCGGGGTGCTCCGCGCGACCCAGTTAATGCCAGAGGAATACCGCGCCTTGCTAAGCTACTGGCGGCGGCGGGGCGAGTTGACCGTGGCTGCCAGGCATCGCCTGCTGGATCGGTTGGTGCGCCCGATCCTCCGGCGCACGGGCCAACTGGACGACGCCGAGACTCTCCAATCGCTTGAATACAAGCTCGAACTGCTGATGCAGAGGGCTTTCGAGGCGAAGGCGTCCGAACTGGCCAGCCCAGAGGGACCCCTAGAATGAGCGCAACCAAGTTCCTCGAAACGCGCAAGCCCGCCTGGGATGAGCTGGAGTCGTTGCTGAAAGCCGCTGGCCGAAAGGGCTCGGCGGGCCTGACGGATGAGCAGCTCTATCGAGTGACGCGGCTGTATCCGGCCGTCGCCGTGGACGTGGCCCGGGCGCGGATGCTGGAGATTGATCCGCTGACCCAGGCGCACATCAACCGACTTGCGATCGCGGCACACGGAATGCTTTACCGCCGTAGGCACTCCCGCCCGGCCAAGGCGGTCTGGAGGTTTCTCGGGCACGACTATCCGCGGCTGTTTCGGCGGCTTTGGGCTTACGTCCTGCTCGCGACGGCTATCTTCCTGATCGGCGCCCTCGGCGCCTACGCAGCGGTGCGTGGCGACCCCGACACGGCAAGGCTGTTCGTGCCGCGGGGCCTGGACGTTCAGGACAGTGGCCAGGTCACGGCCGAAGACATCAGCGAACGGTACCGCCGCGCGCCGAAAACCCTCATGGCCGGCATGATCACAACCAATAACATCCAGGTGTCGTTCTTTGCGTTTGCGTTGGGGGCCCTGGCCGGTGTGGGGACGTGCTGGGTCCTTCTGACCAATGGCATGATGCTGGGTGGATTCGTCGGCCACTTCGCCAACCATGAGCTGACGTACGAGGTCTGTTCGTTTCTGATCCCTCACGGCGCGCTGGAGATCTTTGCGATCCTGGTTGCGGCGGCGGCTGGCCTAAGGATGGGGCTGTCGTTGGCGGTTCCCGGTTCGCAAACCCGGCTGGCGTCTCTTCGGGCCGGGGCGAGGGAGGCGGTCCTGCTGGTGCTCGGGACAATCCCCATGTTCCTCGTGGCCGGATGCATCGAATCGTTCGTCACGCCAAGCTACCTGTCCGGTGGGACAAAGATATCCATCGGGCTGCTGGTACTGGCAACGGCGATGGCCTATTTGTGCGGCTCCGGGCGGTCGGCCTGGCCCTCGGCGGCGCCGGAGGGGCATGCGGCTACAGGCGCCGCGTCCACTTGATGGTGAGGTAGCGGTTGATCAACTCGGGGGTCAGTTGCTTGGGGGTCACATCGAGGACATCCACACCATTGCGACGCATCTCAGTCAGGGCCTCCGACCGGGCCATCACTACGTCCAGGGCTGCGGCCTTACTGTACGGATCACGCGACTTGGCGATGGGCTGTTCGGCTACAGCGGTCACCGCCGGATTGGCCAACGTGACCGCCAGCGGCAGATGGTGCCGGGCAAACCTGGCCATGTAGGCCAGAATCACCCCGCTGGCATGCCGGTCGAGGACGTCGGTCATCAGGCAAATCAGGCTGCGCTTGCGGTTCTTGAGGCCCATGAACCGGCAGGCGGAAGCGTAGTCGGACTCGACGAGCCGGGGTTGAAGCTCGTACAACGCCCGCGCAACGCGGTCGATGTTCCCCAGTCGGCGGATCGGTGGAAGGTAGCTTTCGATCCGGTCGCTGAAGGCCACGAGGCTGAACCAGTCGCCCTGGCGGAGGCAGACGTACGACAGCAACATCGCGGCGTTGACCAGGTAGTCCAGTCGGCTCAGGCCCTCGAACTCGCCGGCCGTCGCCCTGCCAACGTCCAGAGCCACCAGCACGCTCTGCTGGCGATGGGGCTGATAGTTTCGGACGAAGAGCTCGCCCCGCCGCGCAGTGGCCTTCCAGTCGACGTGGGCCATCTCGTCACCGTGGACGTACGCGCGCAGGCTTTCGAACTCACCGCCCTTGCCGAGTTGCCGTATGCGGGCCAGGCCGGCCTCCCGCAGCAGCCCGCGGCGCACCAGCAGGTCGTAGCGCTTCATGTCGACCAGGTCCGGGAAGACGTGGACTTCGGCTGGAATGTGGAGGCGGAACTGGCGGTAGAAAAGACCCATGGCGGGAAGGACGCGGACGTCCATCGCCCCCAACTCGTGCCGCCCTCGGCGGCATCCCCGGATCACGTACTCCACCGTCCGGCTCTGGCCGTGGCCCAGCACTGCCGTCGGCGTAGGCCCGGCGGGCTCGAGCCCCTCGGGCAGGTCGTCGGCAAGGTTTATCTCGACGCGCCGGCGGCCGGCGTTGTGGACCTCCACAGCGAATTGACCCAGGGCGCCGAATGACAAACGCTCGGGGACGATGCGGCGGATCGTGATCGACCGCCGGCGCGGCAGCAGCAGCGCATCAATGGCGGCGTAGGCCAGAAGCACCAGAAGGTACAGCAAGCCCAGGCTGGCCATTGGCTCAGAAGCCGCTCCGGCCAGTAAGACCGGCACGGCGGCCAGAAGCATCACGATCAGTCGCCTGGACGGCAGCATCGTTATCGTGGCACCTCGACGCCCAGTAGCAGCTCCCGGACGCAGTCGTCGGCGGTTCGCCCCTCCACTTCCACTTCAGGCTGCAGGAGGATGCGATGCCTCAGGACAGGCAGCGCCATGGCCTTGACGTCGTCGGGGGTGACGAACGCCCGGCCGGCGAGGATGGCCGAGGCCTGCGAGGCCAGCAGGAGCATGACGGCCGCCCGCGGGCTGGCACCCAGGGCCACTTGCGGCAGCGAACGCGTGGCGCGGACGATGGCGGTCACGTACCGGCGGACCCGCAGCTCGACATGCACGCCTCGAACCGCCTTGCGGAGTGCCGCCAGCGTCGGAACGTCAAGGACCGGCGTCAGGCCGTAGCTTGCAGGACAAGCCGCGTCGAAGCCGTCCTGGACCTTGTCCAGGATCATCTCTTCTGACGATTCCTCCGGGTAGCCCACGACGATCTTGAGCATGAACCGGTCCACCTCCGCTTCCGGCAGCGGGTAGGTACCCTCGAACTCGACGGGGTTCTGTGTGGCGAAGACGGTGAATACCTCAGACATTGCGTACGGCGTGCCGTCTACTGTCGCCTGCCTCTCCTGCATCGCCTCCAGCATTGCCGACTGCGTCTTGGCCGGGGCGCGGTTGATCTCGTCGGCCAGAACGATGTCCGAGAAGATTGGTCCTGGTCGGAACACGAACTGTCCCATGGCCATATTGTAAATATTGACTCCCACAACGTCGGAGGGCATCAGGTCAGGGGTGAATTGAATCCGCCGGAACGATGCGCCGGTTGTCATCGACAGCAATCGAGCCATGAGGGTCTTGGCCGTGCCGGGAACGCCTTCCAGAAGGGCGTGGCCTCCAGCGAGCAGGGCCGCCGCCATCTCCTCAACGGGGCCGTCCTGGCCGACGATGACCTTGCGGATATCGTCGACGATCCTTCGGGCTAGCTCATTTGCGTGTTCGGGTTCCATCAAAGATCTCCATCTCCATCTGACCCATGCGCCGAAGCAGGACGATCAGGCTCCGGCCGGAGACATCCCTCTCGGCAAGGGCCCGCTCACACTCGCGCAGCGTGTCTTGGTAGCTCTGCCGGACCTTGCCCGTTCGCCGGGCGAGACCTGCGGCAATACTATCGACGGGCGCAGCCTGAGGCAGTCTGGCCAGGCTCGCGCAGCGGGACCTGAACCAGTGATAGATCAGCCTCAGTGCCAGGCAGTGGGCGCCGGAAGCCCGGTAGGTTGCGCCGACCGAGTAGACGTACTCCAGCTTGGACCGTCGGCGCGTTCGCTGCGGGGCCCGGCGTGTGCCGAAGCGCCGGCCCCTGAGGACCAGGTAGAGCAGCCCCGAGATCGCCGCCACCAGCATCGCCCAGCCGGCGCTGCTGCCGCACAGTGCCGCCCACAACGCGCCCCAGCTCGTCGGCCTGCTGCCGTAGCCGAGGTGGTATTCGTCGTAGGCCATCCGCACGCCGCGCGCCTGGCCAGCCGCGCAGGCGACCACATTGGCGGCGAGGATACAGTTGTCGCCGTGTTCCAGCAGGCCGTTGGCCATGAACGAACTGTCTGACATCGTGATGATCCTGCCGGAGCCGAGCGGCCGCATCGCGATCCGAAGCCCCTCTGAATCCATGAACAACCTTACAGCCGATGGATCGTGCGATTCGCCGGTGCCTCCAGGCAACAGCGTGCGCCTGCTGTTGAGCCGCACGGTGCGGACGTCCCGGGACAGAGGCAGGCTGGCGGCGTCGGGTGGCACCGACGTCGTCCTTGCCTGGTCGGCCCCTTGATAGCTCTGCCGGCGCCACGGGGCCGGAATGTCGAAGTCGGCCTGCACTTCGCCCTGCAGTCTGAGCCGGCCGCTGTGAACCAGCACCCCGCCGCCTTCGACCCAACTCTCCAGGCAGGCCCGCTCCTCTGGCGTCAGATCTTCGATGGGATCAATGACCAGAAAGACGTCGACCGACTGGAGGAGCTCGCCGCTGAACGGCTGGCGGAGTCTTTGCAGGGGCGTCCCAAGCTGGTTCATGAGCATCCAGAAGGCCATGGTGCCCTGTGGATTGGTCGAATACGTCGTGCGAATCGGCGGGGCCTCCCGGGGCCGGTCCTCGAACCATCCGAGGCCGACGGCCAAGGCCAGGAAGGCGGTCGTGCAGGCCCCTAGCACCGCCAGGATGACGTAGTCGGACCGCTTACTCTTCGCCGGCATGGCGCACCCGCTCGAACAAGCGCTTCATGATCCGGAAGGACGCCTCTTCACACGGCTGGCCGCCATAGACGGCCAGATCGAAGGCGTTGACGAAACGCCGGAAATCCTCTCGTCCGGTTTGGCCTGCGGAGAACTCCCGGATGTAGTCGCCATTGGTCTTGCTCTCGTGAAAACGCAGGGCTGAGGCCTGTTCCAGCCAGCGCAGCAGGGCGACCATCATTATGCCGATGGCGTCGCGGAACCGGCCCTCCTGGGCGAGTTGCTGCATCCGCGCCCAGAGCGCGGTATATGAGAGCCCCTGCAGCTCGGCGTGTCTGGCGATCCCGGCCGGCCCGCCATGGCCGGCACGCTCGCCTCGGACCAGCGTGACGACCGTCCAGACAAGATGCCCCAGGATTACCAGGAGCGCCAGAACGCACCAGGGGACTACGATCCAGAAGACGACCTTGCCCCAAATACCTGCCGGCTGGGCTAAGCGCAGCAATCGCGAGAGTCTCCCACCCAGCCATTCCCAGAAGTTCCATCGCGCGGCGAACCGCGGTTGCGAGACGACCCGTTGAGTCTCCTGGCGAATGGTGGCATCGTCTGCCCGCCCGCTTGTCCATTGGGCTAGGTCGCGCCGGGGACCCGAGTCGAAAGGCGCCTCTCCGGGGGCACGGGCGCGCAGCCTCTGACCGGAGCGTTGGGCCCACTGCAAACCGGCCGCCTCGGCCACACCGCCGGGCGCCCACAGCAGGGCCACCAGCACGGTCGCCGCCGCTGGTACTGCGTGTCGGCCCCTACGGTGTGGTCGGCGGCGCATCGGCGATTGTCCCCTTGGTCCGGAGGCTCTGGGCGAGCATCTCCAGGTCGAAGCCTTCTTTGCGAATTCGCAGGTCATAGTAGAGCAGGATATAGGCGGCCGCGCTGATCGGCACAGTCAGGATCTCGCTGACGAGCGAGAACAGGCTGGACACAAATGTGAAGAGGCGTACGCTTTGGCCGCTGACGGCCAGCCCGACTTGCCTTCCGATCAGGACGAAGGCCGCACTGATGATCCACGTGATGAGGAACACCACGAGGGCTAGGACGAACACCTTCCCGAGGTTGCCGGACACTAGCGCCCTGCTGCGGCCCATGGACGCGCCGGCCTTGCTGCCTTCCAGGATCAGCACGGGGATCGTCAGCGCATACCAGAGGGAAAAGATGATGCCCGGCACGACAAGAAGCAGGATCCCCAGGCCGACCACCAAACCCACCATGACGGAGGCCAGGATCACGCCGCCCAGCCTCGGCAGGATCGCGCGGTACGATTGACCGACCGTCGCCTCACCGCCCAGGTACGACTCCGAGATGCTCTTCATCAACGCCGCGCGACTGAGGTTCTGGCCCACTACGGCTAGGATGATAACGACGATGGCCCCGATGATGGGCACTGCCAGCGACGGGTCACGTGCGTTCGCAGCCCCTATCAAAGCCGTCTGCCAGAAGAACTGGACGATACGGAGCGGGACGAGCACCACGGCGACCATGGCGATGTATCGCACGAAGTTAGCTCGCCAAAGCCTGAATGTCCTGTCCAGAATCTGCCCCACCGTCATCGGCTCGAACTGTAGCTTGTCCATCCTGCGCTCCTTGCAAGAGGCATATTGCTGTCGTCCGCGAGGAGCCAATGCAGCCCCGGAATGCTCGCAAGGATAGCCGGCCCTCGCGTGGCTGACAAGGGGCTACGAGGTCGGTTATGAGAACCGTAGGTTTCTTCGTGGACCAGGACGACCTCGAGCCATTGCTCTTGTCAACCACTCCGCCCTGTCCCTCCCGAAAACTCCGTCCACCTTGCAGGTGAAGGGCTTGCACCGTTGCCGCAGAGCCTCATCGGCCGCAGAATCCGGCTGTTCATCTCGGCAACGGAGGTTCAGGGATGGCCGTTCTTCAGGCAGTGTGGTTGTTCGTTCGAGGCTTCTTTGCCGGTCGTGCCGCACTAATGGCCGCGACCTCCGGGTTATGAGGCGACGTAAGCACTCCGCCGAAAAGCCCATGAGTGCTTTGCCTACAATATCTTACCAGGTTGGGGCACTTTCGCAAAGGGTAGCAAACAGACGCATACAGTTGCGAGTAGACGCGGTATTTCGACCTTAATCCGGTAGTCCCGGTAGTCGTCTGAACGGGGCAGAGCAGGTCCGAGAAACGGCAGCGCATGCAGCTTCGCTGACGGCCTCAATCGAACGGCGTCTCTTGCCTACGACAGATGCATTGCCATCGCTGCAGCCCCAAGAGAGTGGGCAGTGAGAAGCGTTCGTTCGGCAGGAGCTCTTGCTGGGCTGCTGCACTGCAAGACAGCAGGGGTTCCAGGTTGCGTCCGAGCCTCAGGCCGCCTCGCGGCAGTGGCTCCTGAGCAGTCCGCCCGGCCGCTCTCCTCCCTGAGATACTCGATGACCTCCTGCTGCCTGCGGTTCATCCATCCCGCGATGGCTGCCAGAAAGAATGTCCAAGGTCTCATGGGACGGGGCATTGTAGCGACGGGCTACGAGCCGTGCCAGAAGCCGTAGGAGCGATCCTGCGGACGGAATTTGGAGGGGCAAGCCCTTCACCAGTCGGCCGTCCTTGGTGAACAGCTCCACATAGGCGCGGCCGGCTCTGATTGCGTTGGTCCGTTCCATGCGTCAGTTCACTTGCCGGGGCTTGAGAAGATGGCTATGCTCAGCGTCCGGCTGGTGGCCAGATGCAGCGAACCTCCTCTGGCCAGCCGCCTGGCTGCCCGATACCCGAGGAGGCCCTTTCGGATGGACCATAGGCAGCGCGTTCAGAGAGAGTTCGCTGCACAGGCGGAGGCTTTCGCCGCGTCGCTGTCTCTCCGACAGAAGGAATCCATCAACCACATCCTGTCGGCCAGCGGCGTACAGGCTGACGACGTTGTCCTGGATGCCTGTTGTGGCCCGGGCCTTCTGTCTGTGGCGGTCGCGCCGATAGTCGGGCGACTTGTCGCTCTGGACCTGACCGAGCGGATGCTGGATCTGGCTCGACAAAGATGCCGCGACGCGCATGCCTGCAACGTGGAGTTCGCGTGTGGGGACATCGATAGCATCCCGTATCCCGATGGGCATTTCGATGCCTCCTTCTGCCGACTGGCCCTGCATCACCTGGAGGACCCGATTCGGGCCGTCGCGGAACTCCGCCGCGTGACCAGACGCCGGGGCATGGTTGTCCTGGCTGACATCGTGACGAGCGAGAACAAGGTGGAAGCCGGCCTGCACAACGCCCTGGAGACCCTGCGCGATCCATCCCATGTCCGCGCCATGCCGATATCGGAACTGCACGGCATCGTCCGGCAACTTGACCTGCAAGTTGTCTCCGATCGCGTATGGAGGACCCGGCGTGACTTCAAGGATTGGATTGCGATCACCAACAGTCCGGGGCGAGCAGACCTGGTATTGGGGGTCATGAGGGCCTATTGCGAGACCGGGCGAACCGCCGGCATTGAACTGAGTTTTCACGGCAGCGAGAGCACCTTTGTTCACACCTGGTGCATGCTGGCGGTCCGATCTTCCTGAACAGACTGTCAACGCCGCTCCGCGGCCGTAACGAAGTATGGCGTAAGCCGCCGGATTCTTGTCGTAACCTTGTCAGTTCATACCACTTGCGCCCGCTAGGCTCGTTACTTCGTGAATAAGGTGGGCTAGGAGAAAAAGAATGAACACACGGTCCTCCAGGTTTCTATGCGGTATTAGCCTCCTGGCATTATGCCTGTTGCTGCCTCTAGTATCATGTTCTCCGCACTCGCCAGGCACAACCCAGGACAGGGCGCCGGCCCTTGGCGTCCAGGAGTCCCAGGCGATCGAACATGCGCCAATCTGGCCAATGGAGCCCGCCTACAGGATTCTTCAAGTTGACACCCCGCCCTCTCTCGATCTGGGCGAGGCTTTTGCATCGGGCGTCTGGGAATCGGCGGAACTGATGACGCCCTTCTATAGGCAAGGCGTGCCCGAGCCTCCCAAGCGACGGACAACCTTGCGATTTCTGCGATACAAGGGGTCGCTCTATATCATTGCCGAATGCCTCGAGCCCGATATCACAACACTTACCCCGGGGGCGGACGATACGGATATCTGGCAGGACGACTCGATCGAGTTGCTCCTTGCCGAGGAATCGGACCGATCATATCCCTATCTTCACCTGCTGATAAACGCCGCCGGTGCCCTGGTTGCCGATCGGACCATATCGGGGCGCCATATTGAGTGGCAGGCGTACCCACAGCCAGGCTCTGCTGGCGACTATCCAGCGGCCGTTGTGCCTGTTGACACCTCCTCGATCACGGTACGAACCGCGGTCGGCAAGGACAATTGGCGGCTTGGGCTTGTTCTTCCGCTGGCGAAGCACAATCTGCCGGATAAGACGCTCTATGGCAATGTTGTCCGCAATCGGCCGGCCGACCGGTCCGAGTATGCCTGGGTAGACCTCTGGAAGGGCCTTGACCGCCTCAGATATCCCACGAACATGCCGCACCGCTTCAACCCGTTGACTGTAGTCAATCGCCCGGCCCGGCCGCGCCCGCGGATAAAGCCATCGTCCAGCCTGGCCATTGGCGTCAACAATATTCTGCTGGAGCATTGGCGAGACGGTTACACCTTTTTCGTCGACGGTAAGGCAATTGTCGTCGATCCCGGCGGCAAGGCCATTGTCCCGATAGGGCGCCATGGTACCGCACGGCTGAAGATACAGGCGCCGGATGGTTCGCAAGCTGTACAGTACGCAGCCGAGGTACGCAGGGGCCTTATCCTTACGGTGACTGAGCCTTTCCAGGATGACGTCAGTAAGCCCATACGACTTCGCATCGCGCTGAACACCACGGCCGGCACATCGACCAGAGCCACGCTGACGGCGCGACGGCAAGGCAAGATTGTGGGCAAGGGCGTAGCCCATCTCAGGGCGGGCGTACACACGCTGGACTTGCCTCACAGCCCCGTCACCGGCGAGGTAGAGATCGAGGCGACGGCCCTTATCGGCGAGGATCAATCCAAACCGATTCGGATTTCCGCCTTGCGAGCCTGCGTTCTGGGCGTAGGTAAGGTTGCGTACGACCGTTTTCGGCCGGGCATCGAAAAGCTCCCCACGCGAGCCATGTACAGGGCGGGACTCGCCGACGCCATCAACTACTACAGGTTCATTCCGTCAGGCGGGATGGCCTATCCGCTCGCCGTGGTGTACAAGTCCGCTTGGCCTGAGAACCCCTACAAGGGCGACAAACGTTTCCTGAACGAGGCCAGGGCGAGAATGGAGGAGGCGCTGGATCCGGCAAACTGGCACAAGATGCTCGAACGCCCACCTGCCTGGTACGTGCAGCCATATCTGCTGACTTATGAATTGCTGAAGGACGACATCCCACCTCAGCAGGCAGCCTACTGGCGAAGGCGCCTGCTGAAGCTGTCGGAGGAACTGGCTAGAATCTGGATCACCCCGGCCCTCGACAACAAGACATTCTACACGCGGGACGTGGGGACCGGCACGAATGTGTTCTCTCACTACCTTTCCAGCGTCTATACAGCCGGTGTAGTGTTTGATAGGCCCGAGTGGCGGCGATATGGGCGAAAGCTGATGCGAGGTCTGGCCAGACACGCTGAAAACGGCCAATTCGCAGAACGAGAAGGCATTTCCGCTACAGCTTACACCTGGACAACAATGAGCGCGGTAGGACACTACTATTTTCGCAGCCGCGACAAGCAGGTCCTACCGGGACTTCTCGATTGCGTACGATTCGGCTGTCAGACCTCCCTGCCCGACGGCTTCAAGATCTGCCTGCACGACGGACGCCAGAATTATTACATGCTTCCAATGATCGGCGAGGGCGATTTCGTCCTGTCGCTGACGCCGCAGGGCCGAAGACTCGCGCGCGTCAGACTGCTTCATGTCATCAACCCCGATCGTCGGCCAAGCCAGGCCGGGCCTGGCTTCTGGAGTGGCGCCGCAGACATTGCCAACTACTTCATGCCGGGCGACGAACGGGACTGGCCGCAAGAGAAAGAGTTCTATTTCCTCAAGAACAAAGCCCTCATTGCAAGGCAGCAAGGATTCATATATGGCATGTCGGCTGTGTCTCTGGAACCCATTATCGACAAGTACGTGCTGGACCCGCAGAACGCCATAGAGATCCACCACGCGAAGGCTGGACCGATTCTGTGGGGGAACAACTCCCAGCAGCATCCCACCGGCGGATCCTTCATGAGGAAGTTGAAGGATCAGACAGAGTTCCTGCCCGCCGATGGCAAGATCCAATCGGCAGCCAACGGGCACGACGTGCTTCTGACCTACAAGTCGTTTTCGGTCAAGCTCAGCTGCAAAGTGACAGGCCCCAAGGCCGCGAAGGTAATCGTCGAGCTCATCTCGGCCGAGGGAGACGAGCCTGTCGTCTACAGCTTCTTCCCCGGCGTGCGCAGGTCGAGCGATATCCAGGTGCGGAAGGGCAACAGTACGCTGAGATTCAACAGTGTCCTCCTGGAGTGCAGCCGGCCCGTAGAGATCCAGAAAGACAACAAGTTGTTCAACCCCTATAAACTGAGATTCGAGAACAACTACAAGCCGGTCCGCGCCTATGTGACGTTGAAAAAATCGGAAGCATTCGAGATTCGCGTTAGTGTCTTGGACTAACGGTCTGCGCTACTGTCCCGATCGGTATAGAAATCTCCGGAGAAGCTTGATCACGCGCAGGTAGGCCTCCAAGGTGCTGCTATGCCTTAGTAGGTCACGGAGCAGCATCAGCCTCGGATACATCATGCAACACCACTTGTCGTGACGACAGGCATCCTCTCCTTCCTTCCCGACGACTTGCCCGATCCACTCCTTGAATTGCGGTTGCGCCAGTTATCGTTGAAGACCCATTGCTCGTCGCCCGTGTTATACGGCTGATCGGTGGCGGCCCCATCCCCAGGCACAGGAACGGGACCCCCAATTCCACAGATACAGGGGATCGCGATCCATGCGACATATCGACCGTTCACTTGGCTACCGTCCTTTCCATCCTCCCGACGTCAAGCCACAGGCAGCCGAACTTGGCGGGAAGGTGAGAGTCTGTCTGGCCCACGGGGCTCCAGGCGGTGTCCTCGGTTTGCGCAAGCAGGTACGCCATCCGGCCGAAGTTGACCGCCCAGGCACGATTGAGCTTCTTGGGGTCCTCGACCAGCTCTTTGAATGGGATGGCAAACTCGGCCGTCCAGGCCTTGGCGCCCTTGCTCACCTCCGCGACCTCCGGGTTATGAGACCCCGAAGGCCTCCCCGTAAAGAGTTGTCAGATCGGGACTAACGAAACCACAACACGTTACGAATTCCGATCGACGTTCCATGTATCACATGTTTACCATGTTTACCATGTTTACCAGAAAATGATGTACAGTTTGATGTACAATTTGGGGGGGAATCGCGACCTCCGGGGTATGACCCCGGCGGGTGGAATCAGGCCCCAGCACTCTTCTGGCCTCCCCTGCCGTCAGTGCCCTGCCTGTCGGCCTGCACCTTCGGCATGAGGGGGTTCGCCACGGCCCAGGCGTTCTTGCTCAGCCCCTACATGTTTCGTCTGGGACGGCCCAGAAGGCGATTCTGGCCGCCCGCTGGTATCTGCTTCAGTCGCGGGCGGCTGGGCCGTTGGAGTCTCCAGCAAGACCCGCACCGCCCCTGACGTCGAAGGTCATCAGACTGTCGCCATGCCGTATATAAAGCCGGCCGCCGCAGATCACCGGATGTGCCCAGTGCTGGCCTGTGCCCCACCTGATCCGAAAGGAGCTGATCACCTCGAAGCGCTTCGGGTCTGGCCTGACAAGGGCGACCACTCCATTCTCGCCGTAGCAGTACAGCATTCCGTCGGCCGCGGCCACGGAGCCCTTCCCAACGCCTTTCTCCTCGTAGCAGAGCTTGCCGGTGGCCCACTCGAGGCATACCCACGTCTTGCGTTTGTGCGTGGATCCGTACAGGTGCCCGTCCAGCAGCACGACGCCGCCATAGTGAGGATCCAGGCGAGGATTGGTCCACACAACGGTCACCCGTCGACCATCCGGTGACAGCTTCAGCATCACGCCGCCTTTGCCGTAGCCACACGTGGCGAACACGCGTCCCTCGTGATAGATGGGCGTGATGTGATGGCCGCCGTTCCTGTTGCGGTAGGGATGACGCCAGAGCAGCCTGCCCGTGGCGGCCTCGATGCCGACGATCGCTGTGCCCGTCATGGTCACAACCAAACGGGTCTTGCCATGATCGACCAGCAGCGGCGCGCAGTAGCCGTACGCATCGCTGAGGCCCTTGCTCGTCCAGACGGTCTTGCCGTTGCGCTTGTCGAGGGCGACGACCGACGCATCGGGGGCCCCGGGGGAGCAGATGAGTCGATCGCCGTCGATCAGCACTGATTCGGTAAACCCGAACCCCAGCAGCCGGCCGCCGCATCGCTCGAGCAGATCGACCGACCACCGCTGCTGCCCACTGCGGGCGTCGAAGGCGGTCAGTCCGGCCCGGCCGCTCATCACATACACGCTGCCGTCGTCGAATGTTGGCGGATGGCGGGCGCCGGGGTAGTTCCGGCTCCACTCAAGGCCGTAGGGTTTCTTCCACAGCACGCGACCGTCCAAGTCGAGAGCAAAGAGCAGGCCTTCCCTGCCTAGTTTGCCGGTGACGTAGATCCTCTTGCCGGCGATGACCGGGCAGCCCCAGCCGGAACCAAGGCCTTCAGTAACCCACAACAGCTTCGGACCGGACGTGGGCCAGCGTTTGAGCAAGCCACTCTCGGCGGAGACCCCATCGCGCCGGGGCCCCCGCCACTGAGGCCAGTCCTTGGCCCCAGCACGTCTGTCCGCCGCCGCTGGCAGCAGGGCCAAACTCAGCAAGGCCTTGGCGATCCCAACTCGGCTGCCCGCAGAGGAGTGCATACCGTCTATATACGTCAGCGGGCACACAGCGCCAAGTTTCAGTGGCGCTACGGCAGCGGGAATCCGGCTCGAGCGGCCTCGCGGCAATGGGACCTGAGTACGCCGCCCGGGCTGAAAGCGTCCCGAACTGCTGGAGCAGCTTGCGCCCGAGGGTTCTGCCATTGACCGCCAGGCGTCGCTTCTGCTCATCGTTCAGCAGAAGCCGCTTGCGGCCAACGTGCTCACGCAGGATTCGATTCTCTTCCCTGAGGTAATCGATCACCTCTTGCTGCCTGCGGTCCATCCATCCCGTAACGGCTACGAGGAAGAATCGCCATGGTGTCCAAGTCATAGGGCCGGGAATTGTAGCGGCGAGCGGCAAGCCATCGCGTCAGGGGAGAATCGCCTCCTTGATAGCCTCCTCGATCTGCTGGGAGGAGATCGCCATGGCCCGAGGGCAGGCAAATGGCCCCTTGCCGGAGCTGCGAAAGGGCTTGTTGATCTCCCGGGCCGCGATAGAATCGTCGAAAAGGCCCACGCTGGTCGTGGGCTGGCGTTTACCTGGGAAATCCCGGATTACACAGGCTCCTGGGACAAATGGCCATGCTTGGCTTATGGTGCCGTCTGGCCCGATGCAGGTTGCGCGGCCGGGAGCAATGGCCATTTCCAAGCGGCGCGAGATAGCATGATGGAGGCGATCATGCGCAATGAATCCGCAGTGGCGGCGGCGGTAACGGTTCTATGGTTGATCTCTACCGTTTGGGGCCAGGGCGTCTCCGGCGCCGGGTCCGTCTGGTGCGACAGCCCTGCGGGGCATGTGCTGCGCGTGGACAAGGCGCCGGCGTTGGACGGCGACGAGCCAATGGGCGACCCCGTCTGGAAGCAGGCCAAGCCGTTTGGGCGCCTGTTCTCGAGAGGCAGGCCCGAGCCGGCCAACAGGGCCACGGACATTCGCGTGGTGGTGCACGAGTCGGTGCTTTACTTGGCGGCGCGGTGCCTGGACCCCACGCCGGACACCATCGTGCGCGGCACGGGCGGCCATAGGGCGTGGGAGGCCGAGGCCACCGAACTGCTGGCGTCTGCCTCGCAGGAGGTGTGGCAAGCGGACTCGCTTGAGGTCCTGCTGACCAACTCGCAGAAGCCGGCTTATCCGTACGTCAACGTGCAGGTCAACGCCGGAGGCAGGGCAGCCGTCCTGCGGTATCTTCGCCCGTGCGCCCGGCGCGACCAACTGGGCGTTATCGAGCCAATCGACCCGACATCTATCCGCGTTCGGGCGGGCGTCGATAAGCGGGGCTGGTGGATGGTTGCGGCGCTGCCCATGAAGACGCTCGGCGTGCCGGAAGGTCGCTTCTACGCCAACGTCATGCGTAACCGCCCTGCCGACGGTTCGCACTTCGCGTGGCGCGATCTGTGGGGCGGCTGGGCCCACCGCCCGACGCGCCTGGGGCGAGTGGACGTGGTGGACGAAGCGCCGCCCGCATCCGCGGCGCTGCGCCTTCCTGTCTCGCTGGCGGTCGGGTCCAGCAAGCTGAAGCTGATCAACTGGCGGGCCGGCTGCACCATGAGGGTAAACGGCGCCCCCGTGCCCGTCGGCGATGACGGCTTGGCGATAGCCCGGATCGAGCGCCATGGCTCGGCCGCCATCGAGATCACGGACGCGGAAGGGCGCAAAGTCGCTGGCTATCGTGCCGAGGTTGCCCGTCCGCTGGTCATCGAGACGGGCAAGCCGTTCACGGCATACGAGGCCGGGCCCATCGAGGTGGCCCTCTGGCTGGCGATCGCCGATCCGTCGGGCGCGGAGGTTACGCTCGAGGCCGTGCAGAGCAATCGCAGCGTCGGGCGGGCGGTCCAGAAGCTGATGCCCGGCAAGAGCAAGGTGTCGATCGAGCTGTCGGGTGCCAAGGAGGGCGAGCTGCATCTCTACGCCGCGGCCAAGGCGGGCGGCGGCGATGGCGGCGCGATCGACATAGCGGCCGAGCACTGGTGCGCCGTCGCCCAGAAGCGAACTGCGTGGAACAAGTTCCGCAAGGGCATCGACGAGTTGAAAACGCTTTCCCTCTATCGGGCGGGCCTGGCAGACGCGTGCAACTTCTACCACATTATCCAGGCCGGCGACGGACGGTATCGCTCGATTGGCCGATCCGGCAGGCTCCGCGCAAGTGAATGGAGCTACGGGGCGTGCTACCCGTTCGCCCTGGTCTACAAGTCCGACTGGCCCGAGAACCCGCATCGCGGCGACAAGCGAATGCTGGCCTCGGCTGCGGCGGGCATGGAAGCGGCGCTCGACCCAGCCATCTGGTACGAGCAGTTGGAGCACCCGCCCAACCGACACCTGCAGGGCTATCTCCAGACATACGAGCTGCTCAAGAACGACGTGCCTGCCGAGCAGGCAGCCTACTGGCGACGCCGGCTGGGCGAACTGGTCGAGGCGACGATCACAGTCTGGATAACGCCGGTGAGCAATCGGACGTCTCGCTTCAGCTCGGAGACCGGCACGGGCACGAACCACTACGCCTACCACGCAGCCAACGTCTATACGGGCGGCGTCGTGCTTGACAACGCCAAGTGGCGAGAGCTGGGCCGGAGGGAGATGCGCGCAATGGCTGCCCATGAGCGGGACGGGCACTTCCCCGAGCGGCGTGTCGTGCCGGCTACGCATTACACCTGGCTGACCATGAACGCGCTGGGCGAGTACTACTGGCAGAGCGCCGACAAGAGCGTCCTGCCGAGCCTGGCCCGATGCGTGGAGTTCTCGTGTCACACTTCCCTGCCGACCGGGAACCTGACGCTGCTGCACGACGGCAGGGTGATCTGGGCAAACCCGTTTACCCATGGCGACTTCGTGCTGTCGCTGTCGGCGCGCGGGCGACACCTGGCCCGCGTTCGCGCCGCCCGGCGCATACGCTCGGCCAGCCGCCCCAGCGCGTCCAGTCCGGAATACTGGTTCCGAACGGCGGAAAACGCCGTCTACTTCAAGCCCGGCGACGAAGAGCCAATGCCCGACCGCGCGGAATTCACCTTCCTCGACGGCCAGGGCCTGATCGCGCGGCGCGACGGATTCGTCTACGGGCTCAACGCCCTGTCGATCGACCCCATCGTCGAGCGGATGTACTGGGTGGACCCGCAGAACGCCGTCGAGCTGTATCACCGCGGCGCGGGCACGATTCTCGCTGCCTCCAACTCGCAACAGCAGGCCGAGGCGGGCTCGTTCCACCGCAAGGTGAAAGGCCGAACCTTCTACATGCCCACCGCGGGGCGCGTGGAGCGGACCGACGAGGGCCACGAGGTCGTGCTGGAGTTCGACACCTTCACGGCCCGCCTGGAGGTCCAGGTGATCTCGCCCACGGCCGCGCGAGTGACGGTCCGTGTACTGGACGTAAAAGGCGACGAGCCGGTGATCTTTAGCTTCTTCCCCGCCGTCAGGCGCAGCGCCGACCTGAAGAGCGACAAGGAGACCTCCACGCTCAGCTTCGGCGACGTGGCCATCAAGACCAGCCTGCTGGTCGCGCTCCAGCGGGACTTCAAGACCGTCAACCCCTACAGCCTCAAGCGCACCGCCACCATCAAACCCGTCCGCGCCTGGGTCAAGATGAAGCCGTACACTCCGCTCGTACTGGACATATCCGTCACCGGAAAGTCCACCAGGTAGTTGTCCCTCCCGGAGACCCCGTCCACCTTGCAGGTACTGGCACGGCCGCCCTGCACGTTGCGCTGGCCTCGCTCGGCGTGGGGCCGGGCGATGAGGATTAAGCCCAATATGTCCCACGCCGTCACGCCACAGTCAATTGGGCAACTTAGCCTGAAGCGACATGCCGGCGGACCGAGCATGCTGTATGTGGATGACCTTTGGCATGGCGGCGGCGTGGTGATACGATACGCCTCACGCAGACGCGCCGCGACGGGAGCATTTCAAATGAGTACGTCTGGTTCACCGGCCACTTGGGCAGCGGTAATGACGGTTCTTCTGGCAGCATGCTTTGCACTGGGTGCAGAGCGAAAGACCATCCGCCTTGAGTGCACAGCCGACACAGCCATCCACATCAAGAAGGCCCCCAGCAGCGCCGACATCTACAAGATCAACTACGGCGCGGCCAAGGAGGTGGCGTTTCACGGCATCCACTATACGAAGGAGGCCAAGGACAGCGCGTTTTACTTCCTGGCCGATTTCGATACATCCAAGGTTCGCGGCCGCGAGCTGACCGGCGGGGTGCTGATGATCCGCCAGGCGGCCTCGCAGGATGCGGACAAGCTCCGCGTGGTGAGCGTGTCGACCATATCGACGCCCTGGAAGGAAGGCACGGGCACGGGCACAAAACCCGCCAGGCCCGGCGGCGGGGCGATGGCCAACTGGGCCGACTTCGGCCGGCGGCGATGGGCTGGGTTCCAGAGCGAGCTGACGGACGTCACGTTCGACCTGGGCAACTCCATCAGTCACACCGCCACCGTGCGTCACCTCCAGGGCGACTGGGTGGCCATCGAACTGCCGGCGCCGATAGTCCAGGCGCTTGTAAACGGCGGCACGTATGGACTGGCGTTGTTCGAGGAGAAGGGTCAGACCAAGATCCCCTACCGCCTCCACACTCGTGAGTCGGGCCACGGGCCTTACCTCCTGGTCGACTCCGCCGGCAAGGCAACCGGCAGGCCAACTGCCCCGACGTTCAGCGTCAGGCCCGCGCCGGCGCATGCGTCCCCGACTGCCGGGGCCGTCAAGGTCTCGGTGTCGGTCCCGAAGGACCTGGCCAGGGCAGAGGTCTCATACCGCCGGCGCGGATCGACTAAGCCGAACACCCTCCTTCCGCTCTGGCAAATCCCGCGTCCGCCGAAAGGTGGGGGGAAGATGTCGCTGGTGATAACCGACCTGCCGCCGAGGGGCGACGTCACGGTCGCTGTCAGGTCCATAGGCGCAAGCGGTCTGGCTTCTACAACGACAGAGACCGACGGGCGAGCGTCGGCGGCCCTAGCGGTGCCGGTCGTGCCGGATGTGGCGATAAAGGCCAATCCCAAAGGCTCTCCGACCATCCGCACGGGCAAGGTCCGCCTGTGGGCATATGGCGACTGCGAGAGCGCCCACCCCGTAACGGGCAACCTGCTGGAAGAGGTGGGCCTGAAGCAATACGGCGCCAAGCCGGCCGGCGAGTACCGTAAGGGCAACATCTACTGGAACGGACGAGACGGGGTGGTGACCCTGGCGGGCTGTCGAAACGAGATAGTCGCCTTCCAATTACTTATCGAAGCGGTCGAGACGCCGGTTGCGGACATCGGTATCACGGCTGGTTCGCTCAGCGGGCCTGGCGGGGCGAAGGTTCCGGCGAGCAATATATCCGTCTTCCGACAGTGGTACATCCGCGACGGCGAATGGATGGGCGACCTGTGCGTTCCGCTGGGGCCGGGCACCACGTTCGCAATACCCAACGCCGACAACAAGGTGCCCTCCCAGCGCAATCAGTCGCTGCTGGTGGACATCCGCATACCGAAGGACACAGCGCCCGGCCGGTATCGAGGTACGATCACGGTGGCGATAAAGGGCGCCGAGCCCTTCGACGTGCCCGTCAGCCTGGAGGTCCGCTCGCCCGTCCTGCCCGATACGCTCTCATTCAACTGCGAGCTTAACGCATACTCCTCCCGTCCGCTGACCGGCGACTACGCCTGGTTCCGTCTGGCCCACGCCCACAGGACCACGCTGAACGTCCTGCCCTACTCGCAGGACGGCTCGGCCAAGACGCGATATGCGATTCCGCTCCAGGGCAAGGGTGCGGAGATGCGCGTGGCCGACTGGAGCGGTTACGACGCATACTTCGGCCCGCTGCTGGACGGGTCGGCCTTTGCGGACATGCCCCGCGCGGGCATGCCCCTGGCCAGCCAATACCTGCCGTTCTGCGAGGCCTGGCCGATCAACTTCCGCGACCATTACGCATTCAAGTCCACCGACCTGCAGAAGCACTTCCTGACGGCTGGGCCCATAGAGGAGTTGATGGACGAGGAGTACGGCCGGGGCTTTCGGGCGGTGACTGCTGACTTCATGCGCCACTTTGAGAAAAAGGGTTGGACGCGCACTGAGATGCAGTTCTACCTGAACAACAAGCCCACGTGGACAAAGGGCAAGCTCGGCTTCTGGTGCCTGGACGAGCCGCAGAACCGCGACGACTGGCTTGCGATAGCCTACTGGGGACGCCTGTTCAAGCAGGCCGTCGCGGGCGCCGAGGGCGGGCGGTTCATATACCGCGGCGACATAAGCCGCCCGCACCGCCAGCGCCGCTGGCTGGATGGCGTGGTGGATCTGATGTGCGTCTCAAAGACCTTCTACACCAAGCACGAGCGGTGCGCCGAGATGATGGGCAGGGGGATGACGTTCTATAACTACGGCAGCCTCAACCCGATTCGCGCCAGCAATCTCAACGCCGAGGCCTGGCCCGTATCCGCCTATCTGCTCGGTGCCGACGGGCTGCTGCCGTGGAATACCATCGGCTCGCCTGCCAACCATCGCAGGGCCTCGACGACGGCCATACTTGTCCCCCCGCCGCCCGTCGGTCCCAAGGAGCAGGTGGTCTGTAGCGTTCGACTGAAGGCCCTGCGGCGAGGCCAGCAGGACGTTGAGTATCTCGCCCTGCTCGCCCGCAAGCGCGGCTACGACAGGAGACAGCTCGGCGCGATGCTCAAAGGTCTGCTCGAACTGAAGGGCCAAACGCAGGAGCGCTTCCTTGACGAGGCCGGCGAGACCATCTTCCACAACCTCTCCAGCGAACAGTTCGCCCGCGTGCGAGCCGCCGTTGCGGCCATGCTGGCCGAAGAATAGGCCCGCGACCGTTCCCTCAGCGCACATCAACTTCGCTGAGCGATAGAGCGGAACAACCCTCCTCCGCTCTTCCTTCGCCGGATCAGCGATAGACCGCCCAAGGCCAGCAGGGCGAGCGTGGCCGGTTCTGGAATAGTGTAGATGTCCACGACGTTGCTGTAGCCGCTGGGGTCAGGTCCAGGTCCAGTAGCGCCACCGGCAAAGAACGCCATGTCGCCCACGGTCGTCGCGGATAGATAGTATCGCCCCTGCGAGATCGCGTCCGTGGTCCACTGCCCCGTGCCCGGATCGAGAATATCCACGACATCGCTGGGGCCGTTGCCTCCTGCAAACATCGCCTTGCCGTCCAGTGATGTCGCAGCAAGATAACCTCGCGCTTGCGAGAGCGTGTCCGTGGACCACAGCCCTGTGACGGCATCGTAGATGTCCACGACGTCACTGTAGGCGCTGTCACCAATGGCCCCGCCGGCGAAAATCGCCTTGTCGCCTACCGCAGTTGCCGCCAGCCAGTGCCGCCCTTGCGACAGTGCGTCCGTCGACCACAAGCCTGTATCGGGGTCGTAGATGTCGACCACATCACTGTCACCGCTGCCCCCCGCGAAGATGGCTTTGCCGCCTGCTGTCGTCGCGGCGAGATAACAGCGTGCCTGCGAGAGCGTATCCGTGGACCACAGGCCGGTATCGGCATCGTAGATGTCCACGACATCGCTGTAGCCCTCGACGCCGTCTACGTATCCCCCTGCGAAGATGGCCTTGCTGCCGACCGTCGTCGCGGCCATTATGCCTCGCGCCTTTGACAGCGTGTCCGTGGTCCACAGGCCCGTGCTGGCGTCGTAGATGTCCACCACGTTGCTGGGGATCGCGCCTGGCGGGCCGGTGAATCCGCCCGCGAAGATCGCCTTGTTCCCCACCGACGTGGCGGACAGGTAATACCGCCCCTGGGAGAGTGTGTCCGTGGACCACAGGCCCGCGTCGGCGTCGTAAATGTCGACAACGTCGCTGTAGCCGGTCGAGGCGGCCCCGCCAGCGAAAATGGCCTTGCTGCCCACCGTGGTGGCGGACAAGTAGTACCGCGCCTCGGAGAGCGTGTCCGTGGTGTGGGGGAATCCAGACGCGAACGCCGATCCGGCGGCTGCGCACACCACCAACATCGCCAAACGACCTATCCGGTCTGCCTTCATCGCTCCGCTCCCTTTCTGCCTGACAGGCCGCATGTTGCACGCGGCGCGCATCTTCTTGTCAAGGCCAACGGAACAGGCGAGCGCCCCGTTCCCTCAGCGCACAACAACACCGCTGAGCACTTGAGCGGCCGTGCGGTACCCGACGGCCTCCTCCATTCCCTCACACAAAGGCGTGTCTCTTGCGACGCCGAATCAGAGCCAGACCGCCAACCGCCAGCAACGCCAGCGTGGCGGGCTCGGGGATCGGGCGGATCGTCAACTCGCATACCCCACCGAAGCTCTGCCCGAAGCCGTCGATCTCCGGCGGGTCAAGCTCGATGTGGACGTCCAGGAAGTTGCCTTCGACATAGGGAAACCGTCTGGCCAGGTCGCCGTCGGTGATCTCCAGGAGCCCGGTGCCGACCAGCACACCCTCGGCGTCGGTCAGCTCGCGGAGGTAGAGCGAAGGGACGGATCCCTCTAGTAGGGCCTGCCCCTGCGCATCGTTGAGAAGGATCGTAACGTCCTTGAAATGGCCCTCGGCCAGCCCCGCATCGGAGTCGTCCTGGTACAAGGAGCCCATGAGCACCGCCCAGGCGCCCTCGATTGTCTCGTCGCCGACGTTGTAGGTCACCTCGACGTCGCAGCTGCCGTAAGCCGCAAGAAACCCTCGGCCATAGTTCCCCACCGACGGCGCAAAAACGCCGTCCAGACCGGCGAGGGCCAGAAGCGACAGCGTGGCGGGTTCGGGAATGACGGCACGCCAAGCCTCGTGATCGCCAGCAGGATTGATGCCCCAGCCCACGATTACTGTACCGTCGGGGGTGATGTCGTGAGCTTCCTTGAGCGTCCAGCCGGTGAGGTCCAGGCCGTAGTCGTTGACAAGCAGGTCCCCGAGTCGCGCATGCCGTGGCCGGCGTCCCAGATGGCGGCCCTCACGCCCGAGGCGGCGGCACCGAAGCCGACGACTCTCGACCCATCTCCCGACGCAGCATACGCGCTGCTCTGGACAGTCCCGCCGGGGAAGTCACCGAGCCCGACCATGCCGGTAGCGGCCGTCCAGCGAAAGGCCTCTTTGTCCTGGTCGGTGCTGCCGTGGCCAACCACCACCAGACCATCGGCCGACACACCAAAGGCATAACTGTTGTCGTCCACGGTGCTACGGCTCCCCGGCAGGTCGCCCAACGGCACCATTCCGGTTTCCTGGGTCCAGCGAAAGGCCAGCGAGCCCTTCGAAGGGACGCCAGTGACTCCCTGCCCCACCACCACGGAACCATCGGCCGAGACGCCTCTGGCTATGCTGTCGAATCTCCACCCCGGCAGATCGCCGAGCCCGACCGTGCCCGCTTCGGCCGTCCAGCGCCACGCCTCGCTATTCTGCAAACTGGAGTCATCGTAATCAGTGTTGCTCTTCCCCACTACCACTGATCCATCGGCCGACACGTCGTAGGCCCAGCTCCTCGGTAGGGGAGAGGGGAGGTCAGGCAAGAACACCGTCCCGCTTTCTTCGGTCCAGCGGAACGCTTGGCCGGTCGAGGACAAGCCCCAACGGAAGCCCACCACGACGGACCCGTCCGCTGACGCGGCCAGTGCTGCACTTCGCCCCCCCGACAAGGGCAGCATCCCGGTTTCCTCCGTCCAACGGAAGGCCTCCGACTCAGATTCTCGGCTGGACCCGACGACAGTGGAACCGTCGTCAGAGACCCCGTGCGCATGACTCTCGTCATGCCCCGATGCCAAATGGCCCAACGGCTGAAAGCGGGGGGTTGCACCGGATGCTGTCAATGGGGAGAGCCACGAAAGCGCCGCGCAGGCCGCAAGCACAGGTACCCACGCTGCCCGACGCCTGCGCCTGCCGAGAAGCACCGCCGCACCAAGGCCCAGCAGCAACAGCGTGGCGGGCTCGGGGATGTAGGCGTGATAGAATTCGCCGCTTATGCTCCCGGTTACCTCGCCGATGAGGACATGGGCGTCTCCGGCCAGCCCGAGCGCGAGGGAGTTCTTACCCACGACGTACCTATCCTCTGCGATCGTGTCGAGATGCCACGATGCGCCGTCCCACACGGCATACGCCGCGTCTTTGGACGTGGAGGAGTAGAACCTCCTGTAGGCGATGTGGGCCCGGCCTTGGTCGTCCAGCTCCAGGGAGACGCCCTTGCTGCCGAAGCTGCTGTGGTGCTGATCGGGGATCCATTCCGTGTCCCATCCACTTCCCGTGTCCCAGCTGTACGCCGGCACGGCCTTGGACGAGTCCCACCAGGCAACGTGGGGCTTGTCTTGGGCATCGAGGTCGATGGACATTCCCCAGGCATCTGTCGGGGTCACGATGAAGGTCTGGGTCCATTGGCCTTGGTGCTTGGTGCCGTAGCTGGGGTACCCGTACATACCGTCGGGCGATGCCACGTGGGGGGTGTCCTGGGCATCGAGGGCCAGGCTATTGCGGAAACCGATCGGCCAAGCGTCCTCCGTCTGCCATTGGGTCCCGTCGAAGCGGGAGTACCGGCCCACGTGGCTGATGTGCGGCCGCCCCTGGCTGTCCAGGGCCAGATCTGGGTCAGCGCCCGACCCGCTTGGGCCGCTGAAGACGTCCTCGGTCAACCACGCGCCGCCGCTGCCGGGCGTGACATAGACGAGCCGGCTCATGGCAGTGTTCCGATCGTAGACATAAAAAGCCATGTGCGGCCTGTCCTGGCCGTCTACGACCAGCGATGTGTCCCTGCTCCGGTGCGTGGCGAGGGCAGTGAACTGCGTCGTTTGCCAGCTCGAGCCGTCCCACCTTGCGTACTTGTACTGCCACTCCTCTTTGTCGCCACCCCAGCCAGTCCCGGTGAAGCAGCTCCATGCGACATGTGGATTCCCCTGACTGTCTACGGCGACCGCCGCATCGCCCACCAGGTCCGAGGCGATCGGCCTTATGACCCAGTCGCCCCCCGCCTGACATGGCGTTGCCAACCCTAGTGCCGCCACGGCGATCGCCGCTACCACCAGCACGGGCAGCAGCCCGCGCCGCCTCCGGCGGATCAACGCCAGCCCGCCCAGCGCTAGCAGCGACAGTGTGGCGGGTTCGGGGACATCGGAAACGCGGAAGCCGAAGTTCATATCCTCGTCCGTCGGGTCGCGCGAGCCCCGGTACGACGCGCGCAGGAAGTCGCCGGAGTTGAGGAACGACCCGCCCCGCAAGCCGCGACCGTACGGGAAGGCCTCGTTCCATTCCCAGACGTTGCCCCCCTGGTCGAACGTGCCGTAGGGGCTGTCCGAGTTCTCCCATTCCCCGACTACGGTGCGGTAGTAGGGGATCCCGATCCCGTCGGTCCCGCCGTCACCGTCCCACGTCGCGTAGCCGCCGGGGTCCGTTCCCCCTTCCACGAAGGGATTCCCCGTCCCGCTCAGGTTGCCGCTGTCGTTCACGTAGCCCGGCCGGGTGTGGCTGCTCGTCGGATGGTCGTAGTAGCTGGCTGTCTCCGGGTCGTAGTAGGCCGCCTTGTACCACTCATCCTCGGTCGGGATCGCCCACGTCCAGTCCGCCTCGCGGCTGACGGCCAGCAGGAGCCCACCGCCCGTGGCGCCGTTAAGGTAGTACGCCCCGTCCTCCGTCGTGGTCAGGTCCTGCGCCCCGGTCGGTTGGCCGTTGTGCAGCCAGTTGGCGAATCGCGCCGCGTCGCCCCAGCTCACGAAGTTCACCGGGCGGTCCGCCCAGTCGACAGCCAGGCTGTACGTGTAGCTGCCCGGGTTGCCGCCGCGCTGGATGTTGCAGCCCTTGTCCGGGGCCACTGGCAGGGCCATACGCCCGCTGTACAGACCATAGGTATCTGTGGCCGCCACGGCGTTGAGGAACTCGGTGTACTGCCCGGCCGTCACCTCGTACTTGCCGATGTTGTACTCGTAGCTCACCGCCCCATAGCCGGGCGTCTCATACCTTGTGTCCGGCGCATTGCCCGCGTTGCCCACGGCGACGGTCTCGATGTTCACTGTCGCCGTTGCCGCCGAACCCAAGGCCAAGACCAGCCCAGCAGCACACATCGCCGCAACTTGCCTTTTCATCGTCCCGCTCCTCTCCTATTGCATCCGCACGACGCACACACTCTCTCACTCCAGCTGACGAAAGGGCTGAGCGGCCCGCTCATCAGCAAACAACAACCCGTGAGCACTTGAGCGGCCGTCCGGTACGCCACGGCCTCCTCCATTCCCTCACACAAAGGCGTGTCTCTTGCGGGGGATCAACGTTACCGCCCCGAGGGCCAGCAGCGACAGCGTGGTGGGCTCGGGGATGTAGGTGCAAATCCCGTCTAAGGCCACCCACCGGTAGTATTCCGTCGCCGAGAGCAGCTCGCGTTCTCCGGTAGCCAGGTCGACCCTGAACAGACCGTTGTGATATGAGTCACCCAGATACGCGAAGCCGTCCGCTATGCCATATAGCACGAGCCCTCCTCCCCACGAAGGGCCTGTTCCGACCCACTCCGAGGGACTTTCATAGTCGTTTGCACCGCAACCACTTATCCGAGTAGCGGTGTCGCCGCCCAAGAGCCCAGAATACAGAGCCAACTCCCGGTGTGGCACGAAGTAGATCACCTCCTCGTCAGCGTTAACGACGAACTGCGTGAATCCGCTATACGATGGCGAATCGTACGTGTAAACAACCTCCCTCTCCTGCCCATCCGCGGACATCCGCTCGACCGTGCACTTATGGAACCCATCCGACTTCGACAGAACGTACATGCCCCCATGTCCATCGGGATAGACATTGTAGAGGTGCTCCGATGCAACCTTTTGAGTCGTTTGCGTAGCCGTGTCATATACGAAACACCCGGTCTCATAGGCCCCGCGTGTGTATGCGAAGTGAGTCGAGTCCAGCATAGCCAGGCCGGTAATCATATCTGAAGGCGTGAAGATCTCCTCCTCCTCGCCGGTGGCCTTGTCGTACCGCGTCACCGGCCCCCGGTAGTACCCCTGCTTATAGTAGATAGAGTCAGGAGTCTCGCCCGCAATCCTGTCGTTCGATTGGCATAAGGCGCTCGCCGTCCAGGTGTTGCCGGCCGCGGGATCGACCCATAGAAACTCACCATCGCCGGCCCCCAGTATTGTCGAACCACTCATGATGCCTCGCCCAGGTGGAGCAGCAAACCCATATCCCACACCGGGACCGTTCGGTAGATCGACAGTCGTTCTCGCGTCAATATCAACGATCTTGACGCGCGCACCATCTATTCCCAACAAGCGCCCGCCGCTATTGCACAAGCCCTGAAGCCCTGTGAATGCATTGGTCGGAATGTCGATGGGCGCTATTGGCGCGTAGTCGCCCGCCGGCGCAAGCTGGGAGACGTATATACCAAAGTCGCCTGATAGCAGCAGGCGGTTGCCCGTGGAATCAAAGTGGATGTCCGTTAGGTTGTACATCGGGCATGTGTCAATTTGCTGAATGGCGGTGCCCGTGGGGCTGCCATAGACCCAAGCCCCGTGCTCGACGCTTCCGGTCCACCTGCCACCGACGAAAACGATTCTGCCATTCGGGTCGGACTCGGCGAAAGTCCATCCCGGGTTCCGGTCGGGAGGAATGGTAAAGTCAGTTGCCAGTTTGACCTTGGAGCCTGTCGATAGGGTGAGTTCGTAGACGTCCCTGTGCCTCTCGTATGCGGTAGAGGTAGCCGCGGCGAAGACGTAAACTCTGTCGGGATCTGCGGGATCGGACAAGCAAGTTAAGTTGTTGTAGTCCCCACCGAAGTCGAACATCCGGCGGTTGCCGGTCATTGGATCCACTGCATACAACTGCGATCTGTACGCTAGGAACACGGTTCCATCGGTACCCGCGTGCAGCCTTTGACGGGAGTAGATGATATGCGTGCTTACGGGCCAGATTGGTCCATCCCCGACAAGATCGGGACCGTTCCCGTAGCCACTTATAAGGGTCTTGGCTCCTGTCTGCATGTCGTACTTGAAAAGAGCGCCCCACTGGGAGTCAAAGCAGAGAGGGTCGCCCTGTGCGACCTGGGCTGTCAGCGTCGAGGGGCTCAGAAGGAGGAGCGTCAATGAAACTCCGGCAAGCCTGGCAGTAGTCATTGCGGTGACCTTTCAGAAGATTCCAGCTATAGGATGCGTGACTCGGAACCTCGCCCGTGCGGGCCAGGCAGGAAGGGACGAACGAGCGAGACTCGCCCTGCCCCTCGACTTTGGCCGGCGCCCGCCGAACCACTGGCGGGGAAGGCTCAGCCGGCCACTCCGCCGCTTCCCCGAGCGGAGGTCGGAGCATGTGTGTGATACTTGTCCCTCAAGGCTCCTCGGCATTGCGACACCCTCTCGCTGCTACTTCCTTCTTCGACGCCTGATCAGTGCCAGCCCCCCAATCGCCAGCAGCGACAGCGTGGCGGGTTCGGGGACCGCCAGGTAGACGCCGTCTCGTGCCCAGGCGACAAAGTTGTGGTCGTTGATGTTCACATAGGAGGCCGAGCCGGGCAGGTAGGTCCGCTCCTGGCCTATCACGACGGTCAGGTTGGAGTAGTCGGCGTAGTAGACGGAGTTGCCGAGATTGTTCAGGTCGAAGCCGTTGATCCCTGACCAGCTTGATCGGTGCAGTTCGACCTCTTCACCCGATTCGCGGCGCAGGACAAGGACATCGTCGTTCCCATCTTCCAGGGCGTAGAGAACGTCTCCCCCGTCGTTGATCTTGGGCTGGGGGCAGCTTTGGCCACCGTTCCCTACCCGGATGGCCTCGGTGCCATCATATAGGTACGTGGAGTAGCCGCCGCCTTCCTGCGCGGCGTAGGCAGCCTGTCCCGATGAGTTGATGCTCACCTTCCAGTGGTGCACCACCGTTTGCGGCAAGGTCTCTGTGGAGACGCCGTCGGTGATCTGTAACCTATGCGCCGCGGTTACCCACGCGATATGACCGCCGTTGCCGATTTCCGGATCCGTTCCGTCCGGTGCGACGGAGCCGATCTGACCGTTGTGATACTTCCAGATGCCGCCCTGTTCTTGCCAGACGATCGTCCCCGAATCGTTGATCTTGGGATAGCGCGCCGTGGGATCGTCGCTGATGTTCGTCGTCCCTGCCGCGGGGTCATACAGCCAGACCCCGCCCCGGGAAGTGTCGCCCGGCCAGCCCCAGAACACGACCATGCCGGAGGAGTTGATGTCCGGACCGGCGTAGTACTGCGGGGTGGGCCCCACGTCATGCACTTCCCCGTCTGAGTACAGCATCACTCCGTTCGTACTGAAGGCAATCTCTCCGTACGGGTTTTCCGCTAGTACGACGCTCTGACCGCTGTCGGCGACTTTCGTGACCGTGTAGTTGATCGCGCCGAGCTGGGAAGTGCCCGCCAGCACGGCGAGCACGAACGCAGCGCCACCCCAAAACCGAAGTTCAAGGCTCCTCGTTGCCATCTCCCTCTCCTGTTCTCTCCGGCCGATAGGTCAGGCGCAGCGACACCGCGGCGCTGTGGACAGTTCCAGGACGGAATCCGCCACCAACCGCACCGGCCTAAGGTGAACCGCCATTCCCCATGTGGCCTTCTCCCGACGACCGGCGTGGGCCTTCATCGCTGAAAGCTCCGCGTGCAAGCGTCGGCTTCTCACGGGCGAAGCGTCCTCATGCCTGCCGTGTTCCCCGGCTGGGGGCCATTCCAGCCGTTTAGTCCAGCGCGGACCGTCCGCCCTGAGCCGATTCAGGCTGACGAAACAGGCCCGCCCGCCGAAGCGTCGGCGAAGGCGGGTGAGCGACCCGCTCCTCAGCGCACAACAACACCGCTGAGCGATTGAGCTGGTCCCTTCGGGACGGAACTACCCTCCGAGTAGGCATGGCCCCGGCAATGAGGCCCCTCACTGAGACAGAATCATATCATGAATCCTGTTTCTGTCAATCGGGTGATCACCTGAGTTGGGCAGGTTTTCTTGATTGTCCAAGGGGCGGGCCAGAGCCGCTGCCATGCCGGGCGACTATGAGCCAAGCGCACACCTGTCCCTCCCGAAAACTCCGTCCACCTTGCAGGTGAAGGGCTTGCACCGTTGCCGCAGAGCCTCATCAGCCGTAGGATCCGGCTGTTTATCTCGGCAACGGAGGTTCAGGGATGGCCGTTCTTCAGGCAGTGTGGTTGTTCGTTCGAGGCTTCTTTGCCGGTCGTGCCGCACTAATGGCCGAGAACCTGGCCCTGCGGCGCTAGATCGCTGTGCTCCAGCGCTCCGTCAAGCGCCCCAAACTCCGCACGCGGGACCGGATCTTCTGGGTCTGGCTGTCGAGGCTCTGGTCAGGTTGGCGGTCAGCGCTGGCCCTTGTCCAGCCCGAGACGCTGGGCTACGTCAGCCCCGCCGAGTTCGAAAGCATGACCGGATAACCACAAGCTCCGCGCCCACCATTCGTGGAGAAGGTCAGCATGTCTCGCGAGAACCCGATGTGGGGCACCCCGCGGATTCTATCCGAGTTGCTTCTGCTGGGCCACGCGGTGGCCGAATCCACGGTCGCCAAGTACATGATCCGACAGCCCAAGGCGCCTTCCCAGAACTGGCGAACCTTCCTGAAGAATCACGCCCGCCAGATCGCGGCCGTCGACTTCTTCACGGTTCCGACGGTGACGTTCCGCGTGCTGTACGTCTTCCTCATCCTGCGGCATGATCGCCGCCAAGCGGTCCACTTCAACGTGACGGCCAACCCCACCGCCCAGTGGGCTGCTCAGCAGATCGTAGAGGCATTTCCTTACGACCAAGTTCCTCGTTTTCTGCTTCGCGACCGCGACGGCATCTACGGCCAGGACTTCCGTGACCGGGTGGAGCACATGGGGATCGAGGAAGTGCTCATTGCGCCACGGGCTCCTTGGCAGAATCCCTACGTGGAACGTCTGATCGGATCCATCCGCCGTGAATGCCTGGACCACCTGATCGTGCTGAACGAGGATCATCTACGCCGCACGCTGTCCGAATTCTTCACCTATTATCACGAGGCGCGGTTGCACCTGTCGCTGGAACGCAACTCGCCGTTTACTCGGCCTGTCTGCCCGCCGGCGCAGGGCAAGGTCGTAGCCAAGGCGTATCTCGGTGGTCTGCACCACCGCTACACGAGAGCGGCGTAGCGGACCCGCATCAATCCTGTCCCGTCTGGCACACGAGAGAACCATGCGCCATGCCCAGATTTGGCCATGCTCAAGCGCCCCCGGCATCGCCGACCACTCCGATCACGCGCCGATCATCCCCGCCGGCCCCACAGTCAAGCCCGCAAGGCCGTTGCTTCCTGTGCGGATGAGGTTTTCGGGAAGGACAGCTGCCGGCCCAAAGAGAAAGTCCCTGACTGACAGGGACTTGCGGAAACACGCGCGACTGGACTCGAACCAGCAACCTTCGGTTCCGTAGACCGATGCTCTATCCAATTGAGCTACGCGCGCCTGGGATTAGCTGCACGATCGTATAACACATTTGGCCGCGTTCTGCAAGGGCTGACGACACGCCGCCGACAGCACCACCTACCCCCCGGCGACGGGTCCCTTGCCCTGCCCGCGGAGGTCCAGCCAGACGACGACTGCCCCACCGGCTGCCAGGGTGAGGTACACGCACCCCTCGCCCGGCGAGGCGAGCAGGAACTTGCCGGCGGCGAACGTCGCGGCCAGCACCATGACCGACCCGGCCAGCCAGCTTGTGAGCATCCGCCCCAGCCCCTTGGGCGGCGTTACGCCGCTGGCAGCGGCGACGCGGCCCCAGGCCCCGTACGGCCGCACCTTCCGGTAGAACGCCACCAGCTTCTCCTCGGCCACCGGGGCGGTCAGGAACGTCACTGCCACCCAGACGACCGTCGAGCCGGCGACCGTAATCGCCAGAATGTGCTGCTTGGTCAGCCAACCAAGCTGCTCGGGGTATACGTAGCCCTTCAGCACATAGAGCCCGCTGGCTATCACCGCCGAGGCGATCATGGCCGAAAGCTCCGACCAGGCGTTGATCCGCCACCAGAACCAGCGCAGGATCAGCACCAGCCCGATCCCGGAGGTAAAGGCCAGCAGGAAAACGAACAGCCCGGAGATGGAATCGCTACCCCGGGCGATCGCGCCCGCCAGGAGCATGAAGCCCACCGAGGCGACTCGCGAGACCAGCACGTAGTGCTTATCCGACGCGTCCCTGCGGATCATCCGCCTGTAAACGTCGTTGACGATGTACGCGGCAGAGAGGTTCAGGTGCGTGTCCACGGTGGACATGAACGCTCCGAGGAAGGAGGCGATCATCACTCCCATCAGCCCGGGCACGGCGAGTTCCTTGATCATGCGAGGATACGCATCCTCGCCCTTGACTTCGGGGAAGAGCACGACCGATCCGAGCGCCACGAGTATCCACGGCCATGGGCGGAGGGCGTAGTTAGCGATGTTGAACCACAGTGTCGCCAGCAGCGAATGCCTTTCGTCCTTTGCGGCGGACATGCGCTGCACGACGACTCCGCCGCCGTCGGCGTTCTTGTTTGCCCACCACTGCACGAAGATGAACACCGCGAAGGCGAAGATGGGCGCGGACCAGAACTCCGCCTGGAGGGGCCCGGTCCCGGCCGGCGGCCTGGGGAAAAAGTGCGTGAGCCTCTCTCCCATCGGGCTTGCGGCCTCGGCTTTGGCCCGCAAGGCCGCCAGACCGCCGAGCCTGCTTACCGTCACCACGCACAGGCCTATCGCTCCGGCCATCGCCAGAACGAATTGCAGCAGGTCGGTGACCACCACTCCCCAGAAGCCCGACAGGACCGCGTACGCCACTGTCAGCACGAGGCAGATGGCCACAGACAGGCCAGGGTCGATGTCGAGCAGCACGTTCATCAGCTTGGCCATCGCCAGTATCACCCACGCCAGGGTGATGCAGTTCACGGGTATGGCCATGTAGGCCCCGCGTGCGGCCCTCAGCACGGCCGCCGGCCGGCCGCCGTAGCGAAGCTCGCTCAGCTCCACGTCGGTGACCACCTCCGCCCGGCGCCAGAGGCGCGACAGCAGAAACACGCTGAACATGCCCCCGATGGCGAAGGACCACCACAGCCAGTTGAAGCTGATGCCCTCGTCGCGGACCCAGCCGCTGACCACCAGCGGCGTGTCGGCGGCGAAGGACGTGGCCACCATGGAGGTTCCCGCCAGCCACCAGGGCAGGTTCCGGCCGGAGATGAAGAACTCGCTAGTGCTCTTGCCCGCCCGACGGGCAAAGAACAGCCCCACCGCCATTGCGAAGGCGAGGTACGCCGCGACGATGACCCAGTCAACGATGGCCAACTCAGGTCACCTCCCGTATCTCGGGCCCAGAGCGGCTGCGCTTGGCGGGCGCGTCCCGGACGGCCTGACGCAGCGAACCTCCGCAGCATTTCAGCAGTTTCCCGGCGGGTGTGAACTCCAGCCCCCGCAGGTGCATCAGCAGGGCGATCTTTACGTGGCCTCGGGCGCGGTCCAGCAGCCGCCTGGCCGGGCGGCGAGCCAAGCCCGTCACGCTCATGACGATCCGCTCCGACCGCTCGCGGAGCTTGGCGCTGCCCGGGCGGAGGTCCACCATCAGGTTGCCGTACACCTTGCCCGTCCTGATCATCGCGGCGGTGGTGAGTGTGTTGAGGACCAGCTTAGTGGCGGTGCCGGCCTTCATCCGCGTAGAGCCGGCGACGACCTCCGGCCCGACGACCGGGTTTATGATTACGTCGGCGCGGACGCCCTGGCGGCCCTGGGGCGCGCAGGTGATGAACACGGTGGCGGCTCCGATCCGCCTTGCCCGGCGCATGGCGCCGCGGACGTAGGGAGTCAGCCCGCAGGCGGCGATGCCCACGATCACGTCCCTGGCCGTCACGCCGCACTTGTCCAAGGCTTCGGCCCCGTCGGGCGCGGAGTCTTCGGCCCCCTCGACGGCGCGGACCAGCGCCCGCCGCCCGCCGGCGATGACGCCCTGGACTTGCGCGGGCCTGGTGCCGAAGGTCGGCGGGCACTCGGCCGCGTCGAGCACTCCCAGCCGCCCGCTGGTGCCCGCCCCGACGTAGAACAGCCGCCCGCCGCGCCCGAACGCCTCGACGACAATCACCACGGCCGCGGCGATCTGGCGCCGCTGCCGCCCCACCGCCGGGGCGACCTTGGCGTCCTCGGCGTTGATGATGTCCACGATCTCAAGCGCCGAGCGCCGGTCGATGGAGCGGCTGCGGGGGTTGGGCTTCTCAGTCGTCAGCTTCGATCGGTCTTTCATGTTCCTGCCGGGATGATCTTGCCGAGCACGACGGGCCTGCGCGCGCCCGTGGCGGCTGGGACGTTGCCGGCCTGGCCGCGGACCGTCGCTGCCGCGAGGACGGCGAAGGAGACGGCCTCCTTCGCGTCGGCGCTGATGCCGAACTCATCGCACATCCTGACTTTCGCCGGATGCAGACGCTCCCGCAACATTCTTGCCAGCGTCGGGTTCCGCGCCCCGCCCCCGCAGAGGATCACCTCGTGCACCTCGCCGCGCAGGAAGCGGCGGTACGCCTCGGCGATGCTGGCGGCGGTGAAGGCCGTCACCGTCGCCAGGATGTCGCGCGGGGCGATCCGCCGGCGGCGGGCGCGGCGGTAGAGATCGTCGGCGAACGCCCAGCCGAATTCCTCCCTGCCCGTGGACTTGGGCGGGCGACGGCGCAGGAACCGGTGCCTCATCAGCTCGGCCAGCAGCGGCTTATTGACCTCCCCCGCCGCCGCCAGCCTGCCGCCGCGGTCGAAACGCCGCTTCCCCCGGGTTAGACGAGCCGCCGCACGGTCGATGATCATGTTTCCGGGCCCGGTGTCGAAGGCGACGACCTGCTCTATCTTGCAGCCGCCGGGCAGGAAGGTGACGTTGGCGATGCCGCCGATGTTCTGCACGGCCCGGTTGAGGCGGGAGTCCGCGAAGAGCATGAAGTCGGCGCAGGGCACGAGCGGCGCGCCCTCGCCTCCGGCGGCAACGTCGCGCGGGCGGAAGTCCGCCACGGTGGCGATGCCCGTCCGCTCGGCGATCACGCACGGCTCGCCGATCTGGAGCGTCGAGCGGACCCGCCGCCCGGCCAGGCGGCGGCCTTCGGGGAGGTGGCAGACCGTCTGCCCGTGGGAGCCGACCAGGTCGATGGACTTGAGGTCAATGCCGCTGCGCCTCGCGAGGGCGACCACGGCCGAGGCGAATACCTCGCCCAGCAGGAAGTTCAGGCTGGACACGTCGGCGGCCCGGGCCGCCTGCCCGCAGAGATCGAGAATCGCCCGACGGACCACCGGCCGGTAGGGGAACGTCTCAAAGGCCAGCAGCTTCACGCTCGCGGGGCCGGTGTCCACCAGGGCCACGTCCACCCCGTCGGCCGAGGTGCCTGACATCAGCCCCGCCACGCGAAGCGACCGCCTGGCCGAAAGCCTGGCGATGTTCTTCAACCAACGCACTCCCACCAGCGTTCATGAACCGCGGCCCCCGGCTTGTAATCGAGGGAAGCGCAGCAGGCAAGGCCCGAAAGGGCAAATGAGGGAGGCGCGGCCGTCAGAAGAGCTTCCGCCTGAGGTGAGCCTTTGCCCGAAGGGCGAAGGCAAGTCCCACCAGTCCGTAGCCGAGGATGCTCACGAACATTCGGGCGGTAGTGTCGCCCGCCCCGGGGGCGCCGGCGTAGGGCCCCACCGAATCATCGGGCCAGTGGTACTCCAGGCCCTCGATCGACTCAGAGGCTTGGTCCTCGCCGGCACCGGCGATGGTAACCACGGTCCCCTGGACGACCGGGTTGGCGCAGAAAACGATGTTAATGTAGTCAGAATCGCCCTTGGACAGTGCCATCGTCAGGCCCAGCAGTATTGGCAGGACGGCCCACAGCGCCAGCGCCAGGCCGAGGTTGGCCATTACCGCCGCGGTCGTTCGCCGCAGGCGGGCGCTGAAATACATTCCCGTGCCGGTCAGGAAGAGGACAAGCCACACAACCAGCATGGCAAGGTGGACCAGGACGATGGGGTGCACGAACCCCAGTATCGTGAACAGCAGCATGTGCCCGCCCAGCAGCAGCCAGACGGGCACGCATCGGCGGAAGACGCCCATGGCCTTTCCGGCGATGAGGTGCAGGTCGCTCAGCGGCGTGCCCAGCAGTATGGGGAGGGTTCGGGCCTCTTTCTCGGAGGTTATGCTTGTGGCGGACAGCACGGCCGTGGCCACGCCGCCGATGCCGATGAAGATGATCGCATAGACCAAGTGCGTCACTCCCGCGTCGAGGCTCTCTGCGCAGGCCAGGTATGTCGCCCCCAGGCCGCCAATGACCATGCCCGCGCCGATGATCCCCTTGAGCCTGCTTCGGTACATAGGCGTGCGGAGCTCCCGCCAGACGACCGGCGAGCCCCGGACGCGGCGGATGCGTCCGGCCGCCTGCTCCCCGCCGGCGACAGCGGCTTTGGGCCTGCGCTGCCTGCGGCGCACGAACAGGCCCGCCTCGCTGGTGGCCTGGCGCAGGCCGACCTTGCGCACCACGGCCGTGCACACTGCCAGCACCGCCCCCGAGACACCCAGCATGACCAGACAGTGCACCTGCCAACTGAGCGCCGCCGGGAACGGCGACACGAAGTTCCTAAACACGCTCGCCATCGCACCCCAGGGGTTGGTGTAGGCGAGCACCATCGACAGCCATTGCGGACGAGGCCGCCACAGTGCCTCCGTCACGAAAGGAACCACCAGGAACAGGGCCAGCAGAGTGAAGATGGCCTTGAGGATGGCGACGTAGGCCCGGCGGTTGCCGATGGAGAAGAACATGCTGACCGACCCGGCGAAGACCGCGGCGGTGACCGTCACGCACAGGGCCGCGACGACGAACTCCCAGGGCACCCCGCCAAAGACGCGCACCACCGCCAGCATCGGCAGGCTGATCGCCAGCAGGATCAGCAACTGGAGCAGCTTGCTGAAGAGCTTGCCCATGATTATCTGGAAGCTGTTGATGGGCGTGGTCATCAGCAGGCCCAGCGTGCGGCGGTATATCTCGTCGCTGATCGCCGTGGAGAACATGCACACCACGATCAGTTGGGTGGCGCAGAACTGGAACAAAACGATGGCGGCGACGATGAACCTGCCGACCCGGGCCATCTGGACCCTGGACCAAGCCGAGCCTATCTCATCCATCGACATCATCCAGGTAAAGATAATGAACAGCGCCATCAGGGCCACGTAAGCGGTGCGCACAACGTAGTTCCGCTTCCGCCGGCTGGAGACGCGCAGCTCCTTGCCGAAGATCGGCCCGGTGATCGAACCCGGGTTGATCAGTCGCAGCAACGTCCTGGCAAGCTCTGCCGCCATGTTTCCACCAGACCAGCGCCGCAGCGCTAGTCTGCTTATTGCATGACCCCTTCCGGGTCTATGCAATAAGCGCCTTTGCGAGAGACGGTTCTCTCGCAAAGGTTTCGACTCGGCGCTTCGCGCCTCGCTCAAGGCTGGCCCCGAGCAAGAGCGACGTAAGTCGCTCGCGTCGAAGCCCGCGGGGCGGATGTTGCACGCGCATCGTGCAACATCCGGGCTAGTGCACCAGCCCTTCTGTCAGTTGCAGGAATGCCTCGTCCAGTTTGAGCTTCTCGGGCACCAGTTCAGCCACGGCCACGCCGCCCTGGACCAGCGTCCGGGCGATGAGGCCCGCCTCGGCGCCGCTGTCGCCCAGGGTCACCAAGATGGCGTCCTCGAGGCGTTCGACCGACTCGACCGCCGGCAGGGCCGAGAGGAGCTTGACCGCCTTTTCCTCGTCCCCGGCCACACGCAGGCGGACCTTGCGATGAACTCCCATGCGCTCGCGAACGTCGTCCAGCGTGCCGCTGAAGACCATCTTTCCCTGCTCGATGATCCCCACCCGGTCGCACATTTCCTCCAGCTCGCTGAGTGTGTGGCTGGAGATCAT
>Ga0114922_10000238_pt1 | contig 52926 bp, 43 predicted proteins | sample AartaG_FD_100975 | JGI IMG/M metagenome (GOLD analysis project Ga0114922, IMG submission 100975) | Deep subsurface microbial communities from Aarhus Bay to uncover new lineages of life (NeLLi) - Aarhus_00045 metaG | ecosystem: Environmental > Aquatic > Marine > Oceanic > Sediment | place... | reverse complement strand
GGAACAGGTGTCGCAGTCACCGTCATTGGGCAGGTTGCCCGTCCAGACCAGGGCCATCTTGCCGTCGGTCATGGAGCAGGCCACATCCTGCGAGAGATCATAAATGGTGTCGATCACGTAAGGCGGATAATCCCAGGCGCCATCCATTCCAATTCCCACCTTGCGGAAATAGTAGATCACCAGTTGGTCACCTGCGCCTGGTGAGGAGGATTGCGCAATCACGTGTGTTACCGGCTCGTGCCCGGCCACGTCATGATAACGCATGGCCGGCCAGGACGCCGAATTCCCCGTCATGGCGGGATAGGACTGCACACTGTCAGGCACACGGGAAGTTAGACCGAAATAGGCGCACATCGGACAGTAATCGTAGTACACCTGGCTAGCGCAGCCGCTCCCCTGGTTGTTGTGGCAGATTATGACGGCTTGGTTTGCGGCCTGAAGAATGGTTTCACCCTCAGTCCGCAGCATCTGGGTCACATCAAGACCGCCGCCTGCGGCATATTCACTCGGAGACTGAACGGACACCCCCAGGCCAGGATAAAGTTGCGTGCCGGTCTGACCCATGTAGCAGTTGTAGTAGATATGATAATCTTCCAGAACCGGACCCGGCAACTGCATATAGCAGTAATGAATCGCGAAGCCATAATCCATACCGTCACCCAAGTCAGGACCCCAACCCCAGTCGACCATGCGGCCCATCGAGCCGTTACGCTGTTGGTCGTACCAGGTCTCACCGACCTTGACTCCGGGAGATGCCGTGGCGACCCCGGCACCGCCTAAAGACATAGCCGGTGCGCTTCTGTCTGGGGCGGCTGTCGACCTGGTTTCATCCGGAAACACGTATTGCATCGCCCGCGCTACATGGGGATTGGCAATGTCGCTCTCCTGCGGGGAGTCTTTCCCCGAAACCGGAGCAACCAGCATGACAACGGCAAATGCGGTAATCATCGTCCGTGAAAAAACTCCTCCTGTCATCTTAACCTCCTCCAGGAAAAAGACGTATCTCGATCAGATTTGAGTATTGGCCTATACATGGCCGTTGCGTCTACATTTACTCCGGCCTCAAGCCGGAACCGGGATTATTCCCTGCATACTATAATTAGAGTTAGCTATTTCTCTGGCCCTGACTCCTGTATCGATCCGTAACGCGGGACCGTGGGGATGCTGCAACCCCTGGTAAGTTAGAGGAGTCGCCCGCGACACCCCATTAACCGTATCCGACATTTTAAATATATGGAGCCCATCCGCTTCTGTCAAGTGGAAAGAGCCGCGTCTGAGGCCTGCGGACCTCGTTCACCTATAGTGGAGAAGGGAATCCCGACGTTCGGATATCACGCGGCCGCTTCCGCGAAACGCCCTTAGTAGCTTGTTGAAAAAGCACTTTTTGACATATATGGAGTCAGTCGGATTCGTCATAAGCGTGCCATCAGGCATTCTGAGGCCGTCCGAAGAGATCAATTTTGTTGAATTATGAGTTATGGGGTAGGACTGTGGGTATAGATATGCGAGTGACATAGGAGTTGTTGATATAATCCTGCAACCGGAAGACCCACGTCAGATCTGTTTTATCTCCCTGGCCGAGTTAGCGGCTGAGGAGCCATTAGTGTTGACGTTTGGCCGGGTAGTGGATGGTCTTGATTTGGGGTTACGGTATGGTCGTTACAGCGAGGCTGGTCGTTCGTTTTGCGATCAGGCGACGAAGCTGCGGGCGTCAGCGTCGGGCAAAGGCACCATATCGAAGAAGAAGGAGGATCAGTTGCCAGGCAGTTCAGAGCCGAGTTGGAGCGTGAGGTGGCTGGTGAGGCTGATGACTTGGGTGATGATTCCGACGAGATATCTCCACCGACAGCTACCGTTGTCCGGGTGGTAAGCAGTTGTCTTATAGTCACACCAGAAGCAGGTCTGGTATCACCAGACGAGTGTATTGTGGTAGTGTTTCGATTTGTGGATCGTGTCAGTTGCGCTCACGCTGTACGAAGAAGCGCTGTCGGGAGTTGAACATATCCGAAGTGTACCATTTAGAGCGTCGGATGCGACAGAAGATGTCGTCGGCGCCGGGCCGTGCGAAGTACGATCAATGTAAAAGTGTGATGACCTATGCCTCGGTTGACAGAGTTTCCTGGCATTTAATTGTTTTCCGCAACACCTCGTACGGTGATTTCCCTTTCAGAGCCCCGTGGGGTCGGTGGTGATTGTAGTAGCGCTCCCTCTGGTCGAGTTTGGCGTTAAGATCGACATCGCCCCCATACGATAGTAGTTGATAGAATTCAACTTCATCAGTGCCAGGTGAACGTTCTACCTTGCCATTTAGCCTCGGCGTTCGAGGTTTGATGTAAACATGCCGGATGCCCAAGTCGGCCAGGTGCCAGTGGAACTTGGCCTGAAACTCGTGGCCGTTATCCGTACGCACAGTATGTATCCGAAAGGGGAACTTGACAATCACATAGTTCATGAACTTGATGGCGTTCTCCTGAGTGTGGCGCCGGTAAACCTTGAGGGCGCGAACCTGAGTGGCATCGTCAATGGCAGTATATTGAAAGCGGCGAATCTTTCTGCCGGCCATGTCGCGGAATCGCAGAAACTTCACGTCGACTTGGATATGATGCCCCGGGACCTGCTTCTCGTACCGGTGAGTTTGCACCGTGCGTCTCTTGGCGTTTCTGAGCAGGCGGTTCATACCGTTACGCTTGAGAACTCCATAAACCCCGCCTGTGGAAACCTTGATCCCGTGATAGCGCTCCAGAAACCAAGAAATGCGCAACTGGCCAAGATGATAGGTTTTGCGCAGGTGACAATAAGCTGGGAGACAGGGATTCGAACCCCGATTCCACGGTCCAGAGCCGTGTGCCCTACCATTGGACTATCTCCCAGTACAGTATCTATGTCGGCAGCCGCCGGGCACGCTGAACCGTGCTGATCAGCTACCAACCAAATATAGGAAAGCGCAACCGCTTGTCAAGACCCTATCGCGATCGCATATACACGCCGCGGGCAAGAAACCGCCCCCATCGAAACAGGCGGGGTTGAAGCGGGCGGCGGCGCTCTACCCACTGAACCGCCGCACGATGAGCGCCTTACCCTTGATACGGAAAACAGCCCGGGGTTTCGATATGCGGTTGCGCAAACCACGACTGTCACCGCGTCTGATCATGACATCCCCGGCGGTGTATTCCGTTCCCCGGCATGACAGACGGATCGTGCTCGAAACCGGTATCACCGATACCGTGTCGCCGACACAATCCACAAACGTCCTAGCGCCGTCGTCCACCAGTATCGCCTCCCAGCGAACGGCCGCCAGCCTGACCCTGAGCAGCGGGCGTCTCTTGCGAAATCGGGGTGCCACATCAAGGAGCATCAGGTTGCCCAAAAAGTGGTCAATCTCCCCCACGCCGGGAGATACTATATCGACCACTCGAGCTCCGGCTTCGAGGCAATGCTCCAGCGCCAACTGGGCGTCGGTCTTGTCCTTGCGGTTTGGGAACGTCACCACCCTCGTGCGCGGCGAGAGATCAGCAGGGAACTTCCCCAGCGAATCCATATCGCCGATAAGCAGGTCGGGCACAAGACCGGCCTTCCTGAAGAACCGATACCCGCCGTCGACTGCCACGAGATATTTCCCCCGGCACAGACGCCGGTAGAAATCAACGTGGCGGCGGTAGTAGGAACCGTGAAGAAAGAGTGTGCAATCCTTCATGTGTATCAGGAAGCCAGCAGCATGGCAGCCGCGCCCAACAGCGCCGTCTTATCGTCGAGGATCACTCCGACCGGGATATCGGCCAGCAGCGCTTCCATTTTGCCCTTCTTGACGAAGCGGCGCAAGAAACGCCCGTGATCCATGGCCGTAATAATGTGAGGCGCAATCACACCGCCGAGATAGACGCCGCCCAGAGTCATGCCTTTCAAAGCCAGACCGGCCACTTCGGAGGCGTAACACCCGACAAACAGATCGAGCGCATTCACTGCGCCCGGGTCCCTGCCGGAGAGCGCATGCTCTATGATCGCCGAGGCTTTGTCCCGGGCTTTCTTGAACCAGTCCGGCATGACGGCCCGTCCGCGCTCGAGCATGAACAGGTAGATCGATACCATGCCCGAAAGGCTGATCACGTCCTCGACCTCGACATAGCCGTGCTGCGCGTAAAGGTATTCCCACAGTTCCACTTCGTCCTGACTGCCCGGCGCGAAACCGGCGTGCCCCCCCTCCGAAGCATACGGGATATACCTGTCGCCACCGTACAGGATCAGCGCCTCACCAAGCCCGGCTCCGGCCGCCAGCAGGCCGATATTCCCCTGGCGAGCCTGGATGCCCTCGTTGATGGTGTAAAACCTGTCCTTTTTCAGGACAAACAGCCCGTTAGCAGTGGCGACCAGATCGTTGACCAGCCGCACACGTTCAAACGAGAACTTCCTCTGAAGCGACGAGCCGCTCAGATACCAGGGAAGGTTGGTGGTTCTCACTTCGTCATTGATCACCGGTCCCGCCACACCGAGGCACAACGCCTCACCATCGCCGGGGTACTGCTTGAGATAGCGGCTGAGAATACCCTCAAAATCCGAGAAGTCCCTGTTGTTGAAGGCGGATCGGTCGTAGAGATATACTTCGCCCTTGCGCTCTCTGACCCGGGCCAGGTCTACTGTCGTCCCGGAAACATATCCTGCTAACATGGTTCTGCTCCGTTCGGTCTCAGCCATCCAGTGTACCCGCGTGTCTGGTCGGTTCCGTTTCGATTGCCAAGCGGGTTCCGAGATGTCTCACAGTCGGCGCGAAGTCGTCGGCAGCAGTCACCTTGAAAGCCCATGCACCATCTTCACGAGGGCGGCGCGGTCGGGGGCCCGGAAAAAGGCGGTGCCCATCACGAGTATGTCCGCTCCCGCCGATATCACACGCGACGCGTTGCCTGTGTCCACCCCGCCATCGACCAATATCCGGGTAGACAGGTCGGACCTGTCTATCGCCATGCGGGCAGCGGTGATCTTGGGCAAAACCGAGTCTATGAAACGCTGCCCGCCGAATCCGGGAAAGACCGACATCACGAGCAAGAAGTCGAAATCCGCCAGATATGGCAATACCGCCTCCACAGGCGTGTCCGGATTCAACGAGATACCGCTCCTGACTCCAAGCGCCTTGATCTTTCTGGCGTACTCAACAGGATGAGGGTGCACCTCGATGTGGAATGTGACAGCGTCCGCGCCCGCCTTGACAAACGGTTCGACGTGCTTTTCCGGCTGAGACAGCATGAGGTGTACATCCAGGAAAAGGTCTGTCTCGAGGCTGATGGCCTCAACGACAGCCGGCCCAAACGATATATTCGGCACGAAGTGACCATCCATGATATCCAGGTGAAGCATGTCCGCTCCGACCGAGGCGGCGCTGGACACTTCATCGGCAAGGTGAGCGAAATCCGCCCCCAGAACTGACGGCGCAATCTTGGCCATAGCTGGAAGATCGTCAATATCGGCAGACAACGCAATCAAAAAGGGGGTGGCAATCTTCTACCGGACGGATTCCTGGTTGGCCAGTACGATCTGCGCGTTGCGCCGGAGGCCCTCCAACTTGGGACGGGTGAGCGACGTTCCCGCGGTGAGTCTGAGAAACTCTTCTTTTGTCCGAAGGTTCAGTATCTGTTTTGCGTCTATGAATTCTCCCGGGCCGCTGTGCGGCAGAAGCGCGGCGTGGCTGGTCATCTCCTCCGCATTCTCGTTTAGCGGACAGACCTCCTGGCAAATGTCGCAGCCGAAGATCCGGTTTCCCATCCGGCCGGCAAACTCGTCCGGTATCTGCGAGCGGCGCTCGATTGTCCAGTAGGAAAGACACCGCCGCGAATCTATCGTCTTCTCATCAACGATGGCTCCCGCGGGACAAGCATCGATGCAGCGGCGACAGGTACCGCAGCGGCCGTGATCGCCGGGCCGGACGTGGTCCGGTTCCAGTTCGAGCGAGGTCACGATTTCCGCAAGGATAATCCATGATCCAAACTGCCGGTTTATCAGCATGCCGTTCTTGCCGATGAACCCCAGCCCCGCTTTCTCGGCATAGGCCCGCTCGAGAAAAGGCCCGTAGTCCACCCACCACTTGAACCGCCCAGCCGTGTCGGGCCGCCTCACAACCTCTCTGTTCATCTCGTACCGGATGCGCCTGATCAGGCTCTCGGTCATGCGCCCGACCACCTTGTGGTAATCTCTGCCACGGGCGTGACGGGACACTCGTCCACACCCGGCGGGCGACTCCGGGGAGTTCGGAAGGTAATAGTTGACGCCGAGCATGATAATCGACCGCACGTCATCCATCAACGTCGATGGGTCTTCACGCCTCTCGGCGGAGGTCGCCATCCAATCCATGTCGGCATGGTAACCCGCGGCCAACCACCGGTGGTATTGCTCCACGGCGTCAGGAATGACATCCGCTACAGTGATCCCGCAGAGGTCGAACCCAGTTTCGGCAGCCAGGCGCTTTATGTCGGACGATGTAATCATGGCGCTAACAAGCTGTCTAAACACGATTCAGTCGATAGAGATAATGACCCTTCGGTATCAGGCTCTCCAACGGCGGGAGGAGCGTCATTCCCTCCCGATATTGCTCTCGTCTTGTTGGCATAACCACAATCAACACTATTCAACGCTGACCTAAACAACTTTTTCAACAAGCCCAAAAGCGGGAATGACCTAGAGGCTCAGAGATGACCTGTAATGGAAGGCGGTTGCTGTCTTGCATTCTGTCCCGATCTTTTCAACAGCTTGGTAGTGCTTTTTGTGCATCCCCAGTGCTGTTTCTGGTTGCTCTGCCGTCCACATGGCGGATATATTAGATCAATAGATTCGATCAGCCGTTCAAGGACGGGAAAGATGCTGAACAAGGTAGTGCTGTTGACCGCTCTCGTTCTTTTGGCCGGATGCCGTCCGCATCCGCGTTACCGAGCCGACGCCGAAGGACAACCTGCCGGACAGATGCGGCAGAACGTCCGGTACACCACCAATGATTACATCCGTCTCGGCGGCATCATGCAGAGCTACCTGGGTAAGCCGTACGCCGGCAGATCACAATACGAGGAAGGCGTCGACTGCTCGGCCTTCACCAGGGCGGTCTTCAGGGAGTTTGACGGAACGTTGATTCCTCGCATGGTGTCGCAGCAGTTCCAGAGCGGGCGGCATCTTTCCCGCAGCCAGGTCGGCTATGGCGACCTGGTGTTCTTCCGTTCCGGCAGCGGCGGGGTCTCCCATGTCGGCATATATGTCGGGTTTGATCAGTTCATCCATGTTTCCTCATCCCGGGGAGTTATTATCAACAGCATGAATGAAAAGCACTGGAGCCGGCGTTTTGTCGGCGCTCGTCGCGTTCTGGTCGGAGATCAAGCAGAGGAAAGGCGGCCCTGATGACTCCGCAACTGGAACGGAAACTGAAGAACCTGCCTACCTCACCCGGGGTGTACATGTTCAAGGACGCCGCCGGCAAAATCATATACATCGGCAAGGCAAGAAACCTCAGGAACCGGGTGCGGACCTACTTCGGGTCATCGAAGAACCTTGATCGCAAAACACTCCGCATGGTTGCCCGCACGGCTGACGTCGAATTGCTGGTGACCGACTGCGAAGTAGAAGCCTTGATACTCGAAGCCAACCTTGTCCACGAACACAAACCGCGTTACAACGTTGACCTCAGGGACGACAAGCATTTCCCGTACGTCAAGATCACCACCGCCGAGCCGTTCCCGCGGGTGCTGATAGTACGACGCCTGGAGAAAGATCGGGCCACGTACTTCGGCCCCTACACCAACGTCAAGGCTATGCGCAGGACGGTGGGTCTGCTGATGCGTCTTTTCACCATTCGCACCTGCAATCTCACCATTCCCCATCCCTCCGGCAAGGAACAGAAGGTCTGTCTCGACTACTACATCAAGCGCTGCGGCGCCCCCTGCGAGGGTCTGCAATCCGAAGAGGAGTACCGGGAGTCGGTAGACTCGGTGATTATGGTCCTTTCGGGAAAATCGAAAAAGCTGATAGAGCAACTGAGTCAGAAAATGCAGGCGGCGTCGGAAGGGATGGAATACGAGGAAGCGGCGCGCAGGCGCGACCAGATCGAGGCCATTCAGTCGACCATGATCAAGCAGCACGTGGATGTCGGCGAACTGGTAGACCGCGACATCATCTCCCTTGCGCGCGAAGGCAGGGACGCCGTGGCGGTAGTGATGCAGATTCGCGAGGGCGTGCTGATCGGGCGTCAGGACTTTCAACTGGCGACGGACATCGACGACAGCGACGAAACAGTGCTGGAAACCTTCCTGCAGCAGTATTACAACCATCAGCCCAATCTTCCGCAGGAAGTCCACCTGCCTTTCAGCCTGCCGGAAATCGAATTGTTAGGGGAATGGCTCAGGCGTATGAAAGGCTCGAAGGTAGCGGTGCACACTCCCAAGATCGGGAAGAAAGTGAGGCTTCTCGACCTGGCCGCGTCCAACGCCCGCCTGCTCCTGGATGAGTTGCTGATTCAAAAGCGAGGACAGGCCGAACGTACCAGCAAGATGGTCACCAGTCTCAAGGATGCCCTGAAGCTGAGCGTTGCGCCACGGAGGATCGCCTGTTTCGATATCTCTAACACCGGCGAAACCGACGCCGTGGGATCGTGCGTACTGTTCCAGAACGCCCGGCCGAGAAAATCCGAGTACCGTCATTTCAGGATAAAGGGAACGCAGGGACAGGATGATTACAAGATGATGCGGGAAGTAATCGGCCGCTATTTCTATCGCATCAGAGAAGACGAGTCTCTCTCCCCTCCGGACCTGGTCGTCGTGGACGGCGGCAAGGGGCAGTTGTCGTCGGCGCTGGCCGAGATGACGGCGCTGGGGTTTGCCGACCAGCCGGTGATCGGTCTGGCCAAGCGGCTGGAAGAGGTCTTTGTCCCCTCGGTCTCCGATCCGATAACGATCGACCGCCGCTCACCGGCGTTGATGCTGCTTAAGCAGGTGCGTGACGAGGCGCACCGGTTCGCCGTCACCTACAACCGCAAGGTCCGCACGAAGCGGACGATCAAATCCGCGCTTGACGGCATCCCCGGCGTCGGCCCGGCGCGGAGGGAACTGCTGCTCAAGGAATTCGGCTCGGTCAAGCGCATCAAAGAGGCCTCGGTTGAAGAACTCACCCGGCTGAAAGGTATCACTGCGGCCCTGGGGGAGCGGATACTGGAGCATTTGTAGGGCGACGCCTCAGGCGCCTAACACTTCGGCGTCCGTGGTTGCAAGTCACCCCCCGAACTGGGCGAGACACGAGGCGCGCTCCAAACGGCATCCTCCTTTTGTCCTTGCCTGGACGTCGGCAGCACGAGTATACTGAATCATGTTGAACAGTCCCGAGGTATACACCGTCAGCGCCGTCACGCGCCTGATCAAGCAGCGGCTGGAAGAGTCGTTTCAGGGCATCTGGATCGAAGGGGAGATATCGAACTACCACCACCATACTTCCGGGCACCGTTACCTGAACCTGAAGGACGACCGCGCCACCATCCGAGTCACTATCTGGCGTTCCGTCGGCGGCTATCTCAAGTTCGAGCCGGAAGACGGTCAGAAGGTGCTTGCTTATGGTGATATCGCCGTCTACGAAAAGGGCGGCAACTACCAGTTGAACTGTCGCAAGCTGGTGCCGGTGGGAGTGGGTGAACTGGAGTTGGCTTTCCGCCAACTTCATGAGAAACTTGCCGCCGAGGGGCTGTTTGACGACGACCGCAAGCAGCCGATTCCCGACTACGCGTGCAGGATCGGCGTGGTTACCTCCCCCACCGGCGCGGCTGTCCGCGACATCATTCAAATCGCCCGGCGGCGCAACCGCTGTGTTGAGCTTGTTGTCTACGCCACCCAGGTGCAGGGGGACGGCGCCGAGCACACCATTGCCGCCGGAATCGAGTACTTCAACAGCCGTTCCGACATCGATGTGATCATCGTCGGGCGCGGCGGCGGCTCTCTGGAAGACCTGTGGCCGTTCAATACCGAAGTCACCGTGCGGGCGGTGGCCGCATCCGGTATCCCGGTCATCTCGGCGGTGGGGCATGAGGTCGACGTTACGCTCTGTGACCTCGCCGCCGACCTTCGCGCCCCGACACCGTCAGCGGCGGCCGAGTTGGCTGTCTGGTCGCAGCGGGAATACGTCGAGTTGGTCGACCAGGCCGTCAGCCGCCAAGCGACGGTGCTTCGGAACCTCGTCCAAAGCGCCCGACAGGAGTTGCTCGGTCTGCTCAATCGGCCTGTATTCGCTCGGCCCCGCGACCTGGTTTTCCAGCGCCGGCAGTACCTCGACCAGTTACTGCGCTCGCTGGTCTCGGTCGGGAAAAACAGCTTTGAAAAGCACCGAAACCGCTTATCTTTATCGGTGGCCCGGCTGGAGACGTTGTCTCCGTTGAAGATACTGGCCCGTGGTTACTCTGTCAGCCGCCGCCTGCCGGATCGTAGGGTGATCGGTAAAGTGGAAGATATCGAACCGGGCGACAGGATGGAAACGGTTCTCACCGACGGTCAGGTTCTGTCGGTAGTGGAAAAGATAAGGGGAAAGAACACTGATGCCGTCCGCAAAGAAGTACAAGAACTTTGAGTCGGCGTTAGCTCGACTGGATGAGATAACCTCGTTGCTGGAATCCGGCGAGGCGTCTTTGGAGGACTCCATCGATCTGTACAGTGAGGGTCTCGAAATCGCCCGTGAGTGCCACAAGAAGCTGGAAGCCGCCGACAAGAAAATCAAGTTAGTGGCCAAGAACACCGGTGTACCGGTCGAGGAGGATTTCGATGAAGAGGGAGTTGACGATTGATGCCCGCCCGGGCCGTTGACGGCGAGCTCTTTCTGCAGCAAGGCCGGCGTCTGGTGGACGGCCTTCTGGATCGTTATCTGCCCCCGGAGACCACCGAGCCGAGACGGCTCCACGCCGCCATGCGTTATTCAGTAATGGCGGGCGGAAAACGGCTACGGCCTTTGCTTTCACTGGCCTCCTACGAGTACTGCGGGGGAGTGTCCGAAGGCGAGGACCTGCCCATCCACCACGCTATGGCGGCTCTCGAAATGGTGCATACGTACTCGCTGATTCACGACGACCTGCCGTGCATGGACGATGATGACCTTCGCCGCGGAATCCCCACCTGTCACAGGAAGTTCGACGAGGCCACCGCCGTTCTGGCCGGTGATGCGTTGCACGATATCGCCTTTGGGCTTCTGGCCCGCGCCGGTTCCACGGAGGCGGTAGCCGAACTTGCCTGCGCGATAGGCACCGAGGGGATGTTGGGTGGGCAGATGGCCGACGTTCAGGCCGAGGGTCGCCGGGTAAGCCGGGAAGAAGTGATCGGTATTCACCGCCGTAAGACCGGTGCCCTGATTCGCGGCGCCGTTCGGATCGGCGCTATCCTGGCCGGCGCTGAGAGAGACCTGATAACCCCCCTGACTACTTACGGGGAGAAAATCGGGCTTGCCTTTCAGATTGTTGACGATATCCTGGACATTGCCGGAGATCAGCATCTGTTGGGAAAGGAAGTCGGGTCGGATAGTAAAAGGCAGAAGGCCACTTATCCCGCAGCGGTGGGTTTACAGACGGCCCGTGACGACGTGCGCCGCCTTGTCGACGAGGCGCTGGCCGTGTTTGACGAATCGCATGAGAATATGCTCAAGTACCTTGCAGAGTTCATTGGCCGACGGCAAAATTGACCGGCGGCGGTTGTTAACAAATGAAGTACCTCTCCAAAATAGACTCTCCCGGTGATCTGAAGACGCTCTCGGAAGAGGAACTGGCCGAGCTGTCGGAGGAAATCCGGCGCGAAATCATCTCGGCCATTTCCCACACCGGAGGTCATCTGGCCACGAACTTAGGCGCGGTGGAACTGACGGTCGCTCTGCACTACGTGTTCGACTCACCGTCGGACAAGCTCATCTGGGATGTCAGCCATCAGTCGTACGCTCATAAGCTGCTGACCGGACGGCGCGACAGTTTTCACACTCTTCGTCAGCACGGCGGACTGTCCGGTTTTACCAAGCGTTCCGAATCGGACTGCGACCCGTTCGGCGCCGGGCACGCCTCGACCTCGATATCGGCCGCGCTCGGTTTCGCGGCGGCCCGCGACAACGCCGGCCTGGACTACAAGGTAGTGGCGATTATCGGTGACGGTTCTCTGACAGGCGGGCTGGCCTTTGAAGGCATGAACAACGCCGGTTCCTCGAAAAAGGACCTGCTGGTTGTTCTCAACGACAACACCTGGTCAATCTCCAAGAACGTCGGCGCCATATCGAAGTACCTGACCAATATCATGTCCTATGAGAAGTTCAACAGGCTGCGCGATGAAATCTGGGAGCTGACCGGAAGATTCAAGCGGCGCGACAAGATAAGAGAGACCATCGCCAAGATCGAGAAGTCGGTCAAAGGTCTGCTGGTGCCCGGCATGCTTTTCCAGAACTTCGGGTTTCGCTACTTCGGGCCGATAGACGGTCACGATCTGCCGCTGGTGATCAAGACGCTGCAAAGGCTCAAAAATCTACAGGGACCCATCATGCTCCACGTGGCCACCGTCAAAGGTAAAGGCTACGAGCCCGCCGAGGGCGACCCCACTCGCTATCATGGGGTGGGCAGGTTTGATAAGGTCACCGGCAAGCTGGCCAACAAATCGTCAGGCAGGCCAAGCTACACAGCGGTCTTCTCCGATACAATGGTTGAGCTTGGCCGCAGAGATAACCGCGTCATTGCCGTCACGGCGGCAATGGCCACCGGCACCGGGCTGGACAAGTTCGCAGATGAATTCCCGGAGCGCTTCTTTGATGTCGGTATCGCCGAAGCGCATGCCGGCTGTTTTGCCGCTGGTCTGGCTGCGGCCGGGGCCAGGCCGTATGTGGCCGTGTATTCGACCTTCATGCAAAGGGCGTACGATCAGATCATTCATGATATCGCTCTTCAGGAGTTGCCGGTGGTTTTCTGCATAGACCGCGCCGGACTGGTCGGCGAGGACGGTCCTACTCACCACGGCGCTTTTGACCTGTCGTATCTGGGTAATGTCCCCAACTTGACGGTTGCGGCCCCCGCGGATGGGAACGAACTGCGTTCCCTGCTGCTCTACACTATCGATCATGGACTGCCCGGACCGGTAGCGCTGCGATACCCGCGCGCGGAAATCCCGACCGACATCACGGCCGAGGTCGCCGAAATCGAATGGGGGAAATGGGAACTGCTGTCTCCGCTCTCGGACACGGTGATGCTTGCTACGGGATCAATGGTATCGGTCTCGCGACAGGCCGCCGAGATGCTTGCTGAACGGGGCCTGGCGGTGGCCGTGGTCAACGCCCGCTTCGTGAAACCGTTCGACGGCGAAATGCTGCAACGTGTCATCGGCGTGGCGCGGGCTATCGTTACGATCGAGGAGAACTCGCTGCGCGGAGGTTTCGGCCAGACTGTGGGAGGAGTCCTGCTTGACTACGGGTATCAGGGCAAGTTCAAGGCACTCGGGCTTCCGGACCGGTACGTTTCTCACGGCAGCCGGGCTCTGCTGCTCAAGGAACTGGGTCTGGATGCGGCCGGAGTAGCTCGGGCGGTGGCGGATATCGTCGCGCCAGGCGACAAGGAGGGAAGAGGATTCCTGCAGAAGCTGATGTTCCGCAGGAATGGAGTGGGCAGAAAAAAGGCCGTGACCCATCGAACGGAACCGGTCGCGGCAGACGACGGTACGTAAGGTGATACCATGCGCTTCGGGCTGATAGCCAATATGAAACATGAGGGCGCACGCGACGCCATTGCTACTTTCGTGACCTGGGGGAGGGAATCCGGCAACCAGTTGGTGCTTTCGCGGGAGCTTGCCGATATCGCCGGAGAATCGCTGCCGAGCGCGGCCCACAACCAGATAGCTCACGACGTCGACATACTGGTCTCCATGGGCGGCGACGGTACGTTCCTGGCCACAGCCCGCGAGGTCGGTGCCGTGGGAACGCCGCTTCTCGGCATCAATCTTGGCTCGCTGGGATTTCTCACTCAGTTGCGCGCTAATCAGTTGACAACCGCCCTGGATGCCATTGTGGCGGGAGAATACCAGATAGAAGAGCGTATACTGCTGGAAACCAGGATTGAGGGCAAACCGAGGTTGGACAATCCCTATGCTCTCAATGATGTTGTCGTCGACAACGGGCCGGTGGCTCGCATGATAGACATAAACCTGTGTGTGAACGGCGAGGACCTGGTGACATATAAGGCGGACGGGCTGATTCTGTCGACGCCGACCGGTTCCACGGCCTATTCGCTGGCATCCGGCGGGCCAATCGTGCAACCCAAGATGGAGGCGATAATCGCCACACCCATCGCATCGTTTTCACTGTCCACCCGGCCGATAATCTTCTCCGCCAACGACGTGCTGGAAATGAAAATCCATTCCGAGCACGGGGTCGCCGGACTGACGCTCGACGGTCAGGTGATGGCGCCCCTGATCGACACCGATAAGGTAATCGTCACCAGGGCGCCCTTCCTGCTTAAGATCATCATCTTTCCTGAGAACACGTTCTACAAGGTCCTCAAGCGCAAGTTGCACTGGGGCGTGACCCCGGCTGATCGTTCCTGAATCGGCCGTATCCCGATGTTTGACCGCCCGGAGTGCGGCCTCGTTTTTATATTGACAGCGTTCGGCGCACGGCGTAGGTATGCGCAGAAGGTTTCATTAAGACGAGCCCCGCGAGTGTGTGGCGTGTTTGTGCAGGCCGGTTATGGGGATCGGTTCAGTTACTGGAGGAGAGATGAACTATGCTCGACTTTTAATATCCATCGTGTTACTTCTATTGTTGGCTGCCGGATGCGCCCAGAAGAAGGAAGAGGCCGCCAAATTAGAACAGGAGATGATGGAGCAGGAGGCGAAGGCGACCGATACCTCGCAGGTCGACGCCGGCGTCGCACCCCCGGAGACGGTTTCGGACCCGGCAGCGGAGCAGCCGGAAGTGTCACAACAAGAGGAGCCGATGTATGCGCTCCGGCGCCCGGAGGGATCGGGCTACACGGTACAGGTGGCCGCGTGTGAGTTGCCCGATTACGCCCAATACCTCGTGGAAAAGTACACCGACCGTGGTTACGAGCCTTACATGACTACGGTCGAGGTCGATGGCCAGATATATTACCGAGTACGGCTCGGAATCTTTGAGACGCCCGAGGAGGCCGGTCAACTCAAAGACGAACTGGAAGACAAATACTCCGTCGGCGCCTGGGTCGACTGGCAGTCGCACTGAGGTTTGAAACCGCTGCCGCGGGACTGTCCTGGATGACATCTACTCCCGTGGCGGTGGCGGTTGCTGAACCACCTAACATGAGGAACGCCGGGACTGCGCTTTGGGACGCGGTCCCGGCAAGTGTATTATGAAGAGCTATACCGAATATCTTACATTCAATACCGCCCGGCGGCGGGAGTACATAAACATCACCGACCGGGTCGAAGAGACTCTGGCCGAGAGCGGTATTGCGGAAGGGTTGATCCTTGTCTCGGCCATGCACATTACGGCGGCGATCTATGTCAACGACGCCGAGTCGGGACTGATTCAGGATATCGACGAATGGCTGGACAAGCTTGCCCCCCGGGGGCCGGACTATCACCATCACCGCACCGGCGAGGACAACGGCGACGCCCACCTGAAGAACCTGCTGATCCACAGCCAGGTCATGCTGCCGGTGACCAAAGGCCGGATCGATCTCGGTCCCTGGCAGCAGGTTTACTACGCCGAGTTCGACGGCCGTCGCAAAAAGCGGGTGATTGTCAAGATAATCGGAGAGTAAGCGCACCCGAGCGCCGGACAGCTTGCTGTGAGATCGAAAAACAGGAGAAAAGATGCCGGAGGCTTTCTTCAAAACCGGTGATGAGCTGTTATACGTAAGGCACAACGACCCGGGGCCGGAGCGGAGAACGCTCCTGTTCATTCATGGTCTGGGTGATTCGGGGCTGAGTTTTGAGGATGTGTTCGATGATGCCCGTTTTGACGGTTTCAATCTCGTTGTCCCCGACCTCGTGGGTTACGGTCGCAGTTCCGGTTGCCCGCGACAGAACGGATACGGTTTCGAGTCTCATATCGCTCGACTTTGGGATTTGATCCGGGCCTGGAACCTGCCGCCGTTGACTGTCATCGGGCATTCCATGGGTGGCGACTTGTCAACTCTCCTGTGCCGGTCCGACACCGGTGGTGTTATCGAGGGATTCGTCAATATCGAAGGAGTGCTGACTCAGTTCGATCTGTTCATATCCGGGAGAGCCGTGAAGGCGGATAGAGAAGGGCGGTTTGACCCGTGGTTCCGGAAATTCGTGGACAAGACGGTATATGAAGACTATGGCAGGCTTCGTTCCGGGCGGTTGTATCATGCCTCTCTGTGTTTTTGCAGGCCCCGGGCGTTCATAGAGAACGCAATCGAGATAGTTGCTCGCAACAGTTCTCTGTCCGGGCATTACCAAAGTGAGATCGGTCGTATCTATTGCTCACTCGGAATCCATAGGGTATTCTGCCACGGAACCGACAGCCTGCGAAAAGAGACTCTGCAGTTCATTGAAGAGAACAACCTCAAGGTCAGGGCCTTTGAAAGAACCGGCCACTGTCCCATGACCGATCGAACCGAGGAGTTTTACGAATTCCTGAGCCGTTTCGTCTCCGGTCCCGTAGGTCAGAACCCCTGTGGTTCTGACTCCTGAATCTGTCGAAACCGCAGTGGTTTAGACAACTTCAGCAATAGAAGCAGGGTAGGTTTGTCTTCAAACCTGCCAACAAAGGCGGGCCCGAAGACGGACACACCCCGCGGTTTAGCGTTCCACCTAAAAGCGATCGATGTAGGTCAGGCGCACGGCACGTGTTACAGTACTCGATTCGCGCCGATTCACTAGGAGGTCTTTGAACAACAGTTCCAGTTCGAGGTTCTCGGTGAAGAGCCATTTGATCGAAGTATTGAAGTAACCGCGACCCTTGCCGGCGAAATCATAGGACTTGTTGTCATTGAGGGCAGCGTCGAACTCCAGTAGCAGGGCCAGGTTGTATTTGAAAGTGGCGTCGAATCCGCAGAAGACGTTTACATCTTTATCGCCGTCTTCGTCTTCCAGAGAGTGGTTGATTCCGGCGTGCCATCCCGACGTCCAGCCGTAGAAATAGAAGCTGCGGCTGATAACACCATAGAACCCGCGCGATTTGTAACTGTAACGCTTGAACTCGTCATTATAGGCGCCCAGACCCTGCGAACTGAACCCGACTGTCACCGCCGGAAAGAACTCCATCTCGTCGACAATGCGGAACTTGGCATTGAACTCCAGTTTCGGATTCCAGTCGGGATCACCCGCCGTTATTACGCCCTCGCCACCGAACGAGATACCGAGCATTATGCGGCTGGAGAGACCGATGTCGGTATGAGTCAGCGCCCCGCCGTTGGGATAAAAGCGAAACCCGACATCGAAGTGTCCCCGCGGCAGCGTGCCGGCGGTGGGCATATCGACCAGCCAGCGGGGTGGGATATCGTACAGGCTGCCCTGGGCGACCAGGTACTCGCTCTGCGCCGCCGGTCTCGGCGATACGGCCAGAAACAGACCTGCGATCAGCATGTATTTCAGCAGTTTGCTCATCAGGCAATCCTCAACTCAAACGACGTCGACAGCTTATCGGCAAGATAGACGACCTCTCCCGAGCGAGTCAAAATAAAAAACGGCGAAGGTCTTGAGGTGTCCGTAGCGGCGGGTTCACCGCGGGGCAGACTGTTGTTTTGCGCGACGAGCGCATGACGATCGGATCAAATCGAATGACTTCGGCTCAAACGTACCAGATGATGGAAATGCTCCGATAACCTGCCTGTTATCGGCCCGGGCCGGAAGGAATGGTTTCTGCGGCCGACGCGAATGCGGGAGACCCCAACGATGAGCTTCAACGAACTGGAAATGAATACCTCATCCGCATCGAGCAGGCGGTCCAGGGAAGCGTTCCTCTCGGTGATCACATGACCGAGTTTCCGAGCTTCCCGCAGAACGATCTTCCGTGTTATGCCCTCGAGACAGCCGGACCCGATGGGTGGCGTGAAGACACGGCCTTTTCTGACCCAGTAGAGATTGGCGGACGTAACTTCGGCGACCTGATGGTTCTGATTCAGGAGCAGCGCGTCGTCGCAGCCCTTCTGCCGGGCCTGTTTCAGGGCGGCGGCGTGAATTGCATACGAGATCGTCTTTATCCTTCGGAAAATGGATTTCTGGTCTACTTTGAATTCCGATACATGCAGCCGGAACGGCTTCTCGGGCATCCGGTGTGGCGAAGCGCTCAATACGACCTGCGGCTTTCCCTGTCGTCCCACCCACCTGGCTGCCTCGCCGCTGGTAACGGTCAGACGAAGTTTGGTGATATGGTCGGGATGGGCGCGTACAGTCTTGACCATCCAGCGGGTCAGTTTCTCCGGGGACACCGGTATCTCGAGGCCGATGACACGGGCGCCCCGATAGAGTCGCCGCAGGTGTTCTCTGGCGAAGACAAGGCGGTCGTCAATGGCGAGCAACGTTTCAAACAGTCCCTCGGCATACAGAAGGGAATTATCAAAGACCGATATCCGGGCGTCCTCGCGCTCAACCAGCCGGCCGTTAATCGAAGTGACTGTTGTTACCAACTGACGTCCTCCGGTTCCACCCCCAGGGATCGCAGCATGTTCGAGGCCTTAAGGTGCATCTCGTCGTACTCTGCTTCAGGTTCGCTGTCGGCCACGATACCGCCGCCGGCATATATATGGAACACGCCGTCTTTGTGAGTCATAGTCCGAATGGCAATACTGAAGTCAGCCCGGTCGCCATGCACATACCCGATTACCCCGGTGTAGACCGAGCGGGGCGCGGTTTCCACTTCACGCAGTATCTCCACCGCCTTTTTCTTGGGGGCGCCGGTTATCGAACCTCCGGGCAGCAGCGCCGCCAGTATGTCTTTCATGGTCGTCCCCGGCCGGAGCCTGGCGCTAATGTCGCTGACCAGGTGAATCACCGACGAATACGTCTCCAGCCGATACAGTTCGTCGACATGCACGGAACCGGTGCGGGCGATTCGGCCCAGATCATTGCGCTCCAGATCGACAATCATCAGGAGTTCCGCCCTGTCCTTGTCGGAATCGAGAAGCCGGCGCTGGTTGCGAAGGGTCTCGATCTCGCTCTTGCCGGTGGCGATGGTTCCCTTGATCGGCCCGGTCGTTATGCCGTCATTGCGTTTGAGAAACATCCGCTCCGGTGAGGAAGACAGTACCCGGCAGTCGCCGAAGTTCATCCAGGCGCTGTAAGGAGCGGGGTTCAGGCGCCTCAGTCGGTCGTATACATCGAAGGGGTGTTGGCAGCTTCGGACGTCAAGCCTCGTCGTGAAATTGGCCTGGTAGATGTCGCCCTCGCGGATATGCCGCTTGATTGTCCTGACGCGCTCCAGATAGTCCTGCCGCGAGATGACCGGACGGACCACTCCCGGGTCCGCCGCGCTTGCAGTCGTATCGGGCCGGTCGGTGTCGGTCAGATCGGAGTAGTCATCAACAGCGGGGTTCGTGGCGGACAGTTCCTGTGTGAGATGATCCAGTCTCAGGACCGAGTCGTAGAACAGGAACCTGACCGACGGGGTCGCACCCGATCGGTTGACGGACTCAAGACCAACAAAGGGCAATGCCGCCTCGTAGCTGATATAACCAATTGAGAAACGCCTCTCGTCTGCCCAGAGTCGCTCAAGAAGATCCCATGTGCTGCTTTGGTGAAAAACCTGAAGCTTCCCACCGGGCTTGCGCACGGCCAGGTTCTCTCCATCGACGCAAACATCCACGGCCGGGTTACGGGCAATAAAGGAATACCGACCGCGATCGCCAAAGCCAAGCGATGAATCAAGCCAGACAGCGCCCGGCTGGTCTGCAAGGGGGGCAAAGAGCCTTCTCAGGTCGGTTGCTGCTTGGATCGCTGTGGCAGGGTTTTCCATTCCAGGCACCAAAGTATGTGCCGAGGGCCGTTTGTCAAGTCGGCGCGGCGACAGCGGAACACTCATCGTTCCGGCAGTGGCTTAGTGCTCGCCTCTGTCCTCTTTCAGCCGGAAATCGCCCCGTCCCTGATTCTGCCGGCCTACATCTCCGGCTACGTCGGAATAATGCTTTCACCGACGTATCTTTGCCTTATATTGACCAATGACTATTTCAAGGCCCCTGTTCGTCGACAGTGGGCAGTAGTGGCGTTGCCGGTCAAGTTGAGCAGAGATAGAACAGGAGACCCGCCAGACGACCTCGGAATTGACAGCTAACTTGTTGGGACGCAACGAAGTGACTATTCCGGCCCGACGAAAAAACACGGAACTTTGACACCACTGGCGGGTAGTATCTAATAGGACGAGCAAACGCAAGGTTACTGATGGTAAAGCAAACCGAGAAGGACATTGACTACTCCCTGATTCGAGCTATCCAGAACGGTGACATGGTGGCTTTCAGTCAGCTTGTGGATCGTTACAAGGGGCGACTAATGAATGTAATCGGGCGCATGCTCTCTTCAGGTGAGGAGGCGGAGGATATCGTTCAGGAGACGTTTGTCAGGGTTTATCAGCACCGGCAGTCGTTCAATTTCCAACACTGTTTCTCCACGTGGATCTATACGATAGCCCTGAACTTAGCTCGCAACGAACTGCGCAAGAGAAAGAAATTCAAGTTCTATGACATTACGGACATACAGGGCAGTGAGATGGAACTGGCGGTGGAGATGAAGCTGCCCAGCCATCTTCCGCAGGCGCTCAATTCGGCGATCGGCAGTCTTCCCGAAAAGTACCGAACGGCGTTCATGCTGAGGGATGTGCAGGAGATGTCGTACGAGGAAGTAGCCAAGGTCCTGGCGGTCCCTCTGGGCACGGTCAAATCACGTGTGAACCGGGCCCGGATGATGCTTCGTGACAAACTGCAACCGAGGATGGAGGAATACAATGCGTTGTCGAAAGGCACGCTCCTACCTGTCGGCTTACTGTAACGGCGAAATCGACGGCCGCAGGAAGCAGGCGGTCAGAGAGCATCTTCTCACGTGCGCGAATTGTCGTCGAGAGGAAGCCATCTATCGAGATATGGCGGGCGCTGCCCGGGAACTCCCCGGGATCAGGCTCTCCGATGATTTCAATGCCGCTCTTCTTAACCGCATCGCTAAGGAACGTTTTGCCGAGACGCGCACCAGGGCCTACCTGCCCCGTTCGGCGCCGTCCTTCTTCTGGCGGCGGCTGGCGCCAGCTCTGGCTATGGCGTGCGTAGCGCTTTTTGCGATTGTGGCCACCCTGCCCACGTCGCAGGAAGATGTCAGACCGGCGGTGATCGCCTCTGAGGGCAGAACGCTCGATGATTCGTACCTTACCGCCCAGCCGGTGACCAATCCCAACCTGACGGTTAATCTCAGGGAGGACTGGTCTTTGAGCCACCAGTTGGCCCGGGCTGAGAGGATAGACCGCATTTCGCGTACGCTGGCTCCGGTTGGCGGCTTTGGTTCCTGGGATGAGAGCCATGAACTGGCCAGGCTTACTTCCGGCGTCGCCAGACCGATGCCATATGTGGCAGACTACTACCGAATGCGGCCGGTTGTGAAAATCTACTCTTCACCACGTTCAACCTCTGAGAAGGAGGGTTTGCACGCGTACTAATATGCTAAAGACTCGTTTACCGACCGCCACCGTGATCATCCTGTCATGTTTCCTGGCGGTCTTTTTTGCTGACAGGACTTCCGCCGGGGACAGCAGCTTGTATTCGCTTGAGAACGGGTTAAGCAGGCTGGTTTGCTCGGTGTCGCGTTCGGTGGTAACGGTCGAGGCCTCCCGGCGCGTTCGGGCCAGTCTGTTTGAAGGTGCTGCTGATGAAGCCGTGCAGCGGTTGATATCTTCGGGCGTAGTCTTCGACAGCGCGGGGCACATACTGGTGACGGCGACGTCAGTGGCCGGGCGGGATCGCATAATGGTCAGTTTTGAAGGCCGGGTTGCGGCGGGTCGGCTGATGGGCATCGACTACCATACCGGACTGGCCGTGCTGGGTGTCGAGGGCCGTATCGGTTTCCCGGCGAGACTCTCTCCGCACTATGCTTGCGCCGGGCAGATGGTGCTCGCCGTCGGCAACGCCTATGGATTGCGAGCCTGTCCATCCATGGGGTTTTGCGCCGGCACCCGACCGGACGGAGCCATGCAGTTTTCGGCGCCCATAACGTCCGGGACTATCGGCGGTGGTCTGTTTGACCTGTCGGGCTCGCTGGTGGGCGTAATCACGGGCGGCATCGGCGAAGGCCAACCAGCTGAGGTCGGCCTGGCCGTGCCAGCTTACAAGATTCGCCCCGTTGTCGAACACGTCCTTGCCGAGGGCGACCGCATGGCCGGGTACATCGGCGTGGCGACGGTGGACATTGAGATATCACCCGGTATCGAAATCGGATCTCCCAACCGGTTTGCCGCAGCCGGCGCGGGGCATTACGCGGTTATCGACAGGGGTACCCTCATCACGGACATTGTCCCCGCTTCACCGGCGGCGAGAGCGGGACTCCGCAAGGGTGATCTCATATTCAGAGTTGACGACAGCGCCGTTACATGCGTCAGCGAACTGATGAATGAGGTTCGTGGCCGAAGGCCGGGCGCGGTCATGGAGATCGGTTTTGTTCGCCGAAACAGTTCCTACTTCACACGGCTGAAGGTGGGTCAGCGAGAACTGACCTCGGGCGGCTGGCTATCAGGTGGAACCACCGCGGACCGCAGCCAGGCAACCACCGCTGATTCCCTCTATCGTGAGATCGATCGCCTCAAGCAGACCCTGCGACACCTGGAGAGCAGGCTGCGAACACTCCACCGCTAAGTTAATTATTGCCACTACCTCGGCTTTTCGCTTTACTGGCAACGATGGGTTACAATGCCGATGCGGACGGGTTTCTGGACATCCTGACGGCTTTTCGGCCGAAGCAGGACAAGGTCACGCGGTTGCTGGCCCTCTTTTCTGCGGCCATCGCCGTCGGTCGGACGGATGTATTAGTCGAGGCGGTTACCTTGAGCCGCCGGTATTCCGTGCGACGCGATCAACTGTACGAAGTACTCCTGCAGAGCTATCTATTTCTCGGGTATCCGCGGATGTTGATCGCCGCCGAGGTTCTCGGGCAGGCATTCCCGGACTACCAGGGAAACTCGACGCTACAACCGTACGGCGGCGACGAATCCGCCACTTGGTTTGATAACGGCCTAGGGTTGTGTCGGAGGGTTTACGGGGACAGCTACGAGCCGCTCAAGGCCAGAGTCGAGTCGGTCGCGCCGGAGGTCTTCCGGTGGATGATAGTCGAAGGATACGGCAAGGTTCTCTCTCGTCCGGGACTGGCCATTGTCGACAGGGAACTGAGCATTGTGGCCAGCCTGATGATCGAAAACCTGCCCAAGCAGTTGTTCTCGCACATGAAAGGCGCGCTCAACGTGGGAGCCTCCAGGCAACTCCTGCAGACGGTCGTCGGCGACCTCGGTCCCGCCGCCGGTGATGGTCACCGCAGCGCCCTGGCGATAATGGACAAGCTGAGGCGGAACGGATGACGACCCGCCGGCGAATCCTGCTGGCAGGGCTGGGTGGCATCGTGCTGATCCTGGCCGGCTTGTTCCTCTACGTTTTCGAGTTCGGAGGACTGGAAGCGATTGTCAACAATCGCGTCGCTTCTCTTCTTGGTCCGCATAATCTGCATGTTGACATTGGGCGGGTGTCGGGAAACCTCTTCTCCGAGCTTGTCCTTGACGATGTGACAGTGACGTATATTGACTCCTGCCACCGTTTCCGACTGGCAAGTTTTCCAAAGATCTCCGCAGGGTACAGTATCTCCCGCGTCTGGCGTGAGGATTACGCCCTGGAATACCTGTACCTTGACTCGGCTGAGATTTCCCTTGTACGCGACAGCGCCGAGGGCTGGCTATTCCCCGGTCTCAGTCGTGAGGCAAAGCCTGCCGGGGAGACGGCTATGCCGCAATTCTCCGTTGCCTCCCTTGGTCTGAATCATATCAACGTAATACTCCTGTACAACGGCGACACCGTCGCGTTTGAGAATATCGTGGTGTCGCTGGCGCTCCAGGGGGCCGAGGAAACGTATGCTGTCGATGTCGAGAGGTTTGAGTTTACCACGGCAGACAATCGCTTCCAGCTTAATGCCGCCGCCGGCAAACTGACCTACTCGAAGGGAAGTCTGCTCTTTAAGGATTTAGCTATTATTAGTGAGGATACGCGCATCAGGTTGGACGGCAACGTGAGGATCGGTAACGAGCCGTCCGGCTGCGTGAGTTTCGCGGCCGACAATGTCGATCTGGCCGAGATCACCGCCCACATCGGCCCGCGCTTACGAGGCGTGCTTGACCTCAACGGCGTTGTCACCTTTGAGAAGGGGCATCTGCAGGGGGAGGTGGATATCGGCGGCGACTTCATGTTTGCATCTTTTGAGAACCTGCACACCGGTTTTCATCTGGCTAACCGCCGCCTGGTGCTGGACACGCTGTACGGGATGATCTTCGGTTCCTGCGCCATTGACGGCAACGGCGAGATCGACTTCTCGCTCCGTCCTGAGCAATACCGCCTCGACGCCGATATCAGGAACTTCGACCTGCGAAGACTGGTCACCTCCAGCTTCCACTCGGATCTCAACGGGCGCATCAGTCTGATTGGAGAGTCGTTCAAGAAACGAACGATGGTGCTGAACATCAATACCGCACTCCACGAATCCGTATTCCACGACTATCACTTCCATGGTGCCCTCGGTGACCTGATGATAACGAGCGACTCGCTGGTCTTTGTCGATTCGTTTCGGTTCGACTATTTTGAGAACGTGTTCTACGTCAGTGGGCCGATTGACTACGACGGAGAACTCGATCTGCGCGTGCGGGCTGACCTGGTCAATCTTGACCGTTACCGGGGAAAGCTGTTTCTGGAGAAGCCCGGCGGTCGCGGGCAGGCTGTCGCGAGCATATCGGGTAAGACGCGCGACCCCGACCTGGATGGCCGCTTCGTGTCGGACTCTCTGTGGCTCTACGGGCTTTTCAGCAGGGAGTTCGTAATCGACGTGGGCATCAGCCGTTTTCTGACCGGTAAGCGGGGCACGGTGGAACTCAGGTGCCTGGATGGACACGCGTGGAGCCTGCCTTATGATACTCTCCATAGCCTGTTGACGGTTGACTCCAATCTGGTCCGCATAGACTCCGTCTACTTGTACAACCGGCGTGCCGACGTTGCGGCTCGCGGTGTGCTGGACCATCAGGCGGTACCGATGCAACTGGAGATTGACTCGCTGTCCCTGTGGATCCTTGAAAACGACTTCTACAACGTTGGGGAGCTGGATGTTGAAATCGACTCGGCCGGTTTCGATCTGAGGGGAATCACGATCGGTAACAACGGTTCCTCGATCTCTGTCGCCGGTCGGGCCGACTACGATGAAGCGCTGGATCTGAGTCTGGCCCTTGAGCAGATTCCCGTCGCGCCCTGGTTGAGTTTGCATGATACTCTGCTGGCGATTGACGGCCGGGTCTCGTGCCGGGCCTTCGTCGGTGGATACCTGGACGAACCTCGGTTCGAGGTGTCCGGAAGGGTCGACTCCTTCACCTACCGCGATCTTATGCTGGGGGATGTGACCTATGCGGGGCAGTATCGGGAGAAGCTTCTTACGGTCGACAGCCTGGTGGTGGCATCTGATGCCGGCTCGTACCATGCCGCGGGCTTCCTGCATACGGATCTGGCGTTCACCGCCGATCCGACCGACCGTTTTCCGGATCTGCCGATGGACATTCGCATTACCGCCGGTGATCGGCGTTTTGACCTGGTCAATCTCATTCTGCCCTCGGTGGAACAACTGGACGGCGAGTTCTCAGCCGACTTCCGTCTCTCCGGCACTCCCAGCGCGCCTATCCTGGAAGGGAGCGCCTTTATCAGGGACGGTCGTCTCAAGTATTTCGATCTGGAAGATCCCATCTACACCGATTCCGCCGGTGTCACCATGCGCAACAACCTTGTAGTGATAGACCACGTTCAGGTGTACACGCTGGATGAGGGAAAGAAGGACAGGAAATGCTATGCCTTTCTGCAGGGTGAGTTGACATTCAAGTCGCTGGAGAATCTCCATTACAACCTGGACGTGAGCATTCCCGAGGGGTTCCCCTTCTCATACGAGCTTGAGGACATCCGCGGGAAGATCGCGGGAAATCTGCACGTCGAGGGTGACCGTCCTCCCCTGGTAACAGGTGATCTGGACCTCATCTCCATGAGGTACCTGGTCAACTTCGCCGAGCCCGACGAGGGATCGCCTATCATGTCGGCGCTTACGGCGGAACACTCATGGGACTTGAATCTGGATATGGACATCCTATCCAATTACTGGATCAAGAACGACGCCATCGATGCCGAATTCGCCGGGCACATCAACCTGGTGCGCGATGCCGGAGAGTACCGCTTTGTCGGTGAGATGGAGGTGCTGCGAGGGCGGGGTTTCCTGTTTGACAAGACATTTCACATAGAGCCAGGCAGCCGGGTGATATTCGAAGGCGATGAGAGTCTTAACGCCCGGCTCGACCTCACAGGCACGACGCGCATTGCCGTTGTCAACCAGTCGCCGTTGGAGGATGAGGGGAGTGCGCAGGGGCAGATCGAGGTCGGTATTCACGTGACCGGCACGCTGGAAACGCCGGAGATCGGCCCGGTGGAGGATTCCGATCTGGGACTGGAGAAGGACGACATCCTGCCGCTGATTGTGGCCAACTATTACAGTTCGGATGACAGGTCATCTGCCGGCGGGTTTGAGGAGCGCATCACCGGCGTGATAGGCTCCCAGATCACCCAGATAGGCTCCAAGCGGCTCAGTCGCCTGGGAGTGGAGACGTTTGAGATCGATCCCTATTACCAGGGTGAGTTTGACCCGCTCAAGGCCCGGGTGACGGTGGGGTTCTACACGGCTTCAAACCTGTACGTCTACGGTCGCTCGGCCCTCTCGCTGCAGAGCGGGCAGGAAGTCGGCTTTGAATACCGCTTCAACAAGAGTTTTCTACTGGACGGGCGGGCCGATGAAGACGGCCTCTACCGCCTGAGCCTGAAACTGCAATGGGATTTCTAATGGGCCGCCTCGCTGTCATACTGCTGCTGTTGCTTTCGTTTCCCCTGAGCGCCGTCGCCGACCAGCGCCAGGATCGCCTGAAGCGGCGCTGGTTGCGAGACAAGCCCCCTATCAGGTCCATCTCGATCAAAGGGTGCGACTACTTCTCGGAGGCGGAGATCGTCAAGCGTATGTATTCCCGCAAGCGCTCGCTCTGGGCCACTCTCAAAGGGGATCGCCGCACCAGGATACAGCGCGAATCGCTGGGGCGTGACACGCTCGAGATCAAGTATCTTTATCTTGTCAACGGTTTCCTGGGAGTCCGGGTTCAGGAAGCGATCGAGGTGGTGCCGGACGATTCGTCGGCGCACATTGCCGTCACAATTCACGAGGGACGGCGCTATGTCTACGGAGCGACCGGGATCACGGGGTCGTTTGAAGAGCGTCTCCGCGGCGAGTTCTACAACGTAAGAGGCGATTTCAAGAGCGGCGAGAAAGTCAACCTGCTTGATCTGCGCCAAGCCATCTTTGATATGAAAACGGTGCTGGCCAACGAGGGCTACCCCTATGGTTCGGTCAGCTTCGTTCTGGACACAATCGACGGTGACACCATCTGTCCCATTACTTTCGAGGTCGAATCGGATTCCCTGGTCCGGTTCGGCGACGTCACTATCGCCGGTGTCGAGCGGTATCCCCTATATACGGTGGCGCGTGAGTCGCGGATCCGATCGGGCGACGTGTATCGGCGAAAGAACATCATCGATTCCCGGCGACGCCTTCTGGAGTCAGGCTACTTCAGCACCGCCAGGATAACCAGGGCCGATACTGTCTCAGACCGGCTGCATCCCGACTTCGTGCTTCGGGTCCGCGAGCGCAAACCAATGTATGCAACGTTCACCACCGGTGCCGGGCAGTCCGAGGCGCGCGACCTGGAGTGGGATTTCTCGACCGGTTTCGGCAAGCGCAATTTCCTAGGTTCACGCCGGTACGACTTGTCGGCGCAACTCAAGTTCGGTGTCGGCGGAGGACGTGGTCTCCTGGAACATGCCTATCGGATCCGTTACACGGAGCCGTGGCTACTCGGTACCAGGATGCCGCTGACGCTGGCTGCTCGGTATGAACCCGGCGTCAAGGACCCGGAGTTGAACTACCGTATAGAGTCCTGGTCACTTTCGGCCTCTACGACAAGGAACTTCGGTCAGGAGTACAAGGCCAGCCTCGGTCTGGAATACGAGGCTGTCAGGATATTCGGTGTGCCGCTCGACGAAGCGGCCCTCCTGAAGGATGAAGAGGGCATCTCCGTACGCCGGAAGATATACTTCATCTTTCGGCGTGACAGCCGGGATCATATTTTCGTGCCGCGACGCGGCTCACTCACTGATTTCGCCGGGGAGTACTGCGGCGGCTTTCTCGGAGGCGACGATCACTTCTCCAAGTTCGAGGCCGGATGGTCCAGCTACCAGCCGGTGTGGCCGGGATGGATTTCCGCCACCAGGTTCAAGGTCGGATGGGCCAACGCGTTCGGAGCATCGGACAGGGTGCCGCTCGATGATCGCTTCTACCTCGGCGGCGCCAACACCGTGCGGGGGTTCAAAGTCAACACTCTGGGCCCCATGCTGCCCGACGGCACCCTCGAGAAAGCCAATTTCATCGCCCTTTTCAACCAGGAGTTCCGCTGGCAAACATTCCAGGTGTTTCAGTTCCTGCCCGTCCTCAAGGATATCCTGGGAGTATGGCCTCTCTGGCAGTCGGTCTTTTTCGACATGGGTAACGGCTACCGCAATGCCGCCGATATGAGCTTCCGCAACCTGGCCTATAGCTACGGCGCCGGTGTGCAGATCGTCTCGCCCGCCGGGCCGATACGCATCGACTACGCTCGCCGCATCAGGACTGAGACAATAGATTTTGATTCCTACTGGCATTTCACTATATTATATGCCTTTTGATGAGGATGTCGAACACCACTTTGGTGGATCGACAATACAGATAAACCGCAATGCCGGAATTGCCGACAGGCAACGTGTATTTCAGTTTGAGGAAATGCTGACGGATGAAACCAATTTATCTTGACCACAATGCCACGACTCCTGTCGATCGCCGGGTAGTGGACGCGATGTTGCCCTATCTGACTGAACACTTCGGCAACGCCAGTTCGGTGCACAATGTCGGTCGTGACGCCAAGGTTGCCCTGGAAAATGCCCGGGAACAGGTGGCAGCTCTTATCAACTGCCTGCCGTCGGAGTTGTATTTCACGTCCGGCGGCACGGAATCGGACAACATCGCCGTGCTCGGAACGGCGTTCGAGTATCGTGCGCAGAAGAGGCACCTCGTTGTCGGCGCCACCGAGCATCATGCCGTGATCGAGCCGGCAGAGTTTCTTCACGAGAAGGAAGGATTCACGCTCGATTTGTTGCCTGTCGACAGCGAAGGATTCGCTTCTGCCGAGAAACTCAATGAACTCCTGCGTGACACCACCGCCCTGGTCTCGGTGATGTATGCCAACAACGAAACCGGAACAATTCAGGATATCGCCACCCTCTCTGAAACGGCGCGTGGACGGGGTGTGCTTTTTCACACCGATGCCGTGCAGGCAATCGGCAAGATAGAGGTTGACGTCAAGGAACTCGGGGTAGATATGCTTTCCCTGACGGGGCACAAGATATACGGCCCCAAGGGCGTCGGGGCGCTTTTCATTCGCCAGGGTGTCAAAATCGCGCCGTTGTTCTATGGTGGCGCGCACGAGAAGAAACGTCGGCCCGGGACCGAAAACGTCGCCGGCGCGGTCGGGCTGGCGAAGACGCTCGAGGTCGCCGAGCAGCACCGCGAGGAGGACTACCGCCGACTGAGCGAGTTGGCGGACTATTCTATCGAGCGCGTCGCAACTCTGGTTGGAGGCGCACATCTCAACAGTCCCGCAACAAGGCGCATACCGCAGACCGTCAACTTCTCGTTCCCCGGCGCCGAAGGAGAGTCGATCGTCCTGTCGCTGGACATGAAGGGCATCGCCGTCTCGTCCGGCTCCGCGTGTACATCGGGCGCGACGGAACCGTCGCACGTGTTGACGGCGATGGGTATCCCGCTCGAGCGAGGCCGAGCGGCGGTGCGTTTCTCGATGGGGCGCGCTACGAAAAGAGAGCAGATCGATTATGTACTCTCCGTCCTCCCGCCGGAAGTCGAGCGGCTGCGGTCGCTCTCGCCCGGCTATCGTCGCTCCCAATCGTGAGAGACCTGCAATTGAATTAAAGCTGCGCCGCGGCCTGATTCTATCGATGTGAGTATGACCACGAAAGTCCTGGTAGCGATGTCCGGGGGGGTTGATTCATCGGTGGCCGCCCTGCTGCTCAAGGAGCAGGGGTATGACGTGGTCGGCGCTCACATGAAGCTCTGGGACTACGCCGAAGTGGGTGGAGATATTTACCGCGACGGTCGCTGCAACTCGCCTGATCCCATAGATGACTGTCGTCTGGTCTGCGATAGTATCGACGCGCCTTTCTACGTGCTCAATCTGTCCGAGTATTTCCGTGACGTCGTCATCGACAATTTCGTCGCCGAATACCGCGCCGGGCGCACCCCCAACCCGTGCATCCGCTGCAACACCAAGATCAGGTGGGCCGAGTTCCTGCGCAAGGCGCACGAGGTCGGTTGCGACCATATCGCCACCGGGCACTATGCCTTCGTGGAGAAATCAGAGAGGGGCCGTTACTGCATACGAAAAGGTGTCGACGGCACCCGCGACCAGTCGTACGTCCTGTGGGGGCTTGACCAGGAGGCGCTGGCGAGAACGCTCATGCCGCTGGGGGGAATGCTGAAATCGCAGGTGCGCCAAATTGCATCCCGCCACAAGCTCCACACGGCCGGGAACAGGGAATCGCACGAGATCTGTTTTGTGCCGGACGACGACTACCGGCGCTTCCTCAGGGAATACGAAAGCAGCCAAGGCCGGGAGTTCACACCAGGAGAAATCGTGTACCAGGACGGCCGCGTATTAGGGTGGCACGACGGCGTGGCGTTCTACACTGTGGGCCAGCGGCGCGGACTGGGTATATCGCACCCCACGCCGCTCTATGTGCAGCGCATCGACGCAGCCGCTAACCGTGTGATTGTCGGCGATGACGCCTCGCTCTATGGCACGGAGATGGTTGTGGAGCAGGTCAACTGGGTAAGCATGGCTCCGCCCGCCACCGGTGAGTGCTTTGACGCCGAGGTCAAGATTCGCTATCAGCACCCGCCCGCCCCGGCACGCGTGATCGTCGTGTCGGGCAATTCTCTCCATGTTACTTTCGGGCAGGCTCAGCGGGCGATCACTCCCGGCCAGTCGGCGGTGGTCTACCGTGGGGACTCACTCCTGGGCGGGGGGGTGATAGCTTAGGCACTGGCACGATGGGCCCGTTCCCACGCGGAGTCGCCGGAAGTCTCCCTGCCCACTCACGCTGTGGCTCGATATTGCTCACCTGCCGATAAACACAACGAGGTTCATAAAAGGAAATGAACCGGGACAACTGCGAATCGAAATGCCGGACAAGAGAGGTTATGATGCCGTTAGTACCGTTTCGTGAGGTTTACGCCGAGGCCAACCGCGACTACTTCGCCATCGGCCATTTCAATGTCAGCAACCTCGAATTCACCCAGGCCGTTGTCAGAGCGGCTGCTGAACTGAAGGCACCGGTGATCCTCGGCGTCTCCGAAAGTGCCATCAAGTATGCCGGAGTTCACAACCTGGTCGCGATGGTGAAGGCCGAAGCCGATCGAGTGACCGTGCCGGTCGCTTTGCATCTTGATCACGGTCCCTCGCCCGAGGTGGCAAAGGAGTGTATCGAGGCCGGGTTTACGTCGGTGATGATCGACGGCTCTCACCATCCGCTCAAGGAGAACATCAGGGTCAGCCGGGAAGTCGTCGACTACGCCCACAAGTACGGTGTCACGGTCGAGGCCGAACTGGGACGGCTGGGGGGCATTGAAGACGATGTGAAGGTTGACGCGCGGTATGCTTTTCTCACCGATCCGGAAGAGGCCGAACAGTTTGTCGAAGAGAGTGGCTGTGACACCCTGGCCGTCGCCGTGGGAACCAGTCACGGGGCCTACAAGTTCAAGGAAGAAGCCAGGCTTGATTTCGACCGCATCTCGATAATCAAGAAGCGGCTCGGTATTCCTCTCGTTCTGCACGGCGCCAGCGGTGTCCCCCGGGAACTGGTCGAGAAGCTGACGCTCTACGGTGGGGTGATGGCCGGTGCCAAAGGTGTCCCTGACGAAGCTTACCGCCGGGCGATTGAATGCGGCATCAACAAGATCAACATCGACACCGATCTCCGGTTGGCTTTTGCTGCCGCCGTCCGCCAAACCCTCGCCGAGAAACGGGAGCTGTTTGATCCCAGGAAAATCCTCGCCCCGGCACGTGAAGCCGTCGCAGAGGTTGTCCGGCAGAAGATAGAGTTGTTCGGCAGTGTCGGACGAGCTCAGATTGCAAGCTCAAACGAACGGCGCCAAGATGTCCGCCCCGCCTGAACAGAACGACGCTCTCGAGCGGCAGAGAGAATTCGCCGTGGGTACGGGGCTGTTTATGCCCGATCCTGCTTTCGTCGAGGCGAACCGAATCAACCTGGATATCACCTACATCGTGAATCCGGACAACGAAGAGCCGTTCATCTCCGCCGAGGAACTTGATCATCTCGCGCCCATTGTCATCGAGCATCATCGCCGGCTCAAGAACTGCGAGGGCGACTGTCGGGACGGCGACATTCCCATGCTCGGTTGGCAGTCACTGCCGGATGAAATCACGCGGAGTCACCTGGACGAGATAGCGGCGGCCACAACCGAACTCTCCGATCGGATCGATGCCTTTATCTCGGTCGGCATCGGAGGGTCCTACTTAGGGGTCGCGGCGACTTTCATGGCCCTGACCCACACCTACTTCAATCAGCTTTCCCGAGACCGGAGAAATGGCGCGCCTGAAATCTACTTCCTGGGACAGAACACCGATCCGGATTTCTTCCATGATACTCTCGATATGCTGCAGGGCAAACGAGTCGGGCTGAATGTCATTTCCAAGTCGGGGACGACCACCGAGACTGCGATAGCCTTTCGCATACTGCGCCGAATGCTTGAAGATCGTGATCCGAGCCGCGCGGCTGAGTTGATCATTGCCACCACCGATCGAAACAGAGGTGCCCTGCGCTCTCTGACCGAGCAAAAGGGCTACAGATCATTTATCATTCCTGACAATGTCGGGGGGAGGTTCTCCGTTCTCACCGACGTCGGCCTGGTCGGGCTGGCCATGGCCGGGATCGATATCTATGAATTCACGGCCGGATTCCGCCACATGAAAGAGCGCACCGACGGCGATGATTTCTGGTCAAACCCGGCTATGGTTCATGCCGCCGTGCGTCACCTCGCCCACCGGAAGGGCAGGAAGATCGAAGTTGTGGCCACCAATTCGGCGGCCATCTACCACCTGACAAGATGGATGGAGCAACTTTTCCCCGAGAGTGAAGGGCATAACGGTTTCGGCATGTGGGTTTCTCCTGCGATGTATTCCGAGAAACTTCACGCCAACGGCCAGATGGTGCAGGACGGGGAACGCAATATCCTCGAGACCTTCCTGCGCCTGGTGGAAAGCGATAACGAAATGGAAATCCCGGTCGATGGCGATGACGCCGACAAACTGAACTACCTGCCGGAGTCCGAGAAGAAGCTGAACTTTGTTAACCAGCTGGTTATCGATGGCCCGGCCTATGCCCACTTCAAGGGCGGCGTGCCCAACATGACCATCGCCATCCCCCGCCGCAATGCCTTTAACATCGGGCAGTTTTATTACCTAATGGAGCGGTCGGTGGCCCTCTCGGGATACCTGGCGGGGCACAATCCGTTTGTGCAGCCGGCCGTCGAGGCCTACAAGAAGGCGATGTTCGCGCTGGCCGGCAAACCGGGTTGGGAAGCCGAGCGCGAGGCGATGTCCAGGGCGACAGGTTGCCTGAAACGAACCGTCATATAATGTTTGGAGTCTGCCCCGCTGTGACGACTTTTCCCACCGTGGGCAATCGACTATCATTCCTGCACAAGGGCCTGTTGAAAAAGTCACATTAGCCGGCAGCCGAAGCATTGATGCTGGTGCTGCCAGGCATCTCTGCCTGGCAGTAGCGCAAATCCATAGAGGCGTCGGGCAGAGACATCCGATGCCACCCCTTGGAGTACGTTTTTTACCAAGCCCACAAACAGGAATCCACATAGGCACATCGTGTCCGACAAAAGCACATGGTGCCACATTTCTGTTGATTTTTGTCGGGCGCTCCATTTATTGTAGCTTTGAGTATCGGCATTCGGGCCGATATTGTATGACAATACTATTTGGTGGGGTTCCCGAGCGGCCAAAGGGAACAGACTGTAAATCTGTCGGCGTAGCCTTCGAAGGTTCGAATCCTTCCCCCACCACCATTGATGCGTTGCACGAGGACGTACTCCGGCCACAAGATCAAAAGCAGGCGGCAAACACCGTTGTCTGCCGCCTTGTCGATCGCATGCGCGATCGAGAGCCTCTCCCCCATCTTTACTTCATCAGCACCATTTTCCTGGTATCGACAAAGTCCGGCGTCTCAAGACGATAGAAATAGACACCGCTGGCGACGTCGCTGCCGTCCCAAACACAAGTGTGCTCTCCCGCATTCATCTGCTTGTCGATCAACGTGGTCACTTTCTGCCCCATGAGGTTGTAGACCTCCAGCCTGACCTCAGCCGCTGTGGGCAGAGTAAAGGCGATCTCCGTGGCAGGATTGAAGGGGTTGGGGTAGTTGGACAGACCGACTGCGGACGCGACGTTCGGCGCACCGGCAGGCGCGGCTTCCGGCGCGCTGTCGCCGAGAATGAGCACACAGTCCGTTCCCTCAATCGGCGTGCCGTCGTAGAGTTCGCCTGTGATAGTAAGCGGGATCACATCCCGGTCGTACACCTCGCCGAGGGCTGCGATGATCGCCGCCCGGTCAAACTTCAACGTCAGGTCAACAAACCCGTCTGCTCCGAGGTTGTTGCATTCGCACTCTTCGGCCTGCTCGTGGAGTGGAGTGGTTACATCCTCGAAGCCCCACCGCAGCGCGGGCACTCCCTCGAGCATGAGCGATGTTGGGTCAATGTCGGCCACATCAAGCTCCTCGGTGCCGACAATAGCCACCGGCAGCACCGCCCTGGGTCCCGTAGGTTTGTCTCTCTGAGCGGGATTCTCTTTGGCCGCCATCAGGTTCTGATTGTCTTTGTCTTCGATGTACATCTCGCGACCATGCGCCTTGACATTGAGCGGATTCGGACACGACCCGGGCTTGATGTCGAGGGAGGCGGGGATAGCGAATGGAGCGAATGAATAGACATATGCCTTACCGGGGCCGCTGTTGAGATCATCACGGGCACCAATAATCACATCAGGCCAGCCGTCGTTGTCTACATCACCAGCGTCGGATACTGAAACCCCGAACTCATCATATTCCCCTTGCTCTTCGCACTCAAGTACGTGGAGTAGGGAACAATCGACGCTCGAGTATATGTATGCCCTTCCTGACCACTCGTAGGGGTCATTGTATCCGTCTGCTCCGATAAGCAGGTCGTCGTAGCCGTCAAGATTAACATCTCCCGCACCCGAAACACAAATGCCGAATTGATCATCAGCGTTTTCGCCTGTAAATATGCAGTCTGCATCTTCAGCGTTGATCGTGATGGGGTATGGCCCCGGCCTGCCGTAGAAGGCGAACGCGCGTCCTGCCCAATGTCCAGCAGTACTATTCCTGTAAGCGCCCACAACCAAATCTGGGCGGCCGTCATCATTAAGATCGCCAGCATTCGATATAGATTGACCAAACGAGCCATATTCAGTTTCGCCAATCAAATTATATAGTATACTACCGTCCGAACCAGAATAGACATATGCCTTCCGGGTCCTGTGCCAAGAGACTTCCAAACAGGAGCGCCAACGAATAGATCATCGTGCTCGTCAATGTTGACATCACCTGCGTAATCTACTACTGAGCCAAATACGTCGTACGCACTGTAACCAGTAAATATAATGTCGGCATCAGCTGCAGCAATTGTGGCCGGAAATGGTCCTGAACCGCCATAGAATACGTAAGCCCTCCCGGCATTAGTCCCACCCATGTCATTGTGTGGGGCACCGACGATTACATCGGCAAAACCATCGTTATTTACATCTCCGGCCTCAGAAACGGCCCAACCGAAGCGGTCATGTTCTGCTTCGCCTGTAAATGTATACAACAATGATCCATTGGCGCCGGAATATACATATGCAATACCTGCCCCCCAATAGGATGTACCAATGGATTGAGGAGCACTGACAATCAAATCGTCATAGCCGTCATTGTTAACATCCCCAGCTCCAGAGACTCTTATACCCAAGAAATCATGATCCGTATACCCCGTAAACATGTAAAGTAATGAGCTGTCCTTTCCCGAATAGACATAGGCCCTTCCCGCCCAAATCCCACCAGCATCGTTCCCGGGAGCACCGATAATTAGGTCATCAAAGCCATCGTTGTTTACATCACCGGCACCTGAAACAGGTGATCCAAAACTATCACCCACTGCCTCGCCCGTGAATCTGTACAGCAGGGAGTCCTGGGCGTTGACAATTGGTGACAAATAGATGAAAACAACCATGAGCAACAATTTGATTACAGACCCGAATCTCATTAGAATCTTCCTTCCTTTATGGAAATGAGTTTAGCTGGGACAAAACCCAACAGTTTGCGTTCTCTTGACGTAGTGATTTCAATACATATTCCTCCTTTGGTATTTCCGCCTGGATCGTCTGTCGAAGACATGTAGCAATTCTTCGTCCGCGTGATTCCCTTTCTCCAGCAATCCTTCTTTAGTATAGTAGTAGGCACCGAATGTGTGATTTGTGGAGGATTGACCTATTTTATTTCGTTTTTTCTGAGTCTCTTTTTGTCAAACGGCAGCACACATTCGTCAAACGGCAGGCCGTTTGACCTACCGTTTTCGATGGTGCGGATATCCCCTTCGGTCACCCGTCCGCGACAGGTTCCCCGCTTCACTCACCGTATTCGCTTTCGAATATCAACTTTTTCTGTACCCCCCAACCGGGTTGGTAATACCCTTCCCTGGCAAATCGGTGTATTGATGAGTGAGGGTATCTAAGAGGATCGTCAACAAGACCATGCTTTACAGGATTATAATGAGTATAATCGAGATGTGTGTTCATGTCATCCTGATTACGTATAATGTGATCCCAGAATCTCAGTTGCCATACCCGACCCGAATATCCGGTTCGCTTGCGATAGTTCATCGAAAACGATTGCTTTATTCGTTTCAGTATGCCCGACAAGTCCGACGTTAGGGGATCGAGTACCAAATGTATGTGATCCGGCAAAACCACCCAGGCAATCAGGTCGAAATCCACTCTCTTCTTCGTTGCGTTGATAGCTGCTGAGATCAGATCAGCATGTTCAAGAAGTATCGGTCTTCGTGCGTATGTAACCGATGTAACAAAATACGTGTTGTTCTTTGAATAGTATCGACGCAGTCTCGACATAACACCCAGACAACAAGATAAGCCGTCAGTAACCGTAGGTCAAGCCGCCTGTCGGCTTGACGCGAGAGTAATCGTAGGTCAAGCCGCCTGCCGGCTTGACAAGAACCTCTCTTATGTCAAGCGGCAGGCTTGTTCTCGCAAATGTAGGTCAAGCCGCCTGTCGGCTTGACAAGAACCTCTCTTATGTCAAGCGGCAGGCTTGTTCTCGCAAATGTAGGTCAAGCCGCCTGTCGGCTTGACAAGAACCTCTCTTATGTCAAGCGGCAGGCCGCTTGACCTACCGTTCTTCGGCTACCGTTCTTTGGCTGCCCGTAATTCACCTTCGGTGACCCAACCGGAATCGGTCCAATAAGTGACGGCGTCGAGCAAACTAGATTTGTAGGTAGGCCACCGAACAGGTCAAGCCGCCCCATCGGTTTGATGCGAGAGTAATCGTAGGTCAAGCCGCCTGTCGGCTTGACAAGAACCTCTCTTATGTCAAGCGGCAGGCCGCTTGACCTACCGTTCTTCGGCTGCCCGTAATTCACCTTCGGTGACCCAACCGGAATCGGTCCAATAGGTGACGGCGTCAAGCAGTCGAGCCTTGTAGGTCGGCCACTGAACAGGAGGGAGGACGCTGTCATCAACCAGAGTCTCTCGACGCGATATGAAACCGTCCGAAACCCTCACCTCTGCAACACGCAGATCAGAGTTGAGATAGTAGAATACTCCGTAATTCTTTGAGGATTCGCCTTCGTTTACGACAATCTTTAAAGTCGAATCGATTCCAAATCTAATTTCACCAGGGTGGTTGTATCGAAGGTTTTCGTTCATGGTGACATCAGTGCGCGGAAAGAGGATGTATGCGAACTGATTACCCGGCGTTACGAAGCACGAATCGAGTACAACGCCCAGGTTAGGTGGTGACACTCCATAGCTACCGTTCTTCCGGAGAGCCATTAATGACGCGCACCCCGCTCTGTTGTTGATGCAAATCCACAAGTAGGTGGAATCATTGTAATCGAGAGTCATCCCTTGTATTCTTCCCCCACAACCTCCATTGACGTACCAACCCAGAGAATCTCCCCAGGCGTTCCAGAACTTTATGTGTGTACGTGCCGGAAAGCATTGGTTGATACGCGTGATGATGATGGTGCTATCACCCGATGAAACAAACTCAATGCAGCTTGCATCATAAGACTGGAGCAACGTTGTGTCTCCCGGGAACTGGTTCAGTATGACACAGTGCCGCCGCCAGAGCAATCTGCCCGAATAGTCGTAAACATATAGGGCGGCGTTCTCTTCGTTTATGGTTGTAGTTGTAAGCGCAAACAGAACCTCGTTATCGCCGTCACTGTCGATATCGCCAACGCTCCATGGTGAACCCAACGTGAGTTCCCCGAGGTCATACATGTGCGACCATAGCGGAACCGAGTCTTTGTTGAAAGCAGTGAAACCGTGGGTGTCCACCGTCACATACTCCGGGTTCCAGTCAAATCCGATCCACGCCTTAGGATAGATAATGCAGGTCAGGGCGTACAGCATGGCGATCAGCAAAGGCACCTGGACTTTCGTGGCGCGGCTGTACTTGATAGCAGTCCGGGTTACGTACGTGCCCATGCAGACTTTCTCGGAGCGGACGATGTTGCGGTTTTCAACCACCTCATCGAGCCATTTCACCCCGATCAGCCGAAGCCGCCGCCGGGGGAAACGTGCACTGAGCGAAGCGAGGTGGTTTTTCGCAACCTCAAGATTGGCCTCGGGTAGCACCAGAAACTTGACGTGCGAGAAAAACGCCCGCTCAACCTTGCACGCGAGGGTGGATTCATTGACCGCGACCAGGCGGCCCCGGGCGTCCACACCTCCGGTCACCGCCGCCTCCGACACAATGAACCGCTCCTGCCGCAGGACGTACGGCTTCAGCAACTGCGTGTACGAGACAAGTCCCACCGCCAGACCGATAGAATCGCCCGTGAAAGTCTGCTTGCTGTCGGGAATCGACAGGAAAGCCCGAAGCGCGCGTGTGTCCTTTCTCCACCCGACACCGGCTGATTCAAGAACAGTGCGAACCGCCTCGAGCGCATGGTAGGCCACACCGACAAACGGGTCGTCGGGAGTCCTTATCTGATTGTCGAAAGAGACAGAGACGACGTCTCTTTTTTTCCCCTGGCAAAGGGCCTCTACCGTCCCGTGGAGCGTCTTGAGCCGCCCGCGTTCAACTCGCCCGCGTTCGTTTTTCTCGACAAACAGGCACCAAATTTGGTCGTGATGGACACAATCGCTCTCGGCCTCCCACCTCTCGAAAATATCCCTGAGGATTCGCCCCACAGCCGGGCTGGCGGCCGTGATATCATCGATCAGCGTCCTTAGCGCCTCAAAAGAACCAAGGCCCTCGAAGCGGTCACTGTCGAACTTCGGCGCCCGTTTCTCCCCCGCCAGCGACGCCACCAGCGGCAGGGTATCCTCGATTGAACCGACATACAGCAGAACTGTCGCTAACCGGAACGTGACCAAGCGGGCCTTCTGCGCAACCTGTTCGTCAATCTGCTTGCCTTTCGTCCAGACCTGCAGGCGGGCCAGTGCGTCTTTCAGGGCAGTGAGTTCCGCTATTGAGAAGTCGAACAGGGATTCCGCACTCGTACAATGGAGAAGGAGCGGCAGGTACTCATCAACGTAGCTTCTGAAAGCCGGCTCCTCAAGTATAGCTTCAAGCTGCGGCCAGAACGCCATTAGCGTTAATAATTTGTGGTCCAGCGCAGGTGATCGATTCAGGTCGGATTTGAGCCTGGCGAAATCCCTGGCGAACTGTACGGGGGACTGGTTCATCTATTGAAACAACCTGATGTTGATCGCATGCTCAGGTTCTACCAGTTCAAATGCGACCGACTGGTTCGGCGTGATCTGCTTGAGCTGGCGGTTGTTTTCCTGCGAGACGACAACCCGGATGGCGTCGAAGTCGCCGGTGCCGTCCACCTCCAGAACCCGGATGGTGATCTGCTTGCTCTCGGCACGGCCTTCCAGCGTTACCTGGATGCGATCACCGGCGTCGGTCTGAAGAATGGTCTCCGTTGAGCACTGGACCTCCTCGGGATCATAGGCCAGCGGCTCCAGATCGAAGACCGCGTCCGGCATTTTGACCTGCCATTTGAGTTCGTCCCAGTTCTGTGGTGACCTTTCGCCTAACGTGGCGTGGCCGGATTCGTCGGTAACAAACTCACGTCCCAACTGGGGCAGTTGCACGAGAACGCCGGAGACCAAACTGGTGTCATCGCTGATCAGCTGAAGGTAATCCTGCTCTAACTCGGGATCACGCATGACTCGCAGGACGATCTCGGGATCTTCGCAGTAGTGCGTGGCCAGGTTTTGCACGCGGGGAGAGCGCTCGGACGGGCCGTCGGCGGCAAGCAGCATATCCGGCGCCTCAGCGTCGCCACCAAGAGGAGACAGCGGAACGGTTTTCCCACTCAGCGCCTGCCGGTAGAGGCTGTCGGCCAGCTTCTGCGCCTTGTCGGGCAACTCTTCGCCGGACACCTCCCGTATCGACTCAATGAAAGCGGCGTAGTTATCGCAGAACTCGCGGCAGAACTCGCAGGTCTCAATGTGGGCAGCAAGCTGGTTTGACTCGACACCGACCAGGCTACCTTCGACAAAACGCTTCAGCTTTTCCCGCGGTGGATGCACGTGTCACCTTTCATAGTTTCCTTCTCCCTAGGAATAGACACCATTAACCGATATTATAGCAATTTTCTCAGTTGTTTCCTGAAATCTTCCTCCACCGTCCGGATTGCGGTCTCAAAAGTATACTTGTAGTGATCGAGATAACGGGCATGCTCAGACTCGGGCATCACCTCGCGAAAGTACGCCGGCAGCAGGTCAACCCCCGGCGAATAAACCATATCCAAAAGGTATATCTTGACAGCAAGCGCGTACCTTTCCGCAACGTCGGCTGTCAGACTGCCTTTTTCCACGAACGGCGCGAGAACCTGCTCATTCAGCCGGCGGAGCGCCTGCTTCATGGCTTTCTCCACGTCACTGAACATGAGACCCTGGTCGGCCCCCGGTAATGAACAGGGCATAAGCTCATTGATCTCGACGTGCCTGGACTGGACCGTCACCACCGCCGAGAGCAGTTCGTGTTTTTTCACGCAGCCCGGTTCCGATTCCTCCTGATCGAGAGCCTCAAAGATCGCATGGCACCAGGCTTTGCGAGTATAAGAGTACAGAAAGGCGTCTTCGACAATCTCCAGCAGGCGTTCATACGAGACGCACACACAATTTTCGCCTTCGACGCGCTTGTGTTTCGCGCTGCAGAAGAACTCGGTTGAGCCGTCGGGGCCTTTGAAAACTGCGAATGTGTCGCCCTTGAGAATATCTTTGAACCGGCGTTTGAGGATTTCCGTCTGGTGGTCTTCCTCCCCTGTGATTCGGACCAACTCCTGGCGCGTGAATCCAAAGAGAAGCGATCTAAACATCGTCAGCAGCTTGTCGGGATCAACATCGCGAAACGTCGTAATGCCGTGCCTGTGGAAGTAGTCAAACACAACGATATACGGCTGGTCCCGTGTGCTGCGCAGGAAAAAACCGAGAATATCGATAGACAGATCGACAAGCGGGTCGCGATTATCCATCGGCTGCAGGTATCTCTTGGCTCTCAAGTAACCCAGGGAACCCAAGTAGCCACGCACATACCGGTAGCAGAGTTTGAAAAAGGGGTCAAACGCCTTTCGTGAGAGCGCTCGCTCAAGAAAACATACCAGCGTTTTTGAATCGTCGCCTTTTGTGCCGTTTCCCATATCGTCGGTCGCATCAACCCCTGATGAGAGAGTTTTGAACCCATATTATACGGCCTCGGGGATTCTCAGTCAATCCATGTTTGCGATTAGTGCAGCCGACGGCTTCGAGCGAACGACCAGCGCACGGCGTCCTCAGGATTTGAACCTGCTCGGAATCAGTCGCCTCTCAACATGGGTCTGGTAAGACAGGTCGGACCACCGCCGCCCTTGTGGGAGATCTCATTACCGTCATACTCCATGACCTCTACCCCTTCGCCCTCAAGCAGCCGTCTGGTCTGCCTGTTTCCCGACAGCATGAGGCATCGGCGAGGAGCCACGGCAAGAACATTACAGGCCATCGTCGCATATTCAGAGTCCGGAACCTCTATCAGTTTCGTCCCCCTAGCGAGCAGCCACTCGCGGAACGGAACCGGCATAATCCGGGAATACACCAAAGCCAGATCACGGTCGATGGGACTGATGAACGACATCAGATGCATGACATCCGAGGGACCCAGCCAGTGTGGGAGCGGAACAACGATGAATTCGTCAACCATGTCCGCCGTGAGGAGCCTCAACTGGCGGATGCCTTCGTCGTTGGTGCGATAACCACGTCCCACCGCCAGGGTGCTGTGATCAAACCAGATGACATCGCCTCCCTCCAGCCTTCCCTCACCGGTTATAGCGCCGAGCACGGGGATACCCCGTTCGGCAAGGAAATCCCCGGCCGCCGAGGGTTCACTACGGCGCAGGTCCTTGCCCATGTTGCAGAGAATCACGCCCCCATTGGTGATGACCAGGGCGTCGCGCACGTATATTGAATCAGGCCCCACCGTGTCGTTCATCGGCAGTGAGTGTATCTCGGGAATATGCCGCCTCAGCAGTTCAACAAACCTGTCGTACTCCCGCAAAGCCCTGGCGAAATCAGGGCAGCTTGAGTAGTGCAGATCTTTGAACCGGGCCTCAAGGCACGACCGGCTGACAAAAGCGTCCTCGGCATGCTTGATGATGATCCGTTCGATTTTCCCGATTTCAGTGTGACCGCCGCATTGCATGGTTTCCTCGTTCCCTCACTTCTGCCGGTCAGAGGAATGATACGGCCTTCCAGACATAAGACCATTCACGTACCTGCACAGGCGGTCACAAAAAACAAAGGAGACCGGAACAGAGCCAGTCTCCTTCGCAAACAAAAGTCTGTCGAAATCGCCGGAAACAGGTCCGGACTTCTTTTACCAGCCCCGGCCGCCCCGACGGTCACCTCGACCGCCGCCGCCGCCACGGCCGCCTCCGCCTCCCTTATCCGTGCGGGGGCGCGCCTCGTTGACATTCAACGTGCGACCGTCCAAGTCCTGGCCGTTCAAACCGGCAATTGCAGCAACAGCTTCGTCCCGACTGGACATCTCTACAAAAGCAAACCCTCTTGGTTTCCCGCTGTAACTGTCCGTAATGAGATTGACGCTTGAGACTTCGCCAAACCCTTCAAACGCCTGTCGCAACTGCTCTTCTGTCGTGTCAAACGACAGGTTGCCAATGTAGATGTTCACTCTACACTCCAATCCTGTTTGCCCCGACAAGAACCCTTCATTCTCACGCGGATTCCATCTGTCAGGATAAACGCGTTAAAGCGCACTATTGCGCGTCGGTCCCCACATTCAACTTTTTCCAAAGATCTGATAGCAAGAATAAAGCCTTCGACAAAAGCAGTTACGGAAACCATTCATGATCACTCTATATATCTATCGGCTTGCGCTGACATTGTCAAGAGGTATTATTTTGCAATTCCGATGCCCGTTGCGCTCCGGACAGTGGCTTGGATTACAGCATCCCGGCCCGATCTCGACCCATCTCGAAGAGGTTGCCCACGGTGGGAAAAGTCGTCACGGCAGCGCAGGCTCCGGACTTTATATGACGGTTCGTCTCAGGCGGCCTGTCGCCCCGGACATCGCCTCGCGCTCGGTTTCCCAGCCCGGTTTGCCGGCCAGGGAGCTACCGCAGTGGGCGACGGTGTCGGCCTCCACAAAGCCGGGTCTTGAGATATCCCAGTTGTGGGTGCGGATGGGTATCTGATTTCGCAGGAGGTTGCCTGGTTTGGTGGCACAGCGGCCTTTCAGGCGAGTCCTGGCGCGGGTTGGGGCCAGCAATCGGTCAACAGTGGCGGCGCTGATTGACAAGAGTTTGTTCTTAGTCTCGTCCGACAGTTTCTCATGGGTTCGTTCGTAGAATGGCAGCCAGAGCGGTATTGCCACCACCAGCTTCTTTGAACACATCTCGTCGGTGGCCAGCCAGATCCGCTTGAGGGCCGCCAGAAGCTCCCCTGAGTGGTAGAGAGTTTTTCGGCGCGGTCGTTTTGTCGGCCCTGTTTTCTGTCGATTCAACAGCCGGATGGCATGCTTGTGGTGGTAATGACAGACAGCACTGAACTCCTGGAGGATGATCCCCTTCTCTTTTTTTGTCGCTTGACGATAGCGCTCCCTTATTGCGGCCAAGTACTCTCGCCTTGAATTTCCGCCCATATTCTCGTCTCCTTTCGGTAACACTGAATATGAGGCAACGTATCATTTCTCAGATCAAATCCATCACCCTTCAGTAACATTTAATTTGAAGCAATTCGTCACCTCATCGGCGACACCGGAAAACAGGGTGACTATCCCCTTTGAAGCCCTCCTGAAATCGGCCTAATCGGCGGAGCCACAGCCACTTATATATATACACCCCGGAAAAATTCCGAGCTAATTGCACAGCGGGGAGGTGCTGGCATACAGAGCAAGACCAGCGCCCGGCCCGTCTCCCCATAAATCATCTGTGTGGAGAGTCAACTGCCGTCCTTCTATACGACCTCTCCTGCAGAGCCAGATGGGCGACTCTTGGACGATCGATCACAATCGGGTTCACGGCGCTGTATCGCTCTAGCTTTGACACCATCACCGAACTGATCCAGGCCGAGAAGTTGAGCGACAGCATCAGAACCATGAACCGTTATCTCAAAGTCGATCTTTTGATAGTCGATGACATGGGTATCAAAGAGCTGCCCAGGCGGTCCGGCGAGTATCTCTTCGAGATCATCATGCGAAGGTACGAGTTGCGCTCCACCATCATGACCTCCAACCGGCCCTTGGACGACTGGAGCAAACTGATCGGTGACGTACCGACCGCAACCGCTGTCCTGGATCGCATCCTGCACCGGGCCGAGATTATCCAGATTACTGGCAAGAGCTACCGACTGAAAAATCAGGCTACCAAAAAAGATCAGGCTTGCCAAAAGGAGAAAAAGGCATCATCATGATAATGCCAGACAGACAACCTGGCCGGCTTTAACCCGATCCGCACTGGCTGGTTTTAATCCGACCGGTGACACAGGGACCTGGTTCCGTACTATAAAGGCAGACAATAGCTAACGCGGATCTGTCTCCAGACATGGCCCGCAGATTGGAGGTCGAGAGATGCAAAGCAGGTACTTGACAATGCTCCTGGCAGCGATCTTTTCGGTGGCTGTAGTGTTCCTTGCCTGGGCCGATGAACGCGAGAAGACCGAGGAGCCTACCCACGAATATGTCGGCGTCAAGAAATGCAGGATTTGCCACAAGAAGGATAGCGTGTACGAAAGCTGGCAGTCTACTCCGCATGCCACAGCATGGGACAGTCTTTCTGTTGATGATCAGAAGAATGAAGAACTTCTCCCTTACTACACAACGGGCACTTCAGCCAAGGGAGATCTGCTTAAAGGCATTCAGTGCGAGGCCTGCCACGGCCCTGGTAGTGACTATAGTAAGAAGAGTATCATGGAAGATCGAGAGAAGGCTATTGCCAAAGGTCTACTTATTCCGACTGAAGAGACGTGCAAGAAATGTCACAATGAGAGTGCACCGCCGGCACTGGCCGCCACGGTAACAGATTGGGACTACGAGAAAATGAAGGCCAAAGGTGTACATGTACTGAAGGCTGAGGAGGAAGTCAGCGAGTAGGCACTCTGACTGTGCCTGACTCTCAGAGCGCTCTGTTTCCGGGGCGCTTCTCTTTTCTATCTGTATGAATGCACTTTCTTGAGGCGCACCTTTTACTATGAGTTGTACCTCCCTCAAGCGCTTGTACGACTTCTTAAGAAGACGTTAGTATCCCGATTCAGGATCATGACACTCTGTACACTTCATTTCTCGCCAGGCCTCTTCAATGTCCTCCGGATGAACGAATTCCAATCCTGTCAGGTCCTTGTCGAGCCCCTCGAGCATCTCGAATTGACCTTGCGCAACTATTACGTGGCAAGTTTTGCAGTCAGGGGTCATGGCTTCTCCCCGATCGTTCACCATAGACTCCTGATGGCAACGGAAACAACCGTCGTTCACGAAGTGGCTGAGGTTGTTCTCGCGAACACGATAGTCGGTGTTCATCTCAGGGAAAAAGTTGTCGCTATAAACGCTCTGAAGCACTTCCACCGCGGTTGATATGTCATTGGCACGTGAAACAGCCACGTCAGGGTAGTTCTCTCGGAAGTGTTCCCAAAGGCCGGAGTCTATGGCCGCCAGAGCGCCGTCCTTTGATTCGTACTCGGCGTTCAGCAACTCAACTCCTGTACTTCGCAGATAAGGCAGGTCACGAGCCAGTAGTTTCATACTAAGAGCAAGGTTGATGGCAACTGCCGGTGAACGGAACATATGGCTGGGGCGATTGTGACAGTCCATACAGTCGAAGTGGCGTACATTACCATACATTCCTTCGACTAGCTCGGGCAGTTCTTCATCTTCGTTGATGTATATAGCAGAATCTCCGTTAGGATAAGTCACACGCACCCATGGGATGATCTGTCGCTTTTCATCCGAGGCCACGTATTCGACCACGTTTTCAGTAAGCATGTGCCAGTGAATTCCCTCCAGCTTGCCGCTACTCGGGTTACCGCCACCGATTCGTACCCTCATGATGATAGTCCACGGCGAATTCTCTTTATCGCTTCGGTAGTAGGTGTGCGTTACAAGCTTGTCCCCGTAGAACTGTCGAGGCCAGTGGCACTCTTCGCAGGTTTCTTGAGCCGGGCGGAGATTTGCAACAGGAGTCTCAATCGGTCGCGAGTAGCTATCAAGCATCGTTGCCACCACTTGCCTGATCCCGTCAACTTTTGACTTCACCCAAAATGAGGCACCAGGGCCGATGTGGCACTCGGCGCAGGTTACCCTGGCATGCGGCGAGTTATGGTAAGTAACATACTGGGGCTCCATCACCGTGTGACAGGTCTTGCCGCAGAAAGTGACAGAGTCGGTTGCCTCGTAGGCACGAGTGCCGCCGTAAGCAATAACAAATACTAATACTGCAGTTAGGCCAAGGAATAACCAGAGGTTCTTGAGGTAGCGCGTATCGCTGGTATCTATTGCGAGTGTAAAGCGGACCTTCTCGCCACGCTTCCGTGCCGTCCGAACTTGGATAACAACACCGAGAAGAAAGATGAGCAGACCTGCAAGAACCACCGCCGGAGCCACCACAAAAGAGACCAGTGCCCGGTACGGATTCTCTGCGCCGCTTGTGAGATCGTACATTAACAGGATAAAGAATAGAAAAAGCCCGGCCAGAATCATGGCACCACCGACAGCGGTGAGTCGATGCCTGAGTAGCGTACGCCTCTTCAATAAGTTGACTTCAGTCACCGGGAAGGTTCCTTCGTCCTTTTGACGGGCTAATATTCTGGTGCCCCGACCATGTTGTCAAGCTGAGAACACTGCCTCCAGACAGTCGGTGGAGGCAGTAATTCAAATCGTTAGCTGTTAGCACGCACTCAATTAGACGGCACGATCTCCGCTGAAGTGATTCTCGCTTCACGAAAGTCAGCTACATCAGGGCTCTGGGCCATACCATTTGGATCTCCGGTGTTCAGGAAGTTGATCGAGGAGCGCAGGAGCGAAACGGCGTAAGCCGTGTTATGCACACCCACCGACCGATCTTCTTCTATGAACAGGAAGTTGTACAACGCTCCGGCCGAATCTGCGGTGCTAACTGTGACACCGTTGATTGGATGGTGATCTTCATCGATGAAGCCGGCCGCAACAAGAAGAACTGCCAGACTATCAAGCATGTCGTGCATCTCTGTCTGAACTCCCTCGACTTCTCCGTCACCATCGAAATCGCTAATTGTCTCTCGGTCAACAGAGGCAACAGGACTTGCTATATGGCAGCCCTCGACATTACAGCCCGAGGTGTTCTCAAAGTCACGCTCTTCGTTCTTCATATTCCAGCTATGCCCTCCGACACTCTCATGCTGCGAAGCAGCCATGTGACACGACGGGCAACCGTTGGTAACACCGCTTTCATGCCAGGATCCTGTATAGTCAAATCCTGCATACTCGTAGGCATTCGTTCCGGCTAACATGTCTGATTGATTGCTGTGATGTGGTCCCCAGTGCGAAGATAAGCGTACTCCGTCGGAGATGTACTCGTTGACATCACGACGACTATGATGACAGAAGGCACACATGTTGGAATTACCCTTGTCATAGTTGGCACCGTTTTCGAGAGTTATGGTCTCATTAACGCGCAGGCGAAAATCACCATTTGAGTGCGGTTCATGACAGGTGAAACAATTAAAGGCCGAAAAGTGATCTCCGTCAGCCGGAACTCCAGTCACTTCAGCAATAAGGCCCTCGTGGGTGTGGCACCGCTCGCAGGAAACGTAGTTGGGTGAAGTTAGTCTGTTCCCGTTCGTATTGTTGCCAGAACCGTGCACGGAGTACTCGAACTGACCCAGGACGCCCTGACTAGGTCCGCTGCCATCGCTGTGACACTCGAGACAACCAGAGGAGACATCATCGTATATTATTTCTACGTCACCGGTAACGTTGCGCTCACAGCCGGCAATGAACACGATTGCGGCCGCCGTTACAATCACTATCACCGTTACTTTACTCATGATATTACTTCCTATTGAAGTGTCTAAGGTCTTGATACTCCTGCTAATTTGGCGATTCTGAACTTACAGACCATGTGTCGCCCGGTGCTCACGTTACTCCGCTCTGTTCTTTCAAAGCTCATACATGATGTTGACCTCCACTACGTTCGCCGTGTAATACTCATGGTATGATGCTGTGAGGTCGGATAGATTGTCGAAATTGTGTGCAGTATATGCAACCACTAACATTGTGTTATTAAGGAATCGGTGTTTTCCAGTTATTCGAACTGTAAACGCTTCAACATCTACATCTTGCCGGGCGCGGTAGTAGCTACCGCCGATGCTGATCTGGGCGTTTCGATATTCCTTTGTAGTAGCATCGCCTATCAGCACATGTTCACGAAACTCGAATACGCCGGATGCATTTGAGTAGTTACCGTCACTCAAGGCGTACGACGCAAAAAACTCACCATACTCGGGCACTGTGTAAGATAAATCTCCGGAAACACGGGTAAAGTCTACACTACTGCCAATCTCGTCGTTATCTCGATGACGGTCGTCTATCCTGACGCGGAAAAAACCTGCGGGCAGCCGGTAGCGAGCCAGTAGCCAGTGCCGTGCGTAGTCGCGATCCCCGGTCAAAGTGCGGCCGGACTTGATGTCGTCTCCGGAAAGGCCGAAACCACCTCGCAACGTAAGCTCCCTTACAGGCGCCAGCCAACCGGAGATAGAGTACTCATTGCGAGAACGCTCGACGCGAACGTCATCATTGATCCTGTTGCCGTACGTAGCAACGATACCACCCCGTTTTCTCCATGTCCTACCCACAGAGACTGCCTGCACGATGTTGTCCGTTGCCGCAAGATCGCCGACACGGCGAGCCCGATCAAACATAAAACTGTAGCGCAACTGGTAACCAAGCGCGTGCGTATATCTTACTGCGCCCCACACAGTGTTGGCATTCAAAGTGTCGGTTCTGTTCTTCATCGCATAATCGAAGTGTTGGAAACCTCCCCCAAGAACTATGTCATCGTACTTAGGTAGCGGGCTGTAGGCATTCAACCTCAGGCGTTTTGAGCCGCGATCACTTGTTGGGTTGAGTCCGTCGCTAAAGTCAGACACCTGGCACTCGAATCGGCAGTAGCTTCGCTGGTGCTTCAATTCCATTCCGGCATGGTAGTATCTGTCGGCGAAATCAACCGCAACTGCTTCAGCTCTGCTCACGGATGTACCGAGCTGAAAAAGGTCACCATGCTTGTTCGTCAAGCTGTAACCACCGAATAGCTTGAGTTGTCTGACTGGGCGAAACCACACCGATCCGGAAGTTGCTTCCCTCCGAGTGAAAGCAGTACGATCGAAGTCGTAGGTGCGACGATAACTGTTATGCTTGATGCTCGCGCCGGCAACGCCAACTTTGTTAAAGGCGACATTTAGACGCCGGTTGCCGATATGGGGATTGATGATATTAGCAGACAGCTGCATCCCATTGTTCCATTGATAGCGAAATCGCTCAAGAGAGAAGGTCACCCCGTCATACAGGTTATAAGTCGGCTGGTGTACACCGTGGTTGCCTTCAATATAAACAAAGGTGTGGCCTCCCGTAACTGTTCCCTGATACTCACCGCCGACCGCAACAGAGGCTACAAAACACAGTGAATTCAGTATGACCAAAATCTGGATGTTCCGGAATCGCAGCACGGTAACCTCCTCAATCATCCACACCGTGGCAATAGCACGCGCCCGGTTGTCCGGCAATCTTGGCCCCAAGCTGTGGGTCGAGAAAGGCGCGACTGACGTAGGACCCGTGCATGTCGCTATGGCACTCATTACAGGAGTACTGTGAACCAATGCCGTTGTGCTTGTACCGGTGGTTTGGGGGTGTTCCATGACACTGTAAACATAGAAGATCGCCGGTTGTAGTCAACAGGCGCTCATTCGAGCTGCCGTGCGGCTGATGGCATGATATGCAGCCCGAACCTTCAGTCGAGAAAGAACTGGTCGCCTCGTGTTCGTATAGATACGGGCCTGACTGCTCGGGATGGCATCGGTAACAATTGGCGTTAGCACCATGGCCGAAGTTCACATCATTCCAAGATGTTAGATCATGGCAACTCATGCACGTCACAGTTTGATCGGTCAGAGGGTGATTAGATCGTTTGTGGAATTCGTTTACAACCGACACGTGACATGGCTGGCAGAAGCCACCATCTTCATCGACCAGTAGTGAACTGTTCGGCTTATGAATCCGATGACATGAAGTGCAGGACATATCCTGGCTGAAATGGGGGTCATATCTGGCAACACCGACTTGCATGTGCGGCTGATGACAAGCCGTACAGGTCTTCTCAGTCTCCGCTGGAAGTGCGACCGCTGGATTCCCGATGTTGTCGACTTCTGGGTCTTCAACATGTGCTTCGGCCCCAAGGTGACAACTCCTACACTCAACGACTATCTCCGACCCGGAAAACTCGCTGGTCAACCTGTGGCTCGTAGCGGCCAGGGCTCGGTCATAGTCCTCATGACAGGAAAGGCAAGTTTCAGTGTCAGTCTCTGCTACTTGAGCCAGAATCGGAACAAAAAGAACTGTCAGAAGCTGTGAGGCGGGCAACAGGCATCTTATTACGGCTTGTGAGCGAATCAACATCCAATCCCTCATTTAAGCCATGCCGGGCGCTGAGCCTAATTGAAACGTTCATCATCAGAAGGGCAGTAACAAGATGTAGATTGCGGATGTACTTCGTCAAGTATTAAATCTGAGGTTATTTGCCCTGAATACTTCGCCCGTGGTTATCCCAGAATCTGAAGGAATACAGCGTACCCACATAGTTAACTCTACGGCACCCTGACCACGCCTGAAATCAGCATCAAGTTACAGATTCAAGTTGAGGCAGGAACTTGTACGATGCCATGAACCAACAAGTTGGAAGTTGCTGATTCTGGGGATCGGCGACACAAGTCTCACCCTGGTTGAAGTAAGTCGTTGTATGCTAATTACTTATAATGGCGACCTCAATGTCTCTCGGAGAGAGGTCGCCTCCTACATCTAAACGCTTCGGTCTGTCCCCTTGCGAATTTCTCGCGTCAAATCGGTGTCGAATAATAGCTGCAGAGTCGACATAGTTTCTGTATTGCGTTGTCGATAAAGAGGTTGAGGGCGAGCGATTTTCGGGGTCCACGAGATAGGACTCGCAGGCCTACCACTAATGTAACTTACTGCATAGCCATGACTTATGAATGCGGGCCCTACGAGGCGAGTTTCACAACTGGGTGATTGAGAACTCGGCTGCGTAAATCGCTGCGATGTCACAGGTCGGATTAGAACCGGCCCTATATTTGGCTCCCCTAACCATCCGGAGCTCAGGACCTTTCAACTGGTCTTCTCGCTCTGAGCCTTCGCTGTGCCAACGGCAATTTGACTCCGGGGCCCGGTATTCCTTTCTTTGGAAAACATTGGTTCTACCACCCGTCCCCTTTGAAACCCTCCTGAAATCGACCTAATCGGCGGTGCCACAGCCACTTATATACATGCACCCCGGAAATATTCCGAGCTCGATCTGCTGCGGGGAGGTGCTGGCGGGCGTCAGGCAGCCCAGTAGTACGTTCGCTAACAACCGGCCAAACATTGACCGTAATCGGCACTCCCTTTTTGACGTTGCCCCCGGCACACCGGAACTCTATCTTTCGGTCAATCAATGGAGTGGCGGCATTGTGATCGACCAAATGAGGGAACCTGCCCATGGCGGCAGATGAATC
>Ga0114922_10000237_pt1 | contig 52954 bp, 34 predicted proteins | sample AartaG_FD_100975 | JGI IMG/M metagenome (GOLD analysis project Ga0114922, IMG submission 100975) | Deep subsurface microbial communities from Aarhus Bay to uncover new lineages of life (NeLLi) - Aarhus_00045 metaG | ecosystem: Environmental > Aquatic > Marine > Oceanic > Sediment | place... | reverse complement strand
TCGGCGTCGGCTTCACTCGTCGCTGGACTATCTCAGCCCGGAAGCCTATGAGCAGATCTACCATCATCAGCAGCAGCAGCGTGTAGCTTAACCTCCTGTCCACAAAACCGGGGGAGGGTCTAACAACGTGATCTTTTCGTCTCTGCGCATCCCTCTGCTAAACTTGTCGTACACCTGGGGAAAGTGGTCCATACAAAAAGCGTCCAAGCCGGGATCATCAAAAGCGTTGGTTAGTCGTTGGCGAATGGCAGCGATGTCGAAGGAACTTGCATCTTGGCGAGGAAGGGAGGTATGATCGTCCGATGCAACAACTGGCTCTTCCACAAACTCGCCGATTATGGCTTTGTGGTCATTGCGAATGACGCTAACCTCCGCAAGAATCTCGCAGCCACGAGGTAACTTTGGGAGACCGGGCCACCCTCGCTCCGAGGCGCTGGCCAGGTACGCACCCAGCGACTTGTCTGCAGATACGCTGCACTTTACGACGAGGATCCTGAAACGCTCCCCGGTGTGGGATCCGACATCCGCGCCCCCAACGTATGTAACGGTTGACCACGTGCCGGCCTCCAAGTCTATGTCTGCTTGTCCAGACTGTGGGTGGTAATTGTACAGTGCTTCGGAAAACACCACGGTGTGGAGGATCGTATCTTTTGTCGCACCGGCGATTGTGCCTTCAAGCGGCACTCGATTTCGAACAAATTGACCTGGCTGGGGCCTGAGAACTGAAACCTGAACCGTTTGGGGCGTGCCCGCAGACCCTTCGGCAAAAGTCGCCGTTCCTTCCAAGCGAGAGGAGATGGACGACGTCAGCACCGGAGGGTGTGTCTGCTCACCGCCTCCCAAAAGGTAACGCCCCAGCACACAGGCCGTGGCAAAGACCAGCCCGGCAGCCTGAACCCCGTAGTTTCGATAGTACTTTGTCACCGCCAGGCAATAGAGGAAAAGAGCAGGAAAATACTCGTTCCGGAAGTCAGGTTCCGGCCCCATGTACTTCCGCGCAATGCGACGAATAGCCAGGATCACTTCGTAAGCGAACCGCAGGTGCGGATCGCGGGGAGGCGTCGTGCTTTTGCCCAGGGCGGCAGCAGCCAGGGCCTCCTCGAATCGCAGGTAATCACCCAGCGAGAAGGCAAAGTCGCCGCGCCCCAGTACCGTCAGCCGAAGGAAGGTTTCCAGCTTGATAAAGTCGAAGAGGTTGTGCCGTTCCTCCACCATGGCAAAGTCGATCAGCCAGCCTCTTCCAGACTCGTCCACCAGCACGTTGCACAGGTTCAGGTCACCGTGGACGTAGGACTTTTCGCCCTCCAACACTCTGCCTAGCACCCTGGGATATATCTGCAGTGGATTCGGGTACACCAGACCTGGATGCTCCTCTGGCTCGCAGGGCAGTTGAACCGACTCGCTATCGCCCCCGGGCAACAGGTCAGGGAAGATGGCACGGATGATTTCCTCCATCCGATCGCGCCGGTTGTAGACCACTTTGCCGCGCACGCTGACCTTGCTTTCCAATTCCAATCCCTGGGGTGCAAGGCTCTCCGGTGCAGATTCCACCCGCACAACGATGCCCTGGCCGTCGGGGTCCTCCAGCGTCACCACGCTGTGCTTGATTCGGGTGACGAGCAGCCCCTCGACCAACAGCAGCTTGCCCGGCTGTATTTCCCCGTGTTCGTGTGGAATGGCGTTTACTCCAACCCGACGGTAGCCCCTGGCTCTGGCTGGCGGTTGTGGGGCCTGGTCGACCGGCCAGATCCTATCGGAGGACTCTGGACGTAGCCTCAATCGTAGGTGTTCGACCAGGTGCCGGCCGTATTCGGCGGCGAAGAAGCAATTCAGTGGCATCCTCTGGCCGTACCACCTTGGGCCCAGGTTTTTGCCCAGCAGTTCATTGAGTGTCTCCACGATCCGCTCAACGGCGTCGGGAAATGCGCTGCGGTAATATTCCTCCAGCACCACTGCCTGGCCCAACGCGCCGCCGCCCACAAAGATGTAATTCAAACTGGCCTGGTCGTCCTGCTCGGAATACCTTTCGCTCTCTACCCGGGCGACGCAAAATGGCAAGTTAGGCCCCACGTATCGTTCATACTTGTCTCGCTCCCGGCGCATTTCAGCCGCAGTGCCCAGCTTGGTGACCTTGCGAGCAGCGCGACGGCCATCACGTGCGATAGGCAGGGCCAGGAGCACTCGTGCACCGCTATAGCCCCCGCCGAACTCCTTTTCGACCAATACTTCCCTGCAATTCCGATGAACGTGTTGCAGGAGAGCCCTCTCCCGGTCTGTCAGCAAGATGTTGGAGGTAATCCGAGGAAGGGCCCCGGTTTGCGAGGGCTCCGAGTGCGTGACAGTGAATGGCGGCAGGATAGATTGGGGGGGAGTGGCCGCTATGTGCGGTGAAAAGCGCTCGTATTGAGCCGGGTTGCGCTCCTCGACCAGTTTCAACAGCTTTTCCAATTGCCCGTAGCGGATACAATAGTCCAGCAACCGCTGAATCTTCTGCTTCTTGCTCATCCCACTGCTAAAGCCTTCATAGACTGGCCGGAAGTGATCGTAACATAACTCAGTCAGCCCTTCGTCGTCAAGAGCGGCGGTGAGGAGTTGGCGAACGGTGGCAGTGTTCCATTCCGATTCTCCTCCAGGCTCCGAGTTTTCAGGCAAGTGACTACCAAAGGGAGACTCTACCCGCGCGCCGTTGGAAACGGTGGTGTCTTCTGAGCGCTCCAGTTCCAGGCATACACGCAACAAAAAGTACACAGCCCGGTGCTTCGCTGCCTGGTCGCTGGGGTTGGGGCCAAAGAGGTCCAGGTCGTGTTGGATGTGTTCCAGTTCGGCGCGCTTGAGATCTACCTCGTTGCGCTTGGTTGCCCACGCAGAGCGGGTTGCCAGATAGTCACTCAACGCCCTCGCTCCAGCGATAGGATCGCGGACGATCTGCTCCCGAATAGCAGCGACATCCGCTGCCGCCGGTGCAGGTCCGATCCCTTTTCCGCCCCGGTCGAGGGCAATAGGGAAGTTCAGGTCAAGATCGCTCACCTTGAGGATAGGCGTCTGTTTCGGTTCATCAGCCTGTACTGCCTCATTAACATAGTGGAAAACATCCAGCACATGAATCAGTCCATCGCCACGGACGGCGGCCTTGCCGCTGAGCGCCTGGAGCAGGCGGTGGGTGAACAGGCTCACATCCCCCTGTGGTCGGACGTAGGAGAACTGATCTTCCCTTGACGAGGCGATGACGACACGGCCAGTGCCCTGGCTGAGTGCCTCGTAGTAGCTGTCAGGCAGACCGGCTTTCCACACAACAGTCCCGTCGGTAGCCTTCAATTCCGCCGAGCCGGCCGCGTGACATGCATCCAACATCACCAGCAATTTGCGCGCCGGAATGGTGGTCAGTAGAACACTAAACTCGTCGCCAGAGATTGCAGTATGGGCCAGGTCGTCAGGGTCGGCCTCGCGAGGGCAGAGATAGGTGCGCCAATGGCCGCTTTCCAACGCCCGCCCGCCGTGGCCGGAGAAATAAAGTAAGACGGTAGATTGGGAATTGGTAGATTGGGCCAGGGATTCCAGCGCGGCACGAATATTGGCGGCGGTGGCGTCAGACCCGGTGATGACCTGGACGTTGTCGCGTGGGTAGCCGCAGCGATCCGGATCGGCGAGGATGGCGGCGATGGCCTGGACGTCGCGCACGGTAGCCGGCAGGCTGGCGAAGCGGGGGTGGGGGTAATCGCCGACGCCGATGAGAAGGGCAAAGGTTTTGCTCTGTTTTTGGAGACCGGTCTTGTGAGTCATAGGCACCTCTTCTCTCAGAGCCACTGGCAAATGCTTATGGCTTAAAACCAACGTTGTCCAGATAGACAACACCTGTGGCACCGGACTGCTTGGCCTCGAAGGTAAAGACCAACTCTTCCATTGCCGAGAGGGAGGACAACTGCGCAGTGTAGCCTGTGGGCCCAAAATCTCTCAAGTTCAAAGTCACAGTTTGCCACTCGGCCGTGATGTCCGAGATGTAGGTGATCGATACCTCTCTATTGTTAGCCCGCTTTAACTCGACCTTTATCTGCCCCGGAACGCCCGCCTCCGGGTCGGCCCTGATGTCGAAAACGAGCTGGCTGTAGAGGCTGAGATCGACACCCTGCAACTTGATCCAGAACGCGCTCCACTCCTCAATCTGGTACTCCAACCTGGCCACACAGCCACGCTCCGGCTCTCGCACATAGATTTCCTCCAGGCTGTCCGGCGCATTGTAAGCCGCGCCCATCAGTCCACCCAAACGGTTCACCCCCGTACAGCTATCGAAATCGGCGACGATCGGAGAAGGCGGAAGGACTGGAGGCGGCGTCGGGATACATTCAGCGGCGGGAGTGGGTGCACCCTCGCCGCGTCGTTCCAGGTAGATGTCGTCCAAGTAGACAGTCCCTCGTGGGCCAGAGCGGTCGGACTCAAAGGTGAAGACCAATTCGCTCATCGCATCCCAGCCGCAGAGGAAAGGCATATCACCAAACTTTCTGAACGTTTCGAGGGGAACGGTAAACTGTTTCCACTCCTTTGACAGGTCAGTGATGTAGACTATGCCAATCTGATCGTTATTCTGACGCTTGAGCTCAATCTTGAAGGCAGGCTTGTTGCCCTTAGGGTAATCGCCTTTAGCGAAGAAAGTCAGGGTGTCATAAGGCATAAAGTCGGCGTCGTTCAACCTGATCCAGAAGGCCGCCCACTTTTGCTCGGTCTCATAGTCCACCTTGGCAACGATACCCTCCCTGCATTTCGCCGGGCCGCACCCAGAGTCCAACGACGCCCCATCCGCCGTGGCCGATCCCATCTCATATGGCGCGAAGGCATCAGGCATTATGTCTTCCCCCTGTGCAGCTATGAGGCTCCTTCACAGCAGAAATCAGGGAAAAATGTCTCGACCGGTGCCAGCGTCAGTGAAGTAGGTCCGATGTGGGCGCTTCTGACGGCAGGGACAGAATTCCAAGCATGACCTGCTCCAAGTTTACGTCCATCAGTTCCTGCTCCCCGATGAGCAAAAGACGTTCCCGGAACAATATGGGGGTGATGAGATCAAACCCCGTGGGGAAATCTATACGAAATGATTGGTTAGATCCAGGCGGTGAGACGCCGATTCCATCGGGGTTGAAGCGCAACTCTATCCACGGCCCTCGATCCCTCCACTCGTTCCGGCGCTCCTTAAATCTGTCGAAATCGCTGAGGTTGACAAGCAGGCTGTTGCGAGCCAGAGGGACAGAGTCACTACGCCCGATAAGGCTCCAGCCGCGCTCACCTTCTCTCACCCAGCGAAGGCGCACGAAATCTTGCGGCCCATCTTCTATGGCCTGAAGCACAGCATTATGTGGCGCATCAGACTTGATCTCGACAGCCAACTGTCGGACACTGCCCAGGCGATAGAAAGAGTCTTGACCTGCGTAAACGGGGCTTTCGGGGTCAAGCATGAATAAAACGTTGGGTACGGAGTCATTCGGCAGACCGGCCAAGGGTGGTACATAGATGCCCACGTTCTTGAGTTGGCCATTGAGGTGAAGAACCCCGGCCTGGGTGGGCAGCAAGTAGAAAACACCTTCGGCGCCCTCGCCGGTGACAGGCAAGCCGACGACGACATTGTCGGTGAAACGCCCCGCCCCCAGGTGCCGCACTGCAGTGCCACCGCTACTGCTGGGCGTCGTAATTGAGAGCAATTGGCCATCCTTTGCGTAACGCCAGAAACCGTCATCTCCGAGGTATTCCGGGCAGTTCTCAATGCGCTCGGGAGGGCCATTATGCCCCAAACGTACGTAATCGCCTCTACTCTCACGCAGACATAGACGCTGCTCCTCGCCGACACGCGTTATGCTCACCTCGGTGACGGTCGCTGGCTTGATCTGGGCAACTCTAGGGCGTTGCAGATCGCGGACGTGTAGGCTTGCCCGGGGAGCCCGGAACCACCCACCTGCCTCCGTGCCGATCTCCAGCAGGTCGCTCTCAAAGAGAGCAATAGAGTGAACGGTGTCAAAATCGAATCTGCCCCCGACAAGGTGAATCTCCTCTTGGCCGAGCGTCCCGACCACCGAACCAGGGTTTCCCCCTTCTCGCCCAATCAGCCGCCACCGCCAGTACCCCGTCGCCTCCTGGCTGACCAATTCCCGCTCGGCGAATGGATCTGCACCACGGAATGGGCGAAAAACACCGACGTCTCGCCGACCATCAAGGTGGCCCTGAAAGACCTTGTTCCGATCTGCATCACAGCGGGCCAGCGCAATCTTGTTTTCGATGCCAAGATCCGTGATTTTGCAAAGGCCCTGTTGGTCTACCGGTTCACGGATGACGATGACCGCGTCGGCATCCAACACAACCTGCCCGGTCGCGTCACGCGAAAACGCGACCAGGCCGACCGGCGTTGCCGCCCAGAGCCGGTCGTTCAGGGAGATCAGTTCGCGCCACTGGTCCACGGCCACCTGTCCAGATTGCCAGGGCAAAGGCTGCCACTGTCCGTCCAGCGCACGCCACTCGAACCGATAGCCCTCGCCGCCTTGAGGTGGTAAAAGGCGAAAGCGTTCGCGGTTGACGATATGTGGCCTGTCGGCATGGTCCAGCAAGCCTGACACCAGCTCTGGGGCCGTGACCTCAACCCACGAGATGCCTGAGAAGTGCCAGACTCGCCCGTCGCGTTCCTCGAAATACAGTCCGGGGGAAAGATTGGCAGCGGTCAAGGGTACTTTGTGCTCGACGCAGATGAATTGGCGCGGATGGACATGGGCCAAGACGTGGGTTTGGAGTCCGGGACTCAGCCGTATGGTATCGTCCGGGTATGCGGTGATCCATCCGGACTTCCACATGGAGAAGGCATGTCCATTGCAGACAACCACGTCTTCGATGTCGTCGTGAGGGAAGCGCCCCTGCACGATGCTCACTTTGCCTGGGGCCAGGTTTCCGTGGACGTCTTTGTACCGACCAATTACGCTGCCGCCGGGGGTAGCTGTCCACTGCCACAGGTCGGTCTCGGCGAGCAACTGCCAATCTAACAAAGAGGGATCGCGACAAGGCGCGAAAGCCCCTCCAGCACGCTGCTCAATACAACCTGTGTGAGAGCGGGCCATCACTAAATCGGGGTCGTCTTGGGGTACGCCGGCCTGCGATATCGCAACGAGCGCCCCGCCTGTTTGGCCACCAAGATGGTAAATGTGGTCTATGTCATCGAAGCGCGTCGTCGGGCTGTCCGAATAGACCTGCAGACCGGCAGCAGTACCCACGTAAAGCTCGTTTCCACGGCCGGCGACAGAGGTCACGACATCGAAAGGAAAGCGCCCATCAACAAAGTCGAAGGAGACCCATCTCTCGCTTCCCGGAACATCCTCGACTCTCAACTCCTTAACGACACGGTCTGGATAGGTGGTGAAGCGCAGGCGATCGGTCTCGATCAGAAGGCATCGGCGATAGGGATTGTCTGATGCGCCGACTGTGACGAACTGTTGCGAGATAGGATCCCAACGAGAAACTGTCCCCCTATGCCGACGGAACAAAGCGGCACTCCCGTCGGGGAAGCTGATCTCTTCGAGCCCGTCCGTAGGGCTTGGCGGCAGGCGCAGGGCACTCAGGATACCAATCTCATCCGGCAAGTCTGCGATTTCGAGGAACGCCTCGGTCATGACGTACAATTGATCGTGGTGAACGGCAGCGTCCAGGAGCCGATCTGAACTGAACGAGTAACCACTCTTGCTTTGCGAAAGCGTAAAGTTGTGTGACGGGTCAGGCAACTTGACGTCCAGCTTGCCATCTTGTAGCGTCCAGGTCCATGTGGTGTTATCAATGAGCGTTCGGTTGAGGGTGGGATCTTTTATCCCCACGACCCAACCTGCCGGGTCGCGTCGGTGCCACGTTCCATCGTGGTACAAAAAGACGCCGCTTCCCGCTTCGGAGTGGAGCGTGCCCTCCTGCCGCGCCAGGTCGTTGGGGCCGGGATCGAAGCCGGCAAAGGCGCGTACCGGGTGAATGCCAGCGTCGCTCTGTAGGAGCAGGCCATCCTCACTGTAAGCCAATCCCCGACGGTTCAGGTCCCAAGTGAAGCCCTGGTCGCCAAAGGCAGAGGTCGTGGCCCGGCCAAGAGCTATGGTCGCGTTTATCTCGCGTCTTTGCATCTGTTCCAAAATCGTCACGTCACCGAGGCTAACCCGAAACCACGGCTCCGCAGGCCGTATATGGTCTTCGCCGATGAAAAGATCGCCGCCATCGGTCAGGAACCGACCATGCGCAGCCACAATGGGTGTCTGCAACTGCGTTGGCTGGAACGTCAAGGTCTCGTCGTCGAGACCCAGGTTTGCGCTATTGAAGAGCCAGATACCATGCTGATTCGCGACGTGCAGGCGCTCATCGCTTTCTGCCAATACCGCATCCACGGGCTCAAAGAGCAGGTGGTTGTCAACGATAAACTCATCTTTGGGTATGGCAATCCACCCGGTGGTGGATGCTACCGTAAAGCTATCCTGCGACCGGTCCCACTTTAGCCAGCCTGAATCGAGAGCAGGAGGGTGCTCCAGTTGGACTGTGCCCTCAGTGGCAAGCCGCACCTCTTGGCTTGGCCTGACTGCAATCAGTGTCCCTTGCCGATTGGGGCTGAGAGCGGTAATCGGGTCATAAGCCCACCTCCCATCTTGAAGACGAACGGAATTCTTCCGCAGTCTAGGCCAATCGTTGCGAATCAGTCCTCTATAGCCCACCCACACCCTATGGGCAAAAAGGAAGCCGGCCAGGAGAAGAGCCAGCACTGCAACTCCTACCGATGCCAATTTAGAGATCTTTTTCCATTTCTTTGACGCCATCTTTGACGCTATAACGGCGACGAGCAGGCAGGCCAAAAGCATTACAGTCAAAGCAACTAGCAGAGCGTCGTGCACGTTGCGCTCGTGGATTAGCTCGCCTTCCCCTATATAGACCGCTGCCTCCACATCGTTGACTCTGGTCTTACTGAGCACCAACAAGCGATCACGACTGTACAGCCAGATCTGACTGCCGACAGTGCGAGCCATCTCGATGCCAGCGAATCTCTCCGCCTCAGGTGGAAGCACGACTTCTCTGCCGGACACCGGCTCAAAGGCGCGCAACCCTTGATCGGTCTCAAAAAGAATAAGGTCTTGCCACGGAAAAGCTCGTCTCACGTCACGTCGGTTCAGCAGAAAGGGTTGCGGGCTGTATTGGCGACATACGTAATCCTCGCCACTGTCGCCGGGCGCGGGACATTGCCACAACGTCCCGTCACGAGCCAATTTCCAAATCGTTCCCTCACCGTCTAGGGCAGTGATCTCATCCGCCTCGCGCTCATACCGGGCAAAACGCGATGAGGCAAGGCCAAGATCTTGCGCCACCCACCAGACTCGGCCTTCATGGCCAACTACGACTTCCCTGCCAAGCGCCAGGTGGTATGAGCGCGAACGATCTGGGCTCGCAAATCTGGCATCTGTCAGCCACTCTCGTTGCCTGGGGTCAAAGTACTTGATTCGGTCGTCAAGGACAAAGGTCCACAAATGGCCGTCTTGTACGTCGAGCAAGGCTTCGGCAGACGCCCCGAATGATGCATCGGGGGGCGTGTAGATGTGCCTCATTTTCACACTAGAGGCAAAGGACCAAAACTGACCCAGATAGAACTCGCCAGCCTTCGAGTGAGCAACCACGGTCTCTTGCCCGTCTCGCTCCTCAATGTTGATGTCCACAATAGGCCCCGCCGATGAGTCAAAATTGAGCGCAATTTGCGACCACCAGTGTTTGTTCAAGTCATACCGCCAGATGCTACGGTCGGTGGTGAACAAAAGGTAATCCGGACGATGGTAGACTCGTCTGAGGGTAGTCGGTACTGGCCCCTGCTTTGGGGGTGGAAGGATGGTCCTATCGTCCCATTCCTGGTTTTCATCCAACCGACGCTCGACGACCGCCCCGTCGTCTCGGAGCCAGGCTAGCCGGCCAGACTGCTCGTCAATTGACACTGCTCTGACCGTGAACGTGATTACGTCTTTTGGGAGAGAAACCTGGTCAGTCGAACAACTGTGTGGGATTTCGATTGAGTCAACAGGCACGAATGACACTCGGAGATCATTCTCTCCACGATCTTTCAGGTGCACCAAATGCTGATCTACAACGTACAGCCTGCCGCCTTCAGGCATCAAACCAGGCGGACCGGCGAACCACGAGCGTGCTTTCGCATCGTAGAAGAGGAGACCGGCATCGGTAGCCACGACAATGGTGCCGTCAGGCAGAGAGCGCGCATCTAAAATCTGGGTTACGGCACTATCTGTGCTTGGATTGCGGAAGAAACAGCGCCTGGCCTTTGGTGTATGTGCCCAATCCAAAGGGTACTGCTTCAGGAATCTTTGACCGTCATTCTCCCGAACAGTCCAGACATAGCCCCGGTCTGCAAAGAGGCTGATTACAGGGCCGGCTTGGGCATCGATGGTCTTTGCGCCGAGCGTGGCGGTATGGTCACTTTTGGCCAGCGGCAGCTCGTTCACCACGCCCTTCAACTCCACAGGGCCCTCGGTGGGGAGGTCCCATCGGTCCGTAAGGCGTCGCAGATCGAGATCGTAGTGCTCGATCTGGCCTTCGCCCGCCAGGTACAACCCTTGGGCAACGGATCGAGCGTCGCTGAGTCCGCTATCCGTGATGGCAAAACTTGTCTCGTCCCCAATCATCGATTGTGCTGGCCTGTCCTCGTTAATGAAACGCAGCAGACGTCCTCGGCCTGTGCGGGCGAGTATGTAACCGCCGAAGGTATCGACCTCCACCAGTCGATCGTCTTTAGATGGGCCGAAAACGTTGCTCCATGCTCGAGACTCGCCGTCATAGTGACTGAGACCTTTCTCTGTTAGGACAACCAGGCCCTGGTCGAGCGCAGCGACGTCGAGGAAGTCCGGGTAATCCATGGCCGGTACCGCAGCGCCGGTTAACGCCTCCTGCCCACGGGGTGTAAAATGGTACACTCGACCATCGCCAGCGATCAAACCTATCCCTTGGCCACTCCAATCGCGCACGTGCTGCACTGGCCCAAGTACCGATCCCGGAGGAACATTGGTGCTAAAATCTGCTTCCGCTACCCTATACTTGGGCAGAGCGTGAACTGTTACTCCTTTCCTAGAAGGAGTTAACGCGTATACGTGATTGCCAGAACCGACCAACTGAACCTCTGGATCGAGCAACCAATCCGGCAGCCACTGAGGTGGGATGTCCCGATACTCGCGGGTTGATACGTTGTGTAGCAGGGCACCTGTGGGGCCGACGAAAAGCACAGCGTTTCCAAGATCAGCCGCAGACGTGAAACGTCCAGGATCGAGCGCCGTGCTGCCGGGGCGAAAGACTGGCAGCACGTTGCCTAAAGCGTCAATTGAGAAGGCGTTGCCGGTCACTGTCAAGACAAGCAGATCGCCTCTGTTACCGTGCAACAGCTTGACCACCTGTTCGTTGGGCATCGGCCAGGTCTCGAAGCGACCCTCGTTATCAATTGCGCCTATCCCGCCAGTATAACCGAAGAAGAAGCCATCCTCGTCCAGCAGAGGCAGTGCAGTCACTACACGGCCATCAAAAAAACGTTGCCAGGTGTGATGCTCAGCATTATAGGAAAAGATGCCAGAATCTCCGGCGATGACGAGTTGATTTCCCCACTGTTGGGCAAAGACGAGGTCTGCCATGTCCAGGGTGGTGAAAATATTGCGCTCGTCAAACAGCACCTCTGGTTCCCGACCGGGGTCTTGGAGTTTTCCCAACCATAGACAGCTATCCCCACTTTCTTCACAGGCCCGTTGCTCCAGGATCCATAGGGCGCCGTCTGGGTCAGCGTCGAGATCAAGGATCTTGCTGCCCACTGAGGGGATTGGAACCAGGCTGTGGGCTGCATTGCCTGTCTCTAGTGAGACTAACCCACCTGGGCCGCCTATCCAAAAGCGTCCTTTCCACCAGGCTATGTGGGTGACAAGCTGCGATGACAAGGCGCCCGAAACAGCTCCGCTGGGTACCCACAGCCTGCGTTCTATGTTGTAGATACCAACTCCATTATCCTTCGTGCCGACCACCAACCACCTGTTGTCAGGCGACACCGCCGCTGCCGTCAACTCGTCCCCTTCAACGGGCGTTTCGTCGGTGCCGATGAATGCAGTGTCACCGATCGCAACCTCCCAATCACCCTTGAAGCGACGGGCCAGGCCACCGTTGGTATTGATCGCCCACAGCGACTCAGGATCAGGGCAATCTTTTGCTCGATTCGAAAGCGGGTCCGACCCGCAGCCAGAGCGGAGCTTGACGAGGTCGAGCTTTAGAAGGCCGTTTGTCGTCGAGAAGGGCCTTTGAGAGGACCACAGTCCAGTCGAAGGCTCGTAACGGTGGACGAAACCGCCTTTCTGAGTAATGTATACGCGGCCATCTGATTTGTGCATGACAGCGTCAAGCATTGGGTTGGTAGCGATGTCATCGCGCACGTTGACCAGAATGCGCTCGTCGGCGAGGGGTTGTATCAAGGGCGCATCGAACAAAGCGTAACGATCGCCGACGTTGATCAGAAAGAAGTACGAGGCAGCCAGGATAGTGAGGCTACTCACGATGCCGACAATGAGAACGACGTCGAGTCGGCCACGGCGCTCCAGTTTTGATACCCTGGCCGCGAAATCCGCTCCTGCCCGTTTTTTCAGGGTGCGACCTTGTGCTTCCCATCTCGTGTTCATCTTGCCCCCTGGTGATCTATCAGTCGTCGAGGTGTTTCACGATGTATTCCACGCTACTGCTTTCAGGATGCCAAATTCGCCAAAAGCAGCACGAACTGCTGCTTAGAGGGGATCGCCAGGTTCTCCTCAGGCATCATCCTACTCTGGACCGGCAGCATGATAAAGTGATTCTATCCTTACCCCGGTTAGAGCTAAGCCATCAGTCTCATCTATGGGAGGGGCGTGTTTCCATTCTTTTTTGCGCTCAAAGAACTGCAACTCGGCCACCCTGGCACACAGCCTGTAGCGCTCCAGGTATCGTACATCGCCGATAAGAGCGTCGAGCCAGTTCACAAGATCGGAGGTAGTGCCGCTCAGATTCAGACCACGCTCTACGAGCCCCAGCGCAAAATCAAGTGCATCGGCAGAATCGACGTATCCCCAGGCAATTTCAGGGGCATTCGCCCGTTCTGCCAGATCGAGTGCGATGCCCAGGGACAACTGCCCGATAGCGGATGGGTTCTCGGGAGATATTCTCACAGCGCCCTCAATGTCCCCTGCGGTCGGAACGAGACGGCTGCGCAATGCCAGCATCTCAAGTTGGCTGAGCGCCTTGTCTAGCATGGCGCGACGGGCCTCCACCGATTCTGCCAGCCTGCCGTGAACCAACTGGCGCCGCTCCTCGACCGATGTGTCGGCAATATTCAACCTTTCCGCCACATCCAGGTTGTTGAGAGAAGCCAGGTAGAGCAGATCGATCATAACAGTTACCGGATCGAATCCGGCCGGTTGTGCCAGAGCTTTTTTGAGCTGGTCTCTATCCTGGTTGAGCATCAAGTCGGCAACGCTGTTTACGTCACCAGCCAGGTGAGGGAGCAACTTTCGATACCAGTCAGCTCGGCCGTCTCCGTGCACGCGCACTTGAAGGAACGCCTGGTGCCACAAGGCAGTTGCTTTAAGCTGCTCGGCGGTGTTGGACCCAGGCAATGTGTGTAGCCGGATCGATAGCTCGGTCAGGTGCTTCACTTCGGTGCATATTGCCCTGCCGGCCTGTGAGGGAAGCGAGGCAGCGAGCCGGTTCACTGCCAGTGTCCACTCGTGCTCGACGACCGCCTTGAGCATGTCTGGTTCGAGGCCCCACCGCGCGAACCACCGGGCTGTCGTGACCAGGATGATGTGTAGGGAAGGCTGGCGGATTACGAGCCGGACCAAGTGAACATGCAAGAACCGAACTGCTGACCTGTCCGTCAGAAAAGAACTCAGCCCCAGCGCGAGCGCTGTGGCGACCAGTCCCCACCAGACCAGGCTCACCGGAAAGTGATAGGTGTAGATGTACCCTTTCACCGGCAGAAAGACGTGATCATGCAGCCAATATAATATGTGGAATGGGCTGCTCTCGGTGACTCGTCGATTGGCGACGGCATCGATCAAGAGCCACGTCGCGAATGCCAAGAGTGCCACCAACACCACGCGCCATGCGCGGTGCCGGCCATTTGTCTGCAGCAGGGGGGCGAGCAAGGGGGAACGGAGTCGCAGGTCGGTGCGTCGGTTCTGTCCGACTTTACGGCGTTGCGTCGCCGGCGAGGCGGCGGTTTTGGCGTTTTGATCGCGGCGGCTCCGAAAAAGTCGTGAGTGCTTCATTCTGTATGTCCATCCCTCCGTCCGTTTGTGCCGTTTGCACCACCCGTGGTATCGCCTGGCCCTGAATCGATCGGCATATCCTCTTGTAGCCAGTCATACAGCAAGCGTCTCCACTCCAAACAAGGTGTTGAAGAAGGCCAGCACCTTTAAGAATGTCCGGCGACAGGCAATCTTGATTCGCAGGGTAAGAATCTGCAGCCGGACGCATATGGCTTGGGGGCGAAACCAAAATGTCTTGGCAAATCTTTCTGTTCGTCGCTTTTCGCAGCGAAGGGAGCGGAGTGAAGCAGGCTGCGTCGGTGTCCCTTTTCGGAGCTCCTCCAACCACTCTCCTAGGGTGGAAATCACTTTAGAAATCGTCTTCTTGGCCTGCGGCCAATTTGCAGTCTCTTGTTCACCTGCATCGAGGGACGAACGGGCTGCTTTAATTGCTTTGTGTTGCCTGTCAATCTGCCCGGCGAACAGTCGTGTCACAGTCTTTTCCAGGCTCTGCATGAGTCTCTTCCCCTTTCTCTCTTCGGAGTTCGTGCAGTTGGCGCAGCAATCTTTCCCGCGTGGACCTCAAGCTGGCAATCTTGGCTGAGATTTGGCCCTCCATCTTTTGGCGGGATGTCTCTGCTTTCTCTTTTGTCACAGCCACTTTTTCCTCTAATTTTGCGATGGCACTTGTCACTTCCCCGGTCTTTTTCTCATTTTGAGCCACGAGCGCCTCAGCTTGAGTCGCTAACCCCTCCATTACTGCGCGTTTGGTCTGAAGCGCTCGCAGGCGCCTATCGAGTTGCTTGATCTTTTCAACCGTTTCCTCGGTCTCTTTGACAATGAGGACAAGTTCTCGAGTGACGGCTTCCGTCAGCCAGATCGTCTTGGCTGCGATGTTTTCGCCGAGCTCTTGGGTTCTTTTGGCAAAGGCTTTCTCAACCTCGTGCACCTTTTTCCCGATGGTCTGAGCGAGCGCTCGCCTTGTCACCCCGTCGGCCGTCTCCTGGACAAACTCTTCGATCCCCACGGCATCCATGATGGTCAAGTTGTCGTTCAGCCAGCCAAGGCGAGTGTGTAAAGGCTGCATGTTTGCCTGATTCAACACGGCAATTTGCAGCTCCGCACCCGGACGCACCTCGCCGTCGAACACGTATATGGGCTTGTCCGGTATTCTGGCAACCTCGTGGTGGCCGTGAAACCAGCGTTCCAAGACGTCACGCACGTACTCGTCCATGCTGTCGGGGTCCCAGTCATGCATAGACGGGAATAGGGCCGTTCCCTGGGGCACAAAGACCAGGCATTCATTGCCCCGGCCAAAGTAATAGCGGGCCCAATAGGGATCGAGCCAAAAGCGCATCGGCCGGTTGTCCAGATCGCGCCATAGCAAGAGTGGATCCAACTCAGTCATGACTGCGTGTTGGGGCTCGACCAAAATGAAGTGAAACCCGGCATCGTTATCTGTAGCCTGAAACCCGTATTTGAGGAACCCCTCGCGGATGACCCGCCTGGGGAAGCTGCGAATGACTTCGGCCAGGGCAGGCAGTTGTCTCTGAGTGAAGCGCAACAACGTCGGTCGGGGCCGCTCTATACTGTCCAGGTACGCGAGCTTGTATTCTATCTCTGCCTGTTGTTCTCGCAATCTCTTGCGCTCATCTTCGACAGGCTCGCGGTACCTGGCAGAGCGTAGCTCCAGGCGATAACCAACGTGCGGGTCTTCCGCCTCAATCGCCTCGCGGAGTCGAGAAAGCGCGACTTGGCTGTCTGCCAAATCGTGAACTCCAAAGTCGGCAGGGTTGGCTGTCCACGGGGTAAAGTCGATCTGGCTGTAGAACCTGAGCCCGGCGAGAGGCAAGAGGTGAAGTTGAGGCCCTGCCGGCGGCCATCGGTCAATGGCCGCCAACGGGCCACGCTCAATATTCAAAGCCATGATGTCAAATATGGCGGGAGCTGCTTGCAAGAGATGGCAAAAGTAAGTCAAACCTTGCCTGCCGGGCTGCCTTCCCTGAGGGAAAAAGATGGACAAACGCTGATTGTGAAAGCAGGTCAGGATGCTACACTCGGGGAGAGCGCTGCTGGCAACGATACTCTGGAAGGTGGAGCGTCGTTCATGATCGTCGAGTACGTGAAAGAGGTAGAGTGTGGTGCCCGCCTTTGTTTTGGCGGCTGCTACTCGCGTGTGTGTGGCATGGAAGCGCAAATCCTCCAGGATCTCTATGACGCGGCCTATGCTGCTTATGCGGTGTCCCACGACCAAGTACTCCTGCTCGGCTTCCGGGGCGGGTTCTTCGCCTGGACTGCTGCTGCTGTTGAACAGTAACCAGGCTACACCTTTGGGCAATGGCACAGCGTTGTCGGGGACCAGCTTGCGAATCGGCGTCCTGAACCGGACCTCCTCGTAAGCACCGATGACAGCGCCGAACGTTCGCTGCCGCGCTTTTCGTTCTCTCCGGCCCCCTCGCTGTGCGTAGGCATCGGGGACAAGAAGCGTGACCTGCGGGCCAAAAACACCACTAAAGACTTGTAATGTAACCTCATCGAGATGCTTTCCATCGGTTTCGGTGGCGGCTATGGCGAGTACTTGGAGGGCTTCGGTAGGAACAAGTTCGTCGAGGTGAAAGCACTTTTCAGCCACGTCCCATCTCCTTTATCCATTGATCGAACCAGGCTTGTACCAAGCGGCCCGCGATCTCTCGACCGTCGCTTTGTGGCGACCTGAACAGAAGCGGGTCCAGGCGTAGATGTGCGTCGAAGGCCCAGGCTTCGCTGTTTTCGGTTTGGTCGCTTGCGATACGACTGGGCACCCAGGTGATGCTGACGTTTCGCCCCGGTTGGTTGCCCAGGCCAAGACCGGCGTATAGCTGGCCCAGGCTGGTAGGAGCGCCCTGCGACCCTTTGCCCCGTTCCCTTGCCGGCAGAAATAGCATCACGTGGACATAGGCAAATTCGTCAGTCCTAAGCCAATTGCTGGCAGCACGGCCCCGGCGCGAAGCCCGATCCCCGCGCTGGGCCCAGTGGACGTGGTCCTTTTGGTCCGCCCAGGCACAGTACGCCCAGTCTCTCAGCCGCGCGATGTCACTCGTGTCCAGGTCACTCTTTATCCTTTCGTTGCAGTCTGCGAGGGAGTTGAAACAGGCGCGAGTGTCGAGATAGGCGGGCAGCCAGTGCAACGAGGTGAGAAATGCCCGCCGGTAGGCTTTGCTGGGTCTATTCTCGGAGGTCGTGTGAAACGCCGGCATGTCTTGTAAGAGAAACGTGCAGGTGCGTGCACGGTCAAAGGTGTCTCCCTCAATCCACCGAAACTCGCTTTGGTACAGGCGGTACCGGCACAGTATGGGGCTGAGGCGCATTACGCAGTCGAACCAGCACGCTTTGACCAAGTCTGCGCTGAGTCTGGCCCGGACCTGCCCGGGCATGAGTGCGGCGATCAAAACGTCCCGCATCCTTTGGTCTCTCGACTCCCGTTGGAGGGCAAGAAAGCCGGTGTTGACCAGGCGGTCGAGCCGGATGATCTCGGGATAGGTGTACTCGCTGAGCAGCATGCTGTCCATGTCCTCTATCCGCCTGCTGACACGGATACCCTCGATACCCCCTTCTTTCAGCCTCGGGTTCCTGCGGTGGCCGGAGGCGATGGTCAGGCGGAGTGAGTGCTGTGCACGTCGCTTCGAGGGAGAGATATCCGGCTTGAGGTGCAGTAAAAGGTCGAGTGCACTCGGTTCTACCTCAGGTAGAGCCGCACTCGTTTGCCCAAAGAAAACGGACGAGTGCGAAAGACTGGCCAGCGCGAGGGCTCGATCTTGCCAAAACAGTTTGAGCCTGTCATCGCTATCGCGTGCCAGTTGGATTATGGCTCCGGTCAGTTCCTTTGCATAGGCGTCGTACTCATCTTTTGGAACGGAGAACTTGACTTTGTCCCCACAAAAAAGGTAGCAGTGACCGATCCGGCGACAGGCCTCCTCGACGATCGGCATCGCCAAGCGGATGATGCTATAGGTGGGAACCGAGCCAAGCAGCAAGCCCAGGCCTCTCTTGCTGGCCGGGAGACGAGCCAGGTTGCTTCCTTCTTTCCCTATCAGAAGCTCGTCGGCAAGTCGTTTGTGTACAGCGGACCATGCTCCCCCAACTTGCATCTGAGCATTGGGGTCAAGCAGCAATCGCACCAGGCCCGCCGCGAGCTCTGGCGTCAGGCCGACGTGCCGGTTGTGCATGGTCGCCACAACCGAGCGCGCAAAGCGCTGTTCCTGGGGGGTGAGCGCCCCGAAACGCTTTTCGACGAGTGGTCGCCACACTTTTGGCGATACCAGTTTCACGCCAAGTTCTCTAGTCACCGCCAACAACAGTCCACCGCCCTTTCCATTTTGGTCACGATCTCGTCGTCGGCATGATCGATAAAATAACGAGTCAAGAGTTTCAGTTCCTCAGGGCCCAAGGAAATATTCGAGTTGCTCCCTTTCTTCTCGACCTCTCCTTTACAAACCGCTTCATATATGCGGTGGATGAGCATAATGTGCATCATCTTGACCAGTCGCCGATTGGACATCTCTGAAAGGCCATATTGCCGCGCCGTCTGCACCTGTTGAACCAGGCATCGGCAGAAGGTTCCATCGTGTTGGGGCACAAGCGATTCCTCTGTCGTACGTTCTACGATCTTTCCACGAAGTCTCTCCATATCGTCCAATAAACTGGAGTGTTCAGTACCAGATTCGCACCGCTTATCCGACGACTGGGCAGGATTATCAAGCGGTTTGTGTTCCTTGTAAGTTTCGAGCCAGCCTTTATGAAGAAGCTGCTTAACCTGGACAAGCTCCGCTTCGATATTGTCCACCGCGCATCGCAAGACAAAGCGGTCAAAGATCGCTCGCAGCTCGGGGGACTCGGGGATGTGGTTGGTTGCGGCAAAGAGACACTGCATGGCTACCTTTTTCCGCTCGCCGCGATCATGCAATATACGCTCGTTGAGAAATGTAAGGATCGAATTCAGAATGGCGCTGGAACCATTGAACACGTCGTCGAGGTAGATGACCTTTGCCTGTCGCATCATGCCGTCTTCGATCCGACGCAGACTGCCGTCTTTTTTCATTAGCTCCTTGATGTCGAAAAACCCAAACAACTCGCTGGGCTCGGTAAAGGGAGTCAACAAGTACTCGAAATAGCCAGGATGAGCCTGGCTCAGGTCATTCTCGTTCAACAGCCCGATGAGACCGCAAAATGCGCGAATGAGGCGCGATTTTCCTGTGCCAGGCGGGCCGATCAACAAAAGCGGTTCGCCGCTCGCCACTGATAGGATCAGGGCGCGAATGGGTCTTTTCAGGTCGAAGAATCGTGCGTTCAGCTTCTTTTCGATTTCTTTGAGCTTACTCAGCGGATCTTGGAACTTTGTCACGAATTCGGAGAGAATCTGAGATTTAAACATTTACCCATCTCCATTATTTTATTCAGAGGTTTGGTATAGGCCGGGGAACCATTCAGGCATCTCTTTCTCCCAATCTGAGGCCGCAAGTGGCCGTATCTCTGCTTTGCTTTTTCGTTTCCTGCCTCGTTGTGCCAACGTCTCCGGTGTCGTGATGGTCAAGAGAGGCAAGGCCAGCAGAGCGCCGTGTAGCTTTGCGTCGAGCGCTCTGAGCGCCCCAGGCCAACGCTGCAACGCTTTCGACACGATCCATTGATCCCAGAAGCCAGCCCAGCCATTTGTCTGCAGTGCCTCTTGCTCGCCTCTGTTCTGCAGGCGCTTAACCGCTCTTCGGAGCGTCTGCCGGTTGGGGTGGGGCCCGCGCGGGGCGGACGTTTCCACGCCGGCCAGCGCGATCAGAGCCCATAGGGTGGTAGGAAATAGCTTGGCCACCAGCGTCTCATCGGGCATGAAAAGAACTTGTGGACGGAAGTACATCCTTACCTGTGCCGCTACCCAGTACTGAAAGTCAAGGTCTCGCCACGCCACCTCGCTGAGCACCGGCCACAGGTCATCCGGCAGGTAGGTGGATGGCGGGCCACCAAAGCGCCGTTTAAGCTGACCCAGCACGCGGGCGCGCCACTGGCCCAGCGATAACCTGCCGGCGATGGCTTGAGTCACCGCCGCGTCGTACTGGGGGGTAGGTTTCTTTCTTCTGACCCCGGCGACTCGTCGCCGCAGGCCGACTCGCATAGGCATCCCGGGTTGGGCCAGTACGCGCGCCTGCTCCGGGGGAAGGAGCGCTGACCAATCTGGCCGACACCCGCCGTAAAGCAAGTTACACAGCAGGTTCTGGCCAATGGTACGCAGTGTCGAGGCCAGCTCCAGCAAAGGCAAGGCGGTAAAGTCCATGTCTGGCAGCCTGGGCAGTTCAGATTGTGTGGTTTCGAATCGCGTGTCGTTCATAAGTTACCAATCCAGGCGACGAAGGGCAATAGCAGCAAGATAACAGCTTGCCGCGGCGACTATCAACAGAGGCCAGAGCGGTTCGCCTCGATCCTCCACTGTCTTTTCCTGAAGGAAGGACTTGTTGTGGGGTGGATCGAATGTGCCACCGCCAGATGCGGCGATCTCTCGCAGTAAGGGCTCGTTTAGACCGTAGCTGTAGGCTTCTTTGAGCGGTGCTGTTTCCACCGCTGCGCTCGGCGGAATTAGAATGGGAATGTGTTGCGGGCGTGAGAGCGCGTCTGTCCCGGACTCACTGAGGACAAGCGTGGCATCCTGTGCGTGCGCATCCCGTGGAACTCGGATACGACCACGAAACGTCGCCGGTGCAACGGGATCGGCGTTCAGCCGCACGCCTACAGGTGCTTCTCCCCGAATCTCTATGACACCGTCCAGGCGGTCAACCGTCGGCACGTTTCCATCCTGGGCGATCAATGAAATGTGCACCTCAATGGTATCGCTGTGGTCAACGAGCTGGAAATCGTAGCGCTCCCGGGCCGTATAAGGCATGACGTGGGCAATCCAGGCTCTAACTGTCTGAACCCCTTCTTCGCTCTTCAGCCAGGGAGGCGGTATGGCCGTGGTCAGCACTCCGACATGGCCCGCTCCGCCTTTCCGGTACGCGAGGACAGGATGGGCCAGCTTGGGTCGGACGGCAATCAGGTCGGCATCCTGTTTCACGTAGGTCATGGCCGTTCCCTGCAAGGGGAGCTCCGGCACCGGTAGATCGCCCTGGCGAAGCGACATGCTGACAGCCTGCGGTGTAAAGCTCCCCGACACAAAGAACTTCTCCCGGGGCTCCAGGGAGGGCACCTTGATGCGCGACGGATCGAACGACGCGTTCACTGGAAACGGATCGGCCAACTCCCAAAGAGGAGAGTCCGGCGGAACCGATTCGTGCCCAATGGCAAAGACCGTGGCGTGGCAATCCGGGCGCTCGGCTACGCGGTCAAAGTATCCATCGGAGATGAGAATAAGGCTGCAATGAGTCATCTTGCGCTTGGCAATCAAAGCCAGGGCCTTGCTGGGATCCGTGCCACCCGAGGCAGCGATGGAATCGATCTGCTTCACTGCATCGCTTTTGCCATCGTCGCCCATAGCTCGGTTTTGGATCAGATGCTTGGCATCAACCGTAAAGGTGATGACATCGAGGCGATCCCGCTCGTGGAGCAAGTTCTGAACGATGTGCCGGGCAATCTCTTTGGCCTTCTCAATGGGCCAGCCGTCCATCGAACCTGAGGCGTCTATCAGGATCACGACCTGGTGGGCAGAAGGCTCGCGAAAGGGATTGCTGACCACCGGCAAAAGGGGGGCCAATGGCGTGTCGGCGTAACTCATCAATACCGTTTTCGTTTCATCGTCTGCCTTTCGGTGATCGCCGTTCATGAGCATCAGACCAACGCCGTCATGTCTAACGGTATTAGAGATGACGTCCAGCGCAGCACCAGTGAATTGATGCGCAGGGACGCCACTGATCACAACGGCATCATAGTCCCTGAGATTGGTTGCATCGGAGAATGCTTCTGGGCGGATTTGGGTGACCGCAGCAACCGGTGCCAGTGCAGAGACCCAACGGTTGTCGCCTCCTATAGCCAGGATTTTCGGAGGCCGGTTCACGTGGGTGAAAAAGCGACGTCGATGCTGCCCTCCCTCGCCATCGCGTGCCAGCAGCAACTCGATATGTTGCAGGCCAAGTCCCTGGAACGTCACAGGCTGACGAAAGCGCGCCCAACGGCCAGCGGGAATCGACATGCTCGTTGCCGAAACCAAGGTCTTGCCGAACCGATCGGCGTCCTCGATGCCCGGGTTTCGGCTCAAGGTCAAGGTTGCCCTGGCTTCGCGCGAACTGCCGTTCCAAAGAACGCCGCGCACGAACGTTTCTACCCCTGCATTCGCCCTGCGTGGCAGATCGGCAGCGGAAATGGCGAGTTCTGGCCCGCGGCCCTCGACCGGAAATACGTGGACGGCGATGCCCCGTCGTGCCAGGCGCTTTGCCTCCGCCCAAGCGTCCCCCACTGTTTGATGGCCATCGCTGATCAACAACACGGCCCCCCGACCGTTGGCTCGCTCGATGAGTTCACCGGCCCGGGCGAGGCCGGCGCCGATGTCGCTCTCTTTCCCTATCGCAAAGCTGTTGCGATTCAACCCGTTGAAAGCGTTCGGTAGATCTGCCAACCGAATCTCTTGTTCGACTACGACAACGCCCTCGCCGAAAGTCAGGATGCTGGCCGTGCCTTGTCCGCGCACCTGCTCTGGCATCGCAGCGACATTGGATGCAATCAGTTCGTGAGCTTGGGCGCGGACCATCGGCCAGCCGCCGTCGGCGCGCAGCACGCTATCTGAGACGTCGACGGCGACGGCGAGGTGCATACTACCCAGATCTGACTTGCGCACGTAGAGTGGGTTCCAAGACGCCACAGCAAACAGAATGGCCGCGATGGATGACAAAGAGAGTGCGGTCAGGCGGGTTTTGGGATGGCGGCCCAGCACTCGCCAGCGGTCGAAAGCACCACGAGCAAGCAGCAATATCACCGCCGCAGCGGCCAACAGCCCGACGACGATGTGCCAGGGCGATACGGGTTCACTCACGAGCGCCATCTTTTGCCTCCAAAAGCGGCAAACCCTCGCTCAATCGAGAATGCCAACACGGCCAGTGTCAGGAACGTGGGCCACTTGGGTTCCCGCAAGCTGTCCGTGCGAATTGGCTTAAGGTCATCGAAACGGCCGAACGAGCGCGGTGTTCGGGCCGTGTTACCTTCGTCCTCGTGCAACGCCAGGCGGTTTCCCTGCGGGTTCAATTCGCCTGGCGTGGGCTCGGTTAGCGTGTACAGCGGCGGCAGGGGGCGCTCCCGCAAAAGCCAGCGAACGGCGTTATAGAACACGGTGGTCGAGAACCGACCCAGGTTATCGTCGGCGCCGGTGGGCAAGCCGGGCACGTAGGCGGCCGGCGGGCTATCGCGCTGGGCCAGCCAGACGAGGCCATGCATATCCCGCAGCACGGGCTGGAACCCCTCGGGTAACGCGATGCCTCGGATCCCCAGTGACTCGGCGACGTCGAAATTGAGATCCGCGAGCAGTGGGCTGCTCTCATAGAAATCGAATATCTCGACTGGGCCGTTCGCCTGCCCGTAGTCGCTACCAACGACCAAAATTGGGAGGTCATCCGTCTCCGCCCCGTTCCTATGGAAAGGAACGACGCGGAGGTGAGGCTGCTCCCGGTCCTCCAACCAGCCGAGTTGTTCCGGCAGGTGACGGTCGTCCAGTTGCCAGTCGACCCGGATTGCCTCTCCGTCGCCGATCTCGATGACGGCCTGATCGTCGTATCTGTAGGCTCCGCCGGGGGATACCTCCAGCGTATACAGTCCAGAGCCAGAAGGCGAAAACGCCCCCTGCCACCTATTGTCGTCCAGCCAGGTCAACTTTTCGTCCAATACCCGGCTACCATCGGGGTCCGTGACAACCAGCTTGGCATCAGCAGGGGCTGTCCCAAACGCCGCGATCTCGACGTTTACCTCGCGCACCAGGCCGGTGAGTGGATGCCTAATCCCCTGTATGTTGGTAAAGCCGACATTGTCCACTGCCAAGCCAACGTCGCGCCAGATCACCCGCGCTGTGTCGCTATCCACGACCCATTCGGGAGCAGACAGATCACTCAACACGACAAAGTGGGTGATGACACATTCGGATCCGACTTGATCGTCCCGCAAGTTGAGAAGGCTACGCACAAGGTTCAAGTCAGTGCCCAACGGACGGGGTTGCAGGTCTTTCACAGCTTGCCGCCCTACGCGCGCATCCCTGGTGACAACATCCTGCCGCTCGAGATCAAAGCTAGACAGTCTCAAGCACATAACAGCGCCTTTGCCTGCCTCTTTTGCCTTAGCGATGGCCTGATCGATTTCCTGGTGGGCGATCTGCATGCGCGTGACACCGTTCTGCAGCGTGCTCATGCTGGCGGACGTATCCACGACGATCCACATGCCAATACGTTGGTCTTGGCCAGCGGCTTTTGTTGCCCCGGACAAAAGCACTGCTGCCACCAAGAGCAACAAGACGAGCAATTGGAAACAGAATGGAAGAGAGGGGCGCAGATTGCCTGGCTTGGGTCTACAGCCTCTTGGTTTGCGTGCCGACGGCAAGATGTCGAAGAAGCGTGCTGCCGATATAACTCGCGGCTCGCGAGGCGGCCGGGCCATATAGATGATGACAAGTATGATACACAGGCTGCCGAGTAACCAGGTTGTTGTCATGCTTCCCTCATGAACAAACGTTGGAGCACCTTATCCTCCGTGAACGCGCTTCTGAAGAACTGATCCGGCTCGGGGCACCCGACGGCCGGCCACTGCCACGAAACAACATCACACCCCGCCCGACGGATGGATTGTCGAAAGCGCTGCTTATGACCTTTGATCTCGGCCTCGACCTTAAGGATGTTCTGAGCATGTATGTCGACCGGCGTGTCCGATGATCTGCGTCCCGGCCCTTCGATCAGCCTGACCCCCTCGCCCAGGATCGCCTTCTCGTGCGGCCAACTATCCAGATCGATCAGGATGACCCAGCGCAGGCCGTCTTGGACTGTGGCAATTTCTCGGGCCAGCATACTGGCCTGATCGTCGCCGAGATAAAGGTCGGTGAGGATCAACCACACCGCAGCCGGAGGCAGGTGAGGGCGCAACACGGCCAGATTGGCCGTAGTCGCTGCGTTGCCCTCGCCAAACCGTCGCAGGATCGAACGCACGCCGGAACGCTTGCGTCTAAAATCGCTGGAACCACTCATCTCCCCAACCCTGGATCTGCCAAACAGGCGATGCAAGACCACTCGGTCGTCGGAGCGAAGCGCAATCAAGGCGACGGCCTCGGCTAACCAGAAGGCGATCTGCATCTTGGGCATCGCCTCTGGCAACCGCATCGTGTCGCAGGTGTCCACCGAAATCACCAGGGTGAGTTGCTCTTCGGACACAAAGCTGCGAACCAGCAGATCTTTGGCGGCGCCATGCCGTGCTGATGCGCGCCAATCGACGTAGCGGATGTCGTCGCCGAGTATGTAGGGCACGAGTTCGTGGAACTCGAGGCTCTGACCCTTACGCCGCATCAGGTGCCCCCCCACCAGGCTGGGTCGGTAATGCCGCCGAGCCCGGATCCTGTAGCGCTCGAGAAAGGCCAGCGAAAGCGGGAGTGGCGCCAGAGAGACCACGGCCTACCATCCCCTTTCTTCGAAGACTTGATTGAGGGCTTGCTTGACGGTGCTGTGGTAGCCGTGCGTTTCGGGGGCCATCGAGTAACAGAAATCGGCCAACACCCTTTCCAGCAAACCTACGTTCCCTCTGCTAGCTTGCGTGGCGGCGTCGTACGTTATTATCGTTGGGTGCGTCTTGGTGATCTCGTGATAACGGTCTTCCCAGTCCAGATCCAGCTTGATGCGATGACGGAGGGTCGGAATCGCCACCCTCGCGAGGGCAAAGCCATCCGCCTGTGTTACTTTGGGATCGCGCTCAAAAAGGAGCCACCACGCTTGTGCCCCCATCGTCAAGGCAATCGCCGCTCGCGGTCCCAGACCATACGTCAGCAGTTCTTTGACTAACCGCTTCGCCTGTTTGGCCTTCCGGGCATCTTTACACCCCTCCATTTCTTTGAACCGCCAGTTAGATGCAAGGAACATATTGCGAATGTGCTTTTTCATCGCGGGCAAACGTCCGACTCGTTGGATGCGTTGGCAAAGCGTCACGTACATTTCCCTTGATTGCTCTTTGTCCTTGGGAAGCAAGGGAATGTTTGAACGAGTTTCCGTGTCTTTGTCGCCGGCCTCCTCTGGAAAGACCCCCGCCTGTTTGTCTATGATGCGATCCAACGTGTCGCCATCGGGCACGGGCATGGTGATCTTGAACATGAAACGGTCGGCTTGTGCTTCGGGCAGGTTGTAGGTACCCTCGTGGTCAATTGGATTTTGTGTCGCCAGGACCATAAAGGGCATATCAAGCTCTTGCCTTTTGCCCAGCACGGTGACCTGTCGCTCTGCCATCGCCTCGAGCATGGCAGACTGAGTTTTGGGAGTGGCTCTGTTGACCTCATCGGCCAGCAAGAGCGAAGTAAATATGGGACCTTCTCGAAATTCCCACTCTGTAGAAGTGCGGTCTTCCAAGTCCGGCATATACGTGCCCGTAATGTCCGTCGGCATGAGGTCGGGCGTGAACTGAATGCGCCCACGCGGCAGCTTTAACACCTTGCCGAGCGTTTTGACCAACTCGGTTTTTCCAAAGCCCGGGTTGCCCTCAAGCAGCACGTGCCCGTCGGTGTAGAGCGCGACCAGCGAAAGGCGGACAACGTCGTCTACGCCAAACATCCGTCGCTTGACCGCGTGCAGTACGGCGTCGGCGAATTCTCTGATATTTCTGGTTGAAGATTCCATTTGAAGCTCCCTATTCTTGCCAATAAGACAACAGGGCCCATATCCAATTCGGTATATGTTGTACCGGCTTTGCCGACCCGGCCGGCGCGGCCGCAGGTGCGGGTGTGCTTGTCGGTTCGGTGGGCGTGGGGTACGGTGTGCTGGGCGTCGGCGCACCTGGAGTGCCTTCCTCTTGCGCCGGAGCGAATGGCAGCAGTGTTAGCGTGACGACCTCCCCCATCTCCCAGGGCGGTAGTGGTACTGGCTGTGGCTCTCTGGGCGAGGGAGGTTCCTTGTCGGGGGTTCTAGGCGGGATGGAGGACGGAATCGGTGTAGCAGGTGCAGGCGGCGCGACGCCGGTCCCATCAGGTGGAGGAGAGGCAGCGACCGTCCTGTAGGTGGCAGTTCCCTCGCCTGGTGGAGAAGGGGCAACAGCCGTCCCGCTAGGCTGAGGAGAAGCCGTGGCCGTCCCACCTGGTGAAGGGGAAGTGGTAACTGTCTGACTGGACTGAGGAGAGACGCCAGCCGCCCCGATCGGTGGAGGAGAGGCAGCGACCGTCCCGTAGGTGGCAGTTCCCTCGCCTGGTGGAGAAGGGGCAACAGCCGTCCCGCTAGGCTGAGGAGGAGCCGTGGCCGTCCCACCTGGTGAAGGGGAAGTGGTAACTGTCTGGCCGGGTTGAGGAGAGGCAGTAGTTGCATCACCCGGTGAGGGAGAGGCAGCAACTGTCCTGCTAAGCAGAACCGGCGTTTGCGTTTCCCCTCCAGGTGGGCGGATGGTTAGCGCCAACAGAGCTAATATGCACACGACGATGAAAAGTGGAGTAAGCACGAAGAAGCGATTTGCCGACTCCTTTTTCAGAGCGTTGGATACCCTTTCCAGGAGGCTAACTGTCTGATCGGCTCCGCCTGCTCGGGCCAGGTCGAGGATCACAACGATGAGCCTGAACAGTTTCGGATCACGCTCCTTAGCGTACTCGAATCGGTCACGGAGGATCATTGTGGCGCTGGCGCGCGCCCCAAAGTTGGAGACGCCGTTGGGAACTGCACTGCGCCAGCATAGTCCCAACGTCTCGAATCGTCTGGCGAAGAGAAACAAAACAGCGGATAGTGCGCCTGCGAGCGCGCAGGCGGTACACGCGAAAAGCCCTGCACTAACGGCTACGGCCCAGGGCCGTGACTGGAACGTACCCAGCAGAGCCGCGATGCAGAGACTACTGCCCGTTGCCCACAAAAGGTTATGGCCGATAAACCAGCCCAGAAACCTGAGGCCATGACGCCGGACCAGCCGATCTGGTGGCGTGTTTGCCCGTCGCTCCATGTGGCACAAGCGCATGCGCAACCACATCACAACTGCAAAGACGACCAAGGCCAACACGCCGCTACCTAAACCTAAGCTCAACATACTGTCTGAAAAGCCCTCCGGCGCATTTGCGGCTAGAAAAGCACTTGCCAGACCAACTAGAGCAGAACACAAGAGCAAAAGGGGGTGTTTCATGAAATCCTCCGGCTAGAAGCCCGAACGCTCAGGGAATGGTATGAGTCGAGCATCATTCTCCCATTTCTTCAACCTATTGCGTCCCCGGGATGCATCTGACGCTCGACCTGCCACACCACGGTGGCCAGAGCCTCTACTGCGGCCCGGCGCTCCCGGTGAAATGTACGTGGGCTGATGCCCAGTTCGGCCGCCATCTCATTGGCCGACTTACCTTGGACGTAGACGCCCCGGGCAATGGTGTACAGCCGCCAAGCGGGGGTAGGCTCCGGCTCGGAGTCAGTCGGTCGCAGTCGGTCAATGGCCTCCCGGAGCAAGCCCCACAAGACCCGTCCCCGCTCAATGTCCGTGACGACGCTCTCCCTGGCGATCAGTTCCCGCGCCCGCTCCTCGACCACGTGCAGCTTCAACTGGCCGGCGCACTTGGCCAGGATGAGAAGGTTCCCCCTGCTCCTCAGTGCCCTGGTGAGAATCTTTTCGAACTGTCGTGGGCTCCCGTCAAGGGCTGCCATCGTCGCCTTGTCTTCTGCCACTGCACGCCATCTTTCTGCCAAAAACAGTCAATTTACCCAACCAATCTGCCGCATATCTGCTCTTATTATACCCGCAATCTGCCTGTGGCGTTCTCTGGACTTGCTGTGAATTGCTGGATCGATCCAGGAGAACCCGCGAGTTTCCGCAAGAATCTGTGACCGTGTTGCCATCTCACCTTCTGCCACCACGTGCCAGTCTCCTGCCAAAAATGGTCAGTTTTGCCCTCAGTATACTGCGTTTCTGCCTGACATACCTGACATGATCTGACGGTTTCTCCAACACCCTGCCAGCAGAGCCTTGGACAAGGCACTCGTGGCCTACTGCTCCCTCGGTTCGACGAACCGGTAACCCTCCTCACGGACAGTGACGATGTATCGTGGCCGCCTGCGGTCTGGCTCAATCTTCTTGCGCAAGCGAGAGATCAACGTTTGAAGCGCCTCGTCTGTCACACCGCCTTTCATCCTGTGATACTTGCGGCGATACACGTTGGCAATCAGCTCATCTTTTGTGCATACCTTTCCCCGATGCTCGTACAGATAGCACAGCATCTCGAACTCCAATTCGGTCAGATTCTCGATACGCCTTCTACTAATCTGCACGATTCGAGGGGAGGCGCTGATGACTGTGCCGATCGACAAAGGAGGCGCCTGCTGATGAACAAAGTGGGCGAACAAGGGAGAGAAGATGGAAGTTCCGAGTCGGCCTTCCCGTACCACGCCTCTACGCTTCAGGTGGCGGAGCATGTCTGGGTCAGCCTGCGCCCCACCTGCTTGGGCGCACAGAGCGGCCTGTTCGCCCTCCGACAAGCTCTCCCATATTTTGCGACACTCGGCTTGCACGATCGGCTCATCTTTGAATGCTGGGGTCAGTTCTGCCAAGCCACCCTCATAGTGTGTGTCCCAGAGCAGGCTCAGGCTGGCGTGCCCCCCACTGAGTTCGATCACGTTTGCTGTATCTTTGTCACTCAACTCGGCGGATCGCCGAGAGGCCAGATAGTGTATCATGTGCCGGGCGTCCGCTTCGTTGAAGGGCCCCAGGATGCAAATGTTACGGCTCACCAGCCGATAGAAATGCTCCACTTGGGTCAAGTCATCCCGCAGAGAGGCCAGATCGTTAGCCACGACGACGACGTAGGACACCTGGCCCTTGTGCGCATTGCGGATGGCCCGCAGGCTGCGAAACAGGGATGGATCAAGGGTTCGGAATACAGCGTCGAATTCGCTAAAGAGTAGAACGACGCGTTGCGTCGGTCGCCGGCAGAGGACGTCCACACATCTCTCAACCGCCCGGTAAGCGGTGAGCAGATCCCTGGAGCGCATGACCTCCCGCTGGAGCGACATCATCTCCTCAATGATCTCCTCCTCTATTCCCAACGGGTGGAGTTGGCCCAACAAGCGATCGAATATCAGTTCACAGACTGCCCACTCAGTACATTCGGTCAGGGCTAATAGGTCAACGAGGACGAAGGCGAAACCGGTGTAGTCTTGCCCCAGATAATACTGTCGAACTTCTTCGCGAAGCAAAAAACGTAGGAGGTTGGACTTGCCGCCCCCGCGCAGGCCGATGAGACAACCGGATTGCCCGGCCTTGATCCATTCCATCACCTGACGCACCTTGGCGGCACGGTAGCTGATGGTGTAACGATCTTGTTCCACGTCTTTTTCCCTCCTATGCTTGCTCAAGGCAGCTCGGACAGAGTATCCTCACTCACCTTGAGCTTCACTCGCTGTTGGAGACATGCACGGCCGGTTGTCTGTCCAAATTTGAAAGGTTCCCGGGCCAAAGCTTGTCAGTATCTGCTCAGACAGTTGCAGACTGCACGAAGGGTCAGTGCTGTTGGTCCAAAGGCCCCTTCCCGAAGGGCTTGATGGGTGCAGCAGCTAAGGATTCCATTTCCTCTGAAGTGAAGGCATAGTACGGTTTTCTATCACCGCATAGTGCAGGGCGCCGTGGTTCACCAGGAAGGCGGCGTCGAGCAACAGTATCCTGTTCCAGGGACTCCAGGAATTCCGCCATGGAGGATCAGCGGCAGGGTAAGTCTTGCTCATGCAGCCCCTCAGAGAATCAGTCCACCAGGGGAACCGAGCCCTAGGTGACTGGCGTGGGCGAGAAGCCGCAGTTGCCAGTGACCAGGGTGGTGATCCCCTGCAAGAGAAGAGGGACCAAAATCTGGTCATGACCCTGGAAAGGAAGGATCCAGTCGGAGTGAGAGTGGATGTCAATTAAGCCTGGGGCGACAACCAAGCCGGTGGCGTCGAGAGTGTCAGGGGTGGTCAAGTGCTCTGCGGTGACAAGCGCGGCGATTCTGCCGTTGTGGATGCCCAGATCAGCCCGGAAGCGGGGTTGGCCGGTGCCGTCAATCACCGTGCCGCCGGCGATGACCAAATCAAACTCCATCGTCGCTTCTCCTCCGGGGTCAACGCGACGTGTAAGGCCCTCCGTGTAGAAACACTACCTTGGGGACGAAAGAAGGGGCAATCTCCGCCGTCCCATTTTTCGGTTGGCAATGATGGCGGTTTTGGCTTTGAAGCAGGGCTAGGTGCTGTTTGAGTTCACATATTATAGCACAAATCTGCCTGATTTGGCAATATTTCCCTTGCATTTTTCGCAGGATAATATCGCAAGACAAAAGGCCTTGTCGTGCCAGTTACCCCTCCCAAAGCCCTCTTTTCCCACGCTTTTCATGCCCTTATCGCCTCAATATCTCGCAAGACAACGATTTTCGACCTTTTGACGCATAAGAACACTTGTGCTATACTGTTGAACGAGATACGGAGACGATGAAAGGAAGCCCTACCGCCAGCGAGTACCAACGGCTCAAGCCCTTCTCCGACGCTTTCGGTGTCACCAGCTCCTTTATCCTGTCCGAATATCCTGATGTCGCGGCCACCGCTGCCATCCCCCAGGAGGAGTTGTCAGATTTGCTCCACGCCCGGGCTCATCGTCAACTCAAGAACCCCGACGACAACGCCCGCAAGCTGCATCAGGTGGCCAAAGACTCCTACCCTTTACCCGACTTCCTGACCCCTAACACTCACACCGTGATCCGTATGACCCTGCAACAAATCCGCTTCCTAGAAAACCAGCAAGCCGCCTATGAGGCCCTCATCAAAGAGTAATTGGCCCAGTTGCCCGAAGCCGACTTGGCCTTGGTCATCCTTGGACTAGGCGCTGTCCTGATTGGCAGTTGTCTGGCGGAGATCTAGGACACCTGCCGCTTCACCAGCGGTCGCAAGTACGACCCAAGCGTAAACGCTGGCGCGACCGCACCTACCGCGATGGACGGGCCGGCGTGGCCAAGATGGCTGGCCTATGGTGGCCGCGCAACAGTTCGGGCCGCGTGGAGGTCTCTCTTTTGTTTCACGCGGTAGCTCATCGATCCCTACTTATGGCTGACTTGGGCTTCAAACTCTACTGGTCGCCAGCTATTCCGTATAGTCTTCTTGGTCCTCCGTTGGCGGAAGATGAGGATGCTCCCAGCCAGTAGAAGCAAAGCGAGGGATAGTCCACAAATACCGTCTCCTTTGTCGGAGGGAGTTGTAGCAGCGAGTTTTCCACCGGGATTCCCTGTCAGGTCAAAGGCGGCCCAATAGTAGGGGTGGGCTGTGGGCGGATCGGCCAATATCGACTGCTGGGCTGCCTGGAGGGCGGTACCTGACCCCATTCCTTCCTGCATCCTCCGATGGAAAGCTACCATCAGAGCGGCCGTAGCGGCATCCTCCACGGGCCACAGGCTGGCGACGACTGCCGGAGCACCGGCGTAGAGGAAGGCCCGGTTCAAGGCCAACATCTCGTCGCCGTTGCTCACTTTGCCCTCTTGTGACTGGCAGGCGCTTAACACCACCAGATCGGTCTCTGCCAAATTTAGGTTGTAGATTTCGTGGACCTCCAGCAGCCCGTCTTCTCCACCGCTGGCGGCCAACTCCAGACGGGTGAAGAGGGGTGACAGGGATTGGTAGACACCATGGGCAGCCAGGTGCAGTAGGTCATAATCGCCATCCTGCCGCTTTACGGCCTGCTCCGTGGCCTGATCGCCCAGGAGAGGCGCTACGCCGTACAGGTTAGCGACCGCCCGCGCTTCGTCAGCGGAGTGGGGCAGGGAGCCGTCGGGGTCGCCCAGGACCAGCGCTCGGCTGCCCACGCTCGCCCCTTCGTGCCAAAGAAATGGCAGGCTGCTGGCGCTGGGCAGGTAAGAGATGGTATACTCTTCGACCAGGTAGCGCTCGCCATCGTGGAGGGCAGCGAGGGCAAGACGATGCAGCGAGCCGTGGGGAACGACGATCAGGCGAGAGTGGTGGATGTAGGATCGCAGCGGATCAAAGACCAGACTGTAGATCTCCTGACTTGCTGTTAGGGCTGCCTGGTTGCGGCTGGTCACCAGGTCGTGCCAGTACGAAACCTTCTGGACTAGCGTCGCCTCGTCCACGTCGAGAGCCACCTGCGTGACGCTTTCCCCCTCCACCACCCAGGCCAACATCCCAAGGGGTGAGACAGAATACTCGAGGAGGGTGATTTCTTTCTCGGCCAGGAATTGGGACTGGATTTCGGTCAAGCTGAGGGTGGATGGATGACGCCAATTCTGAAAAGTTGGATCCTGACTCCGAATTTCCAGCAGTAGGTCGGCGTAAGCGCGGCGCTGCTTCTCCAATTGGTCTCCCAGATCGTCCAGACGGGCCTGGTCTGACGGGGCCTGACCCTGGACCTTGTTCAATTCCCCAAACAAGCGCGCGATCTCGCCCCGCAGCTTTGCCTCTCGGCTTACCAGATTGGGGTCGAGATCTGCCGAGGGACGGAGGTGCAGGTTGGCCAACTGTTCCAGCAGAGTCCGTGCTTTACCCTGTTCTATGTATTGGAAGGCTATATCTGACTGGCCCTGCTGGTAAGCCAGGTAGGCTACCAAGTCATACAAATCGGCCAACTTGTCCAAAAACATCATTTTCAGCTCGGGGAGAACAAGTAGCCCATGCCACTGTTCCAAGCGGTCAATTGCCTGCTGGAAGGCAGCCAGTGCTGCTGCCGGATCCTCCTCTCTCACCGCCGTGTAGCCTTCTCCCACAAAGGTCAGCAACTCGCCCCGCACGTCGTTGAGGGCTGCTGCCTGGGACCGGGCTTCTTCGAACGTGACTTGTGCCGCGTTCGTTTCGCCGCTCTCAACCTGGATGAGCCCCAGCCCAATCATTGCCCGCACCTGGAGCAGCCGGTTTCCCGTTCCGGCCGCCAATTCGAGGGCGCGGGTCTGGGCTACCAGGGCCTCTTCGTAGTGCCCTTGAACCTGGTACATGTGGGAGAGGTGGTTCAGAGCCTGGGTCTGCCCGTCCTGGTTTTCCAGGTTCTCCCAGAGGGACAGGGCAGCCTGCAGGTGGGTTTCTGCCTGTGTAGTGTCCCCCGGGGTGTCCGGACCGCCGGGGAAGAGGATCCAGAAGGCACCCAGGGTGTAGTGGACGTTGGCGATGTTCGCCTGGTGGCCGGTGGCCTCCGCTTCGTCCAGTGCCCGCTCCAGGTAGGTCTGCGCCCGGCGCAGATCGCTGACCATCAGGTAGGCCTGGCCCAACTGGGCCGTGACCATGGCCACACCGGCCCGGTTGTCGTACTCCTCAAAAATTGCCAGAGCCTGGTAGTAGTGGCCCAGAGCGGTCTGTGCGTCGCCCAAGTTGGCGTGGAGATTGCCCCGGTTGATCAGGACATGGGCCCGGGCCAAGCGGTCGTTCATCGCGTCGGCCAGCCACAGCGCCTCGTCGTAGGTGATCAGAGCTTGGTCCACCTTGCCAGCCCCGGTTTGGGCAGCGGACAGGTTGGAGAGCAACGGCACTTCCTTGGCCTGGTTCCTCTCCTCCCGCCAGATGGTCAATGCCTGGTTGAAATAGTCCTCAGCCTGTGCGTAGCGGCTCTGCTGGATGTCGAGATTGCCCAGGTTGGTCAGGCTGTCCGCCTGGCCGGGACGGTCGTTCAACTGCCACTGGAAGTCGAGGGCCTGGGTCAAGTACACCTCGGCCTCCTCATGGTGGCCTAACTGGGTCAGCACAAACCCGGCCCCATCCAGTGAGGCTGCCTCTCGCAACCGATCGCCGATGGCCCGCCAGCCGGACAGAGCCAGTTCGTATCGTTCCAACGCAGCGGGGTAGTTGCCCTGGGACAGGAGGATGTTACCCCAGTTGTGATGGACGGTGGCCTGGTTCTCCACATCCTCCAGGGCCTCGAAAGCGGGCAAAGCCTGGGCGTAGAGGGCCAGGACTTGGGGATAGTCGCCGCTCTGGACATAGGCGTTGCCCAGGTTGGTACGCGTGACGGCTACGTGTCTGTCGTCACCCTCTTTGTTGTACTGAGGGATCACCTCAGTCCAGATGGTGATGGCTTCATGGAAGCGACCTTGTTCGTAAGCGTGCAAACCCTCGAGGTAGCGTACATCGGTGGCGTCGCCCAAGGGAAATTCCTCGATGAGGATCAGTGCCTCAAAGAGGGGAGGCAGGGCTCTGGTCGCACCCCAGAGGGGATCCTGTATGAAATAGGCCTGCGACAGGCCGAACAGGGCGCGGACCTGGCCTGGGGGATAACCGGCCGCGCTGTAGGTGCTTGCGGCGTCTTGAAAGCCAGAGATGGCGTCGTCGTGGCGCCCGGCTTCGTAGGCAGCCAGGCCTTGTTGGTATAGGATGTTGGCGTCCGCCACCTGCTCGGCGTTCAGGTCGGGGAAGCAATCCCGTCGGGCACACAACTCCTCGTAAGCGTCGGAGGCGGCTAGAAAGGCCAGATTATAGTACTCCATTGCGCTTTCCAGGTCGGAGAGCAACCGGTTGGGATCTTGGGAGATCACTGCCAGGAGTTTGGTCAGGTCTGGCGGTTCATCGCTGCCGACAGGGAAAGGGGAATAGGCATTAGCCATGGCCAGGTAGACCTCGGCCTCGCGCAAGCGGTCGAATTCGCGGTAGAGGGCCGCTGCCTCCAGCCATCTGGCGATGGCAACGTCACGGTCCCCGTCGCCCAAGAGGCGCTGGGCTTTGGCAAAGGTCAGATCGGCCTGGATGCGCTGCTCGACGCGGGAGGAGGTGGCGGTCAGAGGATCGGTGCCGGTGGTCGAGGGCGGGAACTGCTGGCGGAGCGGAGCAGCCAGGATCCGTTTGCCGCACATCTGCCGTATGATTCTGAAATCAATCTGGCTTGCGGTAAAGTCATCCACTTCGTTCATCACGTGCAGGCTCTGAGTTCTGCGCAGGAGCTGACGGAGACGGGCCTCTGTCAGGCCAATGGCCTCGTCAACATCGTCATGTTCCAGATCCCGTCCGTCAAATGTCTCGACCAACACTATATGCTCACCGCAAGGGTAGACCTGGCAGTAGACATTCCGCCCCACGGTTACCCACAAGATCAGTATGACTGGGAGCAGGGCGATCACACCGAATCGAAGTGGTGACCGCTCATAGAGGGCTTTGCCCAGGGCGCAAAAGTGCTCTCCCCGCGCGGGGATCTCCAAGACGCCTGCTAGAGCCAGGAGTGCACCAATGGCGACGAGGGCAACGTCTCGGGCCAGCAAACTCATACCGCTGAGAAGTAGGTAGCAGAGTCCGGCCAATCCTATGAGATCGAGGGCCAGAAAGGCAAGCCAGAGGCCAGCCTGCCAGGTCCAGGTGCAGGACTCTTCTGACGAAGGCTCTGGGATTGGAGCAGGAAGTGAGGGAGAAGAGGGGAAGCCACAGTGTGTGATTTCATCGTCATTTAGCGCTCTGTAATCGCCCGCTTCCAGTAATTGATTAGCTTCCTCAATAGCCCGGATGCCTTCGCACTCGTACAGGGTCTGGACAAGTGCTATCAAAATGCTGCGATCATCGCTGTAGGGACGTTTGTCCCCCAGTTCCCACCCACTGATAGTAGCTCCCTTGAGGCCACTCTCTATCCCAAGTTTAGCACCGATCAACTCCCCCAAACGTTCCTGAGTCAACTTTCGACCTCGCTCCCGGTCAACTCCCCGTGCCCGGAAGTAGCGTAAGAGTTGCCCGAAAGTTGGTTTAGAAGCCATGTCACACTCCTACCAACCTCTCAACTCTCGGTTGAGAGAATTCAACCGATCTGGGAGTGAGCTATCCATCTCAGTGCTGGGTATCCAATTGAGCGGCGAGTGCGAATGCGGCGGGAACGGCAACTGCCCCATCTAGTGCGGTGAAACTCTGGCAGGGACGTGCGTTCAACGCACGTCCCTTGCCGTTCTGAATTCAGAAGTGTCACCAGACGAAAGAGCCCTTGCCCTATACTCTAATCTCCTTTTGGGCCAATGCTGCCCTGGCCTTCTGTAGGTGCTTGTCGACGTCAGCAAGAAACGCTTCAATTCTCCTGGTGGGTTCCAAACCACTGAGGCGCGCTTGTGCCTGGATCAGTACCTTCAAGGCTGCTTCCCACTTTTGCTGCTTGAGGTAGACTTTGGCCAAATTATCCTCGGCGTTGGCTTGGCTCACCGGCTGGTCCAGTTGATGCCAGAGGACGATGGAATATCGGAAGAAATCTTTAGCCAAGCTCCATTTCTTTTGCTGCCCGCAGGCCATCCCCAGGTTGCTGAACACCTGGGCCAAGCCGCGCGTATACCCGGTCTCCTGCATCACCTCTTTTGCCTGGCGATAGAGCGCTTCGGCCTGTTCAGGTTGGCCTTGTCGCAGGTAGACATTGCCCAGGTCCATGGAGGCCACTGCAAGATATAGGCGAGAATGCGTCTGCTCGTATAGAGCAAGAGCCAGTTGGTAGCATGACTCGGCCTTGGACCAGTTACCCTGCGCAAAGCACGCATTGCCCATGTTGTGTTGAGCCTGGGCCATGCCCTCTAGGATCCCCGTCTCAGACCACAGTTGATAGGCTGCCTGATGGTTGGCCAGAGCCTGACCCCATTGACGCTGGTCGAAATGGACGAGGCCCAGGTTGGTGCGGGCGAAAGCCTGCCCGTTCAGGTCCTGGCATGCCTGGTAACTATCCAGTGCTTTTTCCAGGGCTTGGCTCGCCTCCGCGTATCTCCTCTGTAAACGGTATACGTGACCCAAGTTGGTTAACGCGCGAGCGCGTCCGGCCTCATCTCCGATTTCGTTGCTCAATCGGTAGGCCTTATCGTGGTAGGCAGCGGCCGTTGCCCATTCGCCTTGGTCTCGTTTGAGGTCGCCAAGGCGATCCAGTAGAGCTGCCTCGCGGGCTGCGTTCCCCTGCCGTCGGCTGATCGTCAGACCGGCCTCCAGGAAGGACTCCCAATTGGCCCAGGCCCCCTGACGCTGAACGTAGGAGTGAAAAGCCAGAAGCAGGTCCACAGCCAAGTCCCAGGTTGCTTCCAGCTTTAGCGCCAAGCCCAGCGCTTTTACAATGTTATCTCGTTCTATATGCAGCAACGAGGCCACTGCACGACGTGCGGCAATCTGCGCCAGCCAGAAGCGGATATTGACTGTCACCTGCTCGCGGAAAAAGACTGGCCAGAATTTCCGGTTTGTCGTGGTCCCCACTGCGCTCAACACGTGGTTTGCCATTTAACCACCTCGTTGAGCAGGAACGTCTCGGTCAAGCGGTGGATGCTGTAGCGCCGCGCCTTTACCGTGCCCCGGACGTTGACCAGCGACAAGGTTACCAACTCCTTCAGGGCTGACGTCAACTGGTCACCGGCTAGGCCACCAAGTGCGGTGATCTGTTCCAGCCCACTGCCGCTTTCGGCCACCAGGGGCATAATGGCCAGCACCCGTTGGGTCTCTTCCGTGAGCAGGTGCCAGGCCCGCCAGTAGATGTGGTGGTAGAGATCCTCGACCGTCTGCCCGCGCGCCCGGCGCAGGTCCTCCACTACCTGGAGAAGGGAGAGAGTATGCATTTGGCCGACCAGCAGCTTAAGGGCCAGGGGGTTGCCGCCTGTCACTTCGTAGACTTGCAACAGCGTCTCGTCGGATGCAGCCACCACATCGGCCAGCCCCCGCTCGCTGGCTTCGTGGCGGAGGAGGGCCAGGCTGTCCTGCCCTGACAGTTCGTCCAGGTTCAGACTGCGGACGCCGGGGTGCTCGTGCAGGGAGTGGCGACAGGTAAGGAGGAACTTGCTGGGGTTGATCAAGGCTTTCAGATTTGGCACCAGCGCGCGGTAGTCAGCCGCCGTCTCAAGGTTGTCTATTACTACCAAGTAGGGGTGGGCTTTGAACCGGGTGCTCAACCTGGCTTGCTTCTGGGCCAGGGGCGACTGGGCCAGATCCTGAAGGCCGAATTGCTCGACGACGGCGTCCAGCAGCCCTTCGAGGGTCAGCGATGGGTGACCTTCGGGGTTTTCCAGCAAGCCGTCCCATAGGGTGAAACGTCCTTGACGAGCGCTCACCCAGGCGACGTCGGCAAAGGTGGGAGTTTGGGCTACCTCTCGCACTACGGCGTCAGCCAGTGAGGTCTTGCCGATGCCACCGATGCCGACTACCGCTACCAGCCATGGGGAACCCTCGGCGGTCAACACAGCCACCAACTCGGTCAATTTGTCGGCCACGCCAAAGAGGCGCGAGGGTTCCCGGATCTCAAGCCGCGCAGCGATGCGCGTTGCTCGCTCAGCCAGCGCAGTCTTTTCGGCTTGCCAAACAATGGCTGCCAGGTCCCGGATGGCTGCGCGCTGGCGTTTGTACACTATGTTGTCGCTGAGGTTCAGGCGGTTGGCCACATCATAGGCCGTCAGGTCGTCCAAGAAGCGCCAGCGGAGGATCTGAGCCGCGTCGCCTCTCCCTTGTCTGTTCAGCGTGTCCAGTGCCTCCAGCAGGATCTCTTTCACAGCGAGGTCAAGGTCGGGGACAGGCTGCTCAGCCATGCGTTGGGCTACGATCAGCATCCCGGTCCACGGTGGGCCGCTATGCTCCCCGGCGTACCACCTGCGCAACAAGTCGTGGGTGGCCTGGGGCAGGACATCGGGCAAGGACTCCATGGTTTTGTCTTTCCTTCCTCTGTCGTGCGGTCAGCCGGTCAGGTAGACCCAAGTATATCATATCCGTTCCCTTAAGGCAACACGCACGCCCTGAATCCAGCGTGTCAGGCCGATTTTGACAGGAATCCGCAGGTGTCGGCATAAAGAGTGTGGAATGGGGCAGGTGAACATGTGGTATACTGAAGACAGCAGTGGCAAAGAACCTGTGTCTTTACCCTCTGCCTGTGGTGGCGCGTAGAGCGGCAGAGCGTGCCCAACGTTTCTCCCTTAGCCTCTCTCCACAGGCATTTCGAGGGGAAGTTGCGATTTTCTCGGAAGCGGGTTAGTATGATGCTGAGATCAGAGGTTTTCGTTTTGCTGGCTCCTGGCTTTGAGGAGGCCGACGTATCCACTGTGACCCGTACCCTGCGGCAGTCGGGGCTACCCGTGGCAGTGGTGGGTCTGACAGCCGGCCCGATTCGTGGGAACTATGGCTTGTCGTTGGCGCCGGACATGCCCTTTAGCGAGGTGGAAGCTGCGTCTCCTAAGGCGGTGGTGTTGCCGGGTGGTGTTCAGGGAGCAAAGCGACTCAACGCCGAGCCCCGGGTGCACGCTCTGCTGCGCCAGGTGGTCAGTCGGGGAGGATATGTGGTAGCTTTGGATGCAGCCTACACGGTCTTGCGCAGCGCGGGGTTATTAGACAAAGCTGGGAAGTGGCCGGCCGAGATGCCGGTCATCAGGTGGTGTGGGGAGGGGCCGCTTTCCGGGAGGGTGGTGGTGGAAGGGCCAGTCGTCTTTGGCCGAGATTCGGGGGCAGCTCAGGAGTCGGCATTGACATTGTTAGCTCTGCTGGAGGGTAGGAGATGAGCAGAATTTTGGAATATAATATAGCAAGTCTGCCAGCAAGTTGATGGTAGGCGGCGCGGAGGTGAGTCAAACCAAATAGGTATGTGAGTGGTGGTCTGATCAAGGGAAGTCTCTGCACAAAGTCCCATAGCTGTTTCCGAGCCTGTATTCGAATCCACAGACCACTATTGGCTTTGACAGCCGATGTGCTGCGCTTTGGAGAGCTGGTGCATTGGCTTTCGTCGTTTTGAGTAAGTGGGGTTGGTTAAGGGTTGCTCTTCAATGGATAACGAGCACAACCTTGACTGGCAGTTCTTGACAGAATGTCTCCATGTCTTGCGAGTGGAAGCAAGGTCTATGCCAACAGGAAACCGGTAATGCGGACAACAAGGTATCAGCGACCCCCAATCGTACGACAGATGCCGAAGGACCGAAGGAACAGTAGTTATGAACAATGATCAGGGAGTTAGCCGCACGCTCGATTACTACCTGGAACGGGCAAAGACCCTGGCTGGCGAGGACCGCTTCGGTGAGGCCTTGGATGCTCTAAGGGATGCTCGCAAGCTCGCTGCTGGGACTGAGGTTGATCTGGTCGAAAACGTCAAGCAGGAGATAGAGGAAGCGCGTCGACAGCGCATGCAGGCCTTGACCGGAGACCTGGCAGTCTTACTGACCAGGAAGCCAGGAAACTTGACCCCGGAAGACCTGGACACAGGCCAGGAGGCGCTGGCCCGCCTCCAGAATGTTCACCCTAACCCCGTGGAGTTGGAGCCGTTGGTCGAACGCTGGCAGGCGCACCGGCGGCGGGCAGAAGAGTTGCGGGATCTGGAAGAGACCCATCGCCAGTTGGAAACATTTTGGCAAGCCCCTTCCGTTAGGTTGAGCCAGTACGACACAGCCTTGACTTTGGCGCGGCAGAAAGCGAACGTGAATCGTGACGTCTCCCAGTTTCAGGAGCTGCTGAAGGAGGCGGAGCAGAAACGAGAAAAGGCCTATGTCGAGGTAGGGGAACTCACCACTCAGGCAGCCAAGGGCAACTTCAAGCCCTTGATCGAAGAACTGGAGCGTCTTGAGAGAGAGGGCGTCAAGGACCTGCCTGAGTATGACTGGGGCAGGATTGAGATTGAGATTGACGGCAGATTTCAAAGAACCTTAATACTAAAGAGAGACCTGCCTGCTGCAGAAGCAATACGGCGACTGAGAGAACTGGCCACACAGTACGAAGAGGGCAAAGCCGATGATTACCGCGGGCGGGCGCAGGCCGATTTGCCGGCTCATCCGGAGGCTGCGGCCAATTGGATCAGGGCCGCACTGCGCTTTGAATTCATCTCTCCGAAAAAGATAGAAGAACTCGAAGCTTTCTTTGACGAGATTATCCAGCTTGCCCTTGACCGTCGTCGGCGGGCCATTGAGCTCGTGAACGATGCCCTGCAACACGGCAAGGACGTGGTTGAGGCGTGGGGCCTGCTTGGCCAAGCAGCAGGAGGCTGATGGACCAAGGGTTCTTACAGCGGGTGAGCGAGCCACTTACGCGGTGCCCCATATCTTTTCTGAGCCTGGGGCTTATGAGGCTGAAATCAGTTGGAAAGAAACTCATAAAGACTGGGTTCGGGTATCGTCAAGGGGGCTGGCTGACAGGATCAGTTTCACAGTGAGATGATATAGTCTTGATACTTGGAGACAAACAACGTAACACAGATACCACGTACCGAATCAAAGAGGGTCATAATGCTCGAATTGTGGTGGATGGCGAGACTACCATTGAGGTGAGCAAGAACAGGGTAATTGTGGACGTCTCAGCCGGTCAAGTTGTTGACGTGAGCTACTTTTGCCAATTGAAGAAAGGTGAGCAAGTTCACGCTCGTGAGAACACGCGCACGTGGCCTCAACCCGATGTCGTGGACCGCGATCACATTGCTGCGATACCCGAAGAGGAATCCATCTACATTGTCAAGGGGCCAGAGTGGGGACGTATTGTATTCGTCAAGATATTGACTATTCAGGCCGGTGGTGGCAGATAAGCGAGACCCGAAATGGAAAGGCTGTAGGGTGGATTTGGGAGGGAAGAATTGCAGAGTGTAATTATCGCTAGATTGTACACAAAAGCGACTCTGGAGCGCATTTCAGCACGATTGACTGTCTCCGCTCACGGGGACCGGTCCGTCTTGAGTTGGAAAGGGATCAGGTAATGTCCGCAAGATCGCGACCTGCTTACTCCCACCCCGCCGTGGTGGTAGATACGAACATTCTGATGGCACTTCCTGCCATTCACAAGTTCAACTGGGGTATGCAGCCCGTCACCGTCTACGTCCTCGACGCAGTGGTGAACGAACTGCGCGGTCTGGCGCGGAATAAAGAGGATGACGCCAAGGCCGCTACAGCCCGGCGAGCGCTTTCCGTGCTGGACGACCTCCAAAAGTGTGCACAGCCAGACGGAATTCCTCTTCCGAACAGTACCGGGCATCTCATCTTTGCCCAAGCTCCATCGGACATCTCACCGCCTCTGGACCCTGACAACGTAGACCACCAGCAGATCGCGCTGGCGCAGGCACACCTGAAAGCGTCCCCCAGAAGCTTCTGCGCCATTGTCACGAACGATCAGGAGATGACCGACATTGCCCTCTCGGCCTCTCCCTCCGTTCCGGTCATCGCGCCGGGCAGCGGTGCCATAAAGAGGGCTATTCGGCGACAATTGGCGAGAAGGCGGCGCTGGTGGAAGCTATTTCGTCGTGAAACAGTAGCCGAGCGCCCGCACCCCGTCAAATCTGCCCGTCCAGCACCCAGCTCGCGCGCCGACCGACAGGCGCGGCTAGAACAGGTGGTCTGTAGCCTGTACGGCCGGCTGCGCTCAGCACGTCATCGGGCTATCCTATCCATTGCCCCACTGGAGGCACGTCTGGCTCTCACAGCTCACCTGGTCCGCATCCTGACAAGGCACGAAAACCGCGCCATCTTTCTTTTTGTGGAGGACCAGTCCGAGGCCAAGTACTGGGCCGACGAGTTACGCCAGCGGTGCAAGTTGCGGCCTGACGCTGTGCTTGTCTTTGGCGAGCGTGGCATTCCTCAGGTCCAGGGCACCCGTGTTGTGGTCTATCGTCACCCTCAAATCGAGAGCCGTTTCAATCAACATGCGGCTCGTTTCACGAAGGCGGGTCGGCATGTTACGGCCGTTGTGGATGGCTGCGATCTTCTCGACCCGGTTTGGATCGCCATGCTCCTCTTCGGCTGCGGCCAGTTTATCGGTTTCACTCGTCACTCGCTCGGCCATGCCCAGGCAGTGGGCGGCCGCATGCTGGCCACTTTTTTCCAGCAACAGACAGTCGCCACCTATACCTTTGCCGATGCCGAAAGAAGTGACTGGCTGCGTCCCTTTGACGTGCTGCGTCATTCGGTCGCTTTCCAAGAAGACGAATCCCAGTCCTATCGTGAGGTTAACAATCAGTTCATCGCCGTGCACAGCCAGGTCAGTCGCCGTTACCCGGAACTGAATGAGGCCTCGGACTTTTGGGGGGCACTGCGTCGTGTCCTTGAAAGAGCCGTTGACCATCAGGCTGCCAGTCTGTTCATGTTGCGGGAGCGGCGTGAAGAACTGGCGCAGAGGGCACGGGCCAAGTGCGAGGTAGTGGTGCGGCTGCTGAGTGAGATCAGATCGCCAGCGCGTTGCCTGGTATGTGATCTTGAGCAGCTCTGGACAACGGCGCTTCTTGAAGCACTGGCCGATCGAGAGATGACAGTAGAAGTGCTTGAGCGCTCGTCCAACGCAGTTGTCCGGGAGAGCCTGTGGCATCGCTTCAAGGCGGGAAAGGTGGATTGTCTGATTCTACAGAATGTCCCACCGTCCGGACTGGTTGGCACACGTATCAATCGCCTGATCATAATGACGCCGCTGACACCCTTGTCCCGGCTGGCAGCGATCGTGGATTGGGCGCTCTCCCACGCCGTCAGCGGGCCGACCACATATGTGGACCTGCTCTACACCAGCGGGACGCCGGAGCAACGGGCAATGATGGACTTTGCCGATACGTGCTGCGGTCTACGCTTCGGTCGCTAGGATTGGAATAAGGAATTGTACCATTTTCCATTGTTCGGAGTTTGTCATCTATCTACATAGTCGGCAGGGAGAAATCACCTATGGGAAACGTTCATTTTCTGAACGACAGTGCGTGTCGTGATGCCATTGTGCGCATGACGAGCGAAGCGACCAGACTCTGGGCCCCGGGTGAAATGGATCTGGTGGGTGTGGCAGCCGACGAGTACTTTCGGCAGGTACAAGACGCAGGCCGCATCCTGTATCCGGCGAAAACGGCGGCCCGACCATTGGGATTTGAGGGATGCGAGTTTTGGATGCTGGTCATTTTGCCTGTGGCGACCGGCTTCATAGGCAATCTGCTGGCCGAAGCTGGCGTGGGGACTTTTAAGGAACTAAAGTCGAGGGTTGAACAGCGGCAGAGATCAAAGGAGACGGCAGCGAAGCCACGCCCCATCCCATTCGGTCCTGACAGGATTCGCCCCTTGATCGAGTCAAAAGCCCGGTCAAGCGGTATGAGTTCCAGGCAGATAGAACAACTCCCTCGCCTTTTCTCCAACGTGATTTCAGAATTTCTGTTGACCAATGGTCCGTGACTGGCGAGTTTGTTAGTGTTCAATGCTGCACTTTCTGCCTCAATCAGACAACTCATTGCTCGGCTGGGGCCGACAACACTCTGACAGGAGACCACCGTGAACTCTCTTTCACGCATCAAACTTTGGCTGGCTCTGGCTTTGTGCCTAGCCCTCGTATGTCTGAGTGGCCGGGCATTTTCAGCCCAGGCTGCTGACTTTGATCCCAACTACATCATTGATAATACTGTATTCCTTGACGCTGACGCGATGACCGATTCTCAGATTCAAACGCTTCTGGAGAGCCACGGACCCGGTCACGGCGCGAGCTTTTTGGCAACGTACAGCATTGGAGGGCGTTCGGCTGCGCAAGTTATCGGTAGTGCAGCCCGAACTGCTGGCATCACCCCCCGGATCATTTTGGTCAAGCTACAGGTCGAGAAAAGTTTGATCGGCAAATATAACCTCACCAACCCTCCACCCCAATCAGCCCTGGACTACGCGATGGGTTATGCCTGTCCGGATGGCAAGCCATGTGACCCTGCCTTTGCTGGTTTCGACAAACAGGTCTTAGCCGCTGCCAACCGCTTTCAGCAGTTATTCGACGGTGTTTATAAGGATTACTGGGCAGGACCAGGGCGACCTTATCGCGTGGGAGAAGGTACAGACGTTCACCCGGTCAATGTGGCGACCGGTGTCCTGTACATCTACACTCCCTGGATCGGTTCATACCCTGTCCCGGCTTCGGGCAACAAGGCCTTCTGGGGCATCTGGATTGACTATGGGTTCGGTGATCCGACCAAACCAACTCTCCCCGTCGATGATGCTCGCCTCACCGAGCCGGCTTGGCCAGTCATCGTACTGCCAGGAGAGGATTTCCAGGCTACCATCGTCCTGCGCAACGAGGGCACGGCCACCTGGCAGAATTCGGAGGGCTATGCGCTGGTCAACTCTAGTAAGCCGATGGGTGCGCCAGGGCGCTTACTTCTCCCTCACGATGTTCCTTCAGGCGAGACGGCGATCTGGACTTTGAGCCTGACAGCTCCAAAAACACTTGGACCTCACCGTTCACGGTGGCAGCTTCAGCACGACGACAAGCCGGTCGGGGATAGGATTACGCTGTGGGTCGGCGTGTTGCCAGAGAAGGCCAGAGAGTGGAAAGCGGAACTGGATCGGCTGATCGGGGAGGTAAAACAGAAGTGGGAGGAGGCCAAGCAGCGGGGCGAGGAAGAGATCGAGCGGTTGGTCCAGGAGTTGGTTGAAGAATTAGAGCGGCGGTTGGCGGAGATCATCAAGCAGAAGATGAAGGAGATATGTCCATGTGCAGGGCTCTTACCAGTTGGCTTACTGACACTGGTGGGAGCGATGCTGGGTCAACAGAGGAAACAACATGGCGGTTTGGACGACCGTCACCCATAATGCCTTGAGTGCGCAAGTGTGGCCACGGTCGACCCCAGGACATCGCTCGGGGTAAGTCAACAACGGAGGAACTTGGTCATTGTTGTCCGGCTCTCAACTTTCAGTCTGGTTTCAACAGCTACCCGGCCTCTACTATATACGCATGTGGGTGGGTAGCGCACATAAGAGTTCTGGCAAACAAGATGGTCATCAAAGTCCGAAGAAGGAGAAACAAAGGTGAAATCTTATTCTCACGCTCGCGCCCGACTGGGGCTTATGGCAGCGGCACTGTTTTTGGCGCTGGGAATGGTAATTATCACTCTCCGATCGGCAAGTGCCCAAGCTGATGATCCCGGCCCTCCGGCCGAGACAGTTAAGCTTATCTTCATCCATCACTCCTGCGGGGAAAACTGGCTGGCCGACGACCACGGGGGATTAGGGAGAGCACTGGGCGAGAACAACTATTTTGTCAGTGACACCAACTATGGTTGGGGGCCAGACAGCATTGGCGACCGGACAGACATCACCGACTGGCCCGAGTGGTTCACCGGCTCGAACAGCGGCCGCTACCTGTCGGCCCTCTATGCGGAAAGCGGGCAAAATTCCTGGTACATGCGGGATCTACCCGATCCCGGTGGGGAAAACCAGATCATCATGTTCAAGTCTTGCTTCCCCAACTCGAACCTGGAGGGGAAACCCACTGATTCCCCAGCGCGGGGCGAGTGGCTCACGGTAAGCAATGCCAAGGCGATCTACAACGAGTTGCTGACCTATTTTGCTACCCGGCCGGACAAGCTCTTTGTCGTCATTACTGCCCCGCCGGTTCAGGACCCACCCTACGCCGCCAACGCTCGCGCCTTTAACACCTGGCTGGTCACCGAGTGGTTGAGTGAGTATGGAGGAACCAATGTCGCTGTCTTTGACTTTTACAACGTCCTGACCGGTCCAGACAACCATCACCGCTTCCATAGCGGCGTGATTGAACACATCACCGATCGAGGGGGAGATACTCTCTATTACCCGACCGACGGCGACAACCACCCCTCCCCGGCGGGCAACAAGAAGGCGACCGAGGAGTTTGTCCCTCTGCTCAACGTCTATTACCATCGCTGGCAGAGCGGGACATCTATTGGCCCCCTACCCACACTTCAGCCGTCCCTGGCACCCCCAACGGCCGCGCCTGAGCCAACCCGCGTGCCCTCGCCGACCGGCAAAGTCGAGACGCCGGCGGTAGAGCCCCCACCTCTGCCAACAGCGGTTGGCGGCGTGATTGACGATTTTGAGGGTGGGGCCAACGAATGGGTTGTCTTTGCCGACCACGAGCAAGATACCCACCTGACCTGCGGCCGGGACGAAGCCAATTTCTACAGCGGGATAGCCGGGCTGCGCATTGAGTACGACGTTGCCCCTGACAGTTGGGCCAGTTGCAGTCTGGTTTATGCCTCCCCCCAGGATTGGCGCGACGGGCTGGGGTTGACCGTTTACCTGCGCGCCGAGCGAGTTGGGCAGCAAGTGACTATCGTCGTCTACCAGGGAGACTCGCCCGACAACCTGTCTCACTTTGAGTTGCGGACGCGGATCCATCAGGAAGCAGTAGACGGTTGGCAGCGGACGGACATCCCCTGGGACCAACTTGTTCAGCCCCCTTGGGAAGGGGATGGTACAGCTCGCTTTGATCCCAGCCAGGCGATGGGTCTAGCCTTCCTGTTTAGCGCCACCGAGGACGGGCGCAACAGCGGGCAGCTCTGGGTGGATGATGCGAGCTTGTTATTCGCCGTTCCCCCACCTCCTACACCGACCGAGCTGGCCATCCAGCCTCAGGCGACTGCCATATCGGCGGATGAGCCCAGTGCCAGCCAACCGGCAGAGGAGCCGGAGGGAGAGAGCGGCCGCAAGGGGCTTTGTCTGGGTTCCATGGCGCTCGGATTGGTGATCTTTGTTGGAGTGGTTGGGGTGCGGAGTGTGGGGGGCAGAGAGATATGGGTAATCTCCAGAGAATTGCTATTGCATTTCGCCCGAATCTGTGGTATGATTATGGCGTGCATTGAGACAAGGCGACGTCGCAGCTCTCGTCGTAGGTTTACTGTGCTCGAGGAGGGTAATGTGCAAGACTGATAGCCGACACGTGCTGCGGGATCGATCCCGGCGGGTAGTCGGCTGCTTTTTGTTCGCACAGGCGACCGATGAATAGGATGCGTATCCGATATATGTTGAGCAAAAGAAGGAGGGTTGTCATGCTCGACTACTTGGCCAAAAGGTATCCGCTTTTCTGGGTGGCGGTAACTGCTCTGTCCATCGTTATCCTAACGTGTGTAACATATTGTGCTCCCCCACCTGAAGATCAAATCACCATCATTGATAAGAAAGAAGCCCAGGGAGAAGCAGTGGTGGAAGAGTTGCTGGCTAACAACTGCGCTGGTACCTCCGAGTTAACGCAAGACTTACGAGCCTTGAAGCAATTCTCTCACGATGTGCAGGTGGTTCCCTATCCTGGTGTTAGCGTGAACAAGCAAGCCGTGGATAATGAGATACGCAGCACGTACAAGATCGCTAAAGAGCATGGTGAGCAAATCTGTATTGTGCCGGTCCAGGTGCCCGCGGGGATGTTCTATGCCTATGACCTGGAGTGGCGCGAAGTGTGGCGTGAGGGCGAATTTGAACTGGGCAACCCCGATGAAAAGCCCGAAGGCAACTACAGGTTTATGCAGGGGGTTCTTTGTGAAGTTGTAGGGCAGAGCGTGAAGACCTGCCCGTAGAAGGTGGCACCTAATGGAAGACAGAATATCACTGGAAGTCAAGGGCGTATGGGTTCGGAAAGGCCTTTGGCCCAAACGCACGATCATAGTGAAAGATGCATCTTTGAAAGTGGAGCCAGGCGAACTTGTGGCCATTATTGGCCCAAACGGGGCTGGCAAGACAACTCTGCTCAAGGCGATAGGGGGCGAGGAGCCGTATCAAGGCAAGGTGCTATTGAATGGTCATCATCTATATGACGCTCCTGAATTCTGGTTGTCTGAAATTGGGTATGTTCGGTCGGAAAACGTCTTACACGACGATTTGCGAGTACGGGAAGCTCTCAAGTGTGTTGGACAGTTGCGACTGCCGCAAGTGCCTATGAAGCAACTTGAGGAGAGGATTGACAAGTTGCTTGACGAGTTCGATTTTCCCAAGAATCGCCGAAGTGCTCGAATTAAGAGGCCCAATCTTAGCGATGGACAGCGGAAACGCCTAAACATCTGTGCAGAACTCCTGACCGAACCCCCATTGCTTCTGCTTGATGAGCCGACAAGTGGCATCGACATGCCCGAAGTGCCAAATTTGATGAGAAAGCTCAGGGAGAGGGCGGAGAAAAGGCAACAGGCGATACTTGCCGTCGTCCATACCCTAGACGGCTTGGATCAATGTCACCGAATCGTGTTTGTGGCACAAGGGGGCATTATCACATGGCGAGGTTCTTTCGAGGAAATGCATGCCCGTGCGCAAGACATCTTAAGAGGTACTTCTGGGATCACTTTGGGGACCGCCATATTTGAAGCCTTAGAGAAACATATGCCTGACGAAGCAGAGAAGCCTGTGGAAGATGACTTGTCAAAGCAGCAACCTCAAACGGATCAGCGGCATAAACGATCTGTACCGGCGTGGCATCAATGTCGGATTTTGCTCGGGCGATATTGGTTTGTGATGTGCGGGAATCCACTGTACTTGGCTCTGAATTTTCTCATTGGGGCTCTTGGCGGACTCCTCCTGTTTGTCCTACAATCCAATGCATTCATCCGTAATCTGGAAGAGAGCTACAGCACAGACATTGGTTACGCGCGGAATGCGATCTTTTTCGTCGCATTTGAAGTGGTTTTGATAGCACTGCTTGGTAGTTTTCGGGAAATAGTAAAAGAATCGCGCATCTATTATCATGAACGGCTGAAAGGACTGTCTCCCTGGGCCTATCTGCTGTCGAAATGGGTGCTCCTATCTGGGTTGGTGGGAATATTGGCCCCGGTGTTGCTTATGACAGTTCTTGTTTTCGTTCACAAACAAGGCTTACCTTCGGAGGGAGTGCTGTTGGCCGCGCGGCCATCATGGATGGCCTGGGCATCGAAACTGATTCCTGTCCCGATGCGCTCGCTGGCTTTGACGCTGCAACCTGAGGGACTCTTAACTCTTGTTCTGACTTGCGTTGCAACTCTTACATTGGGCCTCGTAATTTCGGCTCTTTCAAACAATCAAAATACAGTTACAGGTTTATCGCTTCTAGTTGTGATTGTTCAGCTCGTAATGTCGGGGCTGATTCAGAACGTGAATTTGAAGGATTTAGTTGACAAATTTTCTGTCTTTGTTACTAGTCGCTGGGCTATAGAGGGCTTCTCAACGAATCTGGGCCTTTATTGTTGGGCTAACCCACAGTTTAAGGACTTTTTCGGCCTGGGGCACTTGTTCGCTGTATGGCTTTTCCTGAGTGTATACACTCTTGTAGCACTTGCTGTGACCTACATTGCATTGAGGTTAAAGGAGCCATTCTATTCCAAGCGGAAGGCTTTGTGGAACGGTTTATCCAACAAGGGATTCCTTGTAATTCTTTTGGTAGTTATGTGTCTCGGAAGCTGGGGACGTTTTTTCAACGCACATGCGCAAGAGTATTTTGAGTTGCGGACCGATAGAGATGTAAGGATCGAAGACGTCGCGTCTAAGAATCTATATCAGACTTTCATTGGTAACCTCAGCCAATCACAGTGCCCAACGCCAGTCCCGCTTCCCTCACCACCTCCTCCTGTGGTAATTGAAGCCGCTACGCGAGAGAAGGAGGCTACGCCTTCAAAGGTTGTGGATGCTCATATGCCAACCCCTGAGCCGACGTCCACGGAGACCATACCCACCAATGCATCTGCGTCAAAGACTGCACCATCCGGAGAGGATACGCCAAAACCTGAGCCGACTCCTACAGCAACATTGTCGGAACCATCTCCTACGGCAACGTTCTCGCCAACCCCTCGGGCCCTACATTCCCTTCCAGAAGGCCAGATTCAGGCCAAGACGCAGTTGCAATATGGTCCTGAACATGTCGAACATCCCATTGCGTCGGTTCCCAAGGGCATTTCCTTCATCCTCCTGGGGAAAGATAGCTCCGAAGGCTGGTATCGAGTGAAGCTTCAGGGGCAAAATCTGGTGGGTTGGGTTCGAGCGGATATGACTGACCTCCAATCACGTTTGGCCAACGTGGTTGCTGCGCCTCCCAAGTGTGCTAAACCCAGGATCTCTCTCCAGGGCAAACAGGGTTCCAGCTTGGCTACGTGGAAGAGCGATGTTGATGGGGCGGTGGCCGCTGTGGTTGATCTGTACAGAGAGCAGGCTGGAGAACAGTTTCCTAGGGTAGAGTTGCAACTCAAAGTGAATGGGAATATGGTCAAATCCGCACCTATTCCTGCAACGCGGCAATCTTTTCTGCTACGTGGTGCGACAATGGATGCCAAAGTGAGGGCTGGAGACTCGTTGGAGTTTTTCTTGAAAGGAATACCAGCAGGGCAGGAAGTGCCGCGGTTCTTTGTGACCATCTTCTTCGTACCTGATAGATGCAATTTCGGGAGCGAATAGGTGTCTTCCTGGAAGAAAACTTGATAGTCCGTTCTTCATAAGGGCATTCCGGCTGTGATCACAATCCTGGTCCTCATTTTGCTAGTAACTACTGGAGCGCTTTTTGTTGCCCTTAGTCTGCCGACAGGTTTTAGGAAGCGCTTGTTGGCCTTGTGCCGGAAGAAGGCATCCAATCAAGAGGTATTAATGATGCCTCTTCTGCTATGGGTCCTTCTGACCATGGCAGCTTGTCCGTGGCTCGTCTCTTCATTTGCCAATCCTTTGCCCAGGGAGCTGCATTTGACGCGGGAGTTCATATTGACCGATGTAGTGGCATCACATAGGGGGAGCACACTGATTGTACCCTCTGCCACTGAGCCGATGACTGTAGCCGTAAAAAGGACTGCTTTGGCTCTTACGGCGGTGGCAAGGTCTACGCCAACCCCCACACTGAAGTCAACATCAACTCCCGCGCCCCCTCTGTGCTAATATAAGTGAGACAACTCTGCCCTGGAAATTAGAGTATAATAGAGGGCGGAGGAGGACAAAATGTCTCAAGACAAAGCGGTCGAGGCCGCGATACCTGATCCTGAAGTCG
>Ga0114922_10000236_pt1 | contig 52958 bp, 41 predicted proteins | sample AartaG_FD_100975 | JGI IMG/M metagenome (GOLD analysis project Ga0114922, IMG submission 100975) | Deep subsurface microbial communities from Aarhus Bay to uncover new lineages of life (NeLLi) - Aarhus_00045 metaG | ecosystem: Environmental > Aquatic > Marine > Oceanic > Sediment | place... | reverse complement strand
CTTGCGTCTGCGACGGCGGTTCCTCTCGGAGGGCTTTTCATAATAGCTGTTACGCTTTATGTCCCTTATAAGCCCTTCTTTCTCGCACATCTTCTTGAAGCGCTTCACCATCTGCTGGATCGACTCACCCGTACGTGACCTTACTTTAATCATAGAACCTCAAATCTTTCCCATTTTCTAAATATTAAACGCTGTACGCTAACCTTAACCGACTGACCGGTGAAAATCAAGCACTTTACAACATAATCGGTCTTTTTCAAACGAAAAAGTAGCGACGAGGACAATTTTTTTTGAAAAAGGCGACAATCTGAATGTATATTCGGATTAAACAGGGGCTTTCTTTGCGAAAAAATCTGATTTTTTTCAATTTGCGTCTCTTCTACAAGTTCCGCGGGGCAAAGAGCTTAGCTAAACAGGTAAGTTTTCACCTGTATGTTGCATGTTATTTCTTCGAATTTTTTGCTTGACAGAGCCGAAAAGGGGGCGTAAAATGATTATATAAGTGTTTTATCCTTTAAGATAGCCGGTATTGTGGTGGCATACTAAAAAAGCTCAAAAGTCTTCGAAAAAGTTCATCACGTTTTTTGTTTTTGCGGCTCTTATATTATGTAGGCCTTTGTGATACGAGTGGCGAGGGAGGATTAAAAGGTGATAAAACAGATCGCCAAAAGTCTTTAGGAGGCACACAATGAAGAAGTTATTGGTTTTATCAATTGTTTTTGTAATGGCGGCTCCGGCAAGTTCTACGCCGTATATTACTGTCGACGGCGAAGATCCCGGGGATGAAACCACAATACAACCGGGCGACTACAATTGGATTGGCATTAACCTTTCAATTCCACCTTATTTGTATCGTAAAATATATATCGCGGAAGGCATGGACTATGGAGAATGGACAGGCGAGGGACATCTGTACCACCCGGATGATATTGTTTGCGGGCCTCCAGAACCATTCTGTAATCTTTGGATTTATGACCCTGAAGAGCAAAGCTGGATGTACCCCTCCGGGTATGAATCTTTCGATGGTGTGGTGGCGGATGCCGAGTTTCATTGCGAAGCGCCGGGTGATGTGGTTCTTGAGCTGTGGGAATCATATTACTATTTTATGGATTGGGTTCTTGTTGACACCTTAACCATCCACCAGAGCAATAGCCCCCAAATAGGCTTCAGTCCATCCGAAATTTCATTTGTCTGCCTCCAAAACGGTGATAATCCGGCGCCGCAGACTTTGTCTATCTATAAAAACGGGGGTAACGGCACACTGAACTGGCAAGTCACCGAGAGCTGTTCCTGGCTGCAGGCAGATCCTAATACCGGTAGTTCAACCGGAGAGCCGAATGACGTCACGCTGAGCGTGGATAATACGGGCCTTACAGTTGGTATGTACAATTGTGATATTGTCATCTCAGACCCGTGCGCCTCAAACACACCACAAACTGTATCGGTATCCTTATCTGTTTATGATGATGACGGCGTGTTGCACGTTCCATCCGAGTATGGGACTATTCAGACGGCGATCGATTTGGCCAGAGAGGGTGATACGGTACTTGTTGCAGAGGGAACATATAACGAAAATATCAGCTTCGGCGGAAAGAACATAATACTTACTTCCACCGACCCTGAAGAACCCAATGTCGTATCGGCCACGATTATTGACGGTGGTAGTGTTGATTCGGTTGTAAGATTTAACGGAACCGAAAGCAGCGACTGTAAACTGTTGGGCTTTACAATAACGAACGGCTATGGTCCCGGCGACGATGATGGGGGCGGAATTAGCGGGGCGGGAAATAGCGCCACTGTCGCCAACTGTATCATTAAAGATAATATCGCCCAGAAACATGGCGGTGGTATAAGAGACGTCAACGGTTTGATCGATAGATGCATAATAACCGGCAATTCAACCGTCGAGAAAAACGGCGGCGGTCTGTGCGGTTGCGACGGCACTATCAGCAACTGCCTGATATATAACAACACGGCAACGCTTAACGGCGGCGGCATGGTCATGTGCAACGGCGATATCGTTAACTGCACTATTGCTGACAACGCAGCCGGTGTCAGCGGTGGTGGTATAGTCTGGTGCGGCAGCGCGACGATCACCAACTGCATTATCTGGGGCAATAATCTTGAGCAGATAGACGGCGGCTCACCAACCTATAGCTGCATCCAGGACTGGTCCGCCGGCGGAACCGGCAATATCGACTCCAATCCCTTGTTTGTTGATCCCAATGGGCTGGATGGCATTATGGGGACAAAGGACGACAACCTCAGGTTGTCGGCAGGCTCGCCTTGTATCGATGCGGGGGAAAACTCAGTGGTCGATCCCAATGGTTCCGATCTTGACGGCAATCCGCGTGTCGTACATGGTACTGTAGATATGGGGGCGTATGAGTTTCAGGGTATTACATATTATGTCGATGTTGATGCCGGCGGGAATAACAATGGCTCAAGCTGGACCCATGCCTTCACGGACCTTCAGAGCGCTCTGGCCGAGGCCGTTTCCGAAGATGAGATTCGTGTGGCAGATGGGACTTACACGCCCTCGGTGCCTGCGGACCCGTGCGATGTTCGCACAAAGACATTTCAACTCAAAAACGGCGTAGCTATTTACGGCGGCTACGCTGGCTCCGGCGCACCGAATCCGGACCAGCGCGACCCGAACAGATATATGACCATTCTCAACGGCGACCTGGCCGGTAACGATGGTCCGCCACCAGACCCGCCCGGTTTGCTGGATGACCCGGGCCGGGCTGAAAACAGCTACCACGTTGTTACGGCAAGCGGCATCGACGCAAGCGCCGTGATGTATGGGTTCACTGTAACCGGCGGTAATGCCAACGTCTTTCAGGACCAAATCAGCGGCGGAGGGATGTACAACAACAATGCAAGTCCAACGGTAACAAACTGCATCTTCAGGAGCAACTCGGCATTTGGCGGCGGTGGCGCGATGTGCAACGTTGCTGCCAGCCGTCCTGCTGTGAGCAATTGCACATTCAGCAGCAACCGGGCAAACACCGGTGGGGGGGTGGTTAACGGAAATCTGTCCGGGGCGACAGTGGCAAATTGCCTCTTCATCGGAAACTGGGCAGTGATTCACGGCGGCGGGATGCACAACACCATCGGCAGCAACCCGATAGTGGGCAATTGCATCTTCAGTGGCAACTGGGCAGGTAATGCAGGGGGCGGGATGTGCAACTTTGCCGACAGCAGCGCCGCGGTGACCAATTGCACGTTTAGCGGTAACCAGGCAGGTAATGAGGGCGGCGGGATACTCAACTTTACCAACAGCAACACGACAGTGACTAATTGCATACTTTGGGCGGACACGCCCGAGGAGATTAACACCTCAGCCCCGGCGACGGTCAAACACTGTGACATCCAGGGCGGCTGGTTGGGCCTGGGCAATATCGATGCCAACCCAAATTTTGCGGACCCTGCCAACGGTGATTATCACTTGAAGTCGCAGGCCGGCAGGTGGGATTCGAGCACGGGGAATTGGGTCCTCGATGATGTTACAAGTCTCTGTATCGATGCCGGTAATCCAGGCTGTCTGTTAGGTGATGAGCCTGGTGATCCGGATAATGTTCGTATAAATATGGGCGCCTACGGTGGTACAGCCGAAGCCAGTAGGACCCCGGTCGGTTGGGGGCTCTTAGCTGATCTTACAAACGATTGGACGGTCAATTACAAAGATATTGCCGGGCAGGGGAAAGATTGGCAGCAAACTGCGAGCTGTCAGCCTGGCGATTTGAATAGAGATGGAACAGTTAATCTGGCTGATGTGGTCCTGACAGCGGCAGATTGGTTGAAGGTGCGCTCGGTAGCCGAGGCTGGGATGGACTATCAAATAGAAGCGTGTGACCTCGGGGCGAAGGCGGCGGGGCAGGATAAAAATGGTCTGCGTTTCTCAGCAACCGTCGATGGTAATTACATCCTCTTCGAAGATATGATGGTCGCCAACTGCTGCCCGGACGAAATGTGGTTAGAAATGGAGGATAACCAAATGTGGTTTTATCAGCACAATTTCGAGCGAATTCATCACAGCAGTACATCCGCACATTTTGCCGATTGTAAACGTTACTCATTTTAAAGGAGGCACAAAATGAAAAAGTTATTGATTTTATTGATGGTTTTTGCAATGGCTTCGTCAGCTAGTGCCGGCATGTGCATTACAGTTGGCCCGGAAGGTGGGGGAATGGATATCGGTGGCGAGTACATTATACAGGGCGGCGAGACCATCTGGCTCGGAATCTATGCCGAGGACATGCCGGATGACGGTCAATTTGACGCTATACTCTCAATTGCAGACGATTATGGGAGGCCAGTTGGTTGTGAATGGACCGGTGATAATAATGTTTATATCCCACCTGCCATTCCGCAGGCCTATAACTATTACTACGGCTATGAGCCGGGCTATGGTGATCTGTGGACTCTCACCAACAGCTATGATGACCCCTGCTCTATCGGCAGTGATGGGCTTCATGCAGACTTCGAATATTTTAGCGTAGCAAGCGGCGAAAGTATCTCTATTAAGCTGTTGGAGTTTGACCTGATTACAGTCCTCGACACGTTGACAATCCTCCATGCAGCCATCGAGGCCGCCTTAATCTCATTTAATCCGAGCAACCTGTCATTTTCATGTATTGAAGGTGGTCAAAATCCAACGCCCCAGACATTATTAATCTGGGATGGGGGCTCAGGCCCACTTCTCTGGGAGATCACCGATGGCTGTGATTGGCTTGCGGCAGATCCCTGCAGCGGCGTGTGCGTGGAACAGGAGATTGATCAAGTCACTGTAAGTGTAAATGCATCAGGCCTTACCGCAGGTGTTTACAATTGTGATTTAGAAATCTCAGATCCAAGTGCAGTGAATAGTCCGCAGACAGTGCCGGTTGAATTGAAGGTCTTCGCGCGAGGTGATTTTGATATGGATGGAGAGGTGAATTGTGACGACCTTCGCGTTTTGGCCTTGGCATTTATGAGTAAGTCGGGCGATGATAACTGGAATCCGGTCTGCGATATTTCTGACCCCAATGATGAGGTAATTGATGGACAGGATTTTGGCGTATTCGCCATGTATTGGGAAGGATGTGGTGATCCGCCACCCGAACCGGGCATGAGTTATAACATCGAGGACTGTGATCCCGGGGCCAAGGCGGCGGGGCCGGATAAAAATGGTCTGCGATTTTCGATAACCGTCGAGGGTAATTCCATCTGTTTCGAAGATATGATGGAGGCCAATTGCTGCCCGGATGAACTGTTGCTGGAGATGACAGTTGAGGATGACTTGATTACGATATATGAAATTGAGCATACTACAATGGGATGCTATTGTATATGCGATTTCCCTGTAACGGCAAATCTTGGGCCGTTTAACGCTGGCACATACACCTTAGAGGTTTATGAGTACTGCGGCGGCTTCATCGGGAGCACAATCGTTATCATAGAGTGAACGGGTCGCTCCGTTAGTTATAAAATGAATTTGTTTTTGACTTCTTTGTACAGACAGGCAATAATAGGGGGCAGGTTAAATTGAAAGGCCCTAAACAGATGACAAAGAACAGCCGAGTCAAGTCGAAAGCGGACACAGTCAAGTCAGCGGCCGAATTTATTGAAACGTACTACAACCAGCCTATAAAAGTCGGCGATATCGCTTATGAAGTACAATTGAGTGTCGGGCGTCTCTGTCATCTTTTCAAAGAGCGGCGGGGCGTCACCCTAATTGAGTACCTGACCAATATGCGGATTGAGCGGGCGAAGCATCTGCTGCTGACTACGGACAAGAAGTTATGCAATCTTTACTACGAGGTTGGCTATAACAGCCAGGCCTATTTTGCCCGCAAGTTCAAAGAAGTGGTCGGCATCGGCCCCGCGGATTTTCGATCGTGCAAAGGCAAAATTGGAAATTCAGAGAAGCAACCTATTCAAGTTCCTTTATTACGTCCTTCAGCACTTTCTTAATCCTGCCTTGTCCGGGCAGTGCGGGGTCGGGACAGGGGAACTTTTGCCGGTTTAGATTATCGAGCATCTTTTTATAGTCCGCAAGATATTTCAAAGAGGGGTCGTGGATGTCCTCCTGCTTGGTTTTGCAACCGATAGCGATGGTTCCGTTTGCATCTCTGCCGATTAATTCGGGGATGTCGTCATCGACGAAGAGATTTGCCCTCGGCAGTTGGGGTGGTGTTGAGGCTGCAAAAGAGAAATCCTTCCATTTCCAGCCTTTGTAGGTATTCCAGTACGAGTTATTGAAACCGACATATATTACTTCCGAGTTGTAGATGATATTTCTTTGTATTTCTATGCCTCGGCCGTATCCATCGACATATAAGACCCATATCAATGGCTTAACGGCATCCCGACAATTGCAGATATAATTATCGGCAAAGACATTTCTGGCGCCCGGCTCGGTTGTGCCGCTGATGTAGATGACCTCGCCGAATGCACCCATAGAGGCCCTTTCGAATGTGTTGAACCGGACGACATTACCCTGTGTGTGCCTGTAAGGGGCGGGGTGGTAATCCAGCTTCGCGTGTGGCCATGGCCTCGGGTGCTGGGGGTGGTCGGGGTGCGGCTGGTGCGAAAGATGCATGCGCCCTTCATCTTCTATGAGCGTCATGGTAAATGTTGCAATTTCGGGTATCTCGTCCCAGCGAATCATCTCCCATGCGCCTTCGCGCAAATAGAAGTCGTCTTTCCAGGGAATTTTATCGTCAACATATTTGATGAAGACCCTGAACCTCGGCCCCGCTAAAAGAATCGGCGTGTACGGGGTGTCGTGAATGTAATTTTTTTCGATTTTGTTAAAACCGCTCTGCCAGATGGTTACGCAGTGGACATCGGATTTTATCCTTCCCGGAAAGCCTATTTCGTTATTTACGACGGCATTGTGGCCGTTTTCATCACGCGTTCCCGCCCCGTAGCCGCCGAAGTGGAGGGCCTCCATTCCGAGATTGCTGAATTTGCAGTCTTCGACCTTGTTATGCCGGGCGTATAAATCGAATCTTACGCCGACGCCGCCGGACTTTTCGAAGTTGCAGTTTTTGACGGTGCATTTTTTAACACCTCTGAATCGGAGCAGAGCATTATCATCGTCGCAGACCGCCCAGCCGTGCTGAGCCATAGGGGTGTGGTCGGTCCACATCTTGAAGCCGCACTCTGTGAAAGTCAGCCCCTCGAAAGTGATGTATTCGGCGGGCTTGACGGGTTTTTTTGAAAACCATGCCTTTTTACCTTCCGGCATGTCGCCGTGTACCGAAATCAATTCATATAGTGTTGGGGCGTAGATATTCTTTTCGAGTTTTGTGTTTTCGAAGGGCCATAGATAGATTTTGCCCCTCTTGTGATTGACGGCCCATTTGCCGGGCGCATCGATGCCCTCGATGGCATTTACAAGGGCCGAGTCAACGAAATCCACGTTTTCATGATACTCTCTGGCGGTACCGGCCAGCTTGTAGCTGCCGGCTATCTTCGTCTTTATTCGAGAGCCTTCAGGGTTTTTTTCAATTGACTTGATGGGGACCATTGAGGTGTTCCAGTCCGACATCCAGGTGAACAGGTCCATCGCCTCCGGGTCATTGGCCAGGTGTGTGACATCAACTTTGAGGTCGCAGGTCTTTTTCATTTCAGGGCTGTAATACTTCGCATTTTCAACAGCCTCACTGTATTCGCTGGTCCAGCCGGTTAGAATATTTCCCGCGATAGAATAGATACCGCGCTCGAGCCAGTCGTTTTGGCGGTCGATGAGTATCCGGAACAGTCCTCCGGTTTCTCCGTTGCCTTTAATTTCGTTTGGGATATTGGCTACATAGCAGTTTTTTTGTGCACCAACCGGTAATGCTTTATAGGCAGGGTCGCCGGAAGTGATTTTTGTCCAGCCCTTTACCTGGATGCCAGAGGTAAATACGGGTCTTTCACCCGGATACGCACAGTATTTTATTCTTCGGTTCTCTGTGCCGGAGTCTTGCGGCCCCAACCTTACCGGCTGCGAGAACCGATAGTAACCACCTCTGAAATATACCGCTATGTTCCCGCTCTGTATTTTCCTTACCTTATCACGCGCCGCGTTAAAGGTTCTGAGCGGCTCATTTATAGTCCCCGGATTCGAGTCGCTCCCTTCCGTCGATACGTAAATCTTGTGTGTGTAAGTTACAGCCGAAGGTTCTGGCGCCGGTATCGTCTCGTTGCTCGAAATCTTCGATTCACAGGCCGTTAGTGTAATTAACATAGCCACAAGTGCAAGAACAGCCGGATATTCATATTTGTCCATTTTTTGCTCCTTTTTTGGAATCTGATGCTATTTTGGATCTATTGCGCGGGCTTCCTGTTGGCTGCGCAGAATTGGCTCATCAGTTTCATTGCCTGGCCCGTTTTCTCAGGAGAGCCATCCATGTTCGCGAAGGCTGAGACAAGTTCATAAAGCGCCGGGTCAGGCGCCACCCGGCCGTAGTGGTGGGCCACGTTGACGATTCCGGCGTCGAGGCCGTATTCGGCTGCCTTGGCGACGTATGCCCGGCAGATACCGATTTTGCGGGCCGGCAGGTCGCGACAGCAGTTGCTGACGCCCAAAGAACAATGGGCGTTCTTCATCGCTGGGTCGCCCTTGATTTTTTTGATGGTTTCAAAGGCCCTGTACGTATATCCCGGTACGCCCGGCTCCATCGGCATATCGATAGCTAAGGGAAAGACGGTGCTGTCGAAGAAAATCTGGTCGGCACGAAAGCCGTACTCGTTCACGGCCTTTTCGAAAAGCTGTTCAGCCAGGCCGAATAACTCATCGACGGAGTGTGAGCCGCCCGGGCCCGAAGGTTTATCTTCGGTAACGAGCAGGCCGACGAAGCAGAAGTCGTATTTCTTCTTCAGGGGCATAATATTGTCTGCGGTATATACCTTTATCGAGTTTATGAGCGGGGGCTGTACGTGTTTGTCTGTGTCGAACCATTCCTTCAGCCCGGCAACGAGGACGTTATCATCACTGCTGTCAATGCACACCGGAATTCCTTTAGCCCACTTGCGCACGAGCCTGACATACTCAACCATCAAATCGGCGGCAAGGGCCGGGTCGTCTTCACCGAAGGCATCCACGTTGACGGCGATATAGTCGGCGCCTTCGTCGGCCTGGCTTTCGATCAAGCCCCTGATATATTTGAGTGGCTCACTCGGCTGGGTGTAGGCGGCGGCGCCAAGGGTGCAAAGCTGCTTCATCATCTTGCCGGTTTGCCGAATCGATGCGTGAAGGGACTCACCAATTGAAATAAGTTCGTTTTGCATTAAATAGTTCCTCTGCGTTTTGTTTACTTGCCAACACTTTGCGCGATGTCCTATTTTAAGCGGGCGGCGATAGTTTTCTACACAATTCCACAAACTTTTTTTGTTTTTGCTGACAAGATACGGGAACAGGACGACCGTACATTTCCTGCACATCCGGTTCGTGGGTGTCATTGCAGCCGGGCGTAGTGCGGTTTAGAACCTGAAACGGCGGGCGGAAGGCCTGGACACCTTGAAGCGGCAGATAGCCGAACGTATGCGCAAAATGTGGATAACTTGTTGACAACCTTACACTTAGACTGTTGCGTTCCTTCGCCGCGAGCAGGCTATATACCATCAGGTACATCCAGCTTCGGGGAGATTGCCCGGGTGTTGACGGTTTTTCAGAAGGGTTTACAAGCTATTTAAGAGCAGATACCTACAAAACCGGACGCCCACCCGACTGCCTTATGCCGGTTTTGCGGTCTATTCGGTGGGCTTATAAACGGAAAGAGGTTACTGGGAAACCCCCCCGTCTGCTTCGTGGATAACTTGTAGAATAACCGCGTGCGCAGGTGCGAACACACCCTGCAGGGCCGATAATATCGAGACTCAAGGTTTCCGAAGTCCGCCCAGATGGATGGTGGCACTGCTTGTTAGGTTCGGCCTCATCAGCCTTTACCCCGGGCCTGCCTGCCTTTATGCCTTGATGGACATGGCCTTGTCCTTGAGCTTTCGACACATTGCTTCAGGGTCGGCGGCTTGCGAGACGGCGGAGCAGAGAGCAACGTTCTTCGCTCCAGCCTTGAGTACCTGTTCAATATTGGCAACCGTTATGCCGCCAATTGCCACATGTCCAATGCCGGTATCGCTCAATATTTGCATCGCCTCGGTAACATATTTGAGTCCAGCCGGGGCCAGTTGCGATTTTGTGCCGGTGGCGAACACCGGGCCAAGGCTCACGTAATCGGGCCTTTGGCTGATAGCGGATTTGAGCTGGTCGATAGAGTGTGTGCTGAGGCCGAAGATCATCGGCGCAAGTTGCATCTTTCGTCCCTGGTCGAGTGGCAAATCATCCTGACCGAGATGCACCCCGTCTGCGCCGACGGCCGCGGCGATATCGACCCTGTCATTTATGATGCATATTATGCCCGCGTCTTTGCAGATATTTACCACTTGGGCGGCCAGTTCAAAAGTCCGTCCGTCAGCGACACCTTTGGCCCGAAGCTGGATACAATCGGCCCCACCTGCCGCGCAGTCTGCGACCAGGTCGAGAATTTGCGAATCGCTGCTGTCGCAGGTGGCGTTAAGAAGCAAATAAAGCCTGACGGAGCTAAACTTTTGTGCGGTGTTGCTTTTAGTGAGTGTGTCCTTTTCGAGGCTGTACGCGTCAAAACGCAGTTTTTCAAAAACTTTTGCGACGTCGGGCTGTAGAGTCTGCGTCGTTTCTGCAAGGGCGCGCAGGGCTTCGGTGAGGCGTTTGGCCGCCGCCGTGAAGCAATCGTACAGATTCCGGCGTTCCAACTGACCCTGTACCGTCATGCCGCGTCCGACATCGGTGTGGACGTCACGGGCGGCAATAAGAATGTTTGCGTCGAGCTTTGCGACGGCGTCGCAAATCTGGTGGCGGAGTTTTTTGGCGCGTCCGGCCAGCTCGCTGGAATTCAGGGCGAATCTGCAGTACTCCTCCATTAGCCGGGCCGCCTCGCGGCCGCGATTGAAATTGGCGTCGATTATCCTGAAAATAGCCCGTTCCATAACGGACTATTATAGAGCTGGCCGTTGAGTTTGACAGAGAATTCCCGCCGGCCCTGGTACGTGTGCTAATCCGGATATTTCACCACAGCCAGCGCCGAACTTATGCTACGTAGCGGCCCGTCCTCCCTCCCGATGACATCGGGACTACGGAGGGTGGAAGCCCGCTACGTAGCACGAGGGGACCTCGGCGGTGAGAAATGCAGGCTAAGGCCGGGCCTTCGCTGCGCTCGATGTTGACCGCTATACCTAACCTGGAAGCTCAGGTTTCGCAGCTTTTATGATTCTTACCCGTATGATTCTTACCCGTTCGCTGACGCTCCCGGCCCTGTTAACCCATGTAGGCACTTCGATTGGACTGGTAATCGCCCATTTTAACATTCGGGGCGAGTTATCGTGAGTTCGCCCGATAAGATATGTGAAAACAGGCAACTCTGAGGGTTGGGGGAAAATTTTTACGAAAAGCCGCCAAGAGTGTCCATTTAGGCTAATTTCTCCAGCTTAACATTGCCGATACTGTTTTCATGGCCATGAGATTCACTAAATTAACGGAGAATGGAAATATGGAGACAGTAGTTGTTGAGCAGCGTAAGGAAGCCCGTTCGGAGTTGGCCTGGCCGGTAAGTGTGTGGATGCCGGAGGCGAACAGATTCTTCAACGGCAGAAGCGTAAATGTCAGCAAGGGTGGCGCGTTTCTCTCAATGCCAATGATAATACCTATCAGGCCCGGGCATGAGGTGGAGATTAACTTTCCGCGCACTACCACATTAGCAAAGGAGAAGGGCCAGTACGCGCGGGTAAAGTTTGGTAAGGTGTTGCGGGTTGAGCGTCAGAAGGTACTCAGAGGCGGCAGCATCGGAGTGGCGGTGCAGTTTGCACAGTAGAGCCCTGTAAGAGCAAGCGAAAAGATCCTACGCCCTTGTGGAGTGGGCTTATCACATATAGGCTGATAACCTTAAAAGGTTATCAGCCATTTTTTTGACGAGTCGCGACCGGTGTCAAGTCCTCAGCCGGTTGAGGAGTGAGTATTATCAGGCGAGCCCGCAGTTCGTTTTTTGCCTCGGGGAAACCGAAAGTGCGAAACGAAAAGCTAAAATCGCGATGCAAAATCATGCTTGCAGTAAGGACATATTCTTGATACAAAGCATTGACGGCTACCCTATAGATTTATGGACCCGGAAACAATCGGGAAAGATTCTCAAGTGTTACACCCGAGTGTAAAAACATCGGAGCCGGGCGTAAAACTTCACGGCACCATACTCTTATGTGCAGACGAAGGGCTTTAATATGAGATTAAGTAAGATGCGATGGGTGGACCACTGGGTTGGTATGCCCATATGCTTTACGCTGGGAATATTTGCCACGCTCGCTCGAAAAGTTTTAGGCCGGCGCAAGCGGGCAATTACAGGCAAGCGCCCTTTAGCGGTTTTCAAGTTCTTCGGGTTAGGCAGCATAATGGAAGCGACCCCGCTCTTGCGGGCCATACGCGGGCGGTATCCGGAGGCACGTTTGATCTTTGTTACATTTCACTCGAACGAGCTTATATTGAATCGGTTAAATGTTTGTGACGAGTTACGGGTTATTCGAACCGACTCAGCGTTTCACTTTGTATCCGACGTATTAGGGACAATAGTGTGGCTGAAGTGTCAGCGTACCGAAGCGGTAATAGATTTGGAGTTTTTCAGCAAGTTCTCAACGCTGCTGAGCTTTCTTAGCAGGGCGGCCATCCGGGTTGGGTTTCATCTTAATGATTTCTGGAGGTACAGCCTTGTAACGCACCCGATATATTTTAATTACTTTCGTCACATTTCGGATGTATATGAGGAGGCCGGGCGACAGTTGGATGTAACGTTAAGCGACCGCAGCCTCAGCCGGATCGAGCCGACCGAGGCGGAGGTCGAATCGGTGCGACAATTCCTGGGCGGGCACGGCTGGTCGGAAGGCAAGGTTCTTTTGGGAGTGAACGTGAACTCGGGCCAATTAAGCCTGGAGCGGCGGTGGCCGAGGGAAAAATGGAGCGCTTTGATGTCGGCCCTGCTGGAGCGACATGACAATATATATATCGTAATGACCGGTTCGCCGGACGAACAGGCGTACGTTGAGTCGGCCAGCGCCGGGGTTGACCAAAAATATCGTGAGAGGATAATAGTCGCGGCAGGGTCCTTGTCGCTAATGGAGTTTGTGGCGGGCCTGTCGCTGTTTGCGGGCTTTGTTACCGGTGATTCCGGGCCGCTTCACCTGGCGGCGGCGCACGATGTGCCGATTGTTTCTGTGTGGGGGCCGAGTCGGCCGGGCTTTTACTGCCCCCGCAGAGATAATATCCGGTGCATCTTCAAAGATTATCATTGTAGTCCGTGCGTGTGCATGTTCACCACGTTCGAGGGTATGTGGTGCAGGCACGAGGCGTGGTGTATGGAGGCGATTGACCCACAGATTGTTCTGGACGCAGTTGAAGCGATGCTGTCAGAGGCCGACGAAAAGCAGGGAGTTGAACCGAACTGACGCAAGCCATGAAAAACGCTCGTGAAATCTCGGACTCATGTCCGATCTGCAGTGGCTCAGCGGTGAAAAGCTGTGAAGTTGTGCGGGCAAAAGTGGTGGCGATGTGCGGGGCGTGTGGTTCTTGGTACAGAGTGCCTCGGCCAACAGCGCAGGACTTGGCTCAGATATATGACAAAGATTATTACGACTCATGGGGGCTGGACGAAGACGAAGATGCGGCCTGGATATCGAAAAGAGCTACGTTTGGGCCCTTGTTACGTCGTGTTAAAGAATTGCTGGTTACCGGGGACACCGGCAACGGGGGCAAAACACGTTTGTTGGATGTAGGTGCCGCGACGGGAATGCTGCTGCGGACGGCGCAGGAACTTGGCTGGGACGTATATGCAACGGAGGTGAACCATTACTCGGCCGGGATTCTGCGAAATCGCTACGGAGCGGACCGGGTTTTTGAGGGAGAACTGACCCGTTGCGGTTTTGAGCGGGATTTTTTCGATGTAATCATGATGACGGACGTAATAGAACATGTTCTGGATGTACCAGCAACTTTGCGGAAGGCGGCCGATTTGCTGCGGAGCGGTGGTGTTTTGTGTATAACGACACCGCGTATCGATACTTTTTCGAGGTTTTTGATGGGCTCGCGTTGGTTGCATTTCAAGCGGGAACATATACAGTATTTTTCTCGTCGTGGTGTGGAATTTTCGTTGCGTGAGGCGGGCTTTTCTGATACGGCGGTTTCCGGACACCGCAAGTACCTGACATACGACTACGTCAGGAGGCAGTTGCGGGCGTACCGGCACCGTCTTGCGGCTCCGATTATCACGTTTGCGGGGCGTCTTCTGCCGCACGGTTTGCGGTGCAGGCCTGTTGGGTATCGCTACGGTGAGATGCTGGTTACAGCCCGACTTCTATGCGAAGCTCAAAGTTGACAGATGTGATAGATGATACGAAGCAGTATTGATGCAGTATTTTGTTGACCAAAACGATTCGGTTGAGGTGTGGGGTCGCAAGCTCCGGTTTCGCTGCAACGTGGGCATGGCTGTGCTTGTCGCTGTTATGTTTGTATCGATATGCCTGATGAGCACGACCGATATATTATGGTCGGGGGACAGCGCAAGCAGCGCCAACGTCATTATGTCCGGTGAGAACTTTACCAGATATGGTTTCATGCGTCTGCACTTTCTGCCGGTCCAGCACGTCGGCCCGATAAGCGACAGTCCGTGGTATTATCTTCACTACCCGCCTTTGCCCAACATTATTAACGGATTGCTGCAAAAAGCCGGCGTTGGCAGCTTGTTTTGGATGCGTATTTTTTGCGGTACGTTTTTCATTGCAGGTTCCGTCTTCATGTACCGCGGTCTCTTGCGGATAATAGGACCTTTCGCTTCAGTTTGCGGTGTTGGGTTTTTAGCAACCACATTGTTTTTTTTCAGGTTTGCAACGAGCCTGCATACCCACGCATACAACATGTTTTTTTTGGGGATGTTTTTCCTGGTTTTTCTGCGCGCTATTGACAGTGAGAAGCCGGAGAAGAAAAGCTGGTTCGGTTGCTGGCTTATCCTTTTTTTCAGTTCATTGACAAGTTTCGAATTTATTCTTTATCCTCAGTTATTTGCCTGGATTTATGTCCTTGCGACGGGTCAGTTTCGCCGCCGGCGTCGGTTACTGTTTTTTTTGGCTGCGGCACCTGTGGCGGCGGCCGGCTTACACTTTTTACAAAACTGCTGGGCAGTCGGGTGGTCGGGTGCATTTGCGGATAATCTTGGCTTCACGAAGCGCGATGTCGGCGGTCTGGTCCCGCGGCTTGACGCTATGACGAAAGTTCCTAAGGTGATACTGGGTCGCAGCTTGACGTACTTTCATTTTTCGTTGCCGGCTATTTCGACACTGGCCGTGGTTGTATTTGTCCTGCGGCGCAAAATTTGTCCTGAGATGTCGCGCCGGATAAGCGCATTACTCCTGGCTGTTTTGGTGTCTCCGGCGGCGTGGTATTTACTCATGCCGTCTCACACCGTCAGACACCCGCACGTTACGAACCAGCTTTTGCCGCTGATGGTTGTAGTCGCAGGCTTAGCGATATCTATCATCTTGGCCATTCTGCTGAAGAGAGACAGCACTTTTTGGGAGCGGTTTTTGACCGGCGTGGTCCTGTTAACGCTTGCCCTTAATCATTTTTACATGCTAAAACCGAAGCTCGCCGAAAGAGGCCTTTTTACTGATAAGACTCTGGTAAGGGCCATCGGCGCCGACGGACTTCCTCGAAACGCGGGTTTCTTATTTAATAGTGATTTTAAGGCGGGTCCTCATTTCAGCTATTTCACCCGGCGTCCGGCATGGTACCCGGGGTTTGGCTCGTCTCTTCCGGCGGTATCTGTTATCGGCGTGGAGGGGGACGAGGCCAGCGTTCTGAGTTGGGCAAATAATACGTTGCCGGGGCCCGACTTCTTAAGAGCACTTCAGAGGTGCGTTCCCGAAGACCGGCCGATTCGTTACCTTGTCTTCCTGGGAAAAGGCGATTATACGAAGGATGAACTTTTTCGGGCACTTGCGACCAGGTGCTTAGGCACACAAAAGGACTTTATCTATCCGGGGACCGAGGCACCGGCGGCACTGATTCTTTTCGACATCAGCCCGTTGCATCTTCCCAAGGCCCGGCGAGACGCCCTGGAACCGCGGGTACGGGAAAAGCAGCTCGGGGGCACTTTTGCCCCGTGGGATATACCCGGCTTCGACCGGCGCCTGGGCGAATTGTAAAAGCGCAGCGGGGCATGATTGAAATATGGCGTTGAATCTCGTTCGCGATTTTGACAGAATAGACGCATGGCAAAAGACATGGTGAATCATAAGCCGATAGCGGAACCTCTACCCCTGACCGGTCAAACGCCCGAAGAACGAAAACTCCGGCGCCGTTGCGATATTGGCATGGCTGTAGTTGTCTGCCTGATGTTTGCCGCAATCTGCGTAATCAGCACTACCGACGTGCTGTGGCCGGGCGACAGCCAAAGCGACGTGAACGTGATTACCTCGGGCGAGAACTTCGCCAAATACGGATTTACACGGCTGCGTTTTCTGCCGATTCAGCACGTCGGGCCGCTGAGTGACAGTCCGTGGTATTATCTTCACTACCCTCCTTTGCCTTATGTTATCAGCGGGTTGCTGCAGAGAGCGGGAGTCCATAATTTGACATGGATGCGGATTTTTTGCGGCACATTGCTTATAATTGGTTGTGTTTGTATGTACCGTGGTCTTGGCGTTGTGATAGGCCCGTTCGGGGCTGTGTGCGGTTTTGGCTTTTTGGCAAGTACTCTGTATTTCTTTACGTATGCGATAAGCGTTCATCAGCACACGTACAATGTATTTTTCCTGGGACTGTTTTTCCTGTTTTTCTTTCGTGGGATTCATGGCCAAGGCGTGAAGAAAGGGACATGGACAGGCTGCTGGCTTGTTCTGTTTTTCAGTTCGCTGTCGAGTTTTGAATTTATTCTTTATCCCCAGGTATTTGCATGGATTTATGTTCTGGCGACGGGCCAGGTTCGCCGGCGCTGGCGGTTACTGGTCGTGCTGGCTGCGGCACCTGTGGCAGGAGTGGGGCTGCACTTTCTGCAGAACTGTTGGGCTGTCGGGTGGTCGGCGGCGTTAGCGGATAATCTCGGCTTCACCAAGCGTGACGTAGGGGGCTTGGCCCAGCGATTTGAGGTTATGAGTAAAGTGCCCAAGCTGGTGCTTCAACGCAGCTCGACTTTTTTCCGCTTTTCGTGGCCGGCTATTTCTTTGCTCGCGGTGGTTGTGTATGCCCTCAGGCGGAAGGTTTGTCCGAAGATGTCGCGCCATACAAATGCGTTACTTTTGGCTGTTCTGCTTGCACCGGCCGGGTGGTATTGTTTGATGCCGTCCCACACCGCCAAACATATGCATACGGTGAATCAGCTTTTGCCTCTAATAATTGTGGCGGTCGGCGTTGCCCTGTCAATAATTCTGAGGCTCCTGCTGGAAAAAGACACTACTTTTTGGGGACGGATTTTGGCGGGCTCGGTACTGGCGGCGCTGCTTCTTAACCAGGTGGATATGATAAAGCCAAGGCTTCTGGAGGAAGGCCGTTTCAATAATCGGGTGCTTCTGAAAGCCATCGGCCCGGACGGACTTCCACCGAAGGCGGGATTCTTGTTCAACCGGGAGTTGAAGGGTGGCCCGTATTTCAGTTATTTCACCCGGCGTCCCGCATGGTATCCGACCGTTGGCACGCCGGCTCGCACGGTGTCGGTTATCGGTCTTGCACATAACACCGGCGGCTTGGTGGGCTGGTCAAATGACAGATTGCCCGACCCTGACTTTTTGAGAGTGCTGCAGAGGTGTGTGCCCGAAGACTGGCCGATTCGTTACCTCGTTTTTTACGGCCGGGGTGTTTATAGGAACGATGAATTGTTCAAGGCCCTTGCAGCTACATGCTTAGGCAAAGAAAAGAAGTTTGACCTCCCCGGGCGGGATACACAGGCGGTGCTGATTCTTTTTGACATCAGCCCGCTGCATCTCGTCGAAGCCCAGCGGCCTGTGTTGGACCCAAAAGTGCAGGAAAGACAACTGGCCGGCACTTTTGCTCAATGGGATATACCCGGCTTCAACCAGCGCCTGAAGGACTTCGCACGGCAAAAATAATCACTCCGGGATCCGTTGTCCGTTGAGCGGTTATGTTTTCGGCAGCAGGGATGTTAAGAAGCCCAGGACGGGGCCGAGGATTTTGCCTATTGCTCCTGTGTAAAGGGCGACTACTAATACAGCCATCCAGACCATCGTCCATTTTCCCGAGATCACGGGCTTTGCGCCCGGTATGATACAAGGCCAAAACTTGCTGCCGTCCAGCGGTGGTATGGGCAAAAGGTTCACGCACGCTAAGATGGCGTTAATGAGAAAGACCGACATACATATCCATTGTATCAGAACGTGTGGATGCAGATACAACAGGCCGAGCGAAACTCCGCAGAGAATAAGATTCGCGGCCGGCCCCGCCAAGGAACTGAGCAGATAATAGAGTTTGGGCCTTTTGAAGTTATACAGGTTGACAATAACCGGCTTTCCCCAGCCGAAATAAATAATAAACAGGGCAAGTGTTCCCAACGGTGAAAGATGCCGGAGCGGATTCAAGCTAATCCGGCCCATTCGTTCGCTGGTTCGGTCGCCAAGCCATTTTGCAGTCAGGGCATGTGCGGCCTCGTGAACGGTGAGACCGATGATCAATCCCGGAAGAAAAAACAGCGCCATCTTCAAGTTCATCTAATCAGCCTCTGTAATTTCTTTTTCTTGAAAGTTGCCTCGCAGGAACCGGTCCAAATCCTTATTGATAAGCCCGACGCCGGTACCTTCCTTGCGGGCTTCCTGCAGGACCTGGGTAGCGCGCTCGGTGTCGCCCATGTACAGCCATCCAAGCGCTACAAAACCGCGCAGCGCGGCATCGGACATCTTACCGCTGGCAATCGATAGTTGTGTCTGGGCGCGAGCATCGTCACCATTTATTATGGCAGTTACCCATCCAATCCATCGAGCCTGGGGGTTTTCCTCGACGGCCAAAATCCTGTCTGCAACGGCCTCGGCCTCGGTCCACCGCTGCTGCTTGAGAAACCTGCGCCCCTCGGCAAGCAAAGCATCCCGGGTGGTCTGCATGGGTAAATCGTTGCGTGCCAAAATGCGTGCCGTGACTTCTTCAGTGTTATACTCGGCGAGGTGCTCACTTAAGAACAATTCCAGGCCCAGCAGCGGGGCGTCCTCACAATCGGCCTGACGTGCTCTTTTGAGCCATTGGCTCGCTGCCTGGAGGTTCCGGGCGTGCTGAATCTGAAGCCATCCCATCGTCAGGGCTATCTGGGCATAAGGATAAACAGAGAAAAGTTCCTGTGCCCGAGTGTTTGCGGTTTCGATACCTTTGCCAGCTGCCGTCAGAGTTAAAACGCCGGCTATATCTGAGGGTTCCCGGCTTAGCGCCCAGATCAGTTCAATCAGCCGCAGGCGGTCGAACAGAGGCACAAAGCCGCATATCCAAAGCAGAACACGCAAGGGCGCCGCTATTAATTGTCTGACGAAATTTATCACGCCGGCTCCACAAACTTAAAAACCGCCTCTTCGCAGAGCAAATGTTCACTTAACCGCCATCGGCTCGACAGTAGTAACAGTTTCAATCGCTATGGGTATTGTCATGGGCTGCGGCATCTGCTCGTTAGGCTCCGTCTTGAACTCGCCGGTAAAGTTGGCATCCGTTTTACTACGGATTAACCAGCCGGTGGCCGCATCTATCTGGATAGTCCCTTTCTGGGTGCCCTTCATCTTCATGGTCACCTTCATGGGTCCCATCTCGGTTGGTTTTGCATCATCACCCGTCTCTATCCCGGCGTTTGTCTGAATGGTAATAATTCCCTCTTTATGCTCGGTTAGTGTATTGGTAGTATCTATCTCCATTGGAAATCCTATCGCTACACTAATCTTTTTTGTCCACGAATCGCCGATACCGACGGGCGCCGGCGGAAATGCCGCCACCATGGTACCGCCGGTTTCCTTCATCTTGTCTTCGTTGATAAAGTTCTTCATCATTTCTTTCATCTGTTGCTTCACGGTCTCGTCAGGGGCCATTTTATCAATCATCTTTCCGATCATCTCATCCATGCCTTTGATCTCGAGTATCTCGCCTTTCGGTGCCAGCTTCATCACAAAGCTCTGGCCTAACATAGCCTTGTACATAGCCGACATCGGATTTTCCGCACCGGGCTGGGGCGGCTTTGTGGAATCATATTCCATCACACCCATCGGTCCTTCTATCCTGATATGAATGTTCTGGTAGGTGGTCTTTATCGACATATTTTGGTTGTCATCGACATCCAGCACCTCAAAGGTCATTCCGATAGCGGTCATCTGATCCATTTTCTGCTCTTGTCCCATCATGGTCTGTGCCATCTTCTGGTTGGTAACCATCTTCAGACCAAACTTCTGCCCCTTTTTGAGCTTTAGTTTCAGGTCAAATTTCTTGTCGGCTGAATATACATCCGGGGCAATCGCCCCCAGTGCTAAGACAATCACTAAACCCATCAGTAAGTTTTTTTTCAAAGTCATCTTCGGTTTCTCCTAAGAGTAGTATTACTTTTCAGGTCCTTTTTTATCCCCAGGCTCCGATTACTTAGAGGTTTTCGGCCGTATTAAGCGAAAAACCATACTGCTGGCGCCTGTTATTATAGAAGTGGAATCAACGGCACGGGCTATATTACAACCGATTGTGCAATCTGTCCAGAGAAAGGATTTGGGCTTCGTCCGAGACGCTTCGGATTGCTTACGGGTTACCGGCGAATGAGCGGGGGAGGGAAGCTACAAATCTTCTTCACTTTGGTCGTCGGCCGAGTCGGCGACAGCGGCGTATTCTTCGTCGGTACCCTCATCCGCCAGGTCGGCGTAGTGGGCCGCGGCGTCGGCTGCCATTTGCTCTTTCATCCGCTCGTACTCTTTGAGCGTTATCGTTACTTCACGCGCCTGGCTGCCCTTATATTCACCGAGAATTCCGGATGCCGCCATCATCTCAATCATTCGCGATGCCCGGGCGTAACCTACGCTCAATCGGCGCTGAAGGAGTGAAACACTCCCGCGTTTTGTCTCTAAGACCATTCGAACCGCGTCGTCAAAAAGTTCATCCCTGGTTATCTCGGCCGAGTCAATCCTGTTAAGCTGCATCAGTTCAGGGTGGAACTGCGGCAATGCAACAGTTTTCAAATGTTTTGCAACTTTTCGTACCTCGCCGTCATCGACAAACGCCCCCTGTGCGCGGACAAGGTCGCTTGTTCCGGGCCTTAGAAACAGCATGTCGCCCTCGCCCAGGAGGGTCTCGCCGCCGTTCTGGTCGAGGATAATTCTGCTGTCCATTCTTGAGGCGACCCTGAAACTTATCCTTGCGGGCATGTTGGATTTTATAAGCCCGGTAACGACGGTCGCCTGAGGCCTCTGTGTGGCGATGACCAGGTGGATACCGATGGCCCTGCTTTTCTGTGCCAGCCGAACGATGTAGGCCTCAATCTCCTTGGCGGCGGTCATCATCAGGTCTGCAAGCTCGTCGATGATTATAATGATGTGCGGCATTTTTTTAGGAATCTTGGCCTCTTCTTCGGGCGTTGACGGCTGGAACCGCTGAATAATCTCTTCCGGGCCGAGTTTATTATAGGAGTCGACATTTCTGACCCCGGCCTCAGCCATCAGTTCATAACGCTCATCCATCTTTGTCGTGGCCCATTTTAGTATCTGCTCAGCCCGGTTGGTATCGGTTACTATCGGGCACATCAGATGTGGTATCGTCTCGAACACGGTCATCTCAACCATCTTAGGATCGACGAGTATCAGCTTCACCTCGTCCGGGCGCTTCGTCAAAAGTACACTGGTGATGATACTGTTTATGCAAACGCTCTTGCCCGACCCTGTGGTTCCTGCGATAAGCAGGTGTGGCATCGAGCCGAGGTTCGTGGTCAAGACCTCTCCCGATGAACTCTTGCCTAAAAACAGTGGAATCTGCATTCTGTGTGGTTTTGAGCCGGCGCGCTGGATGAGGTCCCTTATGCGGACTATCTCGCGCTGATTGTTCGGCACCTCGATACCTATTGTATGTCTTCCGGCAAGAGGAGCAACCACGCGCACGGATATTGCTCCGAGCGCACGGGCCATATCATTGGCAAGATTCGATATCTGGCTTACCTTGATGCCCGGGGCCAGCTCAAGCTCGTACATAGTAATCGCCGGGCCCGGCTCGGCATTGACGACATTGGCGTGCACACCGAACTCGGCCAACAAATTCTCCAGGGCTTTGGCCTTGCGCTCCACCATCTTTTCCTGGATCGCCGCGAAGCCGTACTCGGGTGCTCTGAGCAAATCCAACGGCGGCAGTTCATAATCCTCGTAATTAGCCGGCACGTAAGGGGCGGCCTGCGAGGGTTGGGGTGGGGACGATTTTGCGGATTCTGTCTTCTTCACAATCCCGGTCTGAGGCTCGGGTTCAGTGTATTCGTTTTCGGGGAGGTGTTCGCCGTATTCGGCAATGGTTACACGAGGCTCGAGGAGTCTTCCTAATTTCGCGTCCGGCCTTCGTGAAACGAGCGGAATTTTCCGTTTTTGCTGCTTTTGTCTTTTGCTGAGCTTCTTCCAGATTTCGGCCATTGCCCTGGAATGTTGTCTCGCTGCGGACCATGCCGGTACGAGCAGCCCCACAGCTTTTAATATGCCCGCGCAGGTCCAGTGTGCCAAAGCAAGGACAATGCTGTCCGCCAGGAGTATCGCTCCGACAATCCATGCGCAGCCGATAATTATGGAAGTACCCAGAACCGCCACATAGCTCATGAGGGCGTTGGCCGCGGCGATACCGAGCACACCACCGCTGCCCATAGGGAAGCAGCCCGCCTTGTAGGGCCAGATTTGCTGGGTCGGCCACAACAGATTCCCGGTGCTCGAAGCCGCAATAACCAACATCACCAGACCGGCCGCCCGAAGTATCGGCTGAGTTATCCGCCCGCCCGCAAGCACAGTTGCCATCGCGGCCGCTGCGGCTAACAGCAGGACAAACACACCCGGGCCGAAATAGTACATCAAGTAGTACGCCAGAAACGCCCCAGTCGAACCGCACCAGTTCGCCGCCGGCTCGTTGTGCGGCCAGGCATATTGACTTGGGGCATCGGCGATATTGAACGACAGACAACTACACAGCACAAACATGCACAATACCAGACCGATAACCGGAAATGCCGTTTTGTACAGATTCGCCTGCTTGACCACTCGCTTATTTCCTGGTTTATTTATTATTGGCTTTTTGCTCCGATTGTGCCTTTCATCCTTCCCTGGCTTGTATTGTTTATCGGCCATCCGAGCCGCTTTCCTGTACAAATACGTTGCCTTTGGCGGGTGCGTGAACAGGCCGAATGCCGGGTAAAATGCGGCTTATAACGGCTATCGGTTCGCATTGCATGTTGTACATAATATTGCTTGACAGCGGATGGAAAATCAATAGGCTTGGGTGTATGGGTACCTGGCTGACCAATTATGAGCAGGTGTTCGAGAACTGGCTTATCGAGAATCGTGTTCAGTACGTGGTGGTTGACCAGCAAAAGCGGAGGATTTTCGCCCGCAGCAGGATAAAAAGCTTTGATTTTTTGTTGTATCCGGCAAATTCTGCGCCGGTGATAGCGGAGGTCAAGGGCAGAAAGTTCAAGGGTAAAAGCCTTGCAGCCTTGGCGGGATTGGAATGCTGGGTTACGATGGACGATGTGAGAGGATTAATAAGGTGGGAGCAGGTTTTTTCGGATGGTTTTGAGGCGGCGTTTATCTTTGCATACGAATTCGCCAATGTTGATGTTGAGACCGACGGCAGGGAGGTTTATGATTTCCAGAACAGCCGATATATGTTTTATGCAGTCAGGCTCGACGACTACAGGGAGTTTATGAAGGTCCGCAGCCCGAAGTGGCAGACGGTTACGCTGCCTGCCGCGAAGTTCAGGGAGTTTGCAGTACCGGTTAGAGAATTGTTGTTGGCGTAAAATTGGCAGTCTGCTGCGACAGTGCGCGAGCTCGGCGAGCCGGAAAGGAGAAGTTGTTATGATTAGATATCTTACATTTGGGGTGGTTTTATTTGGGATATTCGCAAGTGCGACTCCATTGGTACAAGGCCGGACAAGTGAGCCGCAGGACGACATTGAGACCGTTGTCAGGGGCAATAGCAAGTTTGCATTCGACCTTTATGCAAGGATTAAGGATGACCCTGATATTAAAGAAAAAGGCGGAAATCTGTTCTTTTCCCCATACAGTATCTCTACTGCTCTTGCGATGACCTGGGCAGGAGCCGGGGGCGAGACCGAAAAGCAAATGGCCGAGGTGCTGCATTTTACGTTGCCGCAGGCCGAGTTGCATAAGGCGTTCGGCTCGCTGGAAAAGCAATTGAACGAAGCGGGTCAGAAGGGCCAATATCAGCTTAGCGTTGCCAATGCACTTTGGGGCCAAGCGGGATTGAATTTCATAAAGGAGTTTTTAGAGCTGACCCAAAAAAGCTATGGTGCCGGGCTAAGAGAAGTTGACTTTATGACACAGACGGAGAAAGCACGCCTTACTATCAATACCTGGGTTGAAGAAAAGACTCAGGCAAAGATTAAGGACCTCATCAAGAAGGGGGTGCTCGATGCTCTCACACGGCTGGTTTTGACCAACGCCATATACTTCAAAGGTGATTGGGCAAGCCAATTCGATAAGAAAAAGACAAGAGATGAACCCTTTAAGCTGGCAGAGGACAAAGAGGTTACGGTGCCCATGATGCATATAAAGGAGACGTTTAAGTACTGGGCCGATGATAAATTGCAGGTGCTCCAGCTTCCCTATAAGGGCGAAGAACTGAGTATGATAATCCTTTTACCTGTGAAGGTCGACGGCTTGGCCGGGGTGGAAAAGTCGCTTACGTTTGAAAAACTAAACGAGTGGACCAAAGGGCTGCGAACACAGGAAGTGGTTGTATATATGCCGAAGTTTAAGATGACCACGAAATTCGAGTTGGCCGATTATCTTAAGAAGATGGGGATGCCGGACGCCTTTAGTTTGCCGGGCGCCGATTTTTCCGGTATGACCGGTGATAAAAACCTTTTTATTTCAAATGTGATTCACAAGGCCTTTGTCGCGGTGGATGAGGAGGGAACCGAGGCCGCAGCGGCTACGGCCGTGACAATGAAGCTGACAAGTGCTCCTGCACCGCCGGTGGTATTCCGCGCGGACCACCCCTTCATATTCATAATCAGGGACAATCGCTCGGGCAGCACACTTTTTATGGGCCGGGTAATGAATCCCGAACAAAAGGATAAAAATTAATGAATCTTTCAGAAGCAAAATTATGTTCAGTATAAAATGCCCTAATTGTGGAGCGAGCATAGATTTTCTGCCTGTTTCTTTCAAACTGTATCGTCAAGAAAGACGCGAGTGTTCTGCTTGTGGAACACAGGTTAGGCCAAATCGCAAATTGACGTGTGTATTTGCTTTTTTTTATGGTTTGATATTTGTTGGCGTGGTTAAGATTTTGGGACATTGGAAGCTACCGTTTTTTCTCAATGTAATCATATTCATGGTGTTTCTTTTTACTGCACTTTTTTTTATGTTTTTTTTGGGTCGTTGGGAAGAGGTTATAGAAGAGGAGAAAATAGAGGAGGAAAAGAGATAGAGGTAGTTGAAAATCAGTTTCAATTTCAACGGGTCGATGTTAAAATTAAGCACTTCATATATATCTTGAGTAATCTAATTTAGGTAAGCACTGTAAATGCAGGGTTTAGCGAAAAGACAAGCCATGAATGAGACTTTAAGTTTACTTGCAGGCCGGGTGCTGGATGGCGAACTGATTAAAAGGGCCGAGATTGACAGCCTGCTTGAAGAAAGTGAGCGTGATTATAACGACCTGCTTTACTGGGCGAATAAGATACGCCAGAAGTTTTTCGGTAATAAGGTGAAGGTGTGCTCGATTGTTCCGGGCAGGCTCGGTGGGTGTGACCAGGATTGTGCATTTTGTGCTCAATCGGCCCGTTTTAATACGGCGGTCCAAAAGAGAGCGAGGCTACTAAGTGATGACCAAATTTTTGCTGGGGCTGCCGCAGCGGCCGAAAGCGGCGTGGGGAATTTTGGGATTGTATATTCCGGCCGGACTATCACTGAAACTGAGCTTGGGCGGATTGAAAGACTCGTTCGGCAGATTGTGGATGAATACGGATTGAACGTGTGTGTTTCATTAGGGATAATTACGACCGCCCAGGCCAAACGTCTGGCCGATGCCGGCGTAAGCCGCTACAACCATAACTTAGAGACATCGCAAAGGCATTTTGGCAACATTGTTACCACGCACGAGTACGCCGACAGGGTAAGGACAATTGGGATTGCAAAAGAGGCTGGCTTATCGATATGTGCTGGCGGGATATTCGGAATCGGAGAGACCGAGGCCGACCGGGTCGATATGGCACTTGAGTTGCGCCGGTTGGGCGTCGATACCGTGCCGATGAATTTTCTTCACCCGATAGAAGGGACGCCTCTGGGCCGGGCTGAGGCGCTCAAACCCATGGAAATTCTGAGAATTATTGCTATTTTTCGGTTTATACTGCCAAAGACTAATCTTAAAATTGCAGGAGGCAGGGTGTTGAATTTGCGGGACCTGCAAAGCTGGATGTTTTATGCAGGAGCGACTTCGATACTGAGCGGCGATTACCTGACGACCACCGGCAGGGCCGTATCTGAAGATATGCAGATGTTAGCGGATTTGGGATTGGAAGTTGCTGATTGAGTTGATAATTTGAGGTTAAAAGGCAGCTCAAATATGGGCAAAAAGATAAGGGTGGCGATTTTGTTTGGCGGCCAATCGGCCGAGCATGAGGTTTCACTCCAGTCGGCCAGGAACGTCGCCGAGGCTATCGACCGCAAGAAATATGACGTGGTCCTGATAGGCATCGATAAGAAGGGCAGATGGTGTCTATGTGAGGAGTCGAAGTTTCTTTTACAAGCGGACAATCCAAAGCTAATCAAACTGGCGCCGGCCGGTGAAAATTTGGCGCTGGTTCCGGGCCGGCAGGATGCAGGGCTGATTGCAGTTGGCGGCGATGAAACGGTCGGACCGATTGATGTTGTTTTCGGCGTGCTTCATGGGCCGTTCGGCGAAGATGGTACGGTCCAGGGATTGCTGAAACTGGTAAACGTTCCCTTTGTGGGGGCAGGTGTCTTAGGCTCGGCTGTGGGAATGGACAAGGATGTTATGAAAAGACTCTTAAGAGAGGCGCAGATACCCATCGCCGACTTTGTTGCCTTCAATCGCTCAAGAGCTGATGAAATTGATTTTGAAATAGTAAAGAGGCGGTTGCACCTGCCGTTTTTTGTGAAGCCGGCCAATCTCGGCTCCTCGGTCGGCATCAGCAAGGTTAAATCCGAAAGCCAATTCCACGAAGCCGTCAGCCTGGCTTTTGAATATGATAACAAGATACTCGTCGAAGAGTATATCGCCGGCCGGGAGATTGAGTGCTCTGTATTGGGTAACGACAATCCGATTGCGTCGGTGCCGGGTGAGATTATACCGCAATGCGAGTTTTATTCATACGAGGCCAAGTACATTGATGTAGCTGGGGCCGTTCTTGAAATCCCGGCCAAGCTTAGCGATGATATAACCAAAAAAGTGCAGGATTATGCAATCAGGACGTTCAAAACGCTGTGTTGTGAGGGTATGGCGCGAGTAGATCTGTTCGTGAAAGATAATGATGTTATCGTTGTGAATGAGATTAATACGATTCCGGGCTTTACGAGCATAAGCATGTATCCGAAGCTGTGGGCCGCAAGCGGAATATCGTATTCAGAGCTGATAGACAGGCTCATTGAGCTTGCCATCGAAAGATTCGAAAGAGAACAAGAGTTGGAAACAGAAGCATTTGAATCGCAGGATTGAGATTGTGGTGGAGCGGCGCGGATGCGGATAATAGCGGGTACGAAGCGCGGGATGAAGCTGCTTAGCCCGAAGGGCTATGATACCAGGCCGATTACCGACAGGGTCAAGGAGTCGCTGTTTAACGTTCTTTACAATTACGGTTTTCCGCAGGACAAGGTAGCAGCCGATTTGTTTTGTGGAACGGGGTCGTTGGGACTTGAGGCGCTGAGCAGGGGGGCGAAGAATGTTACGTTTGTTGACGATAATCCGAATGTGATAGAAACGCTGAATCGTAACATCGCCAAAGCTGGCTTTGCCGGGCGGTCGAAGGTTATAAGGGCTAACGCGCTTAAGATTGGTGCCGCCGTAAGTCCCGGCTGGGACAAACATGAACTCGTTTTTGTTGACCCGCCCTATAAAATGACCGGAGATGTCGGAGCGGATTCGGCGCTGGCCCAACTTTTGGAGCTTGTATGCCAGCAAGTGGCTGATGAGGCAATCATTGTAATCAGAACGCACCGCCGAACAAAGCTGTTGGACAAATATAGCCGATCAAAGGTAATAGACAGGCGTAAGTGGGGAACTATGGCGGTGGCGCTTTTGCGGTTGGACGGTTAATTGAGTTTTTGGCAAATGACGAACAGAACAGCGGCGATAAAGATAATCAAACGGCTGCGTAGGGCCGGCTACGAGGCACTTTTGGCGGGGGGGTGTGTGCGTGACATGCTGCTGAAGCGCCCGGCCAAGGATTACGACGTGGCAACTGACGCTAAGCCCGATGAAGTCGCAAAGCTGTTCCGGCGGACTCTGAAAGTCGGGGCCAAGTTCGGCGTCATCATGGTGATTGACAGCGGTATGCAGACTGAAGTTGCAACGTTCAGGACCGAAAGCGGATATGCCGACGGCAGACATCCGGGGCGCGTGGCATTTTGCAGCCCGCAAGAAGACGCAAGCAGAAGAGACTTCACCATAAACGGGATGTTCTACGACCCGATCGGTCGGAAGGTAATAGACTATGTTAACGGACAGGCCGATTTGCGCAAGGGCCTCATCCGGTCGATTGGGGATGCACAGAAACGTTTCGGTGAAGATTATCTGAGGCTGTTGCGGGCGGTCAGGTTTTCTACGCAACTTGGCTTTACAATTGAACCGCAGACCTGGTCGGCTGTTTGCAGCAAGGCCCGAAATATCACAAAGATTAGCGCCGAGCGGATTGCGATAGAGCTCGAGATGATACTTACGCACCCGAGTCGCCGGGATGGAGCATCCATGCTGCTGGCCAGCGGGCTGACTGCGGCGATTTTTGCGGGCATTGGAGCCGACGAGGCTCGCTTTGGGCTTGAGGTGTTGGGCTACTTGCGCAAAAAGGTCGATTTTCCGTTGGCACTGGCGTCATTTTTTGCAGCTTGCGAAACCAAGTCGGCTATAGCCCAGGGGCGCCGCCTCAAGCCCAGCAGGGCGCACAACAGGCATTTGCGATTCCTGCTTGACAGGCGAGCGGAGCTGTTGGGAGCACAGATGCCGCTTGCACAATTGAAGCTGCTGTTGGCTGAGCCTTACTTTTCGGATTTGTATGAGTTGCAGCGTGCGATTCAAAAAGCGCGTGGTGAAAGTATCGGGCCGCTTTTGGCGATTAGAAAACGTGCCCGGGCACTTAAGGGCCGCAAGCTCAGCCCCCGGCCGCTGCTGGATGGTCATGAGCTTATCACACTCGGAGTCCAGCCGGGGCCTATGGTAGGACTTGTGGCTCAGGAAATGTATATCGCTCAGCTTGCCGAAGAGCTTAGCACCCCTAACCAGGCCAAAAGATGGGTGGCAAAGTGGCTGCAGCAGCACGAACGATTAAACCGCTGAGCAAGCTCAGGCACGAAGGCAGAAAGAGGAGCATGTTCACACATCCCAAGGTTACCGGCCGCGGAAATTGCTGGAAACATTTTTAAGAAAAGCCAAAAATATCCTTGACAAAAGGGAACACCGAAGGTTAGAATATAGTATAAGATGTATAACGGCGGGTTTGGCCGGCAATTATAAATAAAATAGTCATCATAGTATATTCCTGAAAGTGTCATATCTGTTGCAAGCCCGCCTAAAAGGTATCTGTGTGTACGTCTGAGCGAAGCCGTGATTGGCATTGTTTGAGTGCGCAGAAATTCCGTAAATACACAGGCAATAATAGTGTAATTGTCCACATATTTCGTGGAATTGTTTCTATCTGGAGGAAATAAATAAGCGAAAAGAAGGATTTGCGCTCAGCGGCGGTTTTTCCGTACAAGATTCGGGAAATTCCGAAAAAAAACCATTTTCCTTATACCCAAATGCGGGAGTTATTTGTTGTATTAATGGAAGGATGACTTTTGCCTGATTTCTGCACTTACAGGCGTGTGGCCTGCGGTGGATTCATATATTCATACAATATTCTTGAAAGGGCGGCGAAATGAAAAAACTTACAATTATTTTGTTAGGAATGGCGGCATATTTTTGGGCTACAGAGTGTCCTGCAGCGACAATTACCGTCAATTGGGATGGCTCGGGGGATTTTGCCACAATCCAGGCCGGAATAGACGCAGCGATAGCCGGTGACGAGGTAATCGTTTCGGAGGGAAGGTACTATGAGAATATCAACTTCGGCGGTAAGGATATTATCCTTACTTCTGTGGACCCGGAAGATTGGTCTGTGGTTGTGCGGACGGTTATTGACGGTGGTGGTTTGTATTCGGTAGTGAGGTTTTCCGGGAGTGAAAGCAGTGAGTGCAAACTGGCCGGTTTTACGATTACCGGCGGCTATGCTCCTGACGGCGGGGGTGGAATAGTCGGTCATTGGACAGGGGCTACGGTTGCTAATTGCATAGTCAAAAATAATACCGCGAGCAAGCACGGCGGTGGCATACACAGCATAAATGGGTGTATCGACAGATGCAGAATCTACGGGAACACGGCGGGCATGAACGGGGGCGGAATCGCCTTTAGCCATGGGAGCATTGTCAACTGTCTGGTCTATGAGAACGGGGCTACATATGGCGGTGGAATAGTTGAGTGTAATGGTGACATCGTAAACTGTACGGTTGTTAAGAACACAGGAAGCATTACACACGAAGGCAGCGAATACGAACTCGGTGGAGGCATAATCTGGTGCCACGGCACAATAACCAACTGCCTCGTCTGGGACAATAGCCACCCTCAGGTGGCGACGCCCGACAAATCCATTGTTAGCTATTGCTGCATCCAGGATTGGACACACGGGGGCGTGGGAAACATCATAACTGATCCGTTATTTATCGATGCGGCGTGGGGCGTTTATTATTTGCGGCTTGAATCCGGGTGTGTTGACGCGGGGACAAATGAGCCGCCGGGTGGTTTGCCGGCGGTAGATATTGACGGCAATATTAGGCCGATCGACGGAAATGACGACGGGGCGGCTGTTGCGGATATTGGTGCTTATGAGGTATTGGCGAGTGAAGAACCCGTGATTGGAGTTTCGGTGGGCGAGGTTGAATTTGTGGTTTATGAAGGTGGGCCGAATCCGGCTGATAAGATATTAGGCATTCGTAACAACGGGCCTGGAACGATTAATTGGGAAATCAGTTATGATTGTGATTGGTTAGAGGCAGGCCCAATTAGTGGAAGTTCGACAGGCCGGATCAATGAAGTTACACTCAGCGTGGATGTGGCCGGATTAACCGTAGGTGAATATGACTGCTACCTGATAGTTGCCGCGGATGGTGCACTAAATAGTCCACGGACGATTGAGGTGAATTTGCGTGTAACAGAACCTCTGTTAGTCCCGGCCGAATATGAGACTATTCAGGAAGCGATAGATTCAGCGGTTGATGGTGATACAGTTCTCGTAGCTGACGGGACATATATGGGCGAGGGGAATTACAATATTGATTTTAAGGGTAAGGCGATAACGGTACGGAGTGAAAACGGGCCGGAGAATTGTATTATTGACTGTGAGGATGCGGAAGGGGTCTATCGCGGCGGGTTCTATTTTACGAATGAAGAAGGTAATGACTCTGTAGTTGATGGTTTTACGATAACTAACGCCGAGGTCAGTATATTCACATACCCAGAGCAATTGTACGGACCGGGTCCCAGTCCGACGATTAGCAATTGTATTATCACCGGCAATACAGCGAGCCACAGTCGGGGTGTGATAATTTGCGGCGGCGGGTCATCCCCCCTGATCACCAAATGCAGTATAATAAATAACACAGTAATCGCTGAATGGTCGAGTATGGGACACGGTGTGATATGTTGCGGCGAAAACGCTAATGTGACAATCACGGATTGTGTTATTCAGGATAATATTGTGCTCGGCGATTATGAGACCGGTTCAAGTGGAGGGATTTGCAGTTGGGGTGCAACGGTTACAGTGAGAAATTGCCTTATTGCAAATAATTCCATTATAGGTGACCTATACAACAGCGGAGGCGGAGTCTCTTGTCGGTACAGCGATGTAAGGATAACCAACAGTACTATTGTGGGTAACTCGACCAGCGGCAATGGCGGCGGAGTCCTTTGCGACGAGAGCGATGTAAAAATCACTAACAGCATCGTGTGGGATAACACGGCATTGAATGGACCGGAGTTGGCGATAGAAAGTGCGGAGTGGTGGCTTTATGATGATTATTCGTCGGTGCTGACTGTGTCGTACAGCGATGTGCGGGGCGGAGAAGATGCAGTTTATATTGACAGAGGGGGGCCTGGTCCGTTTACCCCGGGACTTTGGACGTTGCCTGGGACGTTAGAGTGGGGCGAGGGTAACATGGATATTGACCCGATGTTTGTTGATGCAGCAAATGGTGATTATCATCTTCGGTTTGGGTCAGCTTGTGTCGATGCGGGGACAAATAGCCCTGAAGGCGGACTGGGGCTGGTTGATTTGGATGGTAAGCCCCGCGTGTTGGACGGTGATAGTGATGGGGCGGCTGTTGTGGATATGGGGGTGTATGAGTCTTTTGCACCGGATGTGCCTTATATGGCGACAATTCCAGATGAGTTTGTTTATCATGTTTTCGAGAGTTGGCCGAATCCTGAGGGACGAATCCTGCAAATCCGTAATATAGGGACGGATGGTTTCGACTGGCAGATTCAGGAAGATTGCCGGTGGCTTGAGGTCTGGCCGACCAGCGGCTGGATTGGGACGGAAACAGATGAGGTGGTTTTGCAGGTAGATAAAACCGGGCTTGGAGTCGGCTGTTACAACTGTCAGTTGTCAGTTTTAAGTGAACAGGCGGTCAATAGTCCACAAACGGTGGAAGTTAAATTATATGTTTATCTCTATGGCGCAAAGGTCGTGCCTCTTCAATACCCAACTATTCAGGAGGCTATCGACGATTCTGCTCCCGGCAAGACTATTATGGTTGCTCCGGGGACTTATCGGGAGAATATCCACTTCGACGGTAAGGATATCATCCTTACATCAATCGAGCCGGATAATTGGGATATGGTGGCGGGCACGATAATTGACGGTCAAGGGTTAGATTCGGTAGTGAAATTCAACGGAACAGAGAGCAGCGACTGCAAACTGTCAGGCTTTACCCTAACCGGCGGCTACGGGTCTATAGGCCTGTCCGGTGGCGGGATTTGTGGCGGCTCCACCGGTCACAGCACCAATGCTACTGTTACTAATTGCATCATAACAAATAACATTGCCGAGCTACATGGAGGTGGGATAAGAGATGTCGACGGTCTTATTGACAGGTGTATAATCTTTGGAAACTCTGCATTTTATAATGGCGGCGGCCTGGCCGGCTGCGGCGGCACTATCAGCAACTGTCTTATCTATGACAACACGGGAAGGCTTAACGGAGGCGGTATGGTCATGTGCAATGGTAACATCGTCAACTGTACGATAGCTGACAACACGGCGGGCGAAAGCGGCGGGGGCCTGGCCTGGTGCTCCGGGGGTATTACGAACTGCATCGTGTGGGGCAATGACCGGGAACAGATAAGTGTGGCCGATTACTCCGGCGTTCGTTATAGCTGTGTTCAGGGTTTGTATGGCGGGATGGGTAATATCAATACTGAGCCGGGGTTTGTCAACGCGGCAGGCGCCGATTATCATTTGCGGTTTGATTCGCCTTGTGTTGATGTGGGCAATAACCAGCCAATTTGGGAATTGGGACCGGACACGGACCTTGATGGGAATGACAGGCCGTTAGACGGCAACTATGACGGGGCAGCGGTTGCGGATATGGGGGCGTATGAATTATTACCACCTGAAGGGCCTTACATAGCGCTCAATCAGAACGATTTTGTTTTCCACAGCTTGGTGGGCGGGCCGAATCCTGCTGAGCAGATACTGGAAATTCGTAATCCGGGCACAGGAAGCTTCGGGTGGGAGATTTCAGAGGGTTGCGAGTGGCTTCAGGTTTGGCCGATTAGCGGCGAGACGGCTGAGGAGGCGAGTGAAGTAACTTTGCAGGTAGATACGGCCGGCCTTGGGATGGGAGGGTATGTTTGCGAACTCACGATATTGAGCCGGCAGGCGGTCAATCCCGGCGCGCCGGGACTGACGGTTCTTGTCGGGCTGAACATATACAATGAAGGCGACATAATTGTTCCTGTGGATTATGCAACGATTCAAGGTGCGATTGACGCCGCTTCGGGCGATGAGACAATTATAGTCGAGCCCGGCACGTATAATGAAAATGTCGATTTCGGCGGCAAAAATATTACACTTCGTTCTATCAAACCGGATGATTGGGCCGTTGTGGAACGGACAATTATTCTGGGCGACTGGACTGATTCGGTTGTAAGATTTTCAGGCATCGAGGACCCGAACTGCCGGTTGGCCGGTTTTACGATTACCGGTGGCAATATCTGGGGCGGCGGGGGTGGAATAGTCGGCCATTGGACGGAGGCTACGGTTGCCGATTGCATAGTCAAAAATAATATCGCGAGTAAGCACGGCGGCGGCATACACAGCATAAATGGGTGCATCGACAGATGCATAATCTACGGAAACTCGGCGGGCATGAATGGGGGCGGAATCGCCTTTAGCCATGGGAGCATTGTCAACTGCCTGGTCTATGAGAACAGGGGAGCGTACGGTGGTGGTATAGTTGAGTGCAATGGTGACATCATAAACTGTACGGTTGTTAAGAACTCAGGCAGTAGACACGAATCCGGTGGAGGCATACTCTGGTGCCGCGGTACGATAACCAACTGCCTCGTCTGGGACAATTACCCTCCTCAGGTGGCGGTGCCCTACAAGCTCATTGTTAGCTATTGCTGCATCCAGGATTGGGCGTATGGGGGCCTGGGAAACATTACAACTGATCCGCAATTTATCAATGAATCAAACGGTGATTATCGCTTATCGCTTGGTTCGGCGTGCGTTGACGCAGGTACAAATGAGCCGCCTGCAGGACCACCTGATGATAATCCATCGACACATATTGAATTGCCGGCGACGGATATTGAAGGCAATATTCGGCTGATAGACGGAGACTATGACGGTGTAGCTGTTGTGGATATGGGGGCTTTTGAGCAGACGGAACTCGTTGGGATTGATATAGCGGGGCCTGGGAAAGTAACGGAGAACTCGACGGCCAATTATGAGCTTATCGGGCGGCACGAGAATGGCAGCAGCGGTGAAACAGCCGGTGGAGTGGTGAATTGGTGGGTTGAGCCAGCGACATACGCCGGCATTGATGAAGAAGGTGTGCTCTGGACACAAGAGGTTGACAGCCGGCAGGAGATTACGATTTATGCCGAGTATTTGAAGGGCCATGTGGGCATGGAGGCCCGCAAAGCGGTTTCGATTCTGCCGATTTGCCCGGCGGGAGCCGCGCTGAAGCTTGATGGCTGGGATGATTATGTGGAGATTGCAGGCTTTAGCGGGGTTCTGGGCGTGCGTTCGCGAACGGTTTCAGCCTGGATCAAGACGGAGACTACCACAACGGGCCAGATTATATCGTGGGGGTATCAGCCGACGAACGTGCACGTGGTAAGTGCAGGTGGTGGGGGCAATTGGATGTTTATGGTTTTGGCAGAGGGCAATCTGCGTTTGGGGGTAGGAGGTGGAGGTATCGACGGGAGTACAAACGTGGCTGACGGACAATGGCACCACGTCGCGGCGGTGCTGGAAAGTGACGGTACTCCGGACCTGAGCGATGTCAAACTTTACGCCGATGGTGTAGAGGAATACACTACCGCTGGTGACCTGCAGATTAATACCGCCGGAGGCGCTAATGTGAGGATAGGCGGTTTGTCGGGCTGGGCGGTATGGTGGCCCCTCGACAATTTTATATGGTCTCCGGCCGACAGCGGGTGGTATTTCGAGGGCGCGATTGACGAGGTTCGGATATGGAATGTGGCTCGGTCAAAGGACCAAATCCGGGCGGATATGCATCGTCGGCTGGAAGGTAATGAGGCGGGACTGGTTGGATACTGGAATTTTGACGAAGGGCAGGGCCGGATTGCTTATGATTTGTCGCCGAAAGGCAACAACGGCTATCTTCGCCACGGCCCGGCATGGGTTGATTCGGATGCGCCGATAGGATTTTGCAATACGCCCCCGGTGGCGGATGCCGGGGCGGCTAGAGAAGCCTTTGCGTGGATTGATGGTATAGCGCAGGTTAAGTTAGATGGCTCCGGCAGCTTCGATGTCGATGGTGATGCGCTCGAATACTTCTGGTTTGAAGAAGGAGAACAAATCGCGACAGGGGTTGATCCTAATGTGGAGCTTGGCGTCGGCGAACATACTATTGAACTAATCCTCAATGACGGCGTTGAAGACTCCGAGCCGAATGAAGTCGTTATAACCGTTATAGCGCCTATAGAAGCTGATGTACACATAGTGCCGAGGGTGATTAACCGAATCAGCCGGATGAAAAGTGTAATAGTCATTGTTCGATTGCCGGATGGTATCAGCAGGCGTGATGTAGCTGATGAGCCGTTTCAACTGTATGCCGGCGATTTGGATGGTGAACCTATTGAAGCAAACTGGCAGCGGGTCATCGGCGTGGGCGAAAATGCGAGTGTGTTTGCTTTGTTCGATAAGGATGAAGTTACGGCTGCCGTGGAGCAAAACGGTAGAGTCGAACTAACAGTTGTCGGCAGGCTCAAATCCGGCCAATACGTGTATGGCACTGATACGGTCAGGATAATTCGGCCCCGCAGGCAGCGTATGCGACTGCGACGCGAAAGATAGACGGAGGACATGATGAAGGCCCTTAGGCGACTTCGGCTTTGCTCAGCATAAACAGGCCCAAGACAGGGGCGGAGAATTTATTTCGGCAGGGGTTGACAGCCGAAGGGCTTCGGTTTAATATAATCGGGTAGTGGTTTTCGAGAGCAAATCATTCATTGAGAAGCAACGGGATGAGCTGCCCAACCGAGAGTTGCTTTTGCATATTGGTCAGGAAAAATATGTTGCAAATCATTGGAGAATGGATTATATTTGTAACAGTTCATACAGTTCTTTGGACAATCTAACGTCACGGGAATTCGCGAAACGCTGTATTCCTTCGGTCTTGACTACCTTGACTACCGTTCAGACTCAGGGGTACGACAAGACATATGAAACGAAAGATTCTGATTATAAGGAGACCAAATATTGGAGGTGGGGCATCTCGCGCACGTCAATCGTAGTATTTTCATGTACCCCCTTGGCAGAAGTACTCTGTTGGCGGACAGATTACTTCATGTGTTCAATTGCAGTTCCCTGTTATAGAGTTAAAAAGGAGTGTCGGCTGGGTCTCGTTCCGTAAAGCCCATTGGCGTGGGCGTCTGCAGGCGAGCAAGGCTCGGCACTCCTTTATTTGCCAATAGTCCAGAGCTAACCAATGTTTTTTGACCACGGTGGAGGGAAGGTGATGAACAATTCCCACTGAGCCCGATGTTTCCCCTAAGGTCAAATTACCTTTCATGTAAAACTCTCTTACAATGATTATCTTAGATACTTGACTCCATTGTATGTTGCCATGCAAATTGTGATCTTTGCCTTGCTCATTTTTTTACTTAATCTCGCTGGCACACCTCACTATAAATTAAGCGCCCATCCCACAGAGCAGGGTGCCCTCTCGTTCAGACTGCTGCAAAAAATCTGCAAATAGAGTAGCAAGACAGAAAAAGATTTACCATCAGGGAAAACCCTCTTTTTTGTATAGGCATATCCCCCATACTTAACGACTATAGATTAGATATGCGCTTTCCCCACAACTATAGTGACGACAGTGTGAAGCGTGCCGGGATAACAATTGAGACCCTTGATAAGCTAAGTGGGTCTGCCACGGAAAAACTCATCTCCAATGAGTCAAAGCGATACGGAGAAGAACAAGCGAGGCTCTTAGCTGCAAAGGACCTGTAAAGCTATGAGAAAAGGGCGGCACATAGCTAAAAAAAAACAGTTTATTACTAAAGCCATGCAGGGAGATTACCGAAAAGAAAACGGTGAGAAATGGCATTAAATAATAGTGTTTTTATAAGACCCAGAAAGAATTTGACGAGATTAAAGGACCTAAACTACTGACAATTAAATAGATACAAAGTTTTGAGCAACTGTCTGCAGACGAAACGCCAAATTATAGCCCTTTTGTGTGGGGCATTAAACACACGGAACAGATTGCCAGAACAGACGCTTGAAAGAAAAAAACAAGAGTATCTGCTGGTTCTCCGTTCCGTAAAAACCCATTGGCGTGGGTGTTTGCAGGCGGGTAAGGTTAGATGCTCTTTTTTTTTGGACGGGCGGCCTCGAACGATTCCAAGAAGTAAAAGACCGGAGATTTAGTAGGAGAGCTTTAGCTGTAAGAATAGTAGCTGATACAACCACAATTTATATGAGAATTTGAGTGCGAATTACTGTTTTGCAGACGAAACGCCAATCCGGGGTGTTTGGGCCTCGCATATTTACGAAAGCAGTAATAGCACAAGTGAAGCGTTGGCCTTGTGCTGTTCTGTGAAACCCATTGGCGTGGGCGAATATGAACACACCTGGTTCAACGCTTTTTTATTAGGGGAGGTTTGGGTATTTTAGAGGCGTAAGGCAGATAAACAAGTAATCATATCGGCTGGGAAGCCGGTTCAACGCGGTACGCAGAAAAGGGACAAAGTTCAAGAATAACAAAAAGGAAAATTATGGCCATAAAAATGGATTATTAGCAAACATGTTCAAAAGATGTACAGGAGTGCAATATCATGTCTAACTGCTTATACAAGTTAAGGTTAACATTCAAGGGATTGACGATGTTGGAGATGATTATCTCTCTGGCGATGATCGCAGTCATCTTTGTCGTTATTGTACCCCAGTTCAAAAACATGGAGAACAGTTGGGCCTCAAGGCGCGCAAGTGCCGAGGCCATTCAAAATGGCAGAATCCTGACAGCTTGCCTGAGCCTTGATCTCGCAAAGGCTGCTCGAATAACCGCCGTGAGCGACCCATGTAACACTACCGGCTATATAGAGTTCGAGAGTAATGACGCCAACACCTACCGATGTGAAATTGGTGCGGATAATATCGTCGAATTCGGCCCTGTCGGAAACCTTGCTGATTTGGCTGGACCGGTCAGCAAACTGCAGTTTACCTGTTACGCACTCGACGATTTGGACACACCCACAACAGATGTGGACTCTATTCGGCTTGTGAAGGTGGAAACGACACTGACTAACTCAGCACCGTTGGGCCAGGATAAAAACTTCACTACAGCAGCCTATTTGCAGACTAACTGGTTTAGTGCCGATGTTGCACCGAATAGCTCTTACGAGTTTAATCATGCCAAAACAAAAACACCAGTTGTGTTAAATATAATTGGTAATCGTTATCTTTGTGCATATACAGGTGACGGGGATGACGGCTGGGCAGTCGTCTTGGCCGTTGATCCGGATACGTGGAAAATTACAGACAGGACCCACTTCGAGTTTGACGACATAAAAGGCAAGTCACCTGCACTTTCAAAGATCGATGATGAATATTACCTTTGCACATATTCGGGCGACGGAGATGCCGGCTGGGCACAGGTTTTAAATGTTAATATGAACAATTGGAAAGTCACCACCGAAACATCATTAAATTACGAGGCAGGCAAGGCCAAGGATTCGGCATTGACAAAGATCGACGATAATCATTACCTTTGTGCATATAACGGTGATGATGATGACGGCTGGGCTGTTGTCTTGAACGTTGTGCAAAATCCCACCGTTGTGACTACGACCATTTCGAAAGAGTCAGGCGAGGAAAAATTCGATGTCAGTATGCCTGCTACCCGGCCTGACGGCGATCTGTACATTGCGCAAATTTGCTTGAAAGACGGCGAGGAGATCGAAAGTGTTCCAAATGGGTGGACAGAGATCACAAACAGCGATATGCTCGGAAATATTCAACTCGCAACGTACTGGAAAATAGGCAGTTCCGAGCCTTCCGAATACACATGGGAAGCTGACGAGGAGACGGAATGGATTGGTGCAATTCACCGGGTCGTCGGGATAGACACGAGCGATCCGATCAACGTCTCAGGTGATGATACAGGTGATAGCGCGAGCCCAACCGCACCTTCGGTTGTCACAACGGATGATGACTGTCTAATCCTCCGCATGTACGGTGCAGAGGGTGCTGAGCAGGCATCGACATATTGGCCGAGCGGAACAACACCGATATTTCAGGACGATTCCAGCGGTAGCGTAGTCGGTGCGGCCGCTTATGAAGATCAGTTATCAGCAGGTAGTACCGGCACAGGCGCTTTCTCGATGACCGGCAGCAAAAAGTGGGTTGCTGCTACTGTTGCAATAGCAACAAGTAGTGCTGGATGGCAAATATCAACGAATACGCCATTCGAATTTGACTCAGTAAAAGGCAAAACGCCTGCACTTTCAAAGATCGATGACGACCATTACCTTTGCGTGTATTCAGGCGATGGAGATGACGGCTGGGCCGTGGTGCTGACTGTTGATGGTGCTACATGGGATATCACAAAAGAAACGCCATTCGAGTTTGATGCTGCAAAAGGCAAAACACCTGCATTGGCAAAGGTCGATGACGAACATTACCTTTACGCGTATTCAGCTGATAGGGATAAGGGCTGGGCCACGGTATTAACGGTTGATAATACTACATGGAATATCACCAAAGGAACATCATTCCAGTTCGATAGCAAAAAAGGTAAAGCAATAACACTGGCTGAAATTCCATATTTACCGGCAGGCGTTTCAAATCGAACTGATTATCTTTGTGTTTATAGCGGCGATAAAGACCATGGTTGTGCGGCGACCCTGAGGGTGAATGAGACTACATGGACAATTACCAAGGGCAATCCTTTCAATTATGACGAAAATGATGGTGACCTCATCGTGTACGAAGATGATAAGGCTAAAACTCCAGACCTATGTAACATAGACAGTATCCACTTTCTTTGTGTCTATCCCGGCGGCCAACCAGTGAAACGTAAAAAAGGGGGTGGGGGGGGTAATGAATGTGAAGAAAAGGATCATGGCTGGTCGATTGTTTTAAATGTTAATCCTCCTTTGGAGCCATAGACATGATGTGGTCAGGATAATTCGGACCCACAGACGGCACAGGCGTCTGCGACACAAGAAGATAGACTCGGGATATGATGATGACCGGGCGATAGGGAGGCGGAGAATTTATTACAGTGGGGGGTTGACACGCCGGGTGATTCGGTTTATTATGATAAGGCAGTGGTTTTTGAGAGAGAATGTGTCCAGGACTGCTGCCGGGAAGGTTTTGTGGAAGTATTAGCTGTAATACCTGCTCGATACGGGTCAAGTCGATTCGAGGCCAAAGTTCTCGCCAAAGATACCGGCAAATTCCTCGTCCAACATACATACGAGCGGGCCTTGTGCGCCGAGAGCGTCGAAAAGGTGCTCATAGCAACCGACAGCGAGCAGGTGCTGAGGGCCTGCGCGAGCTTCGAGGCCGATTGTGTTATGACCTCAACGGCTCACCAGAGCGGGACAGACCGTATCGCCGAGGCTGCGCGTGATATTGATGCTGAGATAGTAGTGAATCTGCAGGCCGACGAGCCGGAGATTGACCCTGCAAATATCGACTATTTAGTGGAGGTGTTGCAGAAAAGTGATGCGGATATGGCAACATTAGTGGCCCTGTTTGAGAGCGAACAGCAGATTCACGACCCGAATATTGTCAAGGCGATAGTGGATAAAAACGGCAGGGCGATTTACTTCTCGCGGTCGCCGATACCGTACGACAGAAGCGCCGGCGGTGTCGGGCCAACGGCCGGGTATCTGAGGCATCTTGGGATTTATGCCTACCGTAAAGATTTCCTGCTAAAGTTTACAACGCTGCCCCGGGGCGAACTCGAAAAATGTGAGAAGCTCGAACAACTGCGCGCGATAGAGTATGGTTTTTCGATTATGACCGGCAAAGTCGAGCACGCCTGGGAAGGAATCGACACAATCCGGCAGTACGCAGAGTTTGTGGCTCGTTTCAAAAATAGATGAATAGGAGTAAATGATGAGTAGCAGTATAAGAAAAAATTTGTTTGCGAGCTTTGTTCTGTCGGTCGGTTTGGCGATGGGGTTTGTTGCCGATGCAGGTGGCGACACAATAACGGCGGTTCCTTTTACGGCGGTTAAAATAACAGACGACTTCTGGTCGCAGCGGCTTGAGACAAATCGAAAGGTTACCATTCCTTATGCCTTTAAAAAATGCGAGGAGACCGGCAGGATAAGCAACTTTGCCAAGGCGGGCGGATTAATGAAGGGAGATTTCGAGGGCATATATTTTAACGATTCCGACCTTTACAAGGTGATAGAAGGGGCGGCTTATTCGCTCAGTATCCATCCTGACGAAAAGCTGGAAGCGTATGTTGACGGCGTGATTGACAAGATAGCAGCGGCCCAGTGGGAAGACGGGTATCTTTATACGCATTATTCGGTCCCGAAAAGACAACCCGAGAAACGCTGGACGAATATTCGTGATATGCACGAATTGTATTGCGCGGGGCATTTTTTCGAGGCGGCGGTCGCTTATTATCAGGCAACCGGAAAACGCAAAATTCTTGATGTGGCTGTAAGGCTTGCAGACTACATAGATTCGGTTTTCGGAAAAAACGGCAGGATTGATGTGCCGGGTCATCAGGAAATCGAGATAGGGCTGGTAAAACTTCATCAGGTAACGGGCCGACAGAAATATTTACAGTTGGCCAAGTCTTTTCTGGACTGGCGGGGCAGGAAGGATTTGCGGGAAATCTTCGGGATATACTGTCAGGACCATTTGCCGGTTGTTGAGCAGACCGAGCCGGTTGGCCATGCCGTTCGGGCGGGGTATCTATATTGCGGTATGGCCGATGTGGCGGCTTTGGCCGGGGATGACGGCTATATTGAGGCGATAGACAAAATCTGGGAAAACGTGGTTTCCAAGAGGCAATATATAACCGGCGGCGTGGGTGCAAGGCACGGGGGAGAGGCCTTCGGAGAGGACTACGAACTGCCTAATGCAAGCGCCTACAATGAAACATGTGCAGCGATTGCAAATGCAATGTGGAATCATCGGCTGTTTCTTCTGCACGGTGATGCAAAATACATCGATGTTCTGGAACGTGTAATTTATAACGGTTTTCTTTCCGGGATATCGCTCGAGGGCAACAGGTTCTTTTATCCGAATCCTCTTGAGTCCCGCGGCGGATACCAGCGCAGCGAGTGGTTCGGCTGTTCATGCTGCCCGGTAAACGTAGTTCGGTTTGTTCCTTCGATAGCAGGGTATGTGTATGCTCAGCGCGATGACTGTGTTTATGTGAATTTGTTTGTTGGCGGCAGCGGAACGATTAAAACGGGGGAAAATAGTGTCAAACTTGTCCAGCAGACACGTTATCCGTGGGATGGGCGTGTGAAGATTACGGTGGAACCCCGGCAGCCGGAGGAGTTTACTGTTGCTGTGCGCATTCCAGGATGGGCGCAAGGGGCGCCTGTGCCGAGCGATTTATACAGGTATATAGATGACATCAACACCAGGGCAAAGCTTAAGATTAACGGTAAGGAAGCAGAGATTTTGCCGGATAAGGGATTTGCGGTGATAAACAGAAAGTGGCGCAAGGGTGATGTTATCGAACTTGATTTGCCGATGCCGATTCGACGCCTTACGGCGCATGGCAATGTTAAAGATGACCTCGGCAAAGTTGCGCTGCAGCGCGGGCCGATAGTTTACTGTGCCGAAGGTGTGGACAACGCCGGGCATGTGCGAAATCTTGTATTGGGTGATAAAGCTGTATTAGAGGCTGAATACCGTAAGGATTTGCTGAATGGCGTTGTGGTTATTAAGGGCACGGCAAAGGGCCTCCAACTGGATAGTGACGGCACCTTGATTCAAAAGAGTCAGCCCTTTCAGGCGATTCCGTATTATGCTTGGGCCCACCGCGGGGCCGGGCCTATGGCTGTGTGGTTAGGGCGAACTGTAGAGGCGGCAAAGCCTTTGCCCGTTCCGACGATTGCCTCCAAAAGCAAGGTCAGCACATCATATCAATCGCACCTGGACAATGCCCGGCCCAACGCGGTCAACGACCAAATCGAGCCGCAACATTCAGGCGATGAAGAAAACACCCTCTTTCACTGGTGGCCTCACCTGGGTACGCAGGAGTGGCTGCAGTATGATTTCATCCAGCCGACAAAGGTGTCCGCTGTCGAGGTTTACTGGTTTGACGACACCGGAAGAGGCGCGTGCCGGGTGCCAAAGTCATGGCAGGTGTCTTACAGGCATGACGGTCAATGGAAACCGGTCGCTCAATCAAGCGGATACGGTGTTGAGAAAGACAGGTTTAATAGGGTAACATTTGAGGATATCGAGACGGATGCTCTTCGACTTGAGGTCCGGCTTCAGGAAGGATTTTCGGGCGGTATTTTGGAATGGAAAGTGTTATGAATTTGGAATTTGAGATAAGAGGTTGGGATTATGGCAAAGAGTGAGGAATTGCTAGCCAGCGTCAGCGATGTTTCGACGGATACCGAATACTTCTCGCCGATACCCGACGGATATAAAAAAGGCAAGACCAAGTACGTCGTCGTTATGGGTACGGTGATGAGCGGATTAGGCAAGGGGATATTTTCTTCCTGTCTGGCAAAGCTGATGCAGGATAAGGGCCTGAAGGTTGCGCCCATCAAACTGGAAGGTTACTTAAACATCGATTCGGGCACGCTGAATCCGTTTCGCCACGGCGAGGTATTCGTGCTGGATGACGGTATGGAGTGCGACATGGACCTTGGCACGTATGAGCGGATGCTGGACCAGAACTTAACCACAGAGAATTTTACGACGAGCGGGCAGATATACCGGTCCATTCTGGACAAGGAGCGTCACGGTGATTACCTCGGCCGGGATGTTCAGATGATTCCGCATGTTACCGGCGAGGTCAAGCTGAAACTTCGTCTCCTGGCCATGGAAACCGGCGCCGATATTGTCTTCGTTGAGTTGGGCGGCACGGTCGGTGACCTGGAAAATGCGTTCTATATCGAGGCGATGCGCGAATTGGCTTACGAGGAAGGTGCGGGAAGCTGCTGTTTCGTGGGGCTGACCTATATACTGGAGCCGAAGACGCTCGGCGAGCAGAAATCCAAGGCGGCCCAGTTAGGTATCAAGCAGATGATGCAGATGGGTATTCAGCCGGATATTATCGCGTGCAGAGCCGAGAGCCCCGTCGGTGACCAGGTCAGGCAGAAGATAAGCGTTTTCAGCAATGTGCCTTTGGAGCGGGTCTTCAGTATGCACGACTCGGCAAGCGTCTATATGATACCATCGATGCTGCGGGATTGCGGGCTGGACTTTGAAGTGCTGCGGCTTTTGAAGGTTGCCGACAGGATCAATCTGCGCCACGAGCGCAAGGCGTGGGCGAAGTGGTGTGATTTCGTCGATAAGATTGGAACCGAGACACACGAGGTAACGATTGGAATAACAGGTAAATACACATCCGTTCGCGACAGCTACGCATCGATAATAAATGCCCTCGAGCATTCCGGCCTTGCGCTCGGCTGCAGAATCGGAATAAAGTGGATTGAAACAACACAGGTGGCGGACAACAATGTCGCCGCCCATCTGAGCGATATCGACGGCATTATCGTGCCAGGCGGATTTGGAACGCGGGGCACAGAGGGCAAGATTGCGTGCATAAAGTACGCAAGAGAAAATAACGTTCCCTATTTGGGACTTTGCTTCGGCTTTCAGATGGCGGTGATAGAATTTGCCCGCAATGTTTGCGGGCTCGAAGACGCCAACAGTGGTGAGCTTGACGCTGAATGCTCCCGGCGCGTGATAGACATTCTGCCCGAGCAAAAGAAGATAGAAGGGCTTGGGGGCAACATGCGGCTGGGTGGCAGGGATGTAGAGCTTAAGCGAGACACCCTGGCGTGGGAGTTGTTCGGCAAGGCCGACTCTGTCCGGATGCGGTTCCGGCACAGGTATGAAGTTGACCCTCGCTATATCGAGCAGCTTGAAGCGGGCGGCCTTGTCTTTTCGGGTAAGGCGCCGAATCAGCCGATTATGCAGATTTTAGAGATTCGGTCACATCTGTTTTTTATGGGGATTCAGGCACATCCGTGTTTTACCTCCCGTCCGCTTCGGCCCCACCCGATGTTTGTCGGCCTGGTTGCCGCGGCCATGCAATTACGCTACCCGAATGAAAAAATGCGAAACTGTATCGAAGCCTCCCGGAAAGTATGTGTCTGAAGACTATTGCGCATCCGATTGTCGGAACCACAGGCAAGCTCATATCTAAGCTCCGCGATTCTTGTTTCAAGCTGCAGGTGCTCTCTTGGCGTTCCGGTATATCAATAAGTTTACGGTTGTCAACAATCGCCGGCCGCCGTAGTTCTACGCGATTAACATTTCAGGAGCTTCAAGCAGTTCTACTGTACGGCTGAGGAATCGCGCCGCGTAAAATTCATCGACTATTCTGCGGTCAACTGCCAGCCCGATTGACATTGTTTTGCGCATCGTCATGACCCCTTTGGAAGGGACAACCCGCTCTTCGAGTTTTCCCGCTGAAATGATACCGGCCACATTGGGAGATTTGATTGCGAAAAAAGAACTCACGCCGTACATGCCGAGACCGCTGAAGACGATATCGGCCCTCTCGAAATCATCAAGAGTCAGCTTGTTCGCCCGCGCCTTTTCAACGAGCGAATTGCTACGAGCGGCAATCTGTGGGAGGGACTTTCCCAGGATATTCTTTATCACAGGAACAACAAGTCCCTGCGAAGCATCCACCGCAAAGCCAATGCCCACGTCATCGGGGATACGAACACCGGCGCCATTATCCTCAAGGTGCCCCGCCATCAGCGGGAATTTTCTCACTGCCTTGCCTATCGCACAAAAGAAAAAATCGTTCGTCGTTACGCGAACACCAACCTTCTTGCAGTACGGCCTCCGCATGGCCACAAGGTCAGTCATATCCGCGCGGGTTTCGAGGTAGCAGCAGGGCCCTTCCCGCTTGGATTGAAGCATATATTTGCCTATCAGCTTCTGAATCCTCGTAAGAGGCACCGTATTTTCCGACGCACTGTTCATCTTCATTTTCGCACCAATGTTATTATGTGTGCATAAAAATCACGATTTCGGAGTTATTTTAACATTAAATCATGCAAGTGCAAGGTCGCAAGAAAAAACGCATCTGATTTGCCGCATGGGCGGATTGGGTGTGGGGGGTATGTTTGCGCAAAATGGGAGAGATATTTTATATCTTGGGTTCTATTTTGTGCTCAGCGGCCAATTCGTCGTCGCTCTGGACGACCTTTTCTACAAGACGAGCGATTGAGACGGCGGTGCTGATTGCTTTCTTCATCATCGCAACTTCGTTGTCTTGAGTAACCTGATTCGTTGCTACGTAGCTTGCAAAAATATTGGCGGCCGCTTCGAAGACGGCAGCCTCGCTGGCTTGCAGGTGCAAATAATATCCTTCCGACATCATAACTCCTCAGTCAAAACGCTTCTTCCTTTGTTGGACATCCAATATTCGACCGACAATCAAAGCAATGTGTTACGGGCCCGAGACAGGATATTTTAGCTAATTGCCGAAGCTGTGTAAAGTAAAATAACGCCATAAGGATAGGCGGTCGTTGCGGGAATTGTGGCTTTTGTGCTTGCATTCAGGCCTTTGGAAGGCTATATGTGTTTGCATTATGACATATCTTGCGGTTCCAATATCAGGTAGTGACATTACTGCTGCCGGCGGGCAGATTGAATCGGCTAAGGTTGCCGGTGCCGAGATGCTTGAACTGCGCACCGATTATTTGAACGAACTCAACGCCGACTTAGTAAAAGCACTCCTGGAGCGCGCAAAGTCAACGAAGCTGCCGATAATAGTTACCTGCCGGGATAAGGCTCAGGGCGGAGCGGGCGATTGGCCGCTTCGACTGCGAACCGAGATTTTAGTCGAGGCCATAAGAGCAGGTGCTGATTTTGTCGATTGCGAGTACGATAATTTCCTTGCAGGTGGTACGCAGGCCAAGCTTACAGAGGCAATCGCCCGGCACAAAGGGACCCGGCTGATTCTTTCGGCCCACAACTTCACTGGCCCTTTTGACGATTTGGAAGCGCTTTACGAAGATATAAAAACTTCCTGTCCACAAGCTATACCCAAATTGGTCTATACAGCCGGCCACATCAACGACTGCTTCGAAGCCTTTGATTTACTACATAGCGCCCCGGGAAATGTGATTGTGCTGTGTATGGGCGAGGCGGGCCTTATAAGTCGAATCTTAGCCAAAAAACTCGGCGGGTTTCTTACGTTTGCCTCGCTTGACGAAAAAAACGCCACCGCGCCGGGTCAAATCACGATTGAGCAGATGAAAAAGCTGTATCGCTGGGACTCCATCAACGCCGAGACAGAGCTTTTCGGGGTAATTGGAAACCCGGTCGCCCATTCGCTAAGTCCCGCGATTTTCAACGCCTGCTTCAGTGAGCGGGGTGTAAACGGATTGTACCTGCCGTTGCTTGTTGAAGGCGAAAAGAGCGATTTTAATAATTTCATGGAAAACATCGTGACCGGAAGCCGGCTTGATTTCGGCGGCTTTAGCGTAACGATTCCGCACAAGGCCCACGCCCTTGACTACGTAAATGCCGCCGGCGAATTTGTCGAGCCTCTGGCTGAGGATATCGGAGCGGTCAACACGCTCAAGATTGGCATCGGACCCCGCCTCAGCGGCTACAATACCGATTACGCCGGCGCAAGGGACGCCCTCTGCGCCGCCCTTGAAATCGACAAACACGGCCTGCACAATATGACCGTTGCGGTGGTTGGGGCAGGTGGAGCGGCCCGCGCAGTGGTGGCGGGACTGGCGGACGTGGGGGCCAAAGTTACTGTCTATAATCGCACGGTTGCAAAGGCCCAGGCACTGAGCGAGGAGTTTAAGTGCAGATATGCCCCACTTGACGCCCTTAGTCAAATGGACGCACAGGTGGTTATCAATTGTACGAGCATCGGAATGTACCCCGATATGGACGCCACACCCGTACCTGCCGAGCGCCTCAAGCCCGGCATGACCGTCTTTGACACGGTATATAATCCCGCCGAGACCCTGCTGCTGAAGCAGGCCGTAAAAGCCGGTGCGAAAACGATAAGCGGCACAGAGATGTTCATCCGCCAGGCAATGGCACAATACAAACTGTTCATTGGCACAGAAGCCGGCGACCCACCCGAAAAAATCATGCGAAAAACAGTACTGGAACATCTTGTAAAATGATGAGTTTGCCTCCCAAAGTATTGATCTTGGACAAAAGTGTATTCCACGGTACATCGACAGGAAAACTCTGCGACTTTGTTAAGAACCACTTTGTTGTTCTTCCGCTTGTTCTCCTTGATGAATGTGTTACAGATGAAAAAGACCCCCAAGAGTCACTGCTCAATCGCTTTGGCAAAGTTTTACTCGCTGGCGCATATATTTGCCCCAGTGCCCGCGATATTGTGAAAAAAGAGGGCCAAACACTGGAGCCCTTTGGTTCGTTGGCGGATGGCGCTCTAACACGACAATACAGGGAAGAACTTCGGGCAGGTGCAAGATTTTCCAAGCCAAATACAGTTAAATACATTCACGAGGGGCACATTGATGGTGCTCGAACGCTCCTCGATTCACACCTAAAAGTGATTGTTGAAATTGCTGGTGCGGAATTTGAAAAGGCAGCAGAGGCATTAAAAAAATCCCAAGCTAATAAATCGGTGCGTCTCAAACGCTGGGTGGAGATGGTTGAATCGATGGATATTCATAAACTGGCAGTTTCTGCGTTTGCGTACTTTACTGGTACGCCGGACAAATACTGTTTGTCTCATGATTGGTTCACCTGGCATTTTATTCGGCTGGCTTCTATTATCACCTTTGAGTACTGTTTCCTGAAAAAAGGAAAGGGTGGGGAGAAAGAACTAACCCGTGCCGAGCACGACCTTCAAGATATAGAATACATTTTGTTTTTGTGTCGGGCAGACGGTCTGATAACAAGCGATAAAGATTGTCAACTCTTGGCGCAAGCGGCCTTTCCTGAAAAGGATGTATTTTCGAGCCTTGATGATGTTCCAGATGAATATCTGGGTGGTTGGCATTAGATGAGCGATTTCAAAGGATTTAACTGTTGCTGACTGGAGGGTAATTTTGTTATATTATGATGAGGTAGCGAAATGTAGTGCCGTTTCAAAAGAATCGGTTACACTTTTGTATTTGTCATTCCGGGCTTGACCCGGAATCCAGAATTCAAGAAACTGGATTCCCGCATTTGCGGGAATGACATTGGAAGAATGAAAAGATGGCTATTGGAGTTGATATATCCAGGGACAAGATTGCAACATTTTGTCGTCGGAACTATATACGCAGTCTCGCGTTCTTTGGGTCTGTTTTGCGCGCTGACTTCGGGCCGGACAGTGATGTGGATGTATTGGTGGAATTTGAGCACGGACACAAACACAGCCTGATGGACATGGTAAGAATGGAAGAGGAACTCACAGAGATGTTCGGGCAAAAAGCCGACCTGGTAGAACGGCGGGCTGTCGAAAGAAGTGAGAACTATATTCGCCGGCGACATGTCCTTGAATCTGTGAAAGAGAACACAAAGGATTTTGGATGAATACTCGTAAACAGATTGATTATTGGAAGACAAGTGCCGATGAAGACTTTTCGGCGGCTCAGTCGTTATTAGAGAAGGGTCATCTGCGACACGCCCTTTTCTTTGCGCACCTTTCCATCGAAAAGATGCTCAAGGCACAAGTGACCGAACGAACAAAAGATATACCGCCAAGAATACACAATCTTTCCCGCATTGCCGAGATTGCCGGCTTGTCTTTTAGCACTGAACAAGCGAATTTTCTACGCAGCTTTGATATGTATCAATTAGAGGGGCGGTATCCCGACCGTGCAAAAGTTATTTTGGATTCAAAAACCGCCAGGGAAAAACTTTCAATGGTTAGAGACATTCTAAAATGGTTGAAAGCACAATTAAAACCGCAATAAAACGCTATATAGAAGCGCTCGGCTCGTCTGGTATTCATGCTCGGCAGCTGGTTCTTTTCGGTTCTTTTGCTCGAGGTGATTCAACCGAACTTAGCGATATAGACTTGATTGTTATCGCTCCGGAATTCGATGGGCCATGTGAGTTGGCGCTCATCGAGAAGCTATGGCAAGCCACTTCTTTGGCTGACAACCGCATCGAGCCGATTGCCTGTGGCGAAAAAGAATGGGAAACAGAACAGGGCCGTCCTATCCTGGAAATTGCCCGGCGCGAAGGTATCATCATCGCTGCATAAAAATTATTATCCTTGGAATTGATAAATGGTCAGTATGAATCAGATAGAAAGTTTTTGCCGGCGGATTGGCGACGAGTTCGGAGCCCGGCGCATCGTCCTGTTCGGCTCTTATGCAGATGGCTCGGCGACCGAAACCTCTGATGTTGACCTGCTGGTTGTTGCAGATACAACTCTCGAGCCGCACAAACGGTACGCGGCTGTCAGACGTCTGCTGGCGGATCTGCCTCTCGGATTCGACATTATCGTCAAAACACCCACCGAATATGCACGTTGCCGTTCAATTGTCAACGACGTTGTTTACTTTGCAGACAAATACGGAAGGGTCGTCTATGAACGATGATACTCGTGAAGCCACCGGGCAGTGGAAAGCCAAAGCGCAAAGCGACTGGACCACTGTGCAGATTCTTTTGACCAGCGAACAGTGTCCAGCCGATACAGTCTGCTTTCATTGCCAGCAATATGTTGAGAAGCTGTTGAAAGGAGTTCTTACCCTTAATTCGATCGAAGCGTCAAGGACACATGACCTGCGGAGACTTATTCAACTGGCCCAGCCATACGTACCGGAACTTGAAGGGTTGTTTGACTCATCAGACGCCCTTACCGTTCATGGAGTCGAGACACGTTACCCCGGCGACTGGAGACGGGTTGAGCCTGCAGAGATGCAAACAGCCGTTGAATTGGCAAAAAAATTTGGCAAAATACTCCTGCCGAAACTGGACGTATAATATCGTATCAACGGTTAATAGGAATGGTTACTGTTTTTGACTTATTGATGATTTACAGAGTTCAGAAATGGTCAGCATGAACCGGATAGAAAGTTTTTGCCGCCGGATTGGCGACGAGTTCGGCGCCCACCGTGTAGTGCTATTTGGTTCTTACGCCCAAGGCTTACCCACGCAAGATTCGGATGTTGACCTACTGGTGATTTGCCCCTTTGAAGGCAGAAGCGTTGACCAATCGGTAAAGATTAGGATGAAACTTCGGCCCGATTTTCCGCTCGACTTGATTGTGCGCAGTCCCGAAAAAGTGCGCCAGCGAATGGAAATGGGCGACGATTTCCTGCGTCAGATTTTCGAAGAAGGGAAGGTGCTCTATGAAGCCGATGACTGCTGAGTGGATTGCAAAGGCCGAGGGCGACTTCGCCATGATGGAGCGCGAATGTCAGGTGCAGGAAGACCCCAATTATGACGGCATTTGCTTCCACGCACAGCAATGTGCCGAGAAATATCTCAAGGCCCGGCTTTGCGAGGCAGACATTTCTTTTGGCAAAATCCACGACCTCGTTGCCCTGCTCGAACAGGTCCTTAGTATAGAGCCGGAGTGGGAGACCTTCCGTGAGGACCTCG
>Ga0114922_10000235_pt1 | contig 53005 bp, 40 predicted proteins | sample AartaG_FD_100975 | JGI IMG/M metagenome (GOLD analysis project Ga0114922, IMG submission 100975) | Deep subsurface microbial communities from Aarhus Bay to uncover new lineages of life (NeLLi) - Aarhus_00045 metaG | ecosystem: Environmental > Aquatic > Marine > Oceanic > Sediment | place... | reverse complement strand
ACGCGTAAAAACCGCATCTAAAGCAACCTTTTTGTCGAGCAGTAATCCGTTAGAGTCCAGCACTTCCACCAGCTCAGTTATTACGGATTCCTTGTCTTTACCTTCCAGTGGAACTATGATGCAACCTGGCTGCAATATTTGTGTTAGAAGCATCTTATCAAAGGCCAAATATGCTACACTTGTTATCAATATTTACATAAACCCTTACTTCTATCTAATCGTATCAAGAAATTCAACAACTTTACAAAAAAAATTTTCTACCATCAATAACCTGTCAAACGCCGTACCCTACGATTTTCCTTTACATTTCACCCCACAGGAGTAGAATAAATTCTTGAGCATAGTAATACCGGGGCAACCGGATGAGCTAACAGAACGGTTTGATGTACGCATAAATGGATATACGTATACGAGATTAGCTATGGGCAAAATAAAACTCTACGACACAACTCTTCGTGATGGCATGCAGGCTGAAGGTGTTAGTTTCTCGCTCGAAGACAAGCTCTCAATTGCCGGGCGCCTTGATGAGCTTGGCCTCGATTATATTGAAGGAGGTTTTGCAGCTTCCAATCCCAAGGAGATGGAGTTCTTCCAGCAGGCAGCGAAACTCGGCCTAAAGACGGCAAAAATCGTTGCTTTCGGCAACACCCGAAGAGCCGATTCGGACGTTTCCGACGACCTCTCGCTCACCTCAATCCTTGCCTGCAAGACTGCCGCCGCTACTTTGGTCGGCAAAGCTTGGGATATGCACGTAACAGATGTGCTCGGCTGTTCGCTCGATGAAAACAAGGCTATTTGCGCCGAGTCCATCGAGTACATCAAAAAACACGGTATCGAGACCATTTTCGATGCCGAGCATTTCTACGACGGCTACAAGAATAATCCCGAGTATGCAATGAGGGTCCTCGCTGCCGCCGCCAAGGCTGGTGCCGATGTGCTCGTGCTTTGTGATACGAATGGCGGCATGATGCCTGGCCAGGTCTACGAAATCACAAGAATCGTGTGCGAGAAATTCAGCCCATTGACAGTCGGCATCCACACTCACAATGACAGTGATTGTGCCACCGCCAATACCCTCGCTGCCGTTCGAGCTGGTGCCCGCCATGTACAGGGCACCGTAAACGGTCTTGGCGAGCGGTGCGGCAATGCCAATCTCTGCACAGTTATACCTAATCTTGCATTTAAAATGGGCATTGACGTCCTCAGCCCCGAAAAGATAAAAACGCTAACAGAGGTTTCTCGTTTCATCTTCGAAATTGGCAATCTGATGCCTGTAATGAATATGCCCTATGTTGGTGAAAGCGCTTTCGCTCACAAAGCCGGCTTGCACGTAGATGCCCTGCGGAAAAATAAACGCACATACGAGCACATTGACCCTGCCGTTATCGGCAATGAACGCCGGTTTCTTATCTCTGAACTCAGCGGCAAATCAAACGTCTTGGCCGAGCTCGAAAAGGCAAAAATCACCGAGGACAGGAAATTGGCTCAGATGATACTTAAACGTGTCCAGGAGCTTGAAAGCGAAGGTTACCAATTCGAGGCCGCGAACGCATCCTTCGACCTGCTGGTAAGAAGGATTATGGGTACTTTCAAGCCGTCGTTTGAGCTTGTAAAGTATTATGTAACCGTGGAAAGACGCACCACCGGCGAGATGGTAAACGAGGCCACAGTCAAGCTGAAGATCGGCGATAGGGTTCAGCACGTCGTCGGCGAAGGGGATGGCCCGGTAAACGCACTCGATGCCGCTTTACGAAAGGCCCTCGAAAATATCTACCCTGCCATAAAGGACGTACAACTGATTGATTATAAGGTTCGTGTGGTCAATGCCAGAGCCGGAACTGCTGCTCGTGTCCGTGTAATAATCGAGTCGCGGGACAAAACCGACATCTGGGGCACTGTCGGCGTTTCAGAGAACATCATCGAAGCCTCCTGGCTCGCCCTCACAGACTCCGTTGATTACAAACTGCAAAAAGACGCAAAATGACGACCGTCATATCGAGAGAAGTCCTGAAAAAATCAAAGGGCGAAGCGAAGAATCAGCATTATTTCTAATTTGACTTTATCCGACCCGTACTGGAACGGTTTGTGTTGTCTGCCGTCTTCTTTTTTTCCGGCGGTTTATCGTTCTGTGGTTAGTGAAGTCCGTTTTGACATCGCTCGAAGCTACCTGGAGCGCCTCAAAGGCTGTAGCGGCGAATAAATCAGCACCGATTTCTTCCCAGAGTCCCTCAGCTCGATTGAAAACGCCGCCGGAAAGCATAATTCGCATATGAGGCCAGGCGTTTACATCCTTTATGATATCTATTAGCTGCCGAATCTCAGGTGCTTGTTTTGGCCTGGTGCCATAGATTAGCAGTATATCGGGAGCGTATTCGTTGACGAAGGAAAGGATGTCGTCTTTAGTTAGTCCGCCGCCGAGGAATCTTACTTTCCAGCCGTCACTTTCAAACAGGTCGGCCATCATTTGAGCGCCGAGTTCCTGAAGTTCGTTTGGGGCACAACAAACGGCTATTTTTTTGTTTTTGCTCGGTCGACGTGGCAGTTTGTTTTGGAGCTGGTCCACAATTGTGCGGTTAATTCGCGTGCCTAAATGCTCTTGGGTTGGAGTGATCGTGTCTGAGCGGAGTAGCTGCTCCATTTCTGTCATAATGGGCCATATTACATCAACGTAAACCGAGTTGGCTGGCGTGCCGCTCTGCAGGGTTTCTTCTATAACGGCTCGGCAGCGATTTCTATCCCCCAAGAGTAAGCTGTCTAAATAACGTTCAAGAATGCCTTTGTTTATCATTTTTTTATCGCAATTTCCTTTTTAATCTGTGCTATATTGCCCTGTTTCCCATATAGGCCTTTATAAACCATTACGAATGTTAAGATAGGCAACATTATCTTAATCAGCAATTTAGGTATCGGTGGATGCTGCGGACAAACTTTAGTTAAAATAGGCAAAATGGAGAAGCTCGTATGAAATAGCCCAGATTCTTATAGCTTTTGTATGAATATCATATTGTGCTTGTGCTTATGCTTATAGGAAGTGGTATTTTTTGTTGGTTATCGGAAGTCCGTTATTGTGGCATATCTGTGCAGAAATGGGAATAGCCCGGATATTTGAGACGGACATTGTTCCGAGGTGAATGGCTTTCCATAGCCGGATTATGGACGATGGTTTGTACAACATTTATTTAACGTTCTCGTACATACACAGAAAAGGACCGTGATTGTGATGAACAAAAAATTATGCATAGTCGGTTTGTTGATATGTTCAAGCGTAGTGAAATTATAAACGAACCGCATGGGAGTATTTATCGGTCGATTGGTAGGGGTATATGTGCTCCGTACATCAGTGATATCGACAGAAAAGGAGGAGCAGAACTGCTGGTTTTCAATTGACTATTGATTTTTGACGATTTACTATTGTGGTTTGGATTGGTAATTTATCGTAGGAGCAGTCTTGTTGGGAATGAAATATTATGATTGAGATAGTTGGTGCAAGAACGATAGCTCATGTGGGCAATGCAGGGAGGTTTGGAAGGTTTGTCTGGCAGACGATGGTTGCATCCACACGAAGCTGTGTTACAACCAGGGCGTATCCTTTAATCTGGACACAAATGAATTTAATCGGCGTTCGCAGTGTTCCAATTATAATGATAACGGGTGCGTTCGTTGGGATGATATTGGGGGTTCAGGCATATGACCAGCTTGCGAGTATGGGCCTGGAAGAGCGGCTGGGTGTTTTGATTAATATATCAGTTGTGAAGGAATTAGGGCCTGTGCTTGCGGCTGTTATGTTAGCTGGACGCGTTGGAGGGGCTTTGACGGCTGAATTGGGGACGATGAACGTTACTGAGCAGATTGATGCGGTCAGGAGTATGGGCACAGACCCAATTCGGTATCTGGTCGCACCAAGAGTTTTAGCGTGCTTGCTGCTGACCCCTGCTTTGATTATATACGCGGATTTGTTAGGTATTTTAGGAGGCTATTTTGTGGGCGTTGTTCAGTTCAAGATTAACAGTTGGGCGTATTGGAGTTTTAGCGCCTCAGGCGTAGAACTATGGGATGTGGTCGTTGGCGTGATAAAGGGCTTTTTCTTTGGAGCAGCTATTGCGGTTATTAGCTGTTATAAGGGCTTTACGTGCAAGGAAGGTGCGCACGGTGTAGGACAGGCCTGCACGGAGGCGTTTGTGGCCAGCTTTATTTCGATACTGGCACTGGATTATGCGCTGGCGGTGATTTTCAAAGCGATTTACAATACATTTTGGCCGGTAAGAAGTCTGGTTTGATGATGGTAGATAAAGATAAGCGGAAAGTGAAAAAGGACGGTAAGAGAAGCGGGAAGTCCGTCAGTGACAGGAACGGTATAATTGTCCTTAAGAACCTTACGAAAAAGTTTAGTGAAAATGTCGTTCTGGATGGTATTTCTCTGACAATAGAGAAGGGCAAGACTACAGTTGTTATTGGGCCGAGCGGATGTGGAAAAACTGTTTTGGTAAAACATTTGATAATGCTGCTGCGGCCGAGTTCGGGTGAGGTATATTTTAAAAGGCGGCGAATCGATAATCTGGATGAAAAGGAATTAAACAGAGTACGTACCCGTTTCGGTTTTCTTTTCCAGGGAGGGGCTTTGTTTGATAGTCTTAGCGTTGCTGAGAATATAACGTTTCCGATACGTCAGCATTTTGAGATAGAGGATTGGAGTCAGGTTGAGGAGCTTGTAAAGACCAAACTGGCTATGGTTGGTCTTGAGGGTTTTCAGAGTTTTTATCCCGCCAATCTTTCAGGTGGTCAGCGGAAGAGGGTGGCATTAGCAAGGGCTATTGCATTAAATCCGGAAGTGGTTTTATATGATGAGCCGACTACTGGGCTGGACCCTATTCGTGCCGATGTCATCAATGAGATTATCTTGAAGCTGCAAAGAGAGCTTGCCGTGACGAGTGTTGTTGTTACACATGATATGACAAGCGCCTACAAGATAGCAGACCGTATTATTATGCTGCATCACGGCAAAATTATTGCCGATGGCAATGACGAACATATTCGTAATCATCCCCATCCTGTCGTTCAGCAGTTCATTAATGGCCAGGTTAACGAGGACGACCTTGCAGTTCTGCGGGCAAGCGGAACTATTTTCCAAGCCCAGTTTCTTCCTCGTGATTTTGAGGAATAGCACCAGCGATGCTTGAGAAGCCGGAGCAAGTTGCGGCCGATTTGGCCAAAGTTGTCCGAGGCGATGTTTTTGCTGATATATTGCACAGGGCTGCCTACAGTACCGATGCCAGCATTTACAGGATAGTTCCTGGCTGTATCGTTGCACCGCGTGATAGTAAGGACGTAGTTGCTGTTGTTGAATATGCCGGTGCCAGGGGCATACCTGTTGCTGCTCGTGGGGCGGGAAGCGGCTTAGCGGGGGAAGCGTTGTGCAGCGGTATAGTCTTTGATATGACCCGGTATATGAACAGGGTCATTAGTGTTGATGATGACGGAAAAAGAGCAGTTTGTGAACCTGGCGTGGTCCTGGATGATTTAAATGAATGCCTGGCCGGGTACGGCAGAAAAATCGGGCCCGAACCATCCAGCAGTAACCGGGCGACGGTAGGGGGGTGCGTTGCAAATAATTCCACCGGCGCTCATTTCCTTGAGTATGGTTATATCTGTGACCATGTGGAAAGTATCGAAGCGGTTTTGGCTGACGGCAGTGTGGTTGAATTCGAAAATGATTTTGACCCGGCTCAAACAGATAACAACAGAGCTGCTTCAGTTGCAAAGAGCTGCATATCCATCCTTTCGGGCAAGGGCGCGGTTATCAATAAGGCACTGCCTAAAGCCGGGCGAAATCGCAGCGGCTATAATATCGCCGGAATTTGTCATAACGGAAGAATAGATTTAGCCAGGCTGTTAGCAGGCTCGGAGGGAACACTGGCTATTTTTACGAAAATCGTCCTTAAGACTGTTGCAGTACCGGTGGCAAAGGCCTTGTTGCAGCTTGAGTTTGATTCCCTTGAGAAAATGGCGCGGGCTGTACCGGTTATTGTCAATAGTGGCGCCTCGGCGTGCGAGTTGATGGATAAGAGTTTAATTGATTTGGCTTTTGAGGCCCTGCCGGAATATCGTGACGTTTTGCCTGCGGGTGCTGCTGTGGTTCTTTTGGTTGAGCATTCCGGTCAAACACAAAACGAGGTAAGAGAGAAAATAGAAAATACAGATTCGGCAGTTGGGGCACTGGCTTGTGGACGGACCATTGTCTTTGACGTTGAGCAACAGCAACGTTTGTGGAAGTCGCGTAATGATGCCGGGCCTTTGCTTTATAGAAAAAAGGGTAGGAAGCACCCGGCGGAATTTATGGAGGATGTTTCCGTCGGAAATGAGCGGCTCGGTGAGTATATTTCGGGCTTGCAGGAGATTGGGAAGCGATACGATATTGCGATGCCCTCTTACGGCCATGCCGGGGATGGCCTTCTTCATATACGGCCATATCTGGACTTGAGTGAGCCGTCTGACGTGGAGAAGATGCGGTCGGTGGCAAATGAGGTCTTCGAACTGGCCTGGTCGCTGGGCGGTTCAATTAGCGGTGAGCATGCCGAAGGGCTGGTGAGGGCGGCTTTTATAAAACGGCAATACGGTAACGAGTATTATGAATTGTTGTGCAGAATCAAGGGTGTTTTCGACCCGGATGGTTTGATGAACCCAGGCAAAATCATCAACAGTGACGCTGATGTTATGGTCAAGAATCTGAGGGCGGAACACAAGTTTTTGCCGGAAAGACTCAAAACGGAGATGCTTTTTGATAAAGATGAGCTGCGTTCTGAGCTTGAGCAGTGCTACGGTTGCGGGCTTTGTCTAAGTCACGAATCTGCTTTGCGGATGTGTCCGGTTTTTCGTGCGTTGGGTGAGGAATTGGGCAGCTCACGGGCGAAAGTTAATATACTGCATTTCTGGGCGACAGGGCAGTTGGATGATAGGGATTTTGAATCGCCGGAGTTTAGAAAGTTTTTGGATTTGTGTGTTAATTGCAAGGCCTGCCTGCTGGAATGTCCCTCAGGGGTTGATATTTCCAGACTGATAACTGTGGCACGAGCAGAGTACGCAAAGCGAAAAGGGTTGCGGTGTGCCGAGCTTGTCTTAAGTCACAATCGCTATCTTAGTGTGTTAGGCAGTATTTTCTCACCCGTCTCGAATTTCTTTATGCAGTTGCCGGCTTTCAAGTGGCTTTTGGAGAAGTCTGCCGGCATCGATAAACGAAGATGTATGCCCAAGTTTAAGCGCGGCTCCTTCACAAAGGCAGGGCGTAAATATCTGGAAGCTCGTGAGCCGATAGAGAATCCGGTCGATAAAGTGGCTTATTTTGTGGATACATACGCGAATTATAACGACCTCGACCTGGGATTTGCTGTGCTGGAAGTTCTTCGGGCAAATGGGATTGATGTGATTTTGCCGAAGCAGCGGCCGGCTCCACTGCCGGCCATTGTGTATGGAGGCGTAAAGAGGGCACGCAGCGATTTATCGTTTAATGTCAAGCATCTGGCCAAGGTGGTTCGTGATGGTTATAAAGTTGTGTGTTCTGAGCCAAGTGCCGCGCTGTGTCTAAAACAGGAACTGCGTCATTTTGTTGCCGGCGAAGATGCCGAGCTTGTCTCGGAGAATACTTATGAGTTGATGAATTATATATATGGTCTGCTTAGGCAGAACAAGTTGAAGCCTGCGACAAAACCAATATCAGGGGAATTTGTGTATCATTTGCCGTGCCATTTGCTTGCTATTGGCGGTGAGGGGGCGAGTATTGAGCTTTTGGATAAGCTTTGCGGTTTGAAGGTGGTTGACTTAAATGCCGGCTGCTGCGGCCTTGCCGGGACGTTCGGTATGCAGAAGAAGAATTACGAGCTTTCATCGCAGATAGCTGCGAGGTTAAAACAAGCCCTTGACAAATCGTCGGTCAAAAACGTGTTAACAGAATGCGCCGCCTGCAAAATGCAGATAGAGCATATAAGCAATTGCTCGGCGATTCATCCGATCATAATTATGGCAGACGCGTATCGTCTTGATTAGGGGAATATGATGGTAGTAGAAAAAAGGGTACCAGGGAAGAGAAAGTACAGTTGGATATATAAGATTATTGCCATTCTTTGTATATATGCTTCTCTGACTCCGGTTCGAGCCGATGCTTACAGGTCCGGTGATTTGCACCTCGAGTTTTACTGGACTCAAATGCATAAACTCCATTGTGGGATCAATTGGCAAAATGCAGAGATATTATTTCCGCTTGGAGGCTTTGTACTTATTTTAGTGGCGGTTTGTTCAATAATAGCCCTGGCAATTGGATATTCCAAATGCTGCACATTTATACTAACGCTGTGTTTTATCACGCATGTTCTTTTTAGAGGATTAGTTGATTACTATCTCATCACCTACTATTGGCCTTTCATAAAATCAAAATTCTATTGGGACCATGTTGGTATTGGATGGTGGTTCTTAGCTTTCACAGGTGGCATTGCATCGGTAACAGCAATGGGCCTGCAGCTATATGCTCTTATTGCGAGCGAGTGTCGAATTAGGGAGTGAAAAAAGAGCAAAGCCTCGGTGAGACGCAGTCTTGATGGGCTATTCCATGAGACAGAAGGTGAAGGACGTGGTAAAGATTATGGTGGGCATTTTGCGCAGATTGAGCGGATTTTTACAAAGCTAATGATAAATCTTTGATTTAACTATTCTCGAACTCAATGGCGTTTGCTTGGCACCACTCGATGGCGATTTCTCTTAGCGCATTGTTGCGGTAGTTATACCAGTCATCTGCGATGCCATAGTCTTGTATAGCATCTTTGAAACGCCGAAACGCACCGCTGCCTTTTATTAAGCTATAAAGAGTGTCACTCATTTCGGAATCATTTAGGGACAGGCAAAACTTTTCCATAATGCTATACTCATGAATGTCAAACTTTGAGGGCAATGGGATGTAATCACCGGTTTCATCTATTATTTCTTTGGCGATTCTGACCTGGTCCTGCTGCCAATCCGGAAAATCTTCGATTGGTTCGTCATCTTCAGCGGCATTTTGCTCTTCTTCGTTGATAAGGACTACCTGGCCGGTTCTTTTGTCCAGAAATGATTGACTTTCATCTGACTGAAACTCCAGGCCTTCGATGATATCTTCCAGTTTTACACGAAGCGACATAAGGCAATACCTCCTTGCTACTAACCAATTGATTTTACCTGAATTATTCTATATATTAAACTGCGAAAAGTAAAGTTAATTAGGGGATATTTGCAATGGGACCGACAAAGGACAATTCTTACCGAGCGGTGCTGTGGGAGCCCTCGGGAGAGGATAAAAAGGTTCGCTGCAAACTGTGTAGCTGGCGGTGTGTGATTGATGATGGCAAATTAGGCAGGTGCTGTGTGCGCAAAAATGTAGATGGCGTTTTGTATTCGCTTACTTATGACAAGATTTGCTCGGCTAATCCTGACCCAATTGAAAAGAAGCCTTTGTTCCATTTTCAGCCGGGCACGAGCAGTTTTTCCATCGCCACGATGGGATGCAACTTTCGCTGTGAGTTTTGCCAGAACTGGCAGATAAGCCAGGCGGCTCTTGAGGATGGACGAATTGATGGACAGGCAATAACTCCTGAGCAGATTGTCGCAGCGGCTGTTCGTAGCGGGTGTAAAAGTATCGCCTACACCTATACTGAGCCAACGGTTTTTATGGAGCTGTGCAACGATTGCGGGCGTCTGGCGAAAGAACGTGGGCTGACGAACGTTTTTGTCAGTAACGGCTACGAGACAAAAGAAGCAATTGATTTTGCCGGCGATTGGCTCAATGGTATAAATGTTGACCTTAAATCTTTTAGTGAGGATTATTACAAAAGGCTGTGCAAGGCACGGTTGCAGCCGGTCCTTGATACGATTAGCTATATCGCAAACCAGACAAATATCTGGCTTGAGGTAACGACCTTGCTGGTCCCGGGCGAAAATGATTCCGACGATGAGCTGAAGCAGCTTGCCGATTTTATTGTTTCAAAAGCCGGCGCTGATGTCCCCTGGCATATCAGCCGGTTCCATCCGCAGTATAAGTATTTGGATTCGGTTGCCACGCCGGTTGAGAGCCTCGAGCGCGCCGAGCAAATAGGCAAGGCAGCGGGGCTGCATTATGTTTACCTTGGCAATATGCCGGGGGCGAAATCTGAGAGCACCTTTTGTTATAAATGCGGCCGAATGTTGATTAAACGGGCTGGCTACCGAATATTGGCCAATCATATTACGAACTCATGCTGTCCGGATTGTGGCGTAAGGATTGCAGGCTTTGAGCTTTGATTTGAGATGAAGATAATCGCAGATGAGAATATTCCGTTTGTAGTGGAGTGCTTTTCTTCCATTGGTGATGTTGAAGCTGTTCCCGGCCGAGATATTACGCCGAATGTCGTTGCCAACGCTGACGTTCTGCTGGTTCGCAGTATAACGCCTGTAGGTGCCGATTTGTTGACCGGCAGCGAAGTTCGTTTTGTTGGCACGTCAACCATCAGCTTTGACCATATAGATACAGAATATCTTTTACGAAAAAATATCGGTTTCGCATCAGCGCCGGGGTCGAACGCAAATTCTGCGGCTGAATACGTTATTGCCGCGCTGCTTAATATCACCAAAGAAAATAATATTAACCTGGAAGACAAATCGATAGGTGTTATCGGCGTAGGCAATGTTGGCAGCAGGGTTGCTAAAAAAACTACGGCTCTTGGTATGAATGTGTATCTCAACGACCCGCCTTTGCGGAGGCAAAGCAGCGACCTAAAGTATTTGCCGATAGAAAGGCTTTTTGATTGTGATTTTATAACGCTTCATACGCCGTTGACTTTTGATGGAAGGGACAAGACGTTTCATTTAGCTGGTGAGAAGTTTTTCAAGTCGCTAAAAACAGGCTGTATTTTTGTTAATGCTGCTCGCGGCGGTGTAGTAGACAGCAGTGCTTTGAAGGCAGCTATGGAGCGGGAAGATTGCAGGCTGCGGTGCTTGATGTTTGGGAGAACGAGCCGAATATCGATGTTGAGCTTTTAGAAATGGTCGATATCGGCACACCACACATCGCCGGTTATTCACTGGACGGCAAGGTTGCGGGTATGATTATGATTTATAAGGCGGCATGCGAGTATTTTGGACTTGAAGCTAAATTTGATATCGGTTCGTTTTTACCTGCGCCTGCTGTGCCGGAGTTGAAGCTCAATCCGGACAGCGGTAGTGAGCAGGATGTGTTATTAGGTGCTGTGGAGAAGATTTACGATATTAAAGCGGATGACGTCAGGCTCAGGCAGGTTTTGGAAACAACGGAAGAAAAAAGAGAGGTGTTTTTTGATGGACTACGCAAGAATTATCTTGTCCGCAGGGAGTTTCAAAATACAAGTGTCATTGTCGAAGATATAAACAGCGGTCTGGCTAAGAAACTGAAAGGTATTGAATTCCTGCTTTCGCAGGAATGACAATTTCGGTTATCAGATGAAGAAAAGTAACGGCAAGAATGTAGTTGAGTGGCCGAGGGGACGATTGGATTTCTCGGCTGGTTGTGTTGTGATGGGGGTTTTGAATGTCACGCCTGATTCCTTCAGTGACGGCGGCCAGTTCTTTGATACTGATAAGGCCATTGAGCATGGAATACAGATGGCGGCTGATGGAGCTGCAATAATAGATGTAGGAGCTGAATCGACCCGGCCGAGTGCAGAGCCGGTCTCAGTCGATGAGCAGATAAGAAGGGTGATTCCGGTAATAGAAGCACTTTGTAAAAGAATAAAGGTGCTGATTAGTATTGATACGAACAGGAGCGAAGTTGCTGAAGCTGCGTTGGAAGCAGGGGCGGCAATGATAAACGATATTACGGCACTGAGCGATGAGCGGATGGGCGTTTTGGCAGCCGAACAGCAGGTACCGGTCGTCTTGATGCACATGCAGGGAACACCCGCAACTATGCAGATTGAGCCGAAATATAAAGACGTGGTTACAGAGGTTCGCCAATTTTTGGTCAAGAGGACGAAGCGGGCAGAACAGTTCGACATACCAAAGGAAAGGATTTTCATAGACCCCGGAATCGGTTTCGGCAAGACTTTGAAACATAATATTTTGCTTTTGAGAAATATTGATAAGTTCGTTGCTGCCGGCTGTCGCGTGCTTGTAGGCGCGAGTCGCAAAAGTTTTATAGGTAAAATAACCAACAGGGAAAACCCGGCTGACCGAATATTTGGCACCGCTGCCTCGGTTGCTTTGTGTGTTGCCGCGGGTGTATCGATTGTCCGTGTGCACGATGTAGCTGAGATGATAGATGTAGCAAAAGTGGCAAACGCTATCATCTCAGCGGGATGAAGGTTTGCCTTGCGGCCAAGAAGAATACCATTGACAAAAGGGCCGCCGGCGGATAAAATATTGTCAGGATTGGAGGCAATTTTATGGGCCTAAGTGATATTGAAATCTGTTCTAATTGTGGGCGGGCGATTAGCCGGTCAGAGCAGGCTTATATTTTTGAGGGTAATATCGTCTGCGCCGAATGTGATAACACATTGCGAAGCGGCCCGCTGCCTGAGCCACTGACTATACTTGAGCCAGCGGCTTCGCCCGAGCTGGTGACTGTGGATGAGCCACAACCTGAGGCACCAGGCCCTTCGAAAGATGATGAACAAGAAGAAGCCAAGCCGGGCTGGGACGCAGACAAACCTGTAGGATTCATAATTGGCGGCGTCATTCTCTGCCTTTTAGGCATTGCGCTGATAGACATTGGGCTTGTCGGCTTAGCTGTCTTCTTCCTGGGGGGATTTCTAATTGGCATGTTGATGGCAGCCGGATGCCTCACATTCGGGCTGCTAATTCTCGTGTTAGGAATAGCAGCTATAGTTGTAGCTGTCATATCTGTCCGACGTTCGACACACTAACGTGTCTTTCCGCACTTGTAGTAGGCGTTTAGATTATGTCGGTCCATAATGTAGCATACACTTTTTATGTGGCGGAGGTTGTCTACAACAAAGCGATCAGAAACACAAACGTGCTCTTGTTTTTTGCGTTTATTTAGTTTTTTGAGCGTTGAACGTTCATCATACTCTTGAGACGCAAAAATCGTAAATTTTGTAAAATTGTAGAAAAAAGCTGTCAGTTTTTTGGGGTCGGTTCGTCATAATTATAGAATCCGTGACTGGGAGCTCTCATTGAACGTAGATTTGGAGAAAAAACTTGTTGCAGCCTGCCGTAATGGGGACAGGTCGGCGTACGCAGGCATTGTAAAGGCTTATTCAGGGCGAATCTTTGCGATTTGCCTGGGGATACTCGACAACACTCACGATGCTGAAGACATTGCCCAGCAGGCACTGCTTAAGGCGCTTACCGGGATAAAGCAGCTTCGGGATGATGAGCAGTTTGGGGCGTGGATAAGTCGAATCGCAAAGAATTTGTGCATCGATTTTATCCGGAAACATAAACATGAACAGGACTGTATCGTAGAGCCGGCTGCGGTAAGTCAGAGCGGTTCAAAAGAGTATCCTGAGCTCCGGACGGCTTTGGCAAAACTTTCAGAAGACCACCGGCTTGCATTGATGCTTTACTATTTTGATGGGCGAAGTGCAAAAAGTATTGGAGAAACGTTTATGATTAGCCAGGCTGCGGCACAAGCACGGATAAGCCGGGCCAGAAAACAATTACGTAAGTTATTGGAGGCCGAGGGAGGCAAATAATGGAAAATACTTGTGAAAAAATCCAGGAGCAGATTCCGGAACTGATGGCTGGCACTATGTCGGCTGAAAAAACCGCTAAGTTAGTGGAACATATAAATGGATGTTCAGCATGCAGCAAATATCTTGAAGCTCTACAGGCTGACGACAAACTGCTTTGTGAATATGTCGAGGCAATGCAGACGGCAGTGACACAGATTGAAAAAGGTGCAATGGACGCACTGGATGGCTCCTTGTCCGACAAAGGAGTTGCCTTCAGTTCAATATGGAGAACAATTATGAAAAGCAGAATAACAAAAGTTGCTGCTGCGGCAGTGATAATAATCGGTGTACTTTTAGTGCTGAATTATGTCGGCAGCCCAGGTCCAACCGGCGTTGCTTATGGAATTAGCGATGTGCCGGGTTTGCTTCGCAGTGCCAAGACTCTTCATGTAAAAGGGAGCCGTACTTACTACCTCAAAGGCCAGGACCCGATTTCTTGCCCGGTGGAGTATTGGATGGACTTTGAGAAGTTACGTTATCGAAGAAAAGCAGTTTATCGAAGACGCACGAGCGAAGGCGGCTTCGCTGATGATTATAGCGAGCATGAGGTTGTTTTCGACACGACGTATAAAATGGGCATTGATCATACAAACAAGACCGTAAGGTTCTTCAGGCATAGGCCATTTCTAAGCCAGTTCTTTCTGAGGGTCTACAGGGACAGGGACGTGTTTCTGAGAGACTTCTATCTTAAGTCGGACCAACTTGACGGTTTCGAAAAAACGGGTCAGGAGGAAATCGATGGGGTGATGTTTGACATATGGGAAAAGAAAGAAAATCGTCCAATGCAAATGATAAGCGAATATTGGATAGAGCCGAGTACGGGGGAATTGGGGCGTTATTTCTTCGCATTTTTCTATGATCGGTATCCAAACCGAGCGAGGAGACATGACAAATATGGCGACTTTGAGGTGTTGCTGGATGAAGATGAGCAGGAGTGGCATGAGAATTTGTTAACGTGCATCGAGCGCGACAAACCATTGCCGGATGAGCTCTTCAAGATAGAGGCGCCCAGCGGTTACACGGTTACAATCAGCAAAGAGGAGGCGCCTGCACATGGTGGGGTAGGTTATACGACTTTTCCACCTACTATGCCCAATATGACAGTAAGCCTTCGTTATACTCTCAGTGAGGATGGTAGTGTAATTATGGCGTGGAGCGATAGGAATGATGAATCCTTAAAATCCCAGGCAGGTATATTTGAGGCTCTTGAACCGGGCGGGCCTTTGCCTGAGCTCACATTCGTACCATATGCGCTTCATCCGCTTTTTAGTGTATTTCGGGAGAAAAATGAATCTATTACGTATGTTGGTTGCCACCTCGCATATACAAAGAAAGGCAATATATACTACGAATGGAGCATTTATATTCCTGATTCTGACCCACCGGAAAGCGAGTTCAAACACAAACTAACGTATGATGCTTTAGTTAGGCGTAATCCCGACGATGGTCAGATTCGTGGCTTAGGTTTAATACCTGACACAATCATAACCTCATCAGAAGAATTCGATGCTTTTGTACTTGGTGGGATGGCGGAGCTTAGTGATGATGGCAAAGCACCTGAGGGTATAACTTATGAAAGCGTGCTCCAATTAGCCCAGCAGATTCGCGAAACACTTGGCAACTAAAAGAGTTTTCGGGCAACCACATAGGGTTGCCCCTACCGGATGGCGGCGTGGTAGCTTTGCAGTGACCTTACAGGGGCCGGGCCGGCTCGGTGGGCGGCGATGCCCTTTACGGCGGCGGCGGCGGCGGCTGTCGTGGTAATATAAGGCACCTTGTACCTGATGGCCGCCTTGCGGATATAAGAATCGTCGTATTTGCTCAACTTGCCGCTGGGGGTGTTTATAATTAGCTGAATCTCGGCGTTTTTAATGGCATCTACAATGTTCGGTCTGCCCTCGTGCATCTTGAGGATATGCTCGGTTTTGAGGCCATTATCCGTCAGGAAGCGATGGGTGCCGTTTGTTGCCTTGATTTTGAAGCCGAGGTTCTGGAATTGTTTTGCAACTTCGAGGGCAGCGGCCTTGTCTGTGTCGGTTACGGTCAAGAGGACAGTGCCGTTGGAAGGGAGATTTTGTTTTGCGGCCTGCTGGGATTTGAAGAAGGGAAGCGCGAAGGAATCGGCCAGGCCGAGCACTTCACCGGTCGAGCGCATCTCCGGTCCGAGAACCGGGTCAACTTCCGGAAACATATTGAACGGAAAGACGGCTTCCTTTACGCCAAAGTGCGGAATCGAGCGCTGCTTTAAGTTGAGGTCGGAAAGTTTTTTGCCGAGCATAAGCTGTGTGGCGAGACGAGCCATCGAGATGCCGCAGACTTTGGAGACCAGCGGCACGGTCCGCGAGGCGCGCGGGTTGGCTTCAAGCACATAAACGGTGTCGCTGGCTATTGCATACTGCATATTCATCAGGCCGACGACGTTTAATTCCGTCGCTATTTTTCTGGTGTACTCGCAAATAGTGTCAAGATGTTTTTGAGGTATGCTGACAGGTGGAATCACACAGGCCGAGTCTCCGGAATGGATGCCGGCCAGCTCGATGTGCTCCATAACTGCGGGGACGAAGGCATCTGTGCCGTCAGCAATCGCGTCGGCCTCGGCTTCTATGGCATTTTCCAGGAATTTGTCAATCAGGATAGGTCTTTCCGGCGTTACCTCCACAGCCACAGCGACATAGTGTTTGAGCATATCTTCGTCGTGTACTACTTCCATAGCACGTCCACCGAGGACATAGGACGGTCTTACCATTAATGGATAGCCGATTCTTTCTGCGATTTTAAGGGCTTCGTTAAGATTGCTTGCCATGCCGGACTCGGCCATAGGTATATTTAGCTTTTCCATCATAGCCCGAAAGCGGTCGCGGTCCTCAGCTAAGTCTATTGTTTCAGGTGAGGTTCCGATTATTTTAACGCCGGCCTGGGCCAGCTTGTTGGCGATATTGAGTGGGGTCTGGCCACCAAACTGGACAATGACGCCTTCGGGCTTTTCCTTCTCATAGATGCTCAGTACGTCCTCAACAGTGAGCGGCTCAAAGTAAAGCTTGTTTGAGGTATCGTAATCTGTTGAGACTGTTTCAGGGTTGCAGTTGACCATAATCGACTCGTATCCTTCGTCGCGCAGTGCAAAGGCGGCGTGGACACAGCAATAGTCAAACTCGACTCCCTGCCCGATACGATTGGGACCGCCGCCCAAGATCATTATCTTGCGGTTTTTGCTGACCTGTACTGTATCCGGGGCATTATAGGTGGAGAAATAATAAGCTGCATTTTCTACGCCGCTGACAGGGACAGGTTCCCATGCCTCGACAACACTCAAAGAAATGCGGCGTTCACGGATTTGAGTTTCTGGAACGCCAAGTAGATTAGAGAGATACCGGTCTGCGAAACCGTCCTTCTTGGCTTGTATTAACAGCTTATCTGGAAGCTGTTTGCCCTTGTATTTCAGTATTTCTTCCTCAAGTTGGACAAGCTCCTGCATTTGTTTGATGAACCAGCGTTTGATGTGCGTTTTCTCAAAGAGGGTATCGATGTCGGCGCCTTTACGCAGCGCCTCATACATAATGAATTGGCGCTCGCTTGACGGGTGACTCAAACGGTTCATCAATTCGTCGAGAGGCAGGTCGTTAAAGTTTTTAGCGAATCCAAGACCATAACGACCAATCTCAAGAGAGCGGATAGCTTTCTGGAAGGCCTCCTTGTAATTCTTGCCAAGGCTCATCGCCTCGCCGACGGCGCGCATTTGTGTGCCGAGTTTGTCCTCAACGCCTTTGAACTTTTCAAAGGCCCATCGCGAAAACTTGACCACGACGTAATCGCCGGATGGCGTATATTTTTCGAGCGTGCCGTCTCTCCAATATGGTATTTCGTCGAGCGTGAGGCCTCCAGCGAGCAGTGAAGAAACAAGGGCAATTGGAAAGCCTGTTGCTTTCGAGGCAAGTGCTGATGAACGTGAGGTTCTTGGGTTGATTTCGATTACGACTACTCGGCCGGTGTCGGGGTCGTGAGCAAACTGAATGTTTGTACCGCCTATGACCTCGATGGCGTCAACGATGTCGTATGAGTATTTTTGCAGTTTTTTTTGCAGTTCCGGCTCGATAGTCAGCATAGGGGCAGTGCAGTATGAGTCTCCTGTGTGCACGCCCATTGCATCCACGTTTTCGATAAAGCAGACGGTTATTTTCTGGCTTTTGGCGTCGCGGACCACTTCCAGCTCCAATTCCTCCCACCCAATAACAGATTCTTCGACAAGGATTTGTGCGACAAGACTTACAGAAAGGCCCCGAGCGGCCACGATGCGCAGTTCTTCGACATTGAATACCGCACCGCCCCCGGTGCCGCCCATGGTGTATGCGGGACGGATTATGACCGGATAACCGAGCTCGTCCGCGATTTTTTCGGCTTCCTCCACGCTAAAGGCCAGATCGCTTTTTGGCATCTCGATACCCAGTCGGTTCATTGTTTCTTTGAAGGCGCCGCGGTCCTCACCACGCTTTATGGCATCTACCTGAACGCCGATTATTTTGACCCCATATTTATCAAGCACCCCTGCGTGGGCAAGCTCGGAAGACAGGTTAAGTCCGCTCTGGCCGCCAAGGTTGGGCAGTAGGGCGTCGGGTCGCTCCTTTTCGATGATTTTTGTCATAGTCTGGAGGTCAAGCGGCTCGATGTATGTTACATCGGCCATGCCAGGGTCGGTCATAATGGTTGCCGGATTGGAATTGACTAACACTATCTCATAGCCCAATTTGCGAAGGGCCTTGCAGGCTTGAGTGCCGGAGTAATCAAACTCACAGGCCTGGCCAATGACAATCGGGCCGGAACCAATAATCATTACTTTGTTTATGTCATCTCGTTTCGGCATACTAAATTCTCCTGTTCTTTTCTGCCATTTCAATGAACATCCATGCCCAATGCGACTCTTTATTGCGGCGAATTAGACCACATTGAGATTGAGCTGTCAAATAAGAAAAGATGATAAGCCGGGTAAGAAGAACCGATTCTTAAATATAACTCGGCATCGGTTGTTAGCTGGACATCCGCGTAGTCAGATTGTGTAGAAAAAAGCTGAATCTGGATGCTATATTGGTAGTGGAAATCAGTGTGATATTACTTTTGAGCAATGGGGGGATGTGATACAGGCGCAGAGACGAACTTCGCTGATTTGGCGAAAATCTTAGTGCACTGACACATACGAAATCGGGCTCATCAAACTCGAAACATTCACTTTACTGACCCCGCTTTAGTACCCTGATTGTGTCGGTTCCCGCAAAGTCCGAACCATCATTAAGCTTGCCCGCGACTCTGAGCGAGACGGGGCTTTCCGCAGTTTCCAGCATATCTTGGATTTCTGAACGGTCAAGTTTGATAAGCAGCTTGTTTGAATCTTCACCAGTTCCGCTCCACGTGGGGGCGGGGTTAATTTCTTCTCCATTTAGAACAATAGTGTCGGTATCTATATCGCCAATATCATAGCCGTCGGGAAACTGGATAGTACAGCTAATCCAATTTCCATTGCTTCGGAGATTTAGAGTTTTGGGCATTATTTTAACAACGGCAGGTATCGGCGGCACAAATTCGTCACCTCCGAGGTCTATTTTCTCGCCTAATATCCGTGGGTTTCCATCGATATCAGTTTCGCCGGGCTTTGCGACAAACCCAGAGTCGCCGGCATCAATGCAGGGAGAGCCATCAAGCAAATGGTAGTCGCCCTCAACATAGTGTCCGTTGTTATCGATGTAGCCTGGGTCGACAAATTGGGGGGCAATATCTATGTTGCCCTGGCCCCAGTCGACGGTGCATTCGTTATCAAGTATCACACTCGTCTGGCCACCCTGGATGTCGCAGTATGAAATCCGGATTGAGGTAGCGGCTCCCAGGTTGCCGACCAATATTTCCGGTGCGCTCGGAGCGGTATTGCCCCAGAGAATACTGTGACTTATCATCAGGTTGCTTGATTTGTAGCAGTAGATGGCTCCAGCCGAGTTGGAAGCTGTGTTTGTGCTGATAGTGCAATTGGAAATAAGCGGATTACCGGCATTGTGGCTGTAGATTGCGCCGCCTTCTGGTGCGGCGTTTCCACTGATAATGCAATTTTTTATTGTGGGACTGCTTCCATTTAAGTATATGCCGCCCCCGCCAAAGATCGATGCTGAGTTTGCTATGATTTGACAGTTAGTAATCACAGGATGACTTTTGCCATTTATACATGCAATACCGCCGCCGTAGATTGCTGAATTATTCCTGATGACACAGTTGGTAATCGAGGGGCTGCTATTGTTGGAGGAGTAAATTGCGCCGCCTACCATAGCAACTCCATTGATGATGGTGAGTCCGGCTACTTTTGAATCGGCCTTTTCCCACGTGTTAAAAACGAAGCCACGCGCAATGCCTGCACAGTCGATGATGGTGCTATTTACGATTTGGGAGTCGGTGGGGTCGGTGCTGCGGACCGTGATTGCCTTGCCATTGAAGTTTATGCCGCAATTACCCAAGCCGCGGTATGTTCCCGGGGCGATGACGACAGTATCGAAATCTTCACAGGCATCGATGGCGGCTTGAATGGTGCCATCTTCTTCGGACACATAGTAAGTGGCTGCAAGTGCCGAATTGGCGATTAGAACCGCAATAAAACAGATTGTTATTTTTTTGTCTTTCATCTTTTTTCACCTTAACTTTCTTTTAAATGAAATTAATCAACATCGAAACTTAAAGCACAACTTCAGAATAAGAGCTGGGAACGTAATACAGTATTATTTCAGGCCCGAAACCAGCCGGCATCTGGGCGGTACCTGAACGGCTGAAAAACAGGTCGCTAGAGCCGGTTACTATCATCGGCTCATCAGAATAATTTATTATCGAGCCGTCAATTGTTCCACCTGCGTTTCCTCCGAATTCGATTCCATTTGAAGCTATGGCGCCATTGAGAGTATCGAAGTTGCCCCAAAAAACGGCCTTAAAGCCCGGGGCCATAAGGAACGTGCCGGTTTCTTCTCGGAGCTGGTCAAATTGCGGTTCAGCGGGCAGGTCGGTGACAGGATGACTGGTGACGGTGCCGCTGAACCATATCAGGTTTGTTCCGGAATTATCATTCAAATCACCATTGCCGACGATGATACCGGTTATTTCTGTATTTCCACCAAAATGAACAATGTTGGGGGCCTCAATGAAGACGACGCCTCTAAATGTTACGGAAACGAATTGGGGATTGGTTCCGGCGGGTATTAATACGTTGTCGTATGCCGACAATACATTGTTGGGGTCGTAAGTATTCTGAACATAGTCTCTGAAATAGTTTGGCTCAGGGACCGGAAACTCGGTTGAAGGGGCGCCAAAATTGACGTGATTATCTATAGCATCCTGGCCTGTTTCGCCGCCAATCGAAGCCTGTCCGCCCTGGAGTGTAACAATGGCATCCTGTTCTGTGATGTGGACATCACCGGCGATCGAGGAATTACCCAAGATTGAAAGTGCAGTTGGGTCTGTGCTTTCGATATAGACACCGGCATCGAGGAATGCATTTGCACCGCCCATAGTGATGTTACCTTGCAATTCCAGGGCCCCTCTGGTTGCAACACCATAGTCAAAAACTGTATGGGCCCTTGTTCCGAAATTGTAATTGACCCTTATAGTTCGTTGCACCGTTCCGGAAGAACCGGTTACGTCCATTTGTAGTTTATCGATGTTATTTGTTTGCTGAATTTGCGAAGAAAAAGATTGCCCCGCTGAAGATTCCAGCACAACATCTGTAATAGTAATGGTCGAGTTGTCAGCATCGTAGTCGTACGTTGCCAGAATATTTGAAATGCCATATGCCGCCAAATCTGTATGCAGAAAGTTCGCCAGACAGCTAAATCTGTCGTTTTGCTGTGTCATGCCTGGCATAGAAATGCGCCCGAGCCAGAAGCGGAGTGTATCGAGACCGGACTCGGCACAGCCGAGAGCGCGATTGGCTTTGCACTGGTTATCGGCTATCTGTAGATTCGTACCCGACAGCGTTGCAATGCTGACAGCCAACGCCGAAAATACGAGTACGAATATCATTGATATGATAAATGCAGCACCATGCTGCCTTCGGCACAGTATTTTCCTTACAGATCTCATTTTCCCCCCCGGAAAACACTCTATTACTGGAAAACACTCTCTTAAAGGCAGTTTAAGTCACTTCTAAATGACACCTAAAGTATAAGAAATGTTTGCTGTGAAAACAAAGCGAGAAAACAGACTAAGGTAAAAAAATGTTATGTCCGATAATGGCGGTGGGTGGTTCCCCGTATATTTTATTCTTGCTCCGCAAAATATGAGCTGCGAGCAAACGGCGAAGACAAACAAAAGGAAAATCCCAATCCGATTGCTCTTTGCTTCCAGAAGTCGAATTTGGCAGGCGTTATGTATTCGACAACTTCAAGTGAATCCTTTGATGGCTTCAGATATTGGCCGATTGTGATTCTGTCGCAGCCTACGTTGCGCAAATCTAACAGGACCTGTTCGACCTCATCGTCTGTTTCGCCCAATCCGAGCATAATTGATGATTTGGTCTGGATACCATCGTAGCTTTCTCTGGCCATTTTAAGCAAATTCAAGGAGCGTTGATAGTTTCCTCCGGCTCTAACGGTTGGGTACAGAGACGGTACCGTTTCGACATTGTGGGCGAATACAAAGGGTATAGCTTCCCGTAGAATGGCTATGGCCCGAGCCTGGCAGTTACGGAAGTCAGGTGTCAATATCTCAAATTTGATATTCGGGCATTCGGCTCTTGCTTTGTTAATGCAATCGCGAAAATGGCCGGCGCCGCCGTCCGATAAATCATCGCGGTCAACGCTGGTAATCACGAGGTATTTCAGGCCCATTTGTTTTGCCATTTCGGTTATTCGGGCCGGCTCGGTCGGGTCCGGAGGGTTGGGTTTGCCGGTCGCTACCGAGCAAAATTTACAACTTCGCGTGCAGACATTACCCAAAATCAAGACTGTTGCCGTGCCTCTATCCCAGCACTCGCCGCGATTGGGACAGTTGGCGTTAACGCATATTGTCTCAAGGCCGAGAGAGCTTAATATGCTGTTTGTGCGATTGTAGCTCTCACCGGCCGGCAAGGGCCTGCGCAGCCACGGCGGTAATTTTCGCTGCCTGTAGCTCGTGATTCGTGGTTCGTTGGACGCAGAGAAATGGTTTATAAGCAGTTGGGTCAACTTTTTCCTGATATGGCTCATTGGGTAGCGTTTGCCTGTTTCATTCAGGACCGACGTCATTTCTACGCCGTCCAGGCCGCACGGCGTTAGAAAATCGAATATGCTCAGGTCATTTTCAATGTTTATTGCCATACCGTGATAGGTTACGAACTTCGATACGCGTACACCGATAGAAGCAATTTTTTTTGTGCCGGCCCATAAGCCGGGAAAACCTTTTCGCCTCGCGCTCCGGACGCCTAATTCTTTCAGCAGTTCCGAACCTATCGCTTCGAGCTCTCGGATATATTCGCTAATGCCGAGGCCAAGCTCCTGCAGGTGTAAAATCGGGTAAAAGACGAGCTGGCCTGGATTGTGGGCTGTTGCACCGCCGCCTCTGCGAATATCAACTACATCAATATCTTGTTGTGTGAGGCTATCGCGGCTGACCAGCAGCTTGTTGGCGCTTTGCCGGGCACCAAGGGTAATGACAGGGGGGTGCTCGGCGATTAAAATGGTATCTGGTATTTCGCCCCGACGTCTTTTGTCACGCAACTGGTGCTGCTGCTGCAAAACCTGCCGATAATCGGAAAGGCCGCAATCGTAAATATGAAGAGAATTTCCGATTTCAGATTTCCAATTTTCGAGTTTTACAGCCAAAGACTTCATTGATTTTTTGCCACAGAGGCCGCAGAGTTCTTAATATTGTCATTCCTGCGAAAGCAGGAATCCATTTTCCTTCACTTTTACTCTTAATTTTTCTTTGTGTTCTCTGTGGCGAATCTCTTTTTTTATACTTTTGGTGGATTGTGTAAGCTCAGGGCGAAGGCGTCTTCGGCGGCTTCCTTGAGCACTTCTGAAACCGTCGGATGCGGGAAGCTGATTTCGGTGATTTTCTCGGTACTGCCTATAAGCAGTCTCGCGGCGGCTATCAACTCGGTTACCATTGCGCCGACCATTGTAACGCCGATGATTTTGTTAGTCGAGTTATCCTTTAAAACCCTTATCTGGCCGACGGTTTCATTCTCGGCGACGCTTCGGCCATTGGCTTTGAAAAATGACTTACCGACAGAGATATCGAGTCCATCGTCTTTGCAGGTTTGTTCGGTTTTGCCGACGGATGCGATTTCAGGGAATGTATATACAGCACGCGGTATAAGCGAGTAGTCAGCTATTTTTTCTTCGCCGCCTGTGGCATTGACCGCAGCGGCTTCGGCCTCGGCAAAAGCGCCGTGGGCCAAAAAAGTCGTACCCACAGCGTCGCCGATAGCATAAACGCCGGGGACATTGGTTGCCATTTTTTCATTTACAGCGATTGCGGAATCGGACATTTTCAGATTCAGGGCTTCGATGGTTTCTTTGTCCACGACAGGTTTACGGCCAACTGAGACTAACAGCTTTTCGGCCTCGATTGTCTGGCCGCTTTCAAGAGTTACTTTTGCCAGTCCGGCGGTCGTGTTGACCGAGGTAACCTTCTGGCTGGTCAGGGCGTCGATGCCGAGCTTCTTGAATTCACGCTCAATTAGCCGGCCAACCCATTCATCCTCCATAGGAATCAATTGGGAAAGGGCTTCTACGATAGTTACTTTTGTTCCTGCGGCGGCATATACGCAGGCCATTTCGCAGCCGATTACACCACCGCCTACGATTACCATCGATTCTGGTATTTGCTCCAGTGTCAGTGCCTCTTTACTGCTGATAACGGTCTGGCCGTCAAACGGTATTGCCGGAATTTGAATCGGCTCTGAGCCGGTGGCGAGGATTATTGTGTCGGCCTGAATTTCCATCAGCGAATTATTCGTCTCAATTTTAATTTTACCTGGCGCGGTTACAACAGCCCGGCCTTGCACTATCTTTATGTTGTGGCTTTGGATTAAGCCCGTCAGGCCTTTGCGAAAAGCGGTTACTATGGTGTCCTTTCTGGCCTGCATTTTCGGCCAGTTAGCGGTAGCTGTGGCGACGTCAACTCCCATCAGAACCGCATGTTTTGTTAGCAGCAAGGTGTGGGCTGATGCAAGCAATGCCTTCAACGGGATACATCCGCAATTCAAGCATGTGCCGCCAATAAAACCTATTTCGACAACTGCCACCGAAGCACCTCTTTGTGCGCATCTAATAGCGGCGGCGTAGCCGCCCGGACCGCTGCCGATTACTACACAATCGAATTTATCTGCCATAATTCAAACTCCCTTTTTATCACTTCTTTGGTGCGAAAAGCTGAAACTCCCGGATTGTCGGACCTTCAGTCGCGTCGAGAATGTTCAGCCGAACGTGGCGAGCGGTGACCGGCGAGAATTCCAGTTTCAGTTTCTTACCGATTTTCGTGCCTTGAGCGAACGTTCGCCATTGCTCGTCGTTCCTGTGTTGCAGCTCGAATTTCTGAATACGGTCGAATTCTTCACTGATGCTCGCACGGTCGAACGTCATTGGCTTGCCCATGTCCACTTCCAGCCGGGCTTGATTCGTACCCGTATCTGTGGCCCAACGGGTGGATGGATCGTCATCCACAGCCTTGTCGCCACTGTACTGATGCATGTTCTGATATACGTTGGATGCCTTGACCTTTTTGCGATATGCCAGGGAAGCCGACAGCATACTGACAGGGGCAATCTCGCTTGCGGGGCCGTCCAGTTGCAGCTTGATGATAGTATCGAGCTCCTGTTGATAGGCATTCGGGATGGAAATCTCGATGGACTCTTTGTTTTGTTTGACGGTTGCAGTACCGCCGGTCAGCACCGAGCTGGCTATGATTTTCTTGGGGATTGGCGGCAGTGTAAGGGTGTCACCGTCCCAATTAAAAACGTGGATATAAATGGTTTTGTCCTTGTGCGTACTGGCTCCCCATGAGCCGGTTTTGAACGGTCCGCCGCGGGTGCCATAGATACTTTGGCCATATTTCTGTAGCCTTCGGCCCATTTCTCGAAGTCTGTCGACTTGTCGCGGCTCGATTCGGCCATCGGGCATTGGGCCGACATTGAACAGTAAATTGCCGTCACCACCTACAGTCTTGACGAGTGTCTGGATGCACTGCTTGAGCGACTTCATCTGGTCATTCGGTTTCCATGCCCACTGGCGACAGATTGTCATGCAGGTCTCCCAGGGTCGGCCGGTCTGGAATTTGCCGATACGCTGTTCCGGAGTGTCGTGGTCGGCCGCCAGACCTGCGCGGTTGTTGATGATGATATGAGGCTGAAGCCGGCGAATCATCCTAAAGAGATTTTCGGAGTCCCAGTCTTTTGCCGAGCCGCCCAGGCCATCGAACCACATTATGTCGAGTTTTCCATAGTTGGTGCACAGCTCGCGAATCTGGCCGTGGAGAAACTCGATGTAGCGAGCGTGGTTCTCCGTGCGATAGTCAGGGTGGTACCAATCGACAGGCGAGTAGTAGAAGCCGAGTCTTAATCCGGCCTTGTGGCAGGCATCGGCCAGCTCCCTGACTACGTCGCGTTTGAACGGTGATTTAGTGATTTTGTATTCTGTTAGTTTGCTGTCGAACATCGAGAAGCCATCGTGATGTTTTGAGGTGAATACCAGGTACTTCATACCGGCATCCTTGGCGACCTGTACCCACTCATCGGCGTCGAACTTGACGGGATTGAACTGCTTGTACAGGTTGTCATATTCCTCAGCGGGAATTTGGCCTTTGCCGCTGCGCCCCCGTCGTTCGCCGCCGCGGGACCAGCCGATCTCGGTTCCTTTCAGACTGACCGGGCCCCAATGGATAAACAGACCGAATTTCATTTCACGCCATTGTTGTATGTCCTGCTTGTCAGCGTTTAAAAAATCCGCGGACTTTTTTCTGCCGATTGTGGCTTGCCTGGCAGAACAAGTTGCAAGTAAAAATACTGCCGGTCCCAGCCATACTATGAGTGTTCGTTTAATCAATCCATTTTTTAACATTTTTCGACCCTTTCCTTTTATAGCGTTCGTGATTACACGAAAACAATTAATTCAGATGTTGCACATGGCCAGCCGATAAGCATCTCTTGTCGGTATTTTCTACCCTGCTACTCTTCTTACCCTCCGCTGATGCGCGGGGCAGACAGCTAATGGCTACTGCTTGCCTTTAACAATCGGTGCGGCACTCTCAGCGTTTGTGATGCCCGGCGGCAATTCCATGATCCGGATATTGCGGAAGTGGATTTCAGCACCTTCGGACTCCAGACAGATGTAGCCCTTCTTGATCGCTGCCTTGCTGATGCCGTTGACGAACTTGCCGTTCACGGACAGCTTGATGACACCGTCTACACAAACGACAACGTATGTGTTCCACTGGCCTCTTCCTTTGCAGCGGTTCTCGATGGACTTGCTGCGGCTGCCGCGCGGATTGTCCGGGACTGTCTTCAAACCACCTGTACCAAAGACTTCGCCGTGCACGTAAGCGATTGGTGGGAGCGTGCCGTCCTTTTTTTTGTGTAGATTCACCCAATCGAGTTCCAAAATCTGTACCTCAACTCCTTTGGGCAGCCGCCTGCCTTCGGGCACTGCTCCTTCGCTCCAAACAAACACGCCGGAATTCCCACCCGCCTCCATGTGCTTCCATTCGATTTGCAGAATGAAGTTTTCGTACTGCCGCTTTGTGCGCAGAACCCCTATAGGATGTCCGCTGCATACCAGCGTGCGGTCGCGTACGGTCCACGTGTTCTCGGCCGTATTTACATTGACCCATCCCGACAGGTCCTTGCCGTTAAAGAGTTCGCGGAACTGCAGGGGACCCGCAGCTCTCGCCGGGCAGTCCCCGCACAGCAGCACAACTGTGATGTACATCAGTACCTTTGCTTGTGTTTTCATGGTCTTTCCTCCATCATTTCTGTTTCCGGTTGGAATTCTGCTAAGCCGCAAGACGATTGCCACACACAATCAATCTGCACAATGCTGTATCCCGCCCGGTAAAAATATCCAGACGAGATTTCCCAAATAAGTCTCTTAGTAACATCCGGACACAATATTACACCAGATTTACTCCAAAACTTCTATCAAAATCTTGTTTGTCACCGATTAACAAGAAAATCCAGATTAGAATACGTGTTGACAGAAAACAATAATATAGCAGAAAGTTGTAAAAAATGAAACTGAAGGTTTTGGTTTTTATGCCAAATCGGACAGAATCGAATGCAAAGATACTCCACGACGGTTATAAACATAGGTCACGATTATTTGACGATGGCTGTATGTGCGGCGTCGAACATTCTAACTCCGCCAGTGTCGAGCTGGAGGATTAGGCCCTTTTCGGGGTCTATTCCGATACAATTGCCGGTAAATTTCCTGGCGTTGAAGAGGAGCGTTACTCTGTGGCCTAATTGGATGCTTAGTTTACGCCACTGGTCAGTTACTTTTTTTCTGTTTTTTTCCGCGACTTCGAGCCAGTGGTCTATTGAGGTAAGCACTCTTTTTGCCAACGAGATACGGTCGACAGTTGAGTGACTTTCAAAGTCGATGCTTGTTGCGACTGGCTGCAATTCTTCGGGGAAAGAATCTCTCTTTTGGTGACAGTTTATTCCAATGCCGAGGATATAAGTACCGCCGGGATTATTTAGCTTTGACTCGAGGAGGATACCAGCCACCTTTTTGCCGTTTAGGATTATATCGTTTGGCCATTTGATTTTTGCTTCGGTGCCGCCGATTTTACCCAGCCCGTCGGCGACTGCTACGGCGCAGGTAAGCGGGAGCAGCTCGGGATTCAGTGTGCAATCAGTTAAAACAATTGAACATAGAATACTATCTGCTGGTTCGCTGTGCCATTTGGTTCCGGTCCTTCCACGGCCTGCGGTCTGCTCCTCGGCAAAGACTACCAGGCCATCATTTTTTTTATTCTTTGCGTACTCGGCAGCAATATCGTTGGTGCTTGAAGTGCGATTATAGACGAGGATTTTAGAGCCGATGCGTTTGGTTTTCAGACCTGCTTTTATCCTGTCAGGGTCCAGTTGTTCGGTCTTTGGGCAAGCCATAGGTTACCTGTCGAGTCCAATATCAACGGCTCTTGCCGAATGAGTAATTGCACCAATGGCTATCCTATCGATGCCGCACTGGGCGATAGCTGAAACGTTGCTCAACGTTATGTTGCCCGAGGCTTCGAGTAGTGGTTTTTTGTTTTTGCTGCGCATTCCGTTTCGCATATCCACAGCATGTTTTAACTGCCACTGGCCCATATTGTCGAGGAGCACAATATCAATGCCTGGAATTTTTAACACATGGTTGAGCTGGTCGTCGACGTGGTCGACCTCTACAGCGATAAATTTGGCACCCTTTACCTTTTTAGCCTGTTCGATTATTTTTTTCAGCTTTGGGTAGAAGTTTCTGCCGAGCTGCGCCAGATGGTTATCTTTAATCAGGATGCCGTCGTATAATCCCATGCGATGATTGTATCCCCCACCACAGCGAACGGCGTATTTTTCGAGGATTCGCCATCCGGGCATTGTCTTTCTCGTATCGTAAATCCTCGCTTTTGTCCCCTGAATGGCACGGACAAATTTGCGCGTTGTCGTAGCTATTCCGCTAAGTCTTTGCAGGAAGTTGAGCATGACCCGTTCGGCACTTAACGTGGAGCGCAATGGGCCGTCGATTGCAGCGATTTTGCATCCGACGTAAGCTGATTCGCCGTCATTGACGTAAACCTTTAACTTGAGTCTTTTATCGTATTGCCTGAGGATTTCTCCGGCAACGTCCGTTCCGCATACAACTATTTCCTCGCGTGATATGATATTCGATTTGGCAATAGTATCGTCTCTAAAGAGAAGCTTACTTGTCATATCACCCGGACCAAGGTCTTCTTCAATTGCCATTCGGATTAATGTTTGTACTTTTTCAATGTTGAGTTTTTTCATTTTAGTTTTTCCATAGCTATTAATTGGCTAATCAATCTGAGATTTCCTATTTTAACGGTTACAGAATATCATTTTTTCCTTAGATATCCCACAGCATAAAGGTTGAGAGCAGCATTTTTTTTGCCTTTGAAATTGGCTTTGTTTGGGTTTGTATTGGGTTTGTTTTGGCATTTTATTGGCTTTAATTGGGTTTGATTGGGTTTGATTGGGTTTGAATTGGGTTTGTTTTTCCCACGTTCACCAGGTGTCCATTTTTCGTAATCCTTTGTTGAAACTCGGCTTACGTTCAATTTGACTTTTTGGAAATTGGGTTTGTTTTGCATAAAAGGGCTGATTTGTAGTGCGCTCTCTACAAATGTAGAGGAAAAGTTAGTGAAAAGTGAGCTAAAATGCCTAAAGTGAGCTAAAGTTGGATTCTCGATGCTTGTGAGTAGTTCATTGTTCATATTTCACAGTTCATTGGTTATTGGCCCCGCACCAATTAGTCGTGAGCCAAGCTCAATTGGTGCGGGGTCTGCGCTGCGCTACGAGTTTCTCGATGCTCATTAGTGGTAAAATGGGTAATTTCCCTAAGGGGTTTCCACTTTGCTCCAAGACTCTTCACTATTGACTCCAAGTTATCTATAGCCTTCCGGCGTTCCGTCTAAAGCCGGATCTGCGACTTCAAGTTTACCTTTTGGTAAACATATAACCAAATTAACATATTATCAAATAATTGTCAACAAAAAAAATGAAAAAAATAACCGCGGAGAGAAAAAAGTTTATCAGGTAAACAGGGTATCAGGATGTGGATATCGGGCTATCAGAGTATCAGGATGTGGATATCAGAGTATCAGGTTGCTGTACATCAGGGGAACAGGGATTTCGGAGATTGTCCACGCACCAAATTTAAAAAACAAAATTGGTGCGGGATCTGCGCTCATTCTGAGCTTGAGAAACTCTGGAGAGAATCCGAAGGGATTCAACGAGAACAATGCGAAGGAAAAAGATAGAACATCCAGTACTCAAAACTATTTTGCTCTGCGTTTTCTTCTCAACGTCACCGCACCGAGGCCGAGCAGTAAGAGCGTGGCCGGTTATTCGTCTACAATGCTTGATTGCAGCCAGTTTTGTGCAAATATGGCAAAATCAGCCACGTCAACAACGCCGTCTTTGTTAATATCCGCTGGGTTTATGGGCTTATGTCTTCCACGAATCAGGATACAATCGGCTCCCTCAATAGGCGTCTCATCGGACAATACACCAGTAAGTGGCAATTCCAATACGTCACCATCATTGACGTCACCAACGGCCTCAACAATTCTTTGAGTCTTGAATTTCAGGGTAAGGTCAAGGAATCCATCGGGGCTTTCTGTCGTCATACAGTTGCAGTCGTTACTATCCGATACCGGCGTAGCTACATCCGCATAGCCGCTGCGTAGCGGCTCAACACCAGTTAGCCGGATAGATGTTGGGTCGATTGTGGTTACATCGTAGTCGACTGTACCTAAGATAGCTATCGGTAGAACACCCTTGCTCTTGACATTAACAGGATTCGGACAACTGCCGGGCTTTATGTCAACAGCAACAACAATCGCACGTTTGGGAACAATTATAAGCGTACTGCCGGCAACATCACTTTGCCCTTCACTGTCAGTTGCCTTCAGGTGAATATTGTAGATATGGTCAACAAGAAGCCCGAGTGATTGAAGAGACGCATAATTGACATCAAAGACCGGCTGGCCTCCAGCGTCCGTCTCAAAAGAGCCGTTGTCGTCAAGGTCCCACACATATGAGACTATATCGTTATAATCATCTGTTGAACCGCTGGCGTCCAGCGAAAGCGTATCACCAACATAGATAGTATAAGGCCCATCCGCATCAGCAATCGGTGGTGTAGCCGGTTCGGTGATTGTTGCAATCCAGCCTTGTGCGATGCCATCCGGGTTATAGCCATTACCAATAATAGTTAATCCATCCGCAGATACACCCTTGGCATCGGTTAGCAACCAGCCGGTTAAATCTAATCCACATTCAGTCTCCAGCACATCTTTGAGATTTCGGATACCATGAGCCTCATCCCACACAAAAGCTTCATGGATCATATCATCGGTCGAACCTGATGTTACGCTACTGCCCACAATTGTGGATCCGTCGGCCGATACCGCATAGGCGGTGCTTTCACGCCTACCTCCGTCCAAATCACCTAATAGCTGTACCACTCCTGATTCCGTCCATCGAAAAGCTATCGTACCTCCAGAGTAGATACAATAGCCCACGGTTACTTTTCCGTCAGCCGAAACTCCCCAAGCAATACTCCTGTACCATGTGGGCAATTCTCCTATTCCAACCATATCTGCATAAGATGTCCAACGAAAAGCCTCATAATTGTATGGACCAGAAAGCTCAGATTTGCTGGCTCCCACAACAACTGTTCCATCTGATGAGACTCCTGTTGCAGAACTGATATACTCCTCGCCGGGAAGATAACCTAAACCCTGAACACCGCTGGTTACTGTCCAACGAATGGCTTCACTACCGGTGGGAGTTTTGCCGTATCCAACCACAACAGAGCCATCGGCTGAAACAGCATTGGCACTACCACCGGAATAGCCTGCCCCAATATCAATTTCTTGCATACCTCCGGTCTCGGTCCAAAGAAACGGTTTTCCTCCACTGTTTCCAACAATAACAGATCCGTCTGCTGATACTCCGTGAGCTGAGCTACTCAGAGCCCCGGGCAAGGTACCTAAATGATGCGAACCAGAAAGTGCCGTCCAGCGATAGTTTCCACCAACTACAATTGAACCGTCTGCGGATATTGCTTGCCAACCTACACCTGGAAGGGCTTGGAAATTAGCGGTGGTCGCGAAGGTGCTCGGCAAAGAACCAAAGAATAAAACCACTATTGCCAATGCAAGGATTAACTGCGTTTTCATTTTCCTTCTCCTTGCTCAAAAATTGTTAGTATCTCCCGGCGCACTAAAAAGGGCACTGCTACATCGTGCTCCGTTGATGCCCGCCAAGGCCCGTAAGCAATACGCAAGCGATGCCCCTGTTGCCAGGAGCACCGACTTTTACGCGTCTCTGGATTTTCAAACTGGTGGTTTAAGACGAAACGCTAAAAACTCAGTACTTTAAGGTATTTAATTGTCAAAAACACAAACATCTCAATGCTTGTCCCATAATAACAGATATAGACCGTTAAAACAAGCATAATAAGCTTCATTTGCGACATATCACGCTTAATATGCTACAACTGGCGCTTCATTTATGGCAGATAACGCTTCATCTGTGGCAAATTAAGCCTTATTTATTACACACGGGCAGGATGCCCGTGCCACAAGATTAAACTTCATATATGGCATATCACACTTACTTTGTCATAGCTAAAGCCTACTTTTGCATAAAGTACCGATAACTGAATCAAACGCCTTGTATAAGCTGTATTCTAACAAATTTTATTTGGTTTGCACAACTTCATCCGGGATAGAAGCCAACAATGTCTGCTGTTCAGGCGGTCTTTTTTTCAATTTGTTGATAAGCTATCTCAGCTATATTTGCCTGCTTGCCGGCATGTTCGATAGTCATGTTCACGAGATTGCCGTCCGCGTCCAAATCAACATAAATATTTTCATTTATCTCTTTGGTCTGAGCCACCTGATGGTCTGAAAACTCCATCAAAGCAGTATCCGTATCTGTAAAGTATTTGATCTTCATAACATTACTCCTGAAAACTGCGATCAAAGAACGCATTGTGTACAGTTACACCGTCCGAGAGCAGAATAACCCGCAAATATTTATCGACTTCTTTTACATATATCCATTTTCGAATTCTGGCGTCTTTCTGAACCTCTGTTCTTAAGGGGTTTTCTATGGCATTGCGAATCCATTTTTCTTTGATACACGAACGATCCGTCCGATTTCTTGTATAAAGAAAATACAGGGTAAATTTCATTTCTATTTCTCTTGCCTAAATTCTGAATTATACAGTGCCGTATCAGATGCCGAACAGGCTCTATTCTAACACATTTTATTTGGTTGGACAACTTAGAACAATTTAATCCGTGAAATCCGGGTCAATGCCTTTTTTATATCTTTTATGTTTTTGTTCAGCCAAGTGTTCGCTTTTCTTTTTGCTTGACTCGACGAGAACGAATTCCGGCAGCTCTTTCAATTCTCGCAACTGGTCTCGCAGAAAGGCCGCCCGCTCGAAGTCCAGGGCCTGGGCTGCTTCAAGCATTTCTTTCTCGATGTGAGAAGCCAGCTCAACTTTTTCATATTCGTTGTCGTTGAAATGAACCGCCTGGCGGGCAGTTTGCCTGGCTTTTATCTGCTGGGCCAAGCCTTTGCGGACTTCCTTTCTTATTGTCTCGGGTGTAATGTTATGTTCTTTATTGTACTTTAACTGAATTTTACGGCGTCTGCTTGTTTCGTCAATAGCTTTTTGCATCGACCTGGTGACCTTATCGGCATATAAAAAGACAGTGGCGTTGACGTTTCTTGCGGTTCTGCCGATTGTTTGTATTAAAGATGTATGACTTCGCAGGAAACCTTCCTTGTCCGCATCAAGAATTGCAACGGCTGAGACCTCCGGCAAATCCAGACCTTCCCGTAACAGGTTTATTCCCACGAGAACATCGAATTGGCCTTTGCGTAAATCCCTTAGTATTTCAATTCTTTCGAGTGTATTGATTTCGCTGTGCAGATAACGGCATCTAAAACCTTTTTTAGTTATGAAACCAGCTAAGTTTTCGGCCATCCTTTTCGTCAGGGTAGTAACGAGCATTCGCTCTTTGGCTTTGACTCGTTTGGCGATTTCATCGAGCAGATGTGGTATCTGATTGCCGGCCGGGTGTACGAAGATTACAGGGTCCACAAGTCCGGTCGGCCTTATGATTTGCTCGACGACCTCATTATGACACTTTTCCAGCTCGAATGGTCCTGGTGTTGCGGAGACAAAAACGACGCTGGACCAATTTTCCTGGAACTCTTCGAAACGCAGAGGTCTATTGTCCAGTGCACTGGGTAATCTAAAGCCGTGGTCAACGAGGACTTCTTTTCTGCTTCTGTCACCGGCCCACATTGCCCGTATTTGCGGAATGGTGGCATGAGACTCGTCGATAAACAAAAGGAAATCCTTCGGGAAGTAGTTAATCAGCGTATAAGGTCTGGCTCCGGGAGGCAGCCCCGACAGGTGCCTTGCGTAATTCTCGATTCCGCTGCAATAGCCGACCTCCTGTATCATCTCGATATCATACATCGTTCGGGCCTGCAGCCGCTGTGCTTCGAGGAGTTTGCCCTGCTGTCTCAGTTCGGCCAGTCGCTGTTTTAGCTCTGCCTTTATGCCCGCTACGGCAGAGTCAATTCTGTAGCCGGGCATAATGTAGTGCTGGGCCGGATATATAAAAACCTGTTCCTCGACGGCCAGAATCTCCGCAGATATGGGGTTTATGTAGCTTATTTTCTCTATTTGGTCGCCGAAGAATTCGATGCGGATTGCAAAAGATTCGTAAGAAGGATAGAGTTCGACCACATCGCCGCGAACCCTGAACGTCCCCCTCTGGAAATCGAAGTCGTTTCTGGTGTACTGGATATCAGCCAATCTGCCGAGCAGGTCGTTTCTCTCGAAAGATTCTCCGGTTCGGACGGCCACGACAGAAGCCTTATAATCTTCCGGCGAGCCGAGTCCGAAAATGCAGGAGACAGAGGCAACGATAATTACGTCATCCCTTGTTGACAGACTTGTAGTAGTTGAAAGCCGGAGCCTGTCAAGGTCGGCGTTCTTGGAGGCGTCTTTTTCTATGTATATATCCCGCTGCGGAATGTACGCCTCCGGCTGGTAGTAATCGTAATAGCTGACGAAATATTCGACAGCGTTTTCGGGAAACAGCTCCATAAATTCTTCATAGAGCTGAGCCGCTAATGTCTTGTTATGGGATATAACAAGCACCGGCAGGTTATGCTGAGCTATGACGTTAGCCATTGTGAATGTTTTGCCGCTGCCGGTAACGCCCATAAGGGTTTGGAATTTGCCGCCCGCGCGCAGCCCTTCTACGAGCCGGTTTATGGCTTCCGGCTGGTCGCCGGCAGGCTTAAACTCATTATTTAGTTTGAATTTTGCCATTTGTTGGCCTGTACCGCACTTCTTTGAATAAAAGCAGTCTCCAACAACAATCTATTTTACGTTAGGAGTGGGAAAAAGTCAAAAGCAAGAAGCTCACTAAGAGCCATAGGAAAAATCAGCACTTTTGTGAGAAATGGGTCCCGCTGCGCGGGATGTGAAAAAACACGCAAACCGAAGCTTTCTATGATTAACAGATGCTTGTCGATTTGTACCAAAAGCTCATTTAAGTTAATCTGCTTAAGATGACGAATCCGGTTGTTATTCTGACTCCGGCTCCGCTTCTTCTTTTTTCGAATCAATTGCGGTCGGCTCAGTTTCGATTTCCACAGAAGGCGTATAAATGTCGTCCAGAGCGGTGTTATCAACATTATTACGCATCAGTGAATAGATTATAGTATTGGCGGAAAAGTAGAAACTTAATATAAAAGAAGCTACAAGTACGGCAACGGCCAACAAGAGCAAATATACAATGACGGCTGCCACTGTTTGAGACCAATTAGCTGCTGCCAAATCCGGCGCGTCGACAATGTTTGTAAGGCTTGGCCCCGGCCAAATAGCTGTAAGCTTCTTGTTACCGCCCAGGACGCCGAGCTGCAGGGAGCGGTGGGTAACCCAGAGCATCAAAAAGGTAAAGAATCGAACAAATATGTAACAAATAGCGCCATAGACTGCCGCTATCGCGGTATAAAAAATCATTCGCCACGGTTTTGCATATACATAACTGAAAGCACGACTTATCGCATCGAAACAATCCGAACCATCGTATGCCACAGCAGGAAACATCAGGTTAAAACCGGCAACCGCCCCTATCGAAACGACCGCTATCAACGCGCCGGCAATCAAGGCCAGCACCATAAAGATACCCATTATCAACTCGCCGGCCCAAGGAATGTTGCCAACGAGTCCCAGGAGAAAAATGAAGAAACCTATGAAGATGATTATGCCCACCGGCGCCAGAGGCGCGGTGACGAAGCTGGTGAATTTGTTTGTGCTGAAGCGCAGTGCCTCGAGCAGGCCGGGTTTTTCATTTCGGGCGAATTGCAACGCTGCAATTCGGCAGATGGCTCCGTCGGCAATGGCCATCACAACAAGCTTTATTACCGCAAATATGACACAGTAAACCAAATGGTATCTCACTACCCACGTCACTGCCTTAAAATACTCTGCTATATTTACAAATACCCCCGGGATGTTGAATGCAAATAGACAATTTAGTGCGTTGTGAAATCTTCCTGCAGCAAAACGCCAGAGCGTAGAAAATACTCCTGTACGCTCGCTGTCTTCCCTGGCATTTTCAATATATGATTCTAATTGGCCAGGATTGGTCATATAAATTTGCAGCTCTGTCTCTATAATTCTGCCTTCCGGGCCTGTTATAGCAACAACTGTTTTGCTAAAGTCCATAATCCAGCCGGAAAGACATACGACAGTCACTGCCAGAAAAGCGATTATCAAATTCTTGTAATGGATGGCTATTCGGAAACTTTGAAATATCTTTGGAAAGAGAAGTTTCTCAAAAACTTTAGGGGATTCTTTTTCGTTGTCCATTTTGTACCCTTTCAAAAAGGATTACAATCAACCTGTCATAAACTCAATACAATAAATATATAATCGTTGTCAACCGGTTTCAACAGATTTTTTTAATGTTTTATTTTTTAAATATTGTTCTTTTCTGCTTTTCTAAGGAGCTATCAGAGGCAGTATTGGACGGCTCGCCGAACTCGTGTGACTGCGATATCTTATACTCAGCGTCCAGCCAGACACCCAGATCAACCAGCTTACATCGACGGGAGCAAAAGGGATAGAATTTTGTCTCTTCGGATTTCTCTTCAGGTTTTGCTTGAATAGTTTTATGGCAGATTGGACATTTGTGTTTCATACTGGTGTGTTAGTTTACCCTTTTTGAGAGCAAAATGGAATATATTTTCACCTGCCGTTTCGACTTGATGAGAAAAATGAAGGTACGAATGTGAAAAAGACAGGCTGTCGAACATTTTGTGGTACGATGATTATATGCCCGAACAATCCAAAGCCGGGTTTAGTCGATAGAGGCCTCCTCCTCTGACTCATCCTCGCTTTCAGATTCCGGCGTTTCTGATATCGATTGTTCGTGCTCTTTTACAAGGCCCTGTTCCATCATTCGGGCATATTCAACACAATATTCGGCCCAGGGTTGAGCTTCGAGCCGTGCCTTGCGTATTGGTTTGCCACTGCCTTTGCAGATGCCGTAAGTTCCATCCTCGATGCGATGCAGCGCTTTGTCGATTTCGTTTAGTAGTTTCCTTTCGCTATCCATCAACCCTAAAGCGAATTCCTGCTCGTAGTTATCGGTTCCGATATCGGCCATGTGAATTGGCATACTTGACAGGTCACCACTTGCATCCAGCCGGGACTGTTTGAGAGCTTCATCTTCCATCTCGTTTACGTTGCAGACAATCTCTCGGCGTTTCTGAAATAACATTTGCTTGAAATGCTCAATGGTAGCGGCAGTCAAACGACTTTTCCTTGTCCGGGTTGAGCTTGCTTTTTTTTTGGCTGTCTTTTTGCGTTTCTGTGCCACTTCTTAATTTACCTTACTACTAAACGGTATTCACATGCCTACCGAAACCTAATATTTTAACATATTGATGAATAAATCGTACAATATTTATTTTGGCCAAAATCGCAACCAGGTTCTTAAAATATATTCGCGCGGCCACATTATCCAAACAGACCCGTCGAGGGCATCTGTAACACCTTATTACATAAGTAGTTATGTTGTGGGAGTACAGCTTTTTCTATCAACTGCTGTCCACTTTTCGGCCGATTCGGCTCCTATCTTTTGCAAATTTTCCTAAAGGAATGAAGAATTTTTCTTCCCCAATTTTGCCTGTAAAGGCCCTGACGCCAAAAACTCTTTCGATTTGCTCGGGCGAAAAAACATCTTGGGCGCGGCCGTACTGGTAGCTGGTATCAGCTCCAAGAAGCAGGGTAACATCTGCGTATTGAGCTGCAAGGTTGATATCGTGCGTTACGGCAACGATTGTTTTGCCTTTTTCAAGCTGCATAGTTTTCAGTAAATCATATATGCCAACCTGATGTTTCAAATCCAGAAAGCTGGTCGGCTCATCCAAAAGCAAAATGGGAGTGTTTTGTGCGAGTGCCCTTGCAATAAAGACCCGCTGCCGCTCACCTCCGCTCAACTCCGCGAGTGGTCGTGAGCTGAACTGCTTCGTATCGGTCATTTCGAGCGCTTCGTTTATAAATTTCATATCGGCTTGACTTTCAAAACCAAACGTACCCAAATATGGTGTTCTTGCCATCGACACGACCTGGGCCACCGTAAAGTCAAATACCGGCACAAATTCCTGGCGAACAACAGCGAGCTTTTGCGCAAGTTCTTTGACCGAATATGATTCTATATGCGCTGCATCGATTTTTATAGAACCGGCCTGGGCTGAAAGCAATCCACAAAGCAGATTCAGCAGGGTTGTCTTGCCGGCGCCGTTTGGTCCTGCTATTGTCAGAAATGTTCCCTGCATTACTTCAAAGCTGATATCCTTCACAATAGTGCCTTGGGACCTGTATGCAAAACTCAGATTTTCAACCTTTATAATACCGCTCATTTTAACCAGCTAACTTTTCTGCTGTATTTTGCCAGCAGGACCAGGAAAAAGGGCCCTCCGGCAATAGCTGTGATAATACCCACCGGCAACTGGGCCGGGGCGACAATCGTACGGGCAAGGGTATCGGCAGCAACCAAAAATACGCTCCCGATTATCCCGCTGACAGGCAGCAATTGACGATGGTCCGGCCCGAATACGAGGCGAACTCCGTGAGGAATGATAAGACCCACAAACCCAACAAGCCCACTTAGACTAACCGCAATCGCGGTTATAAAAGCTGCAAAGCCGAACGCAATTACTCTGGTTCTTGCCGTATCAACACCAAGAGCTTTTGCCTCCTCTTCGCCGAAGGTAAGAACGTTTAACCTGTGAGAAATGCAAAATAAAGCGATTATTCCAGCGAAGATACACGCTGCACTAACGCCCAGGACCGACAGGCTTTTTTCCGTTATGTTTCCCATCAGCCAGAATATTGTCGAATGTACCTGCTCACTTTTCGCTATCGAGGTCAAGAACATAATCACTGCTGAAAAGAAGGCATTAATTACAACGCCGGCCAGCAGCAGGCTTGTAACTTGTGATTTACCCGTAAAATGTCCGATGCACCAGACCAGCCAAACTGTGCCGAGGGCGCCCGCAAATGCAAAAACTGCAATCGGTGAGCCACCCCAGAATGCCCAGGTTGCACCGGACAAAACCGCGATAATGACTCCGAGTCCCGCACCGCTGGATATTCCCAGAATGTAGGGGTCAGCGAGAGGATTTCGTAAAATCGCCTGTAATACGACACCAGAACAGGCCAGTGCCGCTCCGACCAGAGCGGCCAAAATCACTCGCGGCAATCTAACCCCAACAAAAATTTCGTAATCAATGTTGCCGCCCGGCTCCTCACCAGGGCCGGCGAAAACTTTTCGCAGAGAAACCTTTTGTGGCCCCACCATTGCACACAGGCACATCACTACGCACAGCACTGCTAAACAGATTACAATTCTGACAGCCAATTTTTCTGATGTTAGCATTTTAGCTTTTGATTTATCTGGTCTGTTGCGAGCCATTATATTTTTGACGGATGATGTCCGGATGTAAGCAATGAGCAATCAGCTCAATGCCCTGGCATAATCTTGGCCCTAATCTTAGCACAGTATCCGGCTCGACGACATAAATCTTGTTATTTTTAACGGCGGGTAAATTTGGCCACCTGCCCCAAAATCTCTCTGCGGCCTTTTGCTGCTCTGCCATATTGCTTTTGCCCATCCCCGATTGGATTATTGTTTCCGCACCGCAAGTCAGGAGCTCTTCGGTGCTTATAGGCGGATACTGTTGAATAGTCCGGCCGATAGCATTTTCTCCGCCGGCCAGTTCTATCAATTCGTTTACAAAGGTATTTCTGCCGGCCACGCGTAAAGGTTCAGCCTGCACCACCCACAACACCTTGACTTTATCAGCGGAGACAAGCTTCGATTGCAAATCACTCAAGTGATTGCGGATGTTTTCAACCACTCGGTTTGACAGTTGTGCGCAGCCTGCTGCGGTCCCGATTTCCTGAATCGCTGCCAGAAGCTCTGAAATTTTCTCAATTCGTAAAGTCAGGACCTGATAACCCAGACGTCTTAAGCTATCCGCAGTGGCTTTTTGCTGCTCGAACCACAGCGTAACCACCAAATCCGGCTTAGACGCTATTATAGCTTCAGTATTTGGCTGCCAGAAGGTCCCTATCTTCTTCTTGTTGGCTGCTTCGGGGGGGTAATCGCTGTCGTTTGATACCGCAACGATTTGTTCATCCAGCTCTAATGCAAAAAGAATTTCAGTCAAATTCGGAGCGAGCGAGACTATTCGTTTCGGCTTGTTTGCCATATCTAGTAAATTTCGGCCCGGCTCTCTAATATTTCTTAATAGTTGGACAAAAACACCCAAAAAAAAGAACAATCCGAGCAGACAGAGGCAAATGGCGTACCATTTCTTCTTCATCAGGTTCTCTTAAACTGCTTTTCGAGGTCACTGAGCGTGAATTTTATCGTAGTGGGTCTGCCGTGGGGACAGCGGCTCGCCCTCTTTACTATTTTTCTATCTGCAAGTAGTTTCTCTATTTCGTTGTCGCTTAGCTTTTGTCCGGCTTTTATGGCCGCTTTACAGGCAGCCATATTTAAGACCTCATCGAGCAATCTTTCTGCATCAAGGTCCATTTCCTTGTGACTGAGCAAGTCGATTAAATTCTGAACGAAATCGAGCGGGTCGGCTTTTGCCAGCAGGGTTGGAAAGGCCTGTATAGCCATCGTCCTGGGACCAAAGGGGGCAAGCTCGATACCCAATTTCTCGAACAGCTCTGCATTGGTTTTAAGCGTATCGGCCTGGGGCACAGTAACCTCAAAACTTTCAGGTATCAGCAGTTTCTGCGATTCGAGTTTGCTTTCCCGTAAACGCCGGCACAGATTCTCATATATTATGCGTTCGTGAAGCGCATGCTGGTCGATAATGATGAATCCATCGTCAATCTGGGCGACAATAAAGCTGTCATGTATTTGCAGGAATTTTCTATCAAACTGCGGCCTTTGGTATTTCGTCTCTCTTCTCTCGTATCCGGCCACACCGCTTGCGTCCGCCCTTTCACGTGCAAATTGCTGCTGCGTTGGGACAGGTCTGTGCTTTTTGAAAAATTCAGCCATTGCGTCGGCAATCTTTTGGTCCCGCCCTACAACAGAGCCCGATGCTGAGCTTTCAGGATGTGGAATTGCCGGCAGTTTTGCACTAACGTCAAGATTTGTCCCCAAGAGCTTTTCCCGCAGACATCCGAGGACCTGAGAGTGAACCAGGTTGGCATTATAAAAACGCACCTCAATCTTCGTTGGATGCACATTCACGTCTATATCTTCGTATGGAATCTGAATAAACAAAAAGACGACAGGGAATCTGTCCGGCTCTAAGCACCCTCGATATGCCTCTTTAATTGCGTGCGAGACAAATTTGTCGCGGATGAATCGGCCGTTCAGGAATACATATTGAAATTTGTTATTTGTTCTTGAAATGCCGGGTTTGCCTAACAGGGCGAAAATATCTAATCCTCTTTCATTGCTTTTGATTTCCGCCAAATTGTCAGCAATCTCAGATGAGAACAGTTCAGCTATTCGACGGCGAATGTCATCTCTGCCCGATAATCGATGAAGCTCTCTGCCGTTGTGCGTTAGCGTCATATCCAAATCACAATTTGCCAGTGCGATGCGTGTGAACCGCTCGATGATGTGGCCCATTTCGGTATTGGCGGTCTTAAGGAATTTTCGCCTGGCAGGCAGCTTATAAAAAAGGTCTCTGACCTGGATTCTTGTACCGTAATCCGCACTGGCCGGGCTGACGCTGCCCGTATTTCCACAATCAATCTCAATGCAATTGGCGCCCGATTCAGTCTTCATTCCTTCGCTTCGCTCAAGGAAAGGCCTGCTGACAGCCCGAACTTGTGCCACCGAGGCTATACTCGCTAATGCTTCGCCTCTGAAGCCGAGAGTCGATATGCCGCGCAGGTCTTTGGTGGTTTTGATTTTGCTCGTGGTGTGCGGCTCAAATGCCGCGGCCAGGTCTTCGGCGTCCATACCGTAGCCGTTATCGGCGACCGATAATAATTTTCGGCCTCCATCTTCGATAGATACTGTTATTTTTGTCGCCCCCGCATCGATGCTGTTTTCCAACAGTTCCTTGACTACGCTGGCAGGGCGTTCAATGACCTCGCCGGCTGCAATCATATTAACCATATTTTGGTCAAGTATTATTATCTGTCCCATAATCGCGTTATTGTATTCATTTCTTACTATAATTCCAATATTTCGTTGTCGAGACACGAATTTACTGAGATAGAAAGATAATCCTGCCACGGAGATGGCAGAAAACGAACATAAAACTCTGTAATGTGATCGCAGGGTTTTTGAAAAAAGAAGGGTAAAACTGAAATCCGGGACACAATACAAAATTTTTGAACATTAAAGCAAAATTATTTACCTTTGGTAATTTTTAGTGCCTGTTTGGCTGAAACGCGGCAGGCCCTGCCATTACGGTTTATAATAACATACTGGCCAAGCAGTGCTTTTCGCTGCAACTCTTCCCGCACAGCTTTTCGGAGACATCTACCAGCTTCTACCGCCATTTTATCGGTTTGCTTTGTAGTCATCTGATTGCCTCAAAATGTTTGCGTATATATCCTGATTCAAAATGTGCTTGCCTTTGTTGTCCTGTCGAAAAACAGGAACCGGATCAGGCCTTGAATTATCATAACAAATCACTTTATCACAAAGAGGAATGTAAATTTTTATGAAATTTTGCATTACACGAGGAAAGCGGCGGTAGATTGCATCATCAGGAATATTATGTCCGCCGTGTTTGACTCGCTCACGAATTCGGCTTTTTGAAAAAGCTGCATCAGGTATCCACAAGAAAAAAAGGACAATTTGCCAGCCGTCTTGTCTGAGTTTTTTCAGCAGGTTAATATGGCTTCGGCCTGCCAATGTCGTTTCAAAAGCAAAATCTACCCGCTTGTCGATATTTGCATATATCTGGCGAAGAAAAATACGGCCGGCTTCATATTGAGCCGATAACGAGTCAAAAGGCGAAATACCATAAGCAATAAGGTCAGCATTGACAAAGTTGCGGCAGCCTGCTATTTGCGGCAAATAGCGTAATGCAAATGTGGTTTTTCCTGCACCGTTTGGACCTGCAATAATAAAACAAGTTGGTTTTCGTTTTTTCCCCACCAGATATTATTTCTCAAACAGCGATTGTCCGGTCATTTCTTCAGGCTGCGGCAGTCCCATCATTCCCAGCAAGGTAGGGCCTACGTCGGCTAATCTTCCGCCTTCCCGCAGTTTTCTGTTTTTGTAGCGCTCATCGAAAACAATCAAAGGCACGTCACCGACAGTATGCGCGGTATGCGGCTGATTCTTTTCTATGTCCCACATTTTTTCAAAGTTGCCGTGGTCAGCGGTAATTATACCTCTGCCGCCCAGGCTTTTAACTTTCTCAAGAACTCTGCCCACGCACTCATCGACCGTCTCAGCCGCTTTAACCGCAGCTTCCAATACGCCGGTATGGCCAACCATATCAGGATTGGCGAAATTGACCACTACTACATCGTACTTGTTCGAGTCCAGCCTCTGCAGTACAACATCGGCAACCTCGTAAGCGCTCATCTCCGGCTTTAAGTCGTAAGTCCGGACTCGCGGCGAGGGCACTATTTGTCTGTCTTCGCCCGTGAAGGGCTTTTCGGTGTAATCATTGAAGAAGAAGGTGACATGAGCATATTTTTCCGTCTCGGCACAGCGAAATTCTTTCAGGCCCAGAGAGCCCCAGTATGCTCCGAGGATATTTTTCATTTTTGGCGGCTTTTGAAACGCCACCGGCACCGGCAGCGATGCATCGTACTCTGTCATACAAACGTAATATATATTTGCCCTGGTTGGCCTGGCAAATTCCTTGAAGTCTGACTGAATGAATGCCCTCGTGATTTCACGAGGTCTGTCGCCGCGGAAGTTGAAGAATATCACGCCGTCGCCGTCCTCGATAGTGGCTAAAGGTTCATTTTCACTATTAACAATACAGGTTGGCTCGATAAATTCATCCGTCACATCTTTTTCATAACTTTTGGCAACAGCCTCTGCTGCCGTGGCGGCTTTAAGGCCTTTGCCGGTCCGCATACATTCGTATGCCTTTTGCACACGGTCCCACCGGCTGTCGCGGTCCATCGCATAGAATCTGCCCATTACACTTGCGATTGTGCCCACTCCTATTTCCCGGGCTTTTTTCTCGATATCGGCTATGTATTCTGCGCCACTATTCGGCGGCGAATCCCTGCCATCAGTAAAGGCGTGGATGAAAATATCCGTTACATCGTTTCTTTTTGCCAGCTCAAGCAGGCCGTACAAGTGGTCCAATAGTGAGTGCACGCCAATATCGCTGCACAGGCCCATAAGGTGCATTTTGCCGTTGTTGTTTTTTACATATTTGATTAAATTCAGAAATTCCTTATTCTCGAAAAATGACCCGTCGCGAATGGCTCTGCTGATTCTTACAGATTCCTGGGGGACGATTCTGCCGGCTCCGATGTTTTGATGGCCTACTTCACTATTGCCCATCGTCCCGTCCGGGAGGCCCACATCTTCGCCGCTGGTATGGATAACGCAGTTTGGGTACTCCGCCATTAGCATATCGTCCACCGGTGTGTTGGCACACTTGACGGCATTATATTCATCCTCATCCGGGTTTGGATTGTAACCCCAGCCGTCACGGATAATTAGAATGAATGGCTTGTTCTTCAAAACCGGTTTTTGTCTTGCCATGAAGGACCTTTCACATACGAACTACAAAAGTAAGCTATCCGTACTTTACCTTCTTAGTTATTAAGCCGATATAATATAGAGGTGCGTTAAAAATGTCAAACATTGAAAAAACGCTCGAAAATGAAATCTTTGGGTCGCTAAAAGTTTTGACAGTGATGGCTGCTGTGGTATAATTGCCGCTGATTAAGAATTTCTTTGCCAGGTGTTTGTAAATAGTGCCGGCAGAGACGTCCGGATATAATGAAAGGGAATATATATGTCTTATAAAATGAGAATATATCTTGGAATCTGCATAAGCCTGACAGGCGTAATCCTGTTATTTTCTACAGGCTGTGAGGAGCAGCAACAGGCCAAGGCGATTGATTTTTATATCGATGGCGTAATGCTCAAAGAGCTCGGGGAGAATAAAATGGCCATCGAAAGGCTCAACTCGGCTGTACAATTAAACGAGCACCTTCCATCGGCCTATTCGTTGCTTGGCGACATCTATCAGGAAACAAAGGATTATGAAAAAAGCGCTGTGTCCTACGAAAAGGCAACAGAGCTAAACCCCCGGTCTTTCAAAGATTATTTCAATCTTGGACGGGTTTACCAGATTTTGAAAAGATTTGCATTGGCGGTCAAGGCATACAGCAGGGCCTGTGAGCTTAAGCCGGACCATCTGGAAGCGCATATAAATGCCGCCAAATGCTACTATGAAATCAAGGACTACACCAACGCATTGGCGGCAGCGGGCCGAGCAGAACAGCTCAATCCAAAGGTGAACGAAATCCAAAAGATGCTTGGCCATATCTATGAATCGCAAAAAAACTATGACCAGGCTATTCGCTCCTATAAGCGTGCGCTGGAAATAGACAGTAACAACCCGGGGATTATGACTTCTCTGGCAGTTGCGTATCTAAACACCAATTACAATGAGCCGGCAAAAGAGCTGTTAACAGCAGTGATACAAATCCAACCGGACAATGGTACTGCCTATCGGTATCTTGGATATTGTTATCTGCAGCTTGATGACCCGAACAAAGCAAAGATGAGTTACAGCAGGGCGGTCGAGATAAATGATAACGATTGGGAAGCACATAAGGGGCTTGGAGGCATTTATGAATCACAAAAGAACTATGAACAGGCCATCATCTCGTATAAACGAGCGCTGGAAATAAACCGTAACAGCCCGGAGATTATGAATTCTCTGGCGGTTGCGTATATACACACTGAACAATATGAGCCGGCCAAAGAGCTGTTAACAGCAGTGATACAAATCCAACCTGGTAATGGTACCGCCTACAAACATCTTGGGTTTTGTTATCTGCGACTTGATGAGCCGAACAAGGCAAGGGAAAGTTACAGCAGGGCGGTCGAGATAAATGATAACGATTGGGAAGCACATAAGGGGCTTGGCGGTATTTATGAATCGCAAAAAAACTATGAACAGGCTGTCCTGTCATATAAACGAGTACTGGAAATAGACCATAATAACCCTGCGATTATGACTTCTCTGGCGGTTGCGTATCTAAACACTAATCAAAATGAGCCGGCAAAAGAGCTGTTAACATCAGTGATACAAATCCAACCTGAAAATGGCGCCGCCTGTCAATATCTTGGATATTGTTATCTGCGACTTGATGAGCTGGACAAGGCAATAGAAAGTTACAGCAGGGCGATTGAGATAAATGATGCCGATTGGGAAGCACAAAGGGGCATCGGTGTTGCCTATATGATGAAGGCAATTGATAAGACTATTGAGGATGAGCTGCTAAAGACAGAACTGCGGTCCAGGGCGGTCTCGCACTGGCGTTTGTCTTTGGACATCAAGCCGGACCAACCTCATCGGGAGAGGCTACTTAAATTTATAGGGATGTATTCGAAGGATAATAAATAGCAGATTGGCTAAACGCTGATTATGACGGAGCCGAAGAAAGAAGAAAGTAGTGCCCGGCCGAGTTCAGGCCGGGCTTTTTTGTCCCGTACCGAGAAATCACTTCGCTGCGCCCCGTTTGGGCGAGGCGTTAGTATGCCGGGCCTGGAAGCACACCTTATCTTCTGGCCTTTAATGGCAGTCGGTATAACGCTGGATTTGTGGAGTAAAAGAGCGGTATTCCAGTGGCTGCATCAACAGCAAAGCAATAGCATTTCAATTATAGATGGTTTTCTGAGACTGGTTGAAGCAAGAAATCCCGGGGCCGCCTTTGGAATAGCAGCCGGACAGCGTTACCTGTTAGTAGGCGTTTCCGTCATCGCATTGATGGTAATCTTTTGGATTTTTCTTTTCAGCGGGACTGAACGAAGATTAGTTCACATTGCCCTTGGTCTTTTTGCCGCCGGCGTTTGTGGAAATCTTTACGACAGAATATTTAATAACGATGGGTCAGTGCGTGACTTCATTGACGTTGTGTACTGGCCGGGTAAACATTGGCCTGCTTTCAATGTCGCCGACGGTCTGCTTTGTATAGGTGTCGGGCTGATGTTTTTTTCTGCCTTTTTTACTCGGAAGTCTTCTCCAGGACGTGCTCAGCAACATAAATAGGGGTATTTGACGCCGTTCCTAATGCAATTGCATCGGAAGGCCGGGAATCAATTTTGACGGTCCGCCCGTTCGAGCTTAGGTGTATCTTTGCGTAAAATGTATGATTGCGCAGGTCATTTATAACTATCTTTTCTATTTTAGCGCCGAGGCTCTTAATTACACCGTCCAATAAATCGTGTGTCATCGGACGAGGGGGCTTGATGCCCTTTAACCGACGATCGATTGCGAAAATTTCAACTATGCCGATAACGATGGGGAAACTGCGGTGCCCGTGACGCTCTTTCAAGACAATTATCTGCTGGTCGGAAGTTTCGTTGATGATTATACGCGACAATTCCATTTCGATATCCATTTTGGCACCGCCTTTACTAAATCAGCTCTCCAACTCCGAAAGGTGTTTTTCAACGACCTTTAACTGTTCTGATAGCTCCGCCAGCTTTTCTCTGGCCTGTTCGACTACTTGGGGTTTGGCCTTGGTAAGAAAATCATTGTTTGCCAGCTTGGCCTCCGTCGCCTTTTTGGCCCTGTCAAGCTGTTGTTTTTGTTTTTGAAGCCGACCCCGTTCAGCCTCCGGGTCAATAGCATTATGCACGTAAACTTCCGTTGCTTCCGCGACTGCAACCGCAGCTTTTGGAGGTTTTACAATAGCAGTTCCGGCCTCGAACTTTTTCAACCTGGCCAACTGCCCGATAAGTTCCGCGTTTCGGTTTAGAATATCAACTGTTTCCTGCTGCGATTTTGCGGATACAACCAACATCTCCTTTGGTGGTATGCTTCTATTGTTTCTAATATCCCGCACAGTCCGAATCACAGCCTGGACGAGAGCAATTTGCTTTTCTGAGTCCTCGTTTACCAATGAATTTAGCCCTTTCGGCCATTGCGCAACAACCAGTGCTTCTGCCTGTTCACTGTCCGCCAGGTCTTTGAGTTTTCTCGCTGGAGCGATTTCATTTAGCTTCTGGAATATTCCCTCAGTAATAAACGGCACAAACGGATGCAAGAGTCGCAAAATCCGGTCAAGCACAAATGCAAGCACGTTTTGCGCAGTTGGCCTTTGTTGCTCGTCCTGCATTCTCGGTTTTATCGACTCAAGATACCAATCGCAGAAGTCGTTCCAGAAAAATCTGTAAAGTTGCGCTAACGGCTCGGCGTATTTGAATTCTTCCAATGATTTTGTTGTCTCGGTAATGGTCCTGGCCAGGCGGGAAAGAATCCACCTGTCGGTGATTGCCAATTGGTCCTTGTCAAATGCGCCCGGCTCGATGCCCTCAAGGTTCATCAGCGCAAAACGTGAGGCGTTCCAGAGTTTATTGCAGAAATTTCGCCCAATATCAAATTTCGGAGACGTATTCTCCTCTCGACCATCGGGCAGCTTCATTTTCTGCACCGGCATCCGAATGTCCTGCGTGTCCGTGGTCATACTGGCTAAAGTAAACCGCATCGCGTCGGCCCCGTGGCTGTTAATGGCTACCAGCGGGTCGATTCCATTACCCAGACTCTTGGACATCTTGCGTCCTTCGCCGTCCTGTATCATCGCGTGGATATACACATCCCTGAACGGGATATCCCCGACACAGTATTGCCCCATCATCAACATCCGTGACACCCACAGCGTAATGATTTCGCGGGCCGTACATAACACATTACCGGGATAAAATGTTTTCAATTCCGGCGTATCATCCGGCCAACCCATCGTACTGAACGGCCAGAGAGCTGAGCTAAACCACGTATCAAGAACGTCTTCATCACGCAGCCAACCTTCATCTTCTAACCGTTTTTCAATGTCTTCGTTTCCTGGGGCGACAGATGCGTATGTAACTGTATCATCATTTGAGCTGGTAAGTTCAAAGATAACTTTGTCATTGTGTTTAGCTAATTCATTTTTTAATCTTCCCCCAGCACCTTGTTTAGACCATATTGGAATGCGGTGTCCCCACCAAAGCTGTCGGCTGATTGGCCAGTCGCGGAGGTTTTCCAGCCAGCTTTGATAGGTCTTGGCGTAACGCTGCGGGATGAAACGCAATCGACCGTCAAGTAACGGTTTCAAAGCCAGACCTGCTAAAGAATTTACCGGTACATCAGTACCTTCGATTAAGCCGGAGCCGAATTTTTCTGCGAGATGCTCGATAGGTTGTTTGACAGCGATATACCACTGGTCGGACAGATACGGCTCGATAGGAACGTGGCTTCGGTAACTGTGCCCGACTTCGTGGACATATTCACGAACGTCCTCAAGAAGGTTTTCCTGGCGGAACCATTCAACTATGGCTTCGCGTGCCTCGAATCGGTCCATGCCGAGTAAAGATTGTGCTTCCGGGGCAGTTGCGTCCTCCCAGCCGTATTTGTTACTGATTGAGCCGTCCGGCGCCATCACATTTACAATTTCCAGACTGTGACGCTGGCCAATTTCCCAGTCGTCCGGGTCGTGGGCCGGCGTGACTTTCAGAAAGCCGGTCGAAAACTTCGCTTTTTCATCTTCACTTTCAGGATTTGGCAAAACAACGTGCTCATCGGCAATGATAGGGATTGTGCGACCTACGATTGGAAGCCGAACTTTTTTACCAAGCAGATATTCAGCACGCTTATCTGCCGGATTCATTGCAACGGCTGTATCGCCGAGCATCGTCTCAGGCCGGGTAGTGGCAACAGTAACATACTCAATGCTTTGTCCTGTAATCTCAACCTGTTCGGCAAGCGGATACCGCAAGTACCAAAAATGCCCCTGCACCGTCTCATGCTCGACCTCGTCATCGGCCAGCACCGTCTGCGTAGCCGGGTCCCAGTTGACCAGCCTTTTGCCTCGGTAAATCAGTCCGTCCTTAAAGAGCCTGAAGAACGCGGCACGCACGGCTTTTGCGCATACTTCGTCCATCGTGAACCGGGTCCGCTGCCAGTCGCACGAACAGCCCATCGCCTGCAGTTGTTCAATAATCCGGGCCTCGTATTCGTCCTTCCAGGCCTGCACGCGGGCGACAAATTCCTCACGTTGGAAATCTGTTCGCCGCTTGCCCTCGTCTGACAAAATTCGCTTCTCAACGACCGTCTGTGTTGCGATGCCGGCGTGGTCGGTGCCCGGCATCCATAGCGTGTTGTAATTTTGCATCCGGCGGAACCGAATCAGAATGTCCTGTAACGTATTATTCAGTGCATGCCCGACGTGCAGTGGGGCTGTCACGTTAGGCGGCGGGATAACGATTGTATAAGGTTCCCGGGCAGGCCCACCTTTATCCGGCGATGCTTCAGCGTGAAAATACGGGCGTGAAGACCAGATTTCGTTTGCCAACTTTTCTACCGTTGTAGGCTCGTAAACTTTCGAGAGTTGTTCACCCATAACTTGCCCGGTTTAGACAACTGTTTATAAAAGTTTCGGCAAAAATATACCGTAGACCTGATATTTTAACAAAGCCCGACAGAAATGTAAAGCAAACCATTAAGTCTGCATTTGTTCGGCCGGCATATGTGTTTGGTGTTTGCTGTCCGCTGTTACTTAATCGAGGTTCATTGTCATCAGGAACTCACCGTTGGTGCGGCACTTGGAAAGTCTGTTTTTGAGCAGCTCGACCGCTTCGGTCTGGTTTAATTCGCTGAGGACCCTTCGCAGCCGATATACAAGCTGAAGCTCTTTCGGGTCGAGCAGCAATTCTTCCCTTCTGGTTCCGCTTCGACTGATGTCAATAGCCGGCCAGGTCCGTCTGTCAACGAGCTTCTTGTCGAGGTGCAATTCCATATTTCCGGTCGCCTTAAACTCTTCGAAAATTACCTCGTCCATCTTTGAGCCGGTTTCAATCAATGCCGTTGCGAAGATACTCAGCGAACCGCCCTCTTCTACATTTCTTGCTGCGCCGAAAAATCTCTTCGGCATCTGCATTGCGCTGGCATCGACACCGCCGGTCAGGATTCTCCCGGAGTGCGGCACCTCGGAATTGTAGGCACGGGCAAGGCGGGTTATCGAGTCCAGAAGAATTACAACATCTTCGCCGTACTCGACAAGTCGCTTTGCCTTTTCGATAACGACTTCGGCTACCTGACAGTGACGTGCGGCTGGTTCGTCGAAGGTGGAACTTATGACCTCAACGTCATCAGCGGTTTTTCGCTGCATTTCCGTAACTTCTTCCGGCCGTTCGTCAATCAGCAGCACTATCAGTCTTACGTCGGGATGATTTATACTAATGGCGTTTGCCATTTTTTGCAATAGAATTGTCTTGCCGGTGCGCGGTGAAGCAACGATCAGCCCACGCTGACCCTTCCCCACCGGAGTTACCAAATCAAATATTCGCATATTTAGCTCTTCCGATGTGGTCTCGAGTATAAAACGTTTATCCGGATGCAGCGGTGTCAAATCGCTGAATACTATCTTTTCCGCAAGGTTATCGGGAGGCTCATAGTTAATCGCTTCGACGCGCAGCAGAGCAAAATACTTCTCCGACTCCTTCGGAGGCCTGATTTGCCCGGATACGATGTTTCCCGTTCGCAGGCCAAAACGTCTGATTTGAGACGGTGAGACATAGATGTCGTCCGACGATGACAGATAGTTGTAATCCGTATTTCGCAGAAATCCATAGCCGTCCGGCAGCACTTCCAATACGCCTTCGCCGTACATTAAGCCGTTCTGGCGGATACGCTCCTTGAGAATTCTGAAAATCAAATCCTGTTTTTTAAGGGCGCTGTATTCTGTGATGTTTTCCTTCTTGGCAATATCGTGCAGCTCTGAGACGGTCAGTTTCTGCAAATCCGTTAGATACAGGTTGCCTTTTTT
>Ga0114922_10000234_pt1 | contig 53200 bp, 36 predicted proteins | sample AartaG_FD_100975 | JGI IMG/M metagenome (GOLD analysis project Ga0114922, IMG submission 100975) | Deep subsurface microbial communities from Aarhus Bay to uncover new lineages of life (NeLLi) - Aarhus_00045 metaG | ecosystem: Environmental > Aquatic > Marine > Oceanic > Sediment | place... | reverse complement strand
TGTGAGAAGCGGGACGGAAAGTAAAAACCGAGCCGCGACCGTGAGGGAGCGGTTTTCCGCGGATGATACCGCACCGCTTCCTTACGGGCGCGGCTCGGATAAGACTTCTCACACACGCTCTAAGTTCGTACCGGCGGGCCGTCGCCGCCGCTTTCGGCCACCGCGGACATCGGCGTGCATGGCACGCCCTACACACCGTCAGGACATCGGCGTGCACGGCACACCCTACACACCGTCAGGACATCGGCGTGCACGGCACGCCCTACCCGGTACACCACCTTGTACCCGAACAAAGTCCGTTTTGCCCGAATACAGTTGCGTTCATTCTACCGCATGCGGGGCTGATCAACAAGGCGAAAAATGACCACGCACAATTGCGAATCCGCGAGCCGCCGATATAATACAGTTGTGATGAAGAGCGTGCGAGCATATTACGACGGGCGCGCCTTTGTGCCGGATGAGCCGATCGATCTGCCCGAGGGCGCTCTGGTGACGATTACGGTGGTGTCGGCGGACGGTCGTCCCCCACTGGCCGACCTGGCGGACCTGGCCGAAAAACACCCTATCACCGACGCCCCACCGGACTGGTCCCAGCAGCATGATCACTATATCCACGGCGCGCCGAAGCGATGATGTTTCTTGACACATCGTTTCTCGGGGCGCTGTTCATGCCAAGCGACCACTGGCACAAGGCTGCTCGCGTCTGCGCCGAACGCGCCCGTCCCCCGTTGATCACTACGGATTACGTGGTCCTTGAGCTGGCCGACGGCCTTGCACGTCCTGACTGGCGTCCGACCGTTGCCAGGATTCACGAAGCGCTCAAAAGGAATCCCGACGTTCGCATCATTTCACAGTCTCCGCAGCTTTTTGAACGTGGTCTACAGCTATACCAAAGCCGAGTGGACAAGCATTGGTCGCTGACCGACTGCCTATCGTTTGTCGTCAAGCAGGACGAGGGATGCTCGGAAGCGCTGACAGCGGACGCTCACTTCGTACAGGCGGGCTTCCGCGCACTGTTGCGAGAAGACTCGGTCTGACTTGGGCCTAACCGGATGAGGTAATAGGTGGGATCTTACGACTCCACCTGCGGCTAACGCGACCGGCGTTACCCCTTCAAAAAACCATCCGCGATGGCGGCCAGTTCCCTCACGCGGGCGGCGCCTGCTTTTCAACGACGGGTTTTCGTGCGATGATGCGGATCGGACGCCGTCTGACGTGTTACTGGTCTGGATCGACGCCGAGGGATTCGTCTGTCGGCCATACGCGCAAGCCCGTGGATCGTTTGGTGGACATTAGAACACGGGCTTGGTTTTCTCAAGAGAGGTGCGGGTGAGTCGTGGGTGTTAAGCGTATCGGCCTGTTGACCGGCGGCGGGGATTGCCCGGGGCTGAATGCGGTGATCCGGGCGGTGACCAAGTCAGCCATCCGTGATCATCAGCTTGAGGTATACGGCATCGAGGACGGGTTCCTCGGATTGATCGAGAACCGGATTCGACCGCTCAGCCTTTCGGCCGTGTCCAACATCCTCGATCGGGGGGGGACGATTCTGGGGACGAGCAACAAGGCCGATCCCGCCCGCTTCTGCACCGGGCACGACGACGCCGGCAAGCCGATCCTGGAGGATGTCACCGATCGGGTGCTCGAGCACCTCAGCCGGCATCGGATCGACGGGCTGGTCTGCGTGGGCGGCGACGGAACGATGTCCGCGTCCGCGAGAGTGGCCCGGCACGGCGTGCGAATCGTCGGTGTGCCCAAGACGATCGACAACGACGTCTTTCACACGGATGTGACCTTCGGGTTCGACACGGCTGTGGCTACGGCGACGGACGCGTTGGACCGAATCAGGACGACCGCATCGAGCCATCACCGCGTTATGCTGGTCGAGATGATGGGACGTAACGCGGGGTGGCTTACGCTGCACGCCGGACTTGCCGGGGGGGCGGATGTGGTGCTGATTCCCGAGATTCCGTATGACCTCGACATCGTCTGCGAGTCGTGCGACCACCGCAGAAAGGAGGGCAAGTCGTACACGCTGGTGGCTGTGGCTGAGGGGGCCAGACCCATCGGAGGCGAGGTGGTGGTCGACCGGGTCGTCCGTGAGTCGCCCGACCCGATTCGCCTGGGTGGCATAAGTGAGGTGCTTTGCGAGCAGATCGCCGAAAAAACTGGATTGGAGTGCCGGGCGACGATTCTGGGGCACGTTCAGCGGGGGGGCAAGCCCACCGCTCACGACCGGGTGCTGGCCACCAGGTTCGGCGTCAGAGCGGTGGAGATGCTCGTCGCCGGCCAGGCGGGGCGTCTGGTGACGTACCAAGGCGGGCGGCTTTCTAGTGCGGCGCTGGCGGACGTGGCGAATCGTCAGCGCCTGGTACCGCCGGATCACGGCCTGGTGGCGGCCGCTCGTGCACTGGGGACCTGCTTTGGCGACGGCCCGCCCTCAGGACCGAAAAAGCGGCCGTCTCTTTGATTCGATCCCAGGCAAAGCTACGGTTTTTTAGGGAACCTTATCCGAGCCGCAGGCCGATACTCAAGATGACGCCTTGGAGTGGTTGCACACGACCGTCTCTCTCGTGCGCGATGTTTGCTAATTTCTGTCAATAAAAGGGTTGCGCGTTTGTCGCATTGACTCGACCGCGAAGCGATCCTAGCATTTTTAGGACGACCTTTGCAGGTCGGCTCGCGTCGATCCGATGTCGGCGAGTGTGAGTCGGCCAGGTGCGTCGGTGCCAGGACAGTTCCGGATGATGCTCCGCAAGGTTGTCGTGTAGCCGCACACAACGCCGGATGCCGACGCTATGTGCGGCACCGTGAATGGAGGCCAGCGGCAATGGCGAATTCAAGCGAAATACTATCGATTATCGACAAGCGTGTGGATGCTCAGCGCTTTCGCGAGCACCATTGGGAAGGAACGTTCGACGAGTATCTCACGGTCGTGGCGTCGAACCCGCGCGTGGCGCGGAACGCGTTCCAGCGCATTTATGACATGGTTCTGCACTTCGGGACGGAGCGCTACACCCGATTCCGCGAGGATGTCATTCGCTACAAGTTCTTCTTGGACCCGATCGACAACGGTCTGGATGCCGTCTACGGGCTGGACAGGGCGCTGATGAACCTGGTGGACTTCTTCAAGTCCGCCGCCTACGGGTACGGCACGGAGCGACGCATCCTTCTGTTGCACGGCCCGGTCGGATCCTCCAAGAGCACGATCACCAGGTTGCTCAAGAAGGGCCTGGAGTATTACTCCAAGCTCGATGAAGGGGCGGTGTACTCGTTCTCGTGGCACATCCCGGACGAGGACGGCAAGACCGTACCGCATCACTGCCCGATGATCGAGGAGCCGCTGAAGCTCATTCCTGAGGAAGCGCGAGCCGACGTTTTGGCTCAATTGAACGAAGGTCGCAGCGAAAGCGAGCGGATTCGCATCGAGGGCGCGCTTGATCCGTTTTGCCGTAGGATGTTTGACGATTTGCTGATCAAGTATGAAGGCAACTGGCGAAAGGTGATCGATCACGTTCGCATCCGTCGGGTGATCCTCTGTGAGAAGGACCGCTGCGGCATCGGCACCTTCCAGCCCAAGGACGAGAAGAACCAGGACTCGACCGAGCTGACCGGCGACATCAATTACCGCAAGATCGCTGAATACGGCAGCGACAGCGACCCGCGGGCGTTCAACTTCGACGGCGAGCTCAACATCTCCAACCGGGGGATATGCGAGTTCATTGAAGTGCTCAAGCTCGACGTGGCCTTCTTGTACGACCTGCTGGGCGCATCGCAGGAACACGTCATCAAGCCCAAGAAATTCGCCCAGACGGACATCGACGAGGTGATCATCGGTCACACCAACGAGCCCGAATACAAGAAGCTCCAATCCAATGAACTGATGGAGGCGTTCCGGGACCGCACCATCAAGATCGACATCCCCTACAACATCCGCCTGGACGATGAAGTTGCAATCTATCAGAAAGATTTCAATAAGGAACGCATTCGCGGTATACATATCGCGCCGCACACCATCGATGTAGCGGCCATGTGGGCGGTTCTGACCCGTCTGGACGAACCGAAGAAGGCGGGCCTGACCGTGATGCAGAAGCTCAAGCTCTACAACGGTAAGAGCATCCCGAATTTCACGGAGGACTCGGTCCGCGAGCTGCGCGAAGAGGCGCCGCGAGAAGGAATGCAGGGCATCAGCCCGCGATACATCCAAGACAAGATCTCGAACGCCCTGGTGAGCGATCAGGCGCTGCAGGAGCAGTGCATCAACCCGTTCATGGCCATGAACGAGTTGGAGGCGGGTCTGGATCACCACAGTCTAATCAACGACGAGGAGACCAAGAAACGTTACAAGGAGCTTCTGGGCGTGGTGCGCGAGGAATATGAGGACATCCTCAAATCCGAGGTGCAGCGGGCCATCAGCGCCGACGAGGACGCCGTCACGCGCCTTTGCTCCAACTACATCGACAACCTCCGGGCATATACGCAGCATGAGAAAGTCCGCAACAAATACACGGGACGCGACGAGGAGCCGGACGAGCGCCTGATGCGCTCCATTGAGGAGAAAATCGACATTCCGGACAGCCGCAAGGATGACTTCCGGCAGGAAATCATGAACTACATCGGCGCTCTGGCCCTGGACGGCAAGAAGTTCGACTACCATACCAACGCCCGATTGCACAAGGCGCTGGAGCTGAAACTGTTTGAGGACCAGCGCGACACGATCAAGCTCAAGAACGTGGTTTCCGGCGTGGTTGACGACGAGACCCAGGCGAAGATCGACGTCGTCAAGCAACGGCTCATCAAGTATTTCGGTTATAATGAAACAAGTGCTACCGATGTGTTGAACTACGTTGCGAGCATCTTCGCTCGCGGAGACAGCAAACAGGAAGGGGAGGAATAGGGGCGCCAGGCATGATCGTGCAAGCGGTGAACGAACTTGGCGAATTACAGGACGACGTGCTCCTAGTCCGATATGGAGCAAGCCCCGAGGACTGGGAACGAGCCGCCGACAGTACTCACTTTGTTGAGTTCATTGATGGAAGGCTCATAATGCATTCTCCTGTTGCGCTCGTGCACGCGCGGATCGGCACGTTCCTGCATTCTTTGCTGCACCTTTATATCGAACGTTCGAATCTTGGCGAATTGCTGGCAGGCCCGTTTGCCATGGATCTGGGGCTGGCGCGAAAGTTCGAGCCGGATCTTCTATTTGTGTCAAAGGATAAGTGCAAACACCTGCGCGAGGATCGGCTGGAGGGACCGGCGGATCTTGCCATTGAGATCGCATCTCCCAGCACGCGCAGCTACGACCAGGGCGACAAGCGCGAATGTTACCGAGTGGGGCGGGTGGGAGAGTATTGGATGATTGATCCATATGACCGGTTGATCATCGCCGATAAGCCCGCCGGAAACGAGTTGGGGCGTTTTTCGCGGGGATGGGTCGAGTCCTCGTTGTGCTCCGGTTTTCGCTTGCGGGCGGAATGGTTGTGGGGCGAGCGCCCGCCCAAGGTGGAAGAGTGTTTGAAGGAGATTGTGGCTGCATCCGGCGGGGGAACGTAGGCGTCGTATGAGCCGCACATTGTATCATGTTCATGCAGATCGAGAAGGACCATCATCGCTTTCGCAAGATTGTCAAGGGGAAGATCCGTGAGGATCTGAGGAAGTTCATTACGCGCGGCGAGCTGATGGGCCGGGAGGGCAAGAGGATCATCAGCATTCCGGTGCCGGGCATTGACACGCCGCGTTTCAGGTACGGCGATAACAGCGATTCCGGCGTCGGCACCGGCAAGGCGAAAGCCGGTGACGCCGTGGGCGCCGATGGAGAGGGCATCGGCCCCGGAGGGACCGAGCCGGGACGGCACATCATGGAAGTCGAGGTCAGCCTGGACGAGCTGGCCGACATCCTCGGAGAGGAGCTGGAGTTGCCGCGTATCAAGCCCAAGGGCAAGCATCGCATCACCAGCGAGCGCGACCGATACAGCGGCATTCGCCAGTCAGGCCCGGAATCGTTGCGGCATTTCAAGAGGACATTTCGCCGTGCGTTGCGCCGTCAGATCATGAGCGGCGTCTATGACCCGGAGAATCCCCGCATCATCTTTGAACGACGCGACAAGGTATACCGCAGTTGGAAGACAGTGCTCAAGCCCCAGTCCAACGCGGTCATCATCTACATGATGGACGTCTCGGGGTCGATGGGAAGGGAGCAGAAGGAACTCGTGCGCCTGGAGGCGTTCTGGATCGACGCCTGGCTGCGGCGAAACTACGACGGCATCGAAAGTCGTTATATCGTACACGACGTGCGGGCCGGCGAGGTGGACCGCGAGACGTTCTACCATCTGCGGGAGGACGGCGGCACCCGCATCAGCAGCGCGTTTAGGCTGGCCCAGGACCTGATCGACAACCACTACGCGCCGACAGACTGGAACATCTATCTCTTCCACTTTTCCGACGGCGACAACAGCAGCGAGTCCGACAGCCGTGAATGCTGCAACCTTCTGCGCGAGCGCCTGATGTCGGCCGTCAACATGTTCGGCTATTGCCAGGTGGCCAGCGCGTACGGCAGCGGCAACTTCATCAACGTTATTCATGAGCATCTTGGCGATGAAGAATCAGTGATCACCAGCCGGGTCAATAACAAAGATGACATCTACGACAGCATCAAGACGTTTTTCTCCCAGGGGCGATAGGGTGGGAATCGCGAATGTCGAATAGCGAATAGCGAATGGCAAGTAGCGAATGGCGAATTCAGAATGATCAATCCGGTTCGCGACATCCGCCGCGTGAGATCGGCGACTCTTTCGGTTGGAGCGAAGGCTTGGAGCCTATCCCGAAACTCCTGTGGGACCGGCTTTCCAGCCGGTCAAAAAACAGGCTGGAGAACCTGTTTCACAGTTCCGGGATAGGCATTTAGGAGTGTTGGCGGTTTGCCGGCCCGTTGCGAAGGCGCCGCTTGGCCAATGAACGCATCCTTACCCAATGAGGTCGCCGAGCAGGTTGAGATCATCGCGGAGTATGCGCGCCGCGAGGGTCTGGATTTCTATCCGACGATCTTCGAGATGCTTTCGTCGGGACAGATCACCCAGGTGGCGGCCTACGGCGGGTTTCCCCGCCGCTATCCGCACTGGCAGTTCGGCATGGAGTACGAAAGACTCCGCAAGCAGCAGCGGTACGGGCTGAGCAAAATCTATGAAATGGTGATCAATACCGACCCGTGCTACGCGTATCTGCTGGAGGAAAACGCGTTTGTCGATCACAAGACGGTTGTTGCTCACGTCTACGGACATTGCGACTTCTTCAAGAACAACGTGTGGTTTGAGAAAACAAACCGCAAGATGATGGACGAGATGGCCAACCATGCAACGCGGGTGCGCCGCTACATGGATCGCTACGGCATCGAGAAGGTCGAGCGATTCATTGACACTTGCCTGGCCTTGGAAAATCTGATCGATCCCCATTCCATGTTCATGCGACGCGAGCCGGTGCGGGCGGTGAAGCTGAACGGCAGGGGGAAGGGGAAGGGGGACGCCAGCACGGATGATCGCGAAGCCGAGGCGACACGCTACCCCGCCAAAAGGTACATGGAGGACTGGATCAACCCGCCGGCCAAGCTGACGGCCGAGCGCGAGAAACTAAAGAGGGACTCCAAGAAGTCCGCCGAGCGATTCCCATCGGCGCCGCTGAGGGACGTATTGTCGTTCGTTCTCGAGAATGCGCCACTTCCGGATTGGAAAGCGGACATTCTCGCGATAGTCCGCGAGGAGGCGTATTACTTCGCACCGCAGGGGCAGACCAAGATACTCAACGAGGGGTGGGCCAGTTATTGGCATTCCGCCATCATGACGAGCTACGTGTTGCGCGACGACGAACTGGTGACCTATTGCGAGCACCACTCAGGCACACTGGCCACCTCGCCCGGCCGGCTGAATCCGTACAAACTGGGCATCGAGTTGCTGCGCGACATCGAACACCGCTGGAACACGGGGCGCTACGGCAAGGCGTATGATGAGTGCGAGGATATGGCCGCCAGGCGGGCATGGGGCGAAGGCAAGTCGCCGAAGGGGCGCGTGGTGGGCATAGATTCACCCGGTCGGGAGAAAATCTATGAAGTCCGCCGCATCCATAACGACCTGACGTTCATTGACGAGTTCCTCACGCCGGAGTTCGTCGACGATCAGAAACTGTACAACTATCGCATGGATCCCAACACCGGCAAGATGGTCGTGGTGAACCGCGATTTCAGAAAGATCAAACAACAGTTGCTGTTCATGCTCACGAACCATCTTCAGCCGTACATCTATGTTGTGGACGGCAACCACCGCAACCGCGGGGAGCTGCTGCTGGCCCACCGTCACATCGGCGTGGATCTTGACATCAAATACGCAATCGAGACTCTAAAGGAACTGCACGCTCTTTGGCGCCGTCCGGTCCACATTCAGGCTCAAATCGACGACGAAATGATGCTCTTCTCGTATGACGGTGAGAACTCCACGCAGCAGCGCCTGGATTCACCGTTGCACGAGTTTTGACGGACCAAGATCATCCTGGACCGGCAGTGCCGGACCGGGCGTCCGCGCGGGTTACAGCGCTCTTCATTTTTGTGTACCGTCACACCTCGCGTGTGACGCACCTTGTTGGTGGCGTAATGATCCGGCCTGCGACACCAACAGAGGGCGGCGCTACATCCGGTCAGATGACAGGTTAGCAAGGAAACCTGTCATTTGACCGGCTGGAAAGCCGGTCCCACATAAGTTTTGGGATAGGCTCTAAAGCACGTACGTGGCCGGAAGGTCTCGTTGCGTGAATTCAGTCATTCCGGCAGAACCGCCGTCGGCTTGCCCTCGTCATCAATCGCCACAAAGACAACGTCGGCCTCGGTGACCGTCACCTCGGTGTCCGGAGAGAGTCGCCGCCGGGCAAAGACGGCGACGTGGATTCTGATGGACGTGCTGCCCACGTGGGTCGTGTTCGCCCACAGGGTCAGCGTGTCGCCGACGAAGACCGGCTTGCGGAATTCGACCTCGTGGAAGGAGACCGTGACGTAGCGGTGATGGGCCTGGCGGCAGGCCTCCACGAACGCCGCCTGGTCGATCAACGAAAGGATAACGCCGCCGAAAATAGTACCCTCCGCGTTGGTGTCCTTGGGCATCATCACCAGACGGATGGCGGGCATCTCGCTTTTGGGTTTCTTTGTTGTGTTGCTCAATACTGATCTCCTCTGGCTGTTGCGGCGGTTGTGCCAGTTGTGCATCCGGGTTGCAGAGCTGCGTACACAGCAGCATGCGTCACCTACGAGGGGTGACGCTACACGTAAACGAACACGGGTGCCGTGTGGCTGAGCCGGTAGTGCTGGCTGAGCCGGTGTGTCGCGGTCGGCCTGCGTGGCCGTGGTGCGTCGGACCATATCTTCGCCTATAGTATACGCTGAGATTGAAACCAGAAACGGTCCGGCACTGCCGGTCCGGCGGCATGTGGCTACGGTTCCGCTCGCCGCGTGTTTGGCCGCGAGGCTTGTCGTGTTGAATCGGTTCCTGTCAGCGTGTGTGATTGGCATAGTTCTGGCGGGCATTGCAGGCTCGTGTCGTCGGGAGCCTTCGCCGTCTTCGTCCACGGGCGCCTCACAGCCCGTTGAACCGGCTGGACCCACACCCGGCCCGGACAACCGGCGACAATCGGATGCTCCGGCGTCACCGGACATTCTGATCATCATCATCGACACGCTTCGCGCCGACCACTTGGGCTGTTACGGCTACTTCCGCGACACCTCACCTACCATCAACGCCCTGGCGCAGGAGTCGGTCGTGTTTGAGCGGTGCATGGCTCCGGTGGCCCTAACCTTGCCCACCCACATGTCGATCTTCACGGGGGTCTATCCTTACGAGCACGGCTTTCTGTCCAACATCGCCAAGCTGGGCGGACTGTGGATCCCCTCGCCGGCGCTCAAGACCTTCGCGACGGTTCTAAGCGAGAACGGCTACACCACAGCCGGGTTCGTCAGCGCGGCTCCGGTCAAGAAGATCACCGGCATGGCCGCCGGCTTCTCCGTATGGAGCGAGCCGAGCGTCAAGAAGGTGACGGGGGAGGACACGACACGACGCGTGCTCAAGTGGTTGGACGCCGGCGTGCCGCAGCCGTTTATGCTTTGGGTTCATTACTTTGACACTCACTCGCCCTATGAACCCCCGCACCCTTACGACACCATGTATCAAACGGACGACGCGTTGGAAGCGTACATGGCCAAGCGCCGGATTTCCGATACAGCGCCAAAACGGTATCGAAAACCACGGGGCGAGGAGGGCGTCCGGATCAAAGACTCACGGCAGGACATCAACCATTACGACGGTGAACTGCGGCATGTGGACGATCAAATCAACAGAGTATTCGACGCCCTGCGGCGTAAGGGCGTTTGGGATCGCCTGGCGATTGTGGTCACCAGCGATCATGGCGAAGGACTAGGCCAGCACGGGCGGGTGGAGCACGCTCACATCTGGGGTGAGCAATTGCACGTGCCTCTGCTCATGCGGGTTCCCGGCCGGGCGCACGCACGCATCGCCGAGCCGCTCAGTTCGGTTGACGTCCTTCCTACGTTTCTGGCGATGGTGCCGGGCGTACCGGCTGATGAGTTTCTGTCCCAATGCGCCGGGCGGGCCGTGCTCGCGGGCGCCGGCACTTCCAGTCCGATCTACGCACAGATGCCCAGGAGCACAAACACCGGAAAGGTGCCCTCCTGGTCGATTACAGTGGACGGCTGGCGGTTAATCCGCGACTCGGAGGGCAATGAGAGACTGTACGACCTGCGGGCGGACCCGTACGAACTGAATGACGTGGCCGACGATTATCCAGACAAGACGGGCGGATTACGCAAGCGGCTCGAGCAGATTGTGACGGCCCAGAAGCAGCGAGGGCAACAAAACCAGGCGGGTCGCATCGAGAAAATGGATTCGCAGCATTACGACGCCCTCAAGGTGCTCGGTTACGTCGGAGATGAAGACGAGTAGGCGTGCGAGAAAGGATTCTCGCACGAGCAGTTCTCGCACCAGCGGCATTGTACGTGTAGCGTCACCCCTCGTGGGTGACGTGAGGTCAGCCGTCGCTCGGCGCGAGTTGATCCACCCGGATAGCGAGTGTCAAGAGTTCGTCATACTTCCGGTGGATCGGTCCGATCAGTGGGGCGACGACCTCTTGCAGTAGGATTTCGTCGACAGCCTCCGCTACTGGTGATTCATCGCCGCCCGATTCACGCACCGCTTTGACGTCGCGCAGGCTGTTGGCGTACATACCGGTGAGCAAGGCCACGTAAACGGCGCACACCAAGGCCAAACCCATCAGCAATTTCGTCGCCCCGAGCGCGAACACGACCCGATACATCCCGTGAACGAAGCTGAACGTCCCGCCCAACGAGGCCATCTCAAGGACGCCTTCCAATACCGGCTGAACCAGGGGGAACCAGATGAGCACCGCCCACACGGCGAGTTTCTTCCATCGAGCCGGTGGGCGATCGTTCGCGCAAACGGCATCGAACAGGCGTGTTTTCAGTTCGGCTTCCAGTCGATCAGCCGCCGCGACAACATTGATGCCCAACGATCCGGAAGACGGTTCTTCGTCGCTAATGCCCAGGCGCGCGGCAAGTGTGGCGTGGTCGGCGAACAGGCGCGAGCGCAGAAGGTCGATCCGCTTGTCAAGCTCCAAGCCGCTGACGCGAAACGGGTCTGCCGGCGCATCCTGCCTGGTGTGGGTGACGGCGGCATAGCGTCTCCCCAGCAGCCGGGACAACCAGCCGAAAAGCCAGTACACCAGGCGCAGCAGAGGCCAGTTCTCGACCCGTCGCTGAAGCAGTTCGTCAGCCAGTTCGGCGCTGGGCGGCAGACGCGCCTGGAGAGCTTGCCCAACGGTCTGGCAATACTCGGGGCCGAACGCATCGTTGAGCAACTCTTGGCTGTAGGCGGGATCGCAGGCCGACGACAAAAGCTCCCGTGTGCGCTGTAGATCGTAGTGCCGACGAAGCGTCTCGGCGCCTACGGCCAACTCGCGCCGGCGGTTCGCCTCCTTGATGACCGAAGCCTGCTCCGCCGAAACGGGACCCAGAACACAGTCACGAAGCCGCTCGAATTCATTCCGCGCCAGCCTGGCAACGCCGCTCACCGTCTGACGGTCGTCCTCGTATCGCTGCCAGTCAAGATCGTCCCACAACCAGGCGACGCGAGCCGTGAACTCGTCCTCAGCCACGTACTTGGCCGCGATGACAAAACGGTGTTCATCCTCCTGAGCACAGCCGGCCGTCGCCAACGACTGAGCCATCCACGCGTGTTGATCTTGCCAGAATGCCGTCGCCCTGTTGCCGTTACGCCCACCAAACGGGTTCGCGTCGGTGAGAAGTTCGTCCACCTTGTTGAGCACGCAGTGGACGTTGCGCGGGTCCTTGATGACCCGGCCGAACATGTCCGCCCACACGCGATCACCCACCTTGCGCGGCGTCATGACCCACAGCACACGATCAAGCAGCGGAGCAATGGTCCGGACTTGCTTGAGGTGCTCCTTGAACTCGCTGTCAAAGTCCGGCAGGTCCACCAGCACGACGTTGCGGATGGCGTCTGCCTGGTGGACGGTGACATCGATGGGCACTTGCTTTTCGATTTCGCCCAAGCGGGCGGCCACGGCTGGTCGCGCCTCCTCATGAATGTATGCCATCGGTCGAGACGTTCCCTCGCCCACCTCCTGCTCGTCGACCGACACGTCGCGCCGGGCAAGCGAGTTGATCAGCGTGCTCTTGCCGACGTCCTTGCCACCGAGAATCCCGCAGACCACAAGCTCGTCGTGCAACGCCCGCGCGGCGCCGCAGGTCAATTCTGCCGGATCGGTGTTAAGCAGCGCAGCCAACCCTTGGTTGAGGATTTCGAGTTCGTCCACGGCCTAGGGTGCTCCATCCTCTGGGCTGGGGGATCGACTCGCGTGGGGCAGGTTCCCGTCTTTTGACCGGCTGGAAAGCCGGTCCCACATTCAAGCCGATCCTACATTCCCGCCGGTCCCACATTCCCGTCTTTTGACCGGCTGGAAAGCCGGTTCCACATTCCCGCTGGTCATGCGATGGCCTCCTGGGCGTTGCGAAGCCGTTCCAACGCGACGACCAGCGGGTGGTTCTTCTCGATGACCAGCGCCTTGGCCTGGTCAACGTGCGTGCGTGCGATTCGGCGACCGCAATTTTCGATCACCTGCACGAAGCGTGCGGCTGCCTGCTTGACATCATTGTATTCGACGCAGCCGATCAGCCTTTCACGCACGACCGCCGCCAGCCGACCCGCCTGTTTGCCGACCACCGCTCCGGTCCCGGCCACGGCCGCCAGCTTGCCTATTGACGCCCAGATCGCACCGGATGCCGCCGGTAATGTCAATGCCCCGACAGGCCCCTGCACCGCTATCAGTACCACCGCCAGCCCGATCGCCCCGGCGCCGGCAGCCCCCATCACATTTGGGGCTACGCCCTCGCACTCGGCTTCCACCTTCTGGTTCCATTGCTTAAGCGCGGCATCGAACTGCCTCGTTGCATCATCCACCCGGCCCCGAACCGCGTCGTCCCAGACGAACCCAACCGGGGCCGGCTCGATGCCCGTCCATCGGCGGACCTCATCCCAGAATCGGCTCGTCCGAGCGACTCGCTGCAGATCGTGCGCCTGGCGTTTTGCGGTTTTCTCGAAGTATGATCGGGCAAGCTCGTGACGATCGTCCGACTTCTCGTCTTCGCTTTCACCCGACCTACCGGCCCGACCCCTCGACGGGCCGACGATCACGCCCACGACCGGCACGTGTCGCAAAACGCCCTCCATCCGACGGCGCTGGTCCACAAGCCACTGCCGTGTTTGTTTGATGCGCAGGACGCGCGAGACGACGTTCATCTGCTCGCGCTCCGTGGAATTCATCATGGCTGTCATGCAATCCCACGGCGTCGGCAGCGTCCGGGCGACGGATTCCTCCATCGCTTCTTCAAGCCTGGTCAAACGGACGGCCCGCTCCTCGTTCTGGCTGAGTACCCGGTCGGCGCCGTCAGCCACGAACGCCCATAGGCGAGACGTGCGCGAAGACAGCCTTCGCTGCAGAAAAGAGCCGACATCGTCAAGCGTTCCAGGGGCGAAATGGCAGAACCCCCGCCCGCGGCGGAACTCGAGTATGACGGCGCGATCGGCGCCGAGGCGCTCTGCCTGGATCTCGAGCAACCGTCGGTCGGCCTCGGCCAGTTCGCCTTCCTGCGTGCGGTTGAAAAGGGCGATCCGCTCGTGCCCGAAACGGGCCGAATGCTGTTTGAGCTGCGAGATCGTCTGGCGGTCAAACCAACGTTCGTGATCGATGACCACGATCAACCGGTCAAACCACGGTAGCAATGCCAGCGAAATGTCGCCCTCACGGCGGGCTACCTCGGAGGTGAAATCCGGCGTGTCAAACAGAAGCACGCCGGCAAGTTCGTCCACGTCGTGGTAGATCGTGATCAACGCCTCCGGATCGCCGATCACGTTGTCGTCCAGGTTCGCCCCGCGCTGGGCCAGGTCCGGCAGCAGCAGCCCTTCATCAGACAGACGCTGAACCCGGTCGCGCTTTGACTCGTGAACGGCCAGAATCGGGCCGAGTGTTGCGTGTCCCCGGGCGGTGACGCGGCTGGCCAGCCGACCGCCCATAAGGTTATCGAACACCGTGCTCTTACCGGAAGAGGCGCCACCAACCACAGCGCAAAGAGTCAGTTCGTCAAGCTCGGGCGGCGGGATTCGCAGGCGATGGACCGCCTGTTGCTGCTGCGCGGTCCACTTGAATCGCCATTCGGTGATGAGCCGATCGCCCTGTTCGGCGACGGCGGCTAACGCATGACGGGCATCTTCGAGCATACCTTATCTTCGTTGCGGCCTCGGCGGTATTCGCCGGTCCAAGTGCAAATCACGTGGCCTAGTCCTACGCGCCGGAAGTTCTGATGCAGGTCGCGCTGTCCGAATTCTTATTATTTCCCGAAGAAAACGCAGGAAACGGCTGTATCGGAACTCTTGGCAAACGGCACTAAACTCGACTTTTGCCGTTCTGGGCGACCCCCGGAGCAGCAGTACCTGCTGCGGCGGCAAACCTCGCGCCAGTCACAACACCGAATCATACAAGCCCAGAAACGCCAAGTCATTCAAGCTCCCAACAGGGGTTTGCCCTCCCGTTTCCGCCTTGCTTGAGTGCTTTCGTTTCTTCCTTGATTGGATGTTTCCTGGGACATAGCACTCCAAGGTTGATACCACAAAAAACACCCGACTTCAGTAAGCCTGAGTGTCCCGGCAAATAGGCCTCCCAAAAACGGCAAAAGTCGAGTTTAGAGTTTGTCCCAAAACACGTGCGGCACCGGCTTTAGAGCCGGTCAATGACAAGCTGGAAAGCCTGTCCCACAGGTTTGGCATGGGATCTTGGTGCCGCAGCTCCAGTATCTACGATTCAAGCGCTTCCTCCGCGCGACGGTAAATCACCTATCCTGGCTAACCTCCCTCGTCGCCGGGTGGGTGTTCGCCGGTTTCGTCCTCTTCGGCGTCGATGTATCCCAATGCTTGAAGGTCGCGTTTCATGTCCGCATCCGGTTTAGCCGTCTGATCTGGCCGACGGGCGACAATGCGTCGGCCACGCTCGCTATATGTTTTAATGCGATTCAAGATTTCTTGCTTCAGCGCGCCGGCGACGTCCGGATGTTGCCCAATGACGTCGGACAATTCAAACGCGTCATGCTCCAGGTCGAACAACTGATCATCACCTTCGGTCAGATGATAGTACCGCCAATGATCGGTAGTCAGTGCGAATTTGCGGCCCGGCTCCCACTTGTCGCGTTTGTCGGTCCGTTGCGCGAACGCCGACGGCGAGCCGGCGCCGCTGCCGAAGACATTTCGCCCGCCGGCCTGCCCGTCCAACAAGCCTTCGAGCGGCGAACCGATCAGTCCGAAGACGGTTGGAAACACGTCCACCAATGACGTAAGTGTGTCAACCCTGCCCGGCTGAGCCGGATGATCCCACGGAACGCGAATCATCAACGGCGCATTGATCTGCTCACCGTAGATACGCCCGTGGGCGGCCCAATCGTGCTGGCCCAACCCCTCGCCGTGATCGGCTGCCACCACGACCACGGTGTCGTCCCAGATACCGTCCGCCCCCAGTCGGTCAAACAACTCGCCGATCCGGTCGTCCATGTATCGGATTTCGCCGTCGTAGGCGTTGTGGATGTCGGCGGCGTTGCGGGATCTCCATTTGAGAAACGACCGAGTGACCTGGCGGGCTGACAGCCACGCCTCGAGTTCTGCGTCGTCGTTGAACATCGTGTCGTACGGCGGTGGCGGATCGTAGGGCCAGTGGGGGTCGAAATAATGCACCCACACAAAGAACGGCGACCGTGTGTTCACCGCCAGCCAGGCGTAGACCGCGTCGTTCGTCGCCCCCGCTCGGCGGATTCCTCCTTTTTTCCAGTCATCCTTTTCAGGCTGGCTGAAATGCTCAAACCCGGCGCTTACCCCGGTCGAGTCTCTAACCGGTGCGGCGCTGACGAACGCCGCCGTCGCATAGCCCGCATCAGCCAGCTTCCCGGCAACCGTCCGCAGATCGGGCGACGACACGAACGAAGCATCGATCAGCCGCGTGTTCGACATGAAGCCGTGTTCAAGCGGATGCACGCCCGTCATGATGGACAGGTGCGTCGGAAACGTTGTGGCCATCGGCGAGACGGCTCGATCGAACACGATCGCCTGCCGCGCGAACGAATCCAGGTTCGGCGACGTGTCGCGGAAATAGCCGTAGCACCCGAGGTGATCCGCTCGAAGCGTGTCCATCGTGATCAGCAGGATGTTCGGTCGGCACCCGGCGGCGTGATCGTTCACCGGAGGAAGGACTGACGACGAAGTCGGCGGCGAACGCTTTGCGCTCGACCACCAAACCGCCGCACCGACGACGGCGACCACCGCCGCCGTCAGCAAGACCAGGCCGACAATCCTTCGCGCGACATCCTCCGCCGTCGACGCCCCCCACCCTCGCGTACCCGTCAGGCGGGCGCGTCACGGGCAAGGACCGCCTGAGAGGGCAAAGATGGTCTTTCCCACACCACATAGGGCAAAGATGATCTTTCCCACACCACATAGGGCAAAGAGGATCTTTGCCATACCACATAGGGCAAAGAGGATCTTTGCCATACCACATAGGGCAAAGAGGATCTTTGCCATACCACAGATGATCTTTGCCACACCTTCCCACCTGGATCATTCAGTCCGGCGCAGCGATTCCATCACGACGTCTTCGATCGGCACCTCGCCGATATTCCCTTTGGACTCGCCGGTTTCCGGATCGATGAGCGTTTCCACGCCGGTTTCGATCTCGGTGACGGCGTCCAGAACATCGAATCCGTCAACGACCATGCCGAACACGGTGTAAGTGCCGTCCAGTTCGGCGTTGTCCTCGCTGAGATTGATGAAGAACTGCGTCGTAGCCGAGTCCGGATCGCCGGCTAACAGCGCCATGGCAACGCTGTACTTGACATTGCTCAGACCGTTGTCGGCTTCGCTGTGCACGGGGTCGCGCGTGGTCTCCTTCTCCTGCAGCCCGCCTTCGACGCGGACATACCCGCCCCCCTGAACAACGAAGGGCAAACACTCGCCGGTTGAAACGTCCGGCTCGCAACTATAACGGTGCAGCAGCACTCCGTTATAGAAACCCTCATCCACGTATTGCAGGAAGTTGGCCGAGGTCAGCGGTGAAGCCTCAGCGTCCAGCTCCAGCGTCAGGTCGCCCAGACGGGTCGAAATCATAACACGGGGGGCAAGATCGGCAACGGACACGATATGGATTTCCTCAACGGACTCCGCAGCAGACCCGTCATCGACCGGAACGCAAACCGTCAACTCCAATTGGACCGTTTCCGCCAGTTCGGTGGTTATCGACGGATCTGAGACAGTCACGTCGTCCAGTTCCGCCGTGCCGCTTACGATCGTCCACTCGAAGGTTGTCCGGTCTTCAGCCGGTTCAACTTCGACCGACAGTTGGACGGCCTCGCCGATGACCGCGATCCTCGGGCCGTCGACCGTTATGCGCGGGTTGACGTCGAACGAAAACGACTTCTCGACCGTCTCGCCGGTATCGTCCTCCGTGGCCGTCAGTTGGACGCCGACGGTTCCCAGTTCGGCGTCGGTCACACTCGTGCTGCTTTCGGCCGGCGTTTCGAGCGTGGCCGATCCCTCGATCACCTCCCAAAGGTAAGTGATCGATCCGAGCGACACGGCCTTGGCCGTCAGTTCCGCCTCATCACCAAACGCGATCGACTCAGGCCCCTCGATAATGGCGTCAAACCCGTCGCCGGTTCCGGGCGGGCCGACGATGACCGTGATGAACCGCGCTCGCCGCGCCCCCGTGCTGTCGGTGACGGTCACGCGAAAAACATAATCGCCCTGCTCGTCGACAGGCTCGGTCACGACCGTTCCACCCGTAAGCTCGCTCAGGACGTTTTCCGGTCCTTTCTCCTGCGACCAGCGGAAAAAGTACGGCTCAACGCCGCCGCCGGCGGAAGCGCTCAAGGTGAGCACGTCGCCTTCACCTGCCAGGCGGGCGGCGTCGCCGGCCAGCACCAGCGTCAGGTCGTCACCCCCGTCGCCACCGCCGTCCGGCGGAAGCGGCGTGCAGGAGGTCGCGGACGTCAAGGCCCAACAAGACATAAGACAGAGGAGCCAATGAGCTTTTCTCAACATGGTCTCACCGTTATCAACGAGGCGGCATCTCAATCGGGTAAGAGAGGCGACATTCTACTTTTTCCTCGGCGTTATAGAAGACGAGGCGTGTTCTTGGGTGATATGACCTCCGACGCGTCTGACGACGACCAGGAAAAAAAGCAGATTACCCCTTTTTCATTGTACGACCAGCGCCTCGTCTTCGGGCGGCCGTCGCAGCGGGGTCGTCAACCGCTCCGGATGAAGCCGCGACTCCCAATCATCACACACCAGCCGGGTCCGAGCGGCGGCGTCACCCACGTATTTGCGCGGATCAAGAATGATTTCGCGATGCGCCGGCGTCAACTGCTCAAGGAGCCTTTGAGCCTCTTCGTCGGTTTTCAAGAACGACAGAAGACCTTCGCCTCGCTCGCGAGCCTTTGAAACCAGAGTTCTGGACGCATCGTACGGGTCCGGATGTCCGTCAAGCGCCAATACGATATACAGAGGCTCCGCGACGATCCATTGACAACTATCATCCAGGTTGCGCTCGACGGCATCGGGACGAATCTCGGTTCGTTCAACGGCGTCACGAAGCCTGCGCGCAGCGTAGTCCACAACCGCAACCAGCTCGTTGAAGAACCGCCCGGAGGCGCTGTTGGTCAGATCACGCTGGTGCTCACTGATCTGGTCCAGGTACAGCGTCACCATGCGCGGCATGAAGGCCTTCCACAGGCTCTTGACGTTCTCGAAGTTTGTCGGGTTGACCTTGTGCGGCATCGTCGAGGACCCGACGGACGCCGCATCGGCTTTCTGCTGAATCTCCTCAATCTCGGAGCGCATGAGATGACGAAAATCGTCGGCCATATTCGCCAGGACGGAGAACGTCGAGACAAGCGCGTGCCCCAGGTCGGTAACGTGCTCGGCGTGGACCACCTGCGTCGAGATGGAATTATCTGAGGGGCGAAGGCCCAAACGCTTGAGAACCCGCAGCTCGATCTTAGCCGGATTGTCCGCCCAACGAAGGGCCAGAGCATTGTGAGCGCCGACGGAACCGGAGAACTTGCCGCGAAGGTCCGAGGCCGCCTTGGCGATCAATTCAACCCGCTGTCCCAGCCGCTCCACGTAATTCGCCAGCCAATATCCAACCGTCACCGGCTCCGCGTGTCGGCCGTGTGTCCGGCCGATTTGCGGCGTGTCCGCATGGTGACGGGCCGTCGAGACGATGACCGCCGTGAGCGCACACAGATCGGGCAGCACGACATCGCGACAAACGTCTCGCAGCGCCGCCGCACGCGCCGTATCCATAATGTCGTTTGATGTTGCGAATAGATGAACGTATCCACGGGCAGGCTCCGGAAGCTTCGACCGGATGCAGTTCACAAGCGCCCTGATGTTATGGCGGATACGACGCTCTTCCGCGTATATCTCCTCGGAAGTGACCTGCCTCACCGCCTCAGCCACGAGGGCGGAAGTCCCGCGCGGGGCGACACCGGATTGCTCAAGCTCAGCCACGATGGCCTGCTCCACCTTCATCTGGTAAGCAAGCGTCGCATCCTCTGACAAATATGGATGGAGTGCGTCGAACATATCTGTGTCTGTTCCGTAGTAACGCGCGTCCAAAGGACTGAGGAAATCAAAGGAACGTAGATTCCGGCGAGACATCCTGGCCACCCTCGAAGCTGATCCGGAATTTGCTCGCGCCCGACCCGGGCGTGGCGTCTTCCGGTGTTTTGACGCCGACACAGACGGTACGGAAAGCGCATCTATTTGTCAATAAGAAAGATACGGATGAGTTCACCGAAGCGGAATTTGTGCTAGACTCTTTGCCGCACGAGGGTTATCTGCACGCGGGTGTTTGTGTTGGCCCGCGCCCCGGCTTGGCGGTGCCGAGGACGAAGGACTCCAGGGTGCCGGGGAGGATGATCCGACAGAAACTGTGTGGCAGATACTATGGTGCCAGTGGCGTGGCACATCGTCGTGTCGTGCCTGCGAGGGTGTTCGAAATAGAGGATTGGAAACATGGATAGATCGGCTCTGGCCGCCCGGATCAAGGCGACGGCTTACTTTGAAGGCGATTTTACCCTGCGCTCAGGGCGCAAGAGCACGTATTACCTCGATAAATACCTCTTCGAGGTCCAGCCGGACATCCTGCGCGGGCTGGGGCGGATGTTCGCCGCCTATGTCCAGGATTCGACGACGCTGATCGCCGGGGCGGAGCTGGGCGGGGTGGCCCTGGCGGCGGCTACGTCACTGGCCTGCGACAAGCCGTTCGTCATCATCCGCAATGCCAAAAAGGAATACGGGACCTCGAAGATGTTTGAAGGCAGCATAGCCGACGGCGACCGCGTGTTGCTCGTCGAGGACGTCGCAACCACAGGGGGACAGGTCCTCGAAGCCGCCAAGGTCATCCACCAGGCCGGTGCGAAGGTCGAACGCATTGTCGCGGTCATCGATCGTATGGAGGGGGCCAGGGAGAACGTTGAAGGTGCCGGGTTCGAGTTCGCCTCGCTGCTGACCAGGGCGGACCTGGGGATCGGTGACTGACCAAGCTATGGCACAGGCGTCTTACCTGTGGCTTCCACCGGCTGGAAGACACCTCATTCGTCCCAACGAATGTCCGGTCTGTTGACCGGACCTACCTGTCAGCCCTACGACGGCGCTCAAGACCGAGGAACCAACACCACGAAAGCCACAGCCCAATGGCACCAACCGACGCGGGCCCCAACGCGCCGCACAGGCTTCCACCGGGATAAGGCGAAGCAGCTTCGTTCGCCCCGCCGGTGGCACCGGTTGCGTGCCTGGCCAGGATGTTGACCGATTCCTGCACCAGCCGACCGTCGATCCCGGTGACCGATTGTTCCAGAAGCTCTTCCAGCACGTCGAACGGTCTTCCCATCACTGCCGCCACGCCCGATCCCTGCGGACCGTTGCGAACGCTCAACTCAAAATCGGCAGTCAACTCGAAGGCGGCGTTAAGACGCAGGTCGTACGTATAGCGCAACCGCTGCCACGGGATCAGCACCGCGACAAGCGTGTCTAGCCCGAGGACATCGGCTTGTGCGACCAGGGCCGCAGCCGCTTCGTCCGAGTCGGCCAGAGCTCGAAGTGCCGTGAGGTCATGGACCTCGAACAGGATCGGGCTTGACCCCGGACGATTACTCACCACGCTGGAGTCGACCTGGCCTAGTTCGTCACCTTCAAACACCAGCCGCAACGAAAGAACCGACGGATCAACAAGCACTCGCCGGCTGTCGCGGACCGTCACCACGATGGAGGCGTGCGTGTCGCGCAGCGAGCCGCTCGGCAAAGTGGACCAGAACAACACCGTGCCGCCCAAGAAAATCGTGCTCTCAATCTGTTGCCCCGTAGCGGGTCGGAAGACCGACGTCGTTCCTGGAACCGTCGGGCCGAATACAATCCGACGGGTCTGGCCGGCGAAACTGGTCACGGTATAGGCCATGCGCGGCGAGTTGGAAAAACATCCCACCTCCAACTCATACTCGGCGGGGTTTTCGCCTTCCGGGATTCGCGGATCGTTCAGCAGGCAGTACCCCTGTCCGCTGGCTATGAGCACGTCATCCAAATGCGTCGAGGTCAGCTCGGCCCCAGCATCGATCGGCGTAGCTCCGCGGGAAAGGGCATACTCATCCGTAGATTCGTTGAATGACGCCGCCTGGCCGTCGATGCGCTCTTGCACCGTTGTCCGCACGGACCCCCGAAAAGCGCTGATCTCCGCCTGTACGCGCGCCGAGCCGAGTACGTTCGCGAACACCGCGCAGATCAAAAGCGTTGAAGGCTTCTTACAGGTGGCCATGTCAGCCGCACCTTGTGGGTGGCGCTCTTCGGATCATTACGTCACCCACCAGGGGTGACGCTACGCCAGATCATTACGTCACCCACGAGGGGTGAAGCTACACCAAAACCGTGTGACAGGTTTTCCAACCTGCCATTTGACCGGCAAGAAAACCGGTCCCACAGTGGTGTTGGAATACGCTCTTATGATTGTACAACAGTTGAGGCTTCAAGTCGAGAGCGCAGCATCTGACGGCCGATCCGTCCGCCCCAGCGGGAGATGTTGGTTATGCAGGCATGTTTCGACGCCGTCTGAGCATTCAACGGCTGCCCGACCGGCCCAATCGGGCGAGTACCGCCGCTTAACCCAGTCGCGCGCGGCCGCCTTTCGTGCGGACTCGTTCAAATCCGAGATCGTTCGCTCGAAAACCGGGTGCTCAAGGTCCGCGGCGATCTCGGCCAGTGGCTCGAGCACAAATCGCCGCTGGTGCAGACGCGGATGGGGAACGGTCAACTCCGGCGTGTTGATGATCTGCCGGCCGAAGATCAACAGGTCCAGATCGATGACTCGCGGCCCCCATCGCCGGTGGCGAACCCGCCCAAGCCTGGCCTCGGTCTCCAACAAGACCTCCAGCAACGCGTGAGCAGACAGGCGGGTCCGCACGCGAACCACGGCGTTAAGGAACGTACGCGGGTGTTCGGCCGGCCCGATCGGCGCTGTTTCGTAAAGCGAGGAAACCCCACCGGGAGAATCAACCTCGACGGACTCACAGCCGTCTAGCCTCGCCACCGCCGCCCGTAGCGAGCCTAGCCTATCGCCTAGGTTTGAGCCCAATCCTATGTACGCTGTTGCGTATCCTGCGTGGTCTGGCATGGCTATATCGACCGCTACCACTCGATTCGCCCGAGTCGATCCAAGGCTTCGCGAATTCGGCCTTCGTCTACAGCCAGGGCGAACCGGACAAAACCCTCGCCGCATCGACCAAACCCGACGCCCGGGACAACCACCACGTCCGCTTCATCGAGGATGCGCTTCGCCGTTGTCATAGAGTCGTATCCCTGTGGACACGGCACCCACAAATAAAACGTAGCATCGGGGCGATTTGCCTTCCAGTTCAACCGCGTCAAACCATCCGCCAGAACGTCGCGCCGGCGCCGGTAGATGTCGAGCATCGCCCGCACCTCAACGTGGTCGCTGTTGTCCAGGGCGGCACATGCCGCCTCTTGGACGGCACCGAACACGCCGGAATCCAGGTTGCCCTTGACCGCCGCCAACGCGCTGACCGTATCGGCGCCGCCGACCGCGAATCCGATGCGCCAGCCGGTCATGTTGTATGTCTTCGACAGCGAATGAAACTCGACGCATACATCCTTCGCCCCATCTACCTGGAGAAAACTCGGCGAGGGCGGGCCGAAATACAACTCGCTGTAGGCGGCGTCTTGAGCGATCAGGATGCCGTGCTCGCGGGCGAAGGCGACCGCCTCCTCGCAGAACGACAGCGGGGCGCAGGCAGAGGTGGGATTGTTTGGATAATTGAGCCACATCAGACTCGCCGCCTGACGTACGTGTGCGGGTATGTCCTCCAGCACGGGCAGGAAACCGTTGTCGGCCTCGAGCGGCATGACGTGGCACGTCGCCCCGGCGAACACCGCGCTGCAGACGTATACCGGATAGCCCGGCTCCGGCGTCAAGACTACGTCACCGGGATTGACCGCCGCCAGCGGCAAATGCCCGATGCCCTCCTTCGAGCCCAGAAGCGCCAGCACCTCCGTTGCGGGATCAAGCTCCACGCCGAAGCGGCGCTGAAAGAACGCCGCAGCCGCCCGGCGAAACGCCAATGTGCCCCGGCCCAGCGAGTAGGGGTGGTTCTTCGGATCGCGGATCGCCTCGGCCATGCGATCCACGATGAACCGCATCGTCGGCAGGTCCGGATCACCGACGCCGAAGTCGATCACGTCCCGACCAGCCGCGATCGCCTCCTCCTTCGCCCGGTCGATTTCTATGAACAGGTACGGCGGCAACTGCTCAAGCCGCTTCGCCCGCCGATTCGTTACCGTCATCATACACCTTTGATATTGACATTCAGTATTCGTCTACTCGTATCGCAATGTCTCAACCGGCCAAACGCGACCGGCGATGATCGCCGGGATCAACGCCCCCAGAATCGACGAAAGAACAGCCACGACGGCTACCCACACGATAACCTCCGTCTTCACTTCGTTCGGAATTCGATCGAATGAGTAGACCTCCGGGCTCCAAACGCGTAGATTCGGGTTCAGCCAGGCCAGCCAATCCTGAATCTCGTTGATATAATGAACGAAGGTCACGCCGATCGCCGTGCCGACCGCTGAACCGACAATGCCGATGGCCACCGCGTACACGATAAAAATCATGGCCACCCCGGAGGCGGACGCCCCCAAAGACTTGAGAATCCCGATGTCGCGCGTCTTCTTCTCCACGATCATATAGAAGATACAGCCAACCAGCACGATGGCCACGCCGCTTATGATCCAGAACAGAATGGTCATCAAGATCTTTTCTTTCTCGACCGCCGCGATGAACGGGCGTTGACGCTCCGCCCATGTTTCCACGCCGACCAAGTCAAGCAATCGTCCTTCTACGGAGAAAGATGCGACCGGCAAAGCAGCGCGAAACTCAGTCCACACGTCTTCGATCCGTGCCCTGGCGGCGTTGAAGTCGGTGTCCGGCTGAAGCGAGACGAGCAGTTGCGAGCACCTGGGGGGGATCACACTGCCGTCCTCGCGCGTCTGCGCATCCATAGAGAGGTTGTACTGGAGCCAATCGAAATCCACGTACACGCAGACACTGTCGATCTCATATACGCCCGTACGCGAGTCGTCCACGTATCGCACCGGCAAAGAAACGACGTTGGCCGTCCTGCCGCCGATCGGCGTGCCTGAGGGCGTCATCGGCATCACCGCCAACGTCATGTCGGTGCCTTTGGCGTAGTATCTCGTATAAGTGCTGTCTGCCTCTCGCTCATGGATCAAGTCCACCCCGACAATAACACCGTATTTTTCAGGCCCCTCGTAACCGCCGGTTTCAGACCCGACCGCGAAGACCCGCTGCCCCGCTCTGGTCGAAAACGGGATCACATCGTAAGCGGCGATCTCATCCGTGTCGCTCTGGGATTCTCTCCAGCGAAGATTAGCTTCCATGTACTGCCGCGGCAGCACCAGATTCCCGTCATCATCCCAACCCGCCACCGGCTGAGGTTGCTTGCCAAGATGAGTCGTGCCGGGGTAGTAGCGGTTGTAATACAGACCCTCACCGAACGTGTTGACGCTTTGATACCCGTCGAGCTTTATTCCCAGCACTCGCATGTATTTGGTGTATTTAGTGGCCGGAACCCGCAAGATGCCGTAGTTGTAGATCACGGGCGTCGTGTCATGTACGACATCCGGCAGCTTATTACGCAGGGCGTCCTGGAATTCCTCGTAGTATGGAAAACCCTGCAACGTCTGATTATCGATAACGATGTCGCTCAACAGACCGCGCGAGCGTTCCTTGACCATGTCAAGAAACCCGTCCATGATGCTGATCACGACCAGCACCATGGCCACGCACAGCGTGACCGAGCTGATCGCGAAGATCGCGATCAGCTTCGTGTGCAGGTATCTTTTAGCCAGAAACCATTTATACATGGCGGCTCGACCCGGGCCCGCGCCCCATCGTCATTCTGTAACCGTTCACGGGGTCAAACCCCTGAAAAACAAGGGTCTTCTTCGATGGCAAGGCGAAAGAAACTCAGAAATCTCTGTGTCGCTCCCCACAAAACGCGGTTTTTGGGGCGTTATCGCCGATTTTACCCCGTGAACGGTTACGTCATTCGTACCTGTTTAGCGTGCGGAACGGGTTTGGTCTACAGTTCCCCGCGCCTCCTGGTTCGCGCGTCCTTGCCCCGTAGGGGCATTTGATAATAGCCCGGCGATTCATCGCCGGGGATGTGGGTTGCGATCCCCGGCCCCAGTCCCGTAGGGACGCCTGAGGAACCCGGTTCCCTTGCGTTCAGTCGTCCCTACGGGACTAGAGCGAGTTTTCGTTGCGCCCCGACGACCCAGCGTTAAAACGCTGGGCTATTCTCGAGCCGTCCCTACGGGACGCAGATGGTTTGGGACGCTAAACAGATAGTGTTACTTTTCATTCTGCATTCAGCATTCTTCCTCGCTATTCGCTATTCGCTATTCGCTATTCGCCCGCTGTTCCTGCGGTCGAGACAATGGGAACAGGATCACATCGCGAATACTCCGCGAATTCGTCAGCAGCATCACCAACCGGTCGATCCCAACGCCGAGCCCGCCGGCCGGCGGCATGCCGTATTCCAACGCCGCGATGAAATCCTCATCCATGACCGCCATCGTCTCATCGCCCTCGCCGGCTACCTGGCGGCGTAAGTTGGCGTGTTGAATCTCGGGGTCGTTTAGCTCGGTATAGGCGTTGCCGATCTCCATCCCCGCCGTGAACGCCTCAAACCGAAGCGCGATCGAATCGTCCTGTGGATGCCGTCGCGTCAGCGGGCAGATGGCAGCCGGGTAATCGTAAACGAACGTCGGTTGGACCAGATGCTCCTCCACCGTTGCTTCGAAGACGGCGTCGACCAGCACATCGTGATCGATCAACGATCCCTGGGCCGCATCCTCCGCAAAGATGTCAGGCTTGCCCAAAAGTCTGATCATCTTCTGATAAATGCCCAGCTCGTTTGCCTTGGCGAAGACGCTCTGGCGGTCGCTCATCTGAACACCGGCGTGCTCGCGCAGCAGGTCGGCGTATTTCGCACGACGCCACGGAGGTTTGAAGTCAAGCTTGAAATCGCCGAACGGCCGAACGTAACCGCCGCCGGCCCGGTCGATCGCAGCCACGAACATGCCCTCCACGCGTTCCATCATTACTTGGTAATCCGCGTAGGCCTCGTACAGCTCGATCATGGTGAACTCGGGGTTGTGCCTGGTGCTGATCCCCTCGTTGCGGAAGTTGCGACTGATCTCGAAGACCCGCTCCATCCCGCCGACCAGGAGCCGCTTGAGATAAAGCTCGGGACTTATGCGCAGGAACAAGTCAAGCCCGAGTGTGTTGTGGTGCGTGGTGAAGGGTCTGGCCGCGGCCCCGCCGTAGATCGGCTGAAGCACGGGGGTCTCCACCTCAAGGTAGCCGCATGACACCAGATACTCGCGAATCGCATGGATGATCTCGCTGCGCTGCCGGAAGACGTCGCGAACGTCGGCGTTGGTGAACAGGTCGACGTAGCGCTGGCGGTAGCGAAGCTCGACATCGGTCAGCCCGTGCCACTTCTCGGGCGGCGGCCGAAGCGACTTGCATAGCAGAGTGACCTCCGACGCCCACAACGTCAGCTCGCCCGTCTTGGTCTTTCCGATGATCCCCTCAGCCCCGATGATGTCGCCAAGATCAAGCTTCTTGACCACCGGCCAGAAATCGCCCAACTCCGCCTTCGACAACCCAAACTGCAGCTTGCCCGTCCGGTCGTGCACCGTCAGAAACGCCAGCTTGCCCATCACCCGCAGCAGGGCGATCCGCCCGGCCACACGCACACGCAGATCAGGCGCCTTTTCACCGGGCTCCAGAGCGAGCGGGTCGGCCTTGCTCCGCACCTCGTCGATCGGCGTCACGTCATCGAACCGCCGTCCGTATGGGTCCACGCCGATCTCGACCAGCGCGTCGCGCTTCTTGAGCCTCTCCCGTTTGAGACGATCCGGTTCAGACATCAGAGTCCTTGGGTCCCCTCGGCGCGGGCGCGACACGCACGCCATCGCATCCTGGTACCGCCGACGCCACAGCAACGCACCACCGGCCACGTCCTGCTAACGCAAGTCACCGGATCGTATCAGCACCGGGCGGGCGGAGCAATTCACCTGTAATGACGGAGGCCTGTGATGCAGTCGAAGTCAAACGCATTCTCGATGTTATTAGTGTGAGGGCGGCTTCGCATCGCTGTTATCGTTGGCGTTTTGTGGCCTGGCGCGGGACGAGGGCGGTACCTTGGCTCCCGGAGGTGGTTTGAGCAACAGGCGAACAACCAAGGTGACGTACGGGTCATCGGTCGGATCGGCCTGCCGGGTTTCCGGCTGGGGCGTTTGCCGCCACGGCGCACCCGCGCCGGGCGCGGGCTCTTCCTCTGCAGAGTCCTGTGCCTTGCGCAAGCCCTCACGTTGGGCCTTTTTCTTGCGAGCAGTGTCAAGTCGACGCTCTACCAGCGGCGTGCGTTCGGGCACATCTTCCTCGTCGACAGCCCGGTCGCTGTCTTTCTGCTTCGAACGCCGCCTCTCCTCACCTTTGCCGGTCGCAACCGGCGCATCGACCTGGCTGGACTCGTCCGGCTCAGCGGCGTCTTCCTGCTCGCTCTGCTCGCTGGGTGCCTTGTCATCCATGTCCACGGACGATTCAGACGGTGCTTCGCTCTTGCCCGCGAGAACTTTCACCACGTCGCGCAGCACGGCCTCCCCCGCAAGGGTTTCTCGCCGCACCGCCTGATCGGTGCTGGACGATTCGGCATCCTCCTCCAACGAAGCAGTCGTCTTGCGATCGCCACCGCTCGCGTACCGTTCCTGGGCAATTTGGATCAGGGCCTGGGCCGGTTCGTAACCCCTCGCTGCAATCGGCCCAATTTGAAGTCGGACGTCTGCCGGTGAATCCGCGCTGCCGCCAACTTCGTGCAGAACCCTACTAAGTTGCGACGTGCGAACGTGAACCAGGATTTGCTCTTCGTCGCTCGCGTCGAAGTTATAGTCGACGTTTCCATGATAATAAAAGTCTCTATTCTGCGGGGGCTCCGTTGACTGGGCCAGGTCGATACTGCCGTGCAAAACCAGGTCGGAAACCAGACGATCCGCGGCCGCACCGCGGCTTGCGGCGTCTGCAAATGCCACGCTGAGTACGTTTGATTCGTTCGAGAACTGATGAGCGCGCAGACCTGCGTTATCGACGCCGGCGGTCAGCTTTTGTGTGACATTGGCAACTGCGGCCAGGGCTATCAGATCCTCCGATTCCAGGTCGATTTCCCAAAAATGCGGTGCAGCCGACGTGACTTCATCGGGCGCCTTCTTTCCGTGAGGCCGTCGGCGTGTTTCGTCCGCAACACCGTTGCGACCTCGGGGCGCAGACCACGCATCGTCAGATTGAGTGACCTGGCTTCCGACCGGTCCTTCGCCCAAGTGATGCGGTTCGGCCGCAGTGCCCTCACCCTTATCGAGCGAGGCTAACGGCAAGCCAAACAGGCTCTCACCAGGCGAACGGCCAAATTGCAGAGCAACCGTGACGAAGAGCGTCACAACAGCCGCAACCGCCAGCACGCCCAAGCCAATCCTCCACCCCCCCCCGGGCGCTTGCCCGGCACGTCCGTTGTCGTCGAGCAACTGGATGCGCTCAGCCGCCTTCATCAAGTCCTCGGCGATCGACTCGGGCGCTAGATGACGGGGCAACGCCCCAACCAGAGACGTAACCTGCTTCAATTCAGCCAGACGCTTCCGCGCCGGTTCACTCTTCTTCAACACCGCCTCGACGGCCGCCCTCTCCCGACCGCTCAGTTCGCCATCCAGATAAGCGGACAACTGCTCGCTTAGCTTGTCAAAGTCCACGCCGGACATGACGTCATCCTTCATTTGCCCGTTGCGGCGAGACCAGCACCTGCCGCAGGGCCAATCGACCACGGTGCAGGCGGGACTTCACCGTCCCAGGTGCGATATCCAGAATGGCAGCGATGTCGCGGTAGTCCAGTCCCTCGATGTCGCGTAACACGACCACCGCCCGCTGATCATCATCCAGCCCGTAAAGGGCGCCGACGGCCCTGGCCTGCAGCTCGGCGCCTTGTGCCTCGCACGACGGATCGCTCGTCTTGGCCTGTTCGATTCTGTCTATCAGCCGCTCTGCCTGCGATCCGGCGGGATTCGTCGCCTGATCCAGAGATACGGCTGCACGGTGCTTCATCTTACGCCGATGAGACAGCGCCATGTTCACCGCGATGCGGAAAAGCCAAGTGTAAAAGCCGCTCTTGCGACGAAAGTCCGATATACCGGACAGTGCCTTCAGGAACGTATCTTGCGTCAGGTCGCGGGCGTCCTCGAGGCTGCCGCAGATCCGCCAGCATGTGTTGAAGACGCGATCCTGATACCGCTCGACCAGCTTCCCAAAGGCCTCCATCCGTCCCGCCTGGACCTGCTTGACCAGGGTTGCATCCGATCGCGACTGCGTTTGGCCGCCACGCTTCGAAATCGCAGGCTCCTTCACTATTGGACGCTTGGCAAGACGGGCGGTTCCGATCGCACAACCACTATCCCTGAGGCTGTCGTCTGGATTCCCATGCAAACGCCATTCTATTTTATCATGCACCGCGTTTTATGGTGCGTCAAAAAGCCGCCCGGTGATCATCCAACCGCCGGTACGCCGACTGGGGCTGGAGCCTGCTTGACACGTTGCCGATCACACCTAGCATCAAGGTTCGTCGATTCACGTTGATGTTACGGCCTTATGGCAGAGTCCGAGACACACCAGGGTCGATATTCAGTTCGAGTTGAGTTATAGAATTAACCGTTGAACGACGCCCCGTGTTTGAGGTGTCATGGTTGAATCGACACGATCCGCCGTTCATGCACAGTTTCGCCGATGCCGATGCCGTGGCGTCGGGCAGATGAGCCTCGAAGCGCACACTGCGCCGGGAAACGCGCATTCACCGGGAGACGATTGAAATGGCCACAGCAGTGCAGGATTACAGAGTTGCGGACATTGGATTGGCGGAATTTGGTCGCAAGGAGATCATCCTTGCCGAGCATGAGATGCCCGGCTTGATGCAGATCCGTCGCGAGTACGCGCCCAGCCGGCCCCTGGCGGGGGCCCGTGTCGCCGGCTCGCTGCACATGACAATTCAGACTGCGGTGTTGATCGAGACGCTGCGCAAACTGGGGGCCGATGTGCGCTGGGCGAGCTGCAACATCTTCAGCACACAGGATCACGCGGCCGCGGCCATCGCCCAAGCTGGTGTGCCGGTCTTCGCCTGGAAGGGAGAGATCCTGGAGGATTACTGGTGGTGCACCAACCATGCGCTGTCGTTCCCAGAGGGCGGGCCGAACCTGATCGTCGATGACGGCGGCGACGCCACGCTGCTGCTCCATCTGGGCTACGAGGCGGAGGAGGCGTACGCCAAAGATGGGACGCTGCCGGACCCCGACACGGCACCCAACACGGAAATGGGTGTCATCCTCAAGCTAATCCGCGACGAGCTGACCAGCGACCCTCAGCGATGGCATCGGATGGCCTCCCACATGGTCGGCGTCAGCGAAGAGACGACCACCGGCGTCATCCGTCTCTACCAGCGTGAAAGCGCCGGCACGCTGCTGTTCCCGGCCATCGACGTCAACAGCAGCGTGACCAAAAGCAAGTTTGACAACCTGTACGGCTGCCGCCACTCACTGGTGGACGGCATCATGCGGGGTACTGACGTGATGCTGGCGGGCAAGACCGCCGTCATTTGCGGTTACGGTGACGTGGGTAAGGGCTGCGCCCAGTCGCTGCGGGCACAGGGCACTCAAGTGGTCGTCACGGAGGTTGACCCCATCTGCGCCTTGCAGGCCTGTATGGAGGGGTACAGGGTTGCCACCCTCGAGGATGTTGTCCACACTGCAGACGTGTTCGTCACCGCCACCGGGAACTGCGGCGTCATCCAGGTAGATCACATGGCCCGCATGAAGAATCAAGCCATCGTCTGTAACATCGGACACTTCGACCACGAGATCGACATGGCCGGGCTGGAGAACTACCCCGGAGTCGTCAAGGAAAACATCAAACCGCAGGTGGACAAGTGGATTTTCCCCGACGGTCACTGCATTCTGGTTCTGGCGGAGGGGCGGCTGGTCAACCTCGGCTGCGCCACAGGCCACCCAAGCTTCGTGATGAGCACCAGCTTCAGCAACCAGGTTCTGGCCCAGATCGACCTGTTCCAGAAACGTGGCAAGCAGAAAAACAGGGTCTACGTCCTGCCCAAACACCTGGACGAAAAGGTGGCCAGCCTGCACCTGAAGCAAGTCGGGGCCAAGTTGACCCGTCTGCGGCCCGAGCAGGCCCAGTACATCGGCGTCGACATCGAAGGTCCCTACAAGCCGGAGCACTATCGCTACTAGTGTAGTGATTCACACAGTTCGCATCTTATCCGAGCCGCGACCGTGAGGGAGCGCAACGCCCTATACTGTTATCCCCAACATTCTTGTTTTCCTGCGCGCATTCTCGGCTGCGGCGGAGCCGCGCTGGGTAGCTGGTAAGCACGAAGAACGGTATCGGACTCTGATGCACCATTTATGAATCACTACACTAGTGCCTCACCGCAGCTGGGTTGATGGGTATAGCCGTTTCAGTTTGATACGGGCGTTTTCGGTCGTAAAGTGCCAATCTACTCGGCACTCGACTTCGTTTCGCGATTGCTCCCACACGGACACTTCATAGATCAACGTTGGCTGATCGGGAATGCGGCGATCCAAACATTGCTTGCTGAGGACACTGAGTTCGGTTTCCGCCATGACCAGCCAACTGCCGTGCTTCGGCGTGTAGTGGATGACCAATCACTCAGTGATCCGGCGGGCATCGGCAGGCTCGAAGGCTTCGTAGTAGGCGGGTTCGGAAAAGATGTCCGCCCGGGCATTGTCCCGGTTGAACGTGTGATACACCAGTCCGCCGGGAGCGTTTCGCCTGGTGTGCGGCATGACAGGCAACGTAGCCGTCAATAATCAACCTGACCCCTTTTCCTTCTTGCATCCGTAGACGGCTCGTGCGAGAATTCCTCGTTCGCGCTCGTCGGGAGCCGGTGCGGGAGTCCTCGCGCGCCCGTCCCCCGGATCAGTCAAGAACCAGGCGAGAGCAAGGAAGGCAGGTCTCTCCATGCAGCTTTGGGCCTTGATCGTGGACGGCTTCCGCGAAGCCCTCGATCGGAAGATCTTCTGGGTGCTTGTGGGGATCACGCTGTTGATCTGCGTGGCCTTGCTCAGCATCGGTTTCGAGGGTGATCACGTCAGCTTCATGTTCGGACTATGGAAGCCCCAGACCGATCACTACAACCCGGCGTTTGAACTTGGCCGTTCGCACATTACGGGCATTGTGGTGTACCTGGCGATGGATTTTTTTCTGGGGTGGGTCGGCGTCATCTTGATGATTATAGCCACTGCCAGCGTTTTTCCCACGATGATGGAGCGCGGCACGATTGACGTCTTGTTGGCCAAGCCCATGAGCCGGTCGAAGCTGTTCCTGTACAAGTACATCAGCAGCATGGTCTTCGTGCTGCTTCAGGCAACCGTCTTTGTCGTGCTGACATTTCTGATCATGGGGTTGCGGTGGGAGGTTTGGGTTCCCGGGTACCTGTTGTGTATTCCGCTGCTGGTATTGTTGTTCAGCTATGTATACTGCGTTTCGGTTTACGTAGCCGTCAAAACGCGCAGCGTGGTCGCTGCGATTCTGCTGAGCCTGGGCGCCTGGGTCTTTTTCGCAATGCCGAAAACCGCAGTGGATGTCTTCGAGTCATTTCCCGATCTGCAGGAGCACAAGACGATTTACCGGGCGGTGCGCGTGGTCAGTTGGATACCACCCAAGACGGCGGATATCCCGTATCTGGCCGCCAGGTGGTCGCGAGCCGGCACGAGCCTCGATATATTCCCGACATCGATGATGGAGGCGAATGATTCGCCGGCTCAGATGGACATGGAGCGGGCACGCGAGATGGAAGCGCAGCAACTCAAGATGAATCCCGCGTACTCGATTGGCTCGTCGCTGTTGTTCGAAGCCGTGGTGTTGCTGCTGGCGATGTGGAGCTTCGCGCGGAGCGATTATTGATGCCGTCACGGTCTCGATCCGGGCGGAAGGCGCCGTCGCCCGGTTGCTCGCCGCCCGGTGGGTGCGTACGTCTTGGGCGCCGCCAATTCAGGCGAGCGCGTGCCGACTTTACCTTGACCCCGTTCGAGCGGCGAGCCCGTGAGTGACCCGTCCTGCGACATTCTCTACGTGATCACCGACCTCGATCTCGGAGGCGTTCCGCTCCATCTGCATCGTCTTGCCTGCGCCATGCAAGAGCGGGGAATGTCGGTTCGGGCCGTGTCGCTGGCTCCTGCCGGGCCGGTCGGGCAGATGCTCGCTGACGCGGGGATACCGGTCGAGTCCTGCCAGGGCCGAAGCGGATTCGATCTTCGCGTCGTAGGGCGGCTGGCCCGCGTGATTCGGCGCCGCCGCCCGCGTATCGTTCACGCGCTGCTGTTTCACGCCAACCTGGCCGCGCGTTGGGCGGTCCGACGGGCCGGCTTGCCCCGCGATCGTCTGATCTGCGAGATTCAAACGGTCGAGATCGAGAGGCGGTGGCATCTGTGGGTCGATCGATGGACCCATCACAGGTGCCGCTTCACCATCGGCAACTCGCCTTCGGTCATCGAACATCTTCACCGGCTGGCTCACATCCCGAAGGACCGCCTGCGACTGGTTCGTGGCGGCATTGATCCCCGGGCGGTGCGCCAGGCGAAACCGATTGACCGTGCTGCGGTGGGCTTGGGTTCCCATGATCGTGTGGTGTTGTGGGCGGGGCGGCTCGATCCGATCAAGGGACTCGACAACCTGATTCGAGCGATGATTCTGATAGATTCACCCGATCCGGTGTCATTGCTGCTGGCCGGGGAGGGGCCGATGCGGGATCGGCTTGAGCAATTGGCCCGCACGGTGGGGCAGGCCAAGCGCGTGCGGTTTCTGGGCCCACGGCGCGACGTTCCAGGTTTGTTGCACATCGCCGATGTCTTTGCCTTTCCCTCGCGCACGGAGGGACTGCCGAACGCCTTGTTGGAAGCGATGGCCGCCGGTTGCCCCATCGTCACGACCGACGCACCCGGATGCCGCGATCTGATCGAACATGAACAAACGGGATTGATAGTGCCGCGCGATGACACGGCCTCCCTGGCGAACGCATTGTCACGTTTGTTGAGTGACACGGGTTTGTCACGCAAGTTGGGGGGGGCAGCCGCGCGGGAGGTCGATCGTCACTGGCATATACAAGACATGCTGGCCACCTATGCGGATGTGTACAGTGCAGCACTGCCTCAACCGTGATTGCCGACGGACCCGCGATCGTCACGAATCGCTTGGTCCGGTGAAACCCGTCTTTGTCTGGTGCGATCGGGCGTTGAATCCTGGAAGGCTGGACGTCTTGGATACCAGATGGCTGACCGCGTTGGATGCTGGATGACTGACCGCACCGCGATTCTGCAACATGACCGAGCCGCAGGCTTCACGGCAGACGTCGATTTCACGTAGCGTCACCCCTTGTGGGTAACGAACGACTCGCCGCGGCGCCGCTGGCGGGGAAACTCGCGCCTCTACCCTTTGGTCGGCTATCGTTCATAGGCGCCCATATCGACGCGGCTGACGAATCGCGGCCGGCCGTCCAGATCGTACGGCGTCTGCTCGGCCGTGTCGCCGTCCCCGTCGAGGTCGGCGGTATCGGCCGGGACGGCTTCAGTGTTGTCGGTGTTAATACAGGTCGAGCCGGACTGCAACCGCAGGTTTCCGCCGACGGACGAACCTGTCCACCTGGATGCAGTGGGTGGCCGACACGAAGTCTGCAAACTCAGGTGGCGCGGTAACCGGTCACATCCAATCCGACCAGGACACGGTCGCTACGCCCCGACGCTTGTATGAGGCATCGCCGCCGTAGACGAGTCCCGCGGGGCCTTCGGGCTTTCCCGCCAGGCTTCGCCAATAGTTGAGGTCCTTGAAGAAATCGCTCGCGACCGTCTGGCCGGATTTGACGACTGCCTCGGTCGCAGCGAGCCGCGGGCACCTGCGGACCTACGTGTCCGGGCAGCGGCGGCCTTGAGCACTTTGGTCCGGTGTCGCGCGATCATCGGAGCGTCTCTGTACAATCTGAACGATCCATGTTCAATATGCACGACTGGTAGCGGTTTGTCAAGGCGCCGCCACCGGGCAGCACGGCGGGTGACCGCCTCATGGTCCTGGATATACGGAAACGCCGTGCGGGCGGTCGCACCTGTGCCTGATGACGCCGCCGAGATCGAGACGATCCCGGTATCCTGCCGTATCGAGAGTTTTATAAACCGAGCCGCATTACCACTTCACAATCCTCACTACTTGAACACGCGATGTGCCGGTGGCAACCCACCCGAAATCTCGGGCGCAAAAGGTCGCCTGAGGATATTCCAGCACACGTTGCTCAACCGGTTGCCCGAAGCCAGTGCAAGGCGATCACGCCTACCATTCGGGGCAACACAAGAAAGCACTGCAGGAGTGCGGCATTGAGCCGGTTCTCGCAGAACGCAACACCGAGCACGGGAGTGGACTGGGCGTTCACCGTTGGGTGGTCGAGCGAAGCCTGTCGTGGTTGCATCAGTTTCGTCGCCTCCGGGTTCGGCACGAACGCCGCTCAGACATCCATGAAGCATACATGACACTCGACACTCGGGTGCATCATGATCTGTTGGAGAACACCGGAAAAAACGTTCTGTTAGACGCTCTTAATATGTAAGATGCTAATCGACAGAGAGTTACCGTACTGCCGGAGGAGGGATTCGAACCCTCACGAGGTTGCCCCCACGGGATTTTGAATCCCGCGCGTCTGCCGATTCCGCCACTCCGGCATCTTATTTTACAAGGGTTTACAACGCGTCCAAAACTTGCGTGCGCCGTTCGTGCGCTCAACCCCTTGCATCGCTGTCCACATGGGATTATCGTAGGGGCGTGGGGCGGCGACGTAAAGCATGGTTGTGGGGAGGGAACGGCAAGCGGGTTGACCGCGGCCGCGCGCTGCCGGGTTATTACTGCCGGTTCTACGACTACGCCGATGGTCGCCGCATTACTCGATCCAAGCACTTCACGAAACAGGCCCACGCCAAGGAATGGGTCAAACGATACAACGCCCGCCTCGACCTGAAGGAAATCGGCCAGGTCGTGCCGATCTCCCTGCGGGAAGCCAGTCAGGAATTCATCGCTGGGTGCAGCTCGCTGGCGTTCGACACGACCACGCACTACGCATCCGCCCTGGGAATGCTGCATGGCGTCATCGGCGACCTGGAAGTCAAGGATATCGCCGCCGCCCACATCGATCGATTCATCGCTGGTCGCCTGAAGATCAGCAGACCAAGCACGACGGCCAAGCACCTCCGGGGGCTCAGTCGGTTCTTTAACTGGGCGATTGCGCGGGGGTATGCCGCGTTCAACCCGGTGGCGGATGTCACCTCCCGGCCCCGCGGCGACAACGTTCGGGAGCGTCCGCCGGTCAGTGACGATCAACTCGCCGCCCTCATTGCCGCCTTGGACACGCCGGACCGCCGGCTTGCCGTGTGGCTCGCCCTGACCACCGGTCTGGACCGGGGCGTCGTTCATCGACTCACGCCCGCGCAGGTGGACCTGGATGCGAAGTGTATCCGCTTCAAACGACCCAAGACCAACAAGGTCAACGTGGTGCCTGTCCATGCAGCACTTGTTCCTTTGCTCGCCGAGAAGCTTCGTCAAATCGATCCATCAGCGCCGCTGTTCGCTGGTCTGGCTCGGGAGACGAAAGATCGGGATTGGTGGCACATTGCCTGTCGGAAAGCGGGGGTCCCGGGTTTACTGTTCCGCGACCTGCGCGCCGTCGCGACTTCCCGCCTTTTGCGGACGCCTGGGGCGTCGCTGCCCGATGCGCAGCGGTTGCTCGGTCACGCGTCCGCAGAGACGACAGCTCGCCACTATCTGATTCCGGATCCAGACGTTGCCGCACGATTGAGCTCGCTTGCTCTGCCGGGATTCCTGACGCCGCCAGCACAGACCACAGACTGACGCGGACCCTGCGCCCCTCCGGGGTGGTCAACGACGCGAGTCTGCCGGTCTTGACCATACGACGAATGCTGCCCGGGCCGACGCCAAGCTGTCGCGCCGCTTCGTCCACCGTCATCGTCAAAATGGAAGGGATGTCGCTCATCACCTACGTCGCGTCTCCGCGGCCACCCTCCAAGAACATCGGGTATACGGTCGTCAGCTCGCGTAATCGCCGACCGATCCGTTCATCGAACCGGGCGACCAGGTCCTCGGGTAAGCAATTCGAGGACACGTCCGTCGTCAGATGGGATCGCTTGTAGCGCTCGTCTTGCAGCCAGTTACAGAGAACCCGCGATGCGTCGGATTCGCGGCCGCTGCCGTCCAGTTTCCCGACGCCCAAGTCGTCGATCGCCAGATAATCCAGGCCAACGTAACGATCGAGCACGTCGCGCTCGGTCGTTGTCTCGCCCGCCTGATAGGTCGCCCGTACCTCGCTGGTGAATTCTTGCCAGGTGATCATCATCGCCCGGAAGCCGCGCCGGGCGGCGTCACAGGTGCGCGCGGACAGTAGGTGTGTTTTGTGGCTGTCGGCCGGGCCGCAGACCAGCAAACCGCCAGGGGCAGCGGGTGCGCCGCGATCCGTTCCCGCAGTCCGTTGTCGTCGAACGTCGGCAGACGGCTATGGCGACAGAACCGGCGATGCACGCCGATACTCTCGGCGGCCTCGAGAAGTTCCAGGCCCTCCACGCCCGCCCAGAAGTCCGCCCGGGCTGCCCGATCGCAGCAGTGACGGCAGATCGTGTCGGCGATATTCAGGAGTCTCCCACATCTGCATCGCGGGGCATCGCTACTTGAGCAGCTTGCGGTATTTCGCGTCGGGATCGCGGCCTTCATGATGTCCCCCAGTCTTTTGGTCATTCCGTTTCTCCAAGTACCGGCTCAGTTGCGATCGCAGGATCGCCAGGGTGTGCCTCCCCTGCAACCAGGGATCGCCATCGTCAAGAAACCGATCGACGATCGCCTTCGCCCGATCCAAGTCACCCACGGCCCTCAAAATCGCCGTGGCGGACGCCCGGTCCTATATCAATCGCGAGTACCCACCTGGTGGGGCGATCGGCTACTTCCGATGGATGTTCACCAATGGCCGGTTCGAGAAGGGAGTGTTTGAAGGAGTGAAGGCAGAAATGTCCCTGTCGCAACGCGGCTGGACCTGGCTCATTCGCGTGGTTCTGTCGTTGCTCTTCATGTCATGCGGCGTAGCGTCGCAGACGTTGCTGCTCGCGGACCACTCACAGACCGTACCCCCTCTGGGCGGGCGTCCCATCCTTCGCTCTTGAGCGAAGAGTGGGGAACGGATGCCCACACAAGCGGATACGGCTGAGGAAGCTGTGTCCGTCGAGATGTCACAAAGCATTAGCCGGCTCGTCGCAACGCCCGGCCGAATCGCGTTCGTCATCCTACGAACCGACGGTTCACCTCCGGTTGCTCGCCACTCCGGCTCAACGACCGAACACCGAGGGACTCACAGCAGAAGGGTCAAAAGGCAAAGACGCAGACCTGCAACGAAGGGACGAAATGACGTACGGGAGAGCCAACAATGGTGGGCGGTTGAGCGCTCGTTGACAGTCAAGACGATCTCCAACGTTCTGGCCTTTGCTGAGAGAGACGAGACTAACTCACAGGAAAGGAGGTTTCGGGCTGCCTATGGCCGGGCCGCTAGGATGACACGGTAGTGCGCGGCCTCAGCGGGCTTGTTCCATGATTCGTACAACAGGATAATGCGCTCGAGAATCTCCTGCGCCAAGCTGTCACGGTTGCCGCGCTCCGCGCGAATTCGCTCATAGGCAGGAACGAGAAGGTCTTCGGCTTCCTGGAACCGGCCCATCTGCAGGAGACAGCCAGCCAGCACGTTCTGCGTATGGTCGACGAGCCAATGCTCCCCGAGGATGAGGCTGCGAACCCGAAGACACTCCCGCAGGTTCAGCTCGGCTTCCTCGAGCCCTCCGGACTGCATCTCAGCGCTGGCCAGCCGTTCGAGAGCGCACGCCACGTGCGGGTGGTTGTAGCCGAGCGATCTTCGCAGCCTGTCCAGAACATCGGTGAATCCCGCCTGCGCTTCGGCAGATCTGCCCTGCGCGGCGCGCAGACGCGCGAGGTCATCCAGGGCCCAAGTCAGCAGGTAGTCGTCGTCTCCGAACAGGGTGCGCGCCAGTCCGTGGGCTTCAATCAGAATTGGCTCAGCCGCGCTGTAGTCTTCCTCCAGCATTCTTCCTTCAGCGAAGACAATGAGCTTCGCAGGAATGCGGTCGCCCCAGAATTCATCCTCCAAGGCTGGCCCATAGAAGCAACGCGTGAACTTCCGCGCCAAGGCGCGATCACCGGCCTCCCACAGGTGCCTGAGGACATCCAGACCCGCTTCCATAAGCTGCAGGGTTTTCTCCACGCTGGGTACGTCGGTGGACGCAGACTGAATCACGTCCTTCAAGAAATCTGTAGCGATTCCTGAGTGACCCGCGATCATAAGCTCGCCCATCAGCAGAGTAGCGCTCGTCACGATCTGTGGACTCATCTGTCTGGCCAAGGGCGTCTTGGCACCGGCGAGCACGGACTCGATCCCGATCCGGTCGAAATCGCTCAGGTTGCCCGCCATCAGGTGAAGGTGTGCGAGGTACGCTATCGCGCGTATCGTACAGTCGTGGTCTGCTCCTTGGATCCGCCGCCGGATGTCGATGGCTTCCTCGCACCAGCGGATCTGCTCTTCGAGCGTGTTCGAATCACAGGGGGGCATACCATTAAGGCGGTACCAGGCCAGGTGCAGCGACAAATGCTCGAGAGTGGTGGCTACATCCACATGGTCGGCATCATACAGTTGCCGTCTGAGGCGCAGCGCTTCTCGCAGGTGTTGCTCTGCCTGTTGGTACTCACCGACACGGGCATACGCCATGCCCAGGCCGTCGCGAAGATCCGCCTCGATGTGAGGTTGATCACGGAAATCGGTGTCTACGTGCACGGCGGCCTCGTCCAGCAAATCCCGAACGATCTGATGAGAGGGTCGCGGTGCATAGGGATCCGTGGTTTCAAATACGGTTTGCAGGATGCGCTTGACGAGGTCCCTTTTGGCCACCGCCTCCTGTTGGGCCCTGGCCTTGGCGACCAGCAGAGTCGTCGAGACAACAACGCCAGCCAGGATCATGAGACAGAGGATAGCGGCGCTGGCGACCAGACCGCGGTTACGGCGCACGAACCTACGTGCCTGGTCGAGCAGGCTGTATGCACGATTTGGCAGTAGTTCGTTGCTGAGGCAGCGTCCGATGTCGGAGCGTAGTTCCCTCACGCCAGGGTAGCGTTGGTGAGGCTCTTTGGCCAGGCACTTCAGGACGACGTAATCCAGATCTTCCTGCAACGCTCGATGACGTGCCGCTGTATTGATCCTAAGCAGATCCCCGACCTCGGTCGACGTTGATGATGTCGCAGCCTGCATCACCGCCTCGCTCGGCGGCAACGGCATCTTGGTTACAATCAAATCCTCGAGTGCTGCGCGGTCCCCGCATGTTCCAGGTGCGCACTGGAACGGACGGACCCGGGCTAGCAACTCATACAGCACCGCACCCAGCGAGTAGACGTCGGTACGGGTGTCGATCTTGTCCGCAAATCTCCGAACCTGTTCGGGGGAAGCCCAGGGCAGGGAGCCCGCAAAGTAACCGACTTCCGCAGGTGCGTTTTGCGCGTGCGCGCCGGGTTCCATCGCGCGAGCTACGCCGAGATCGATGATTTTCGGATGACCAGATTCGCCGACGAGGATATTGGCCGGTTTGAGGTCGCGATGGATGATGCCCCGTTGATGGAGGTAAACCACGGCGCCGCATATCTTCTCGAACAACACCAGGCGCTCAGGAAGCGACAACCGCTTCGCCTCGACGTATTCGGTAACGGATTTAGCCTGTGGGACATACTCCATAGCGAAATACGGACGTGCTTCGGAGCCATCCTGATAGGTTCCCGATACGTAGATCTGGGCGATGTGAGGATGATTGAGTCGCGCCAGGGCGCCGACTTCCGACGCGAACCGTGCGACTTTGTCGCCGGAGGTGGGCCCGCCTCTGATGAGCTTCAGCGCCACCTCGCGCCCGACGTCATCCTGACGGGCGCGGTAGACAGTGCCCATGCCGCCGGAGTCGATCTCCTCGAGAATGGTGAAGTTCTCCACGCGGTGATTCGCCCTCAACTCGTCGGGATGCGCATGATAGCGAAAATGGACGTCGATCAGGGCAAGGACATCCCCGTCCTCTTCGGTTTCGGCGCGCAAGTGCCGCAATCGTGTCAGTCTCTCGCGCTACGTCAGGCCCTCCAATTCGTCAATCAGTGCGTGAAACCTGTCCCATTGGCTGTCGGCAAGCTTCCGCATGGTTCTCCCTCCGGCGTTCGGTGTCGGGTCCCACGATTAGCTCCATCTCATCACGAAGCAAGGCCTCTGCCGCTCTCAACTTGCGCCGGACCGCTCTGACTGACAGATTCATGATGCGGGCGATTTCCTCGATCCTGCATCCCACGAAGTACCTGTGTTGCACGATGCGCCACTCTTTGGGGTAGCGCTTCTCCAACTCGTCGAGGGCCTCGGTAAGGGCCCCCAGCAACTCCGGCGTTTTGGTGCCGGTGCCGACGAGGTCGTCAAGCCGCATGTCCACGAGCTGAACGGTCTTGATCCTTCTCCTGCGGTTCATGTACCTGGCCCGGTCGCGCAGTGCCCACCGCATGGCGTTGCATGCCGCACCCAAGAAGCGGTCCCTGTTTTCCCACGTGACCTCAGCCCAATTCACATCAGTCAAGTGCTGCTTTAAGACCGCCTTGTCTACGAGCGAATCTGTGTTCGGCCACCAGGCGCGCTTCTCGTGTTTAAGAAAGTCTCGAGCCATGTCGCGCAATTCACGCATGAAATCCCCGAACTGCTCCCAAGGGATGGTCGTTCGCGAATCGTCAGACGACTTCTTGCGGCCGGACTCCCTGTCCGGCAAACCGCCATTGTTTTCTGTCATGGGATACTCTCCTTTCATCACTATATGCGTCGTTTTGTGATCATGGCGGCCATCCGTGCGTCACGTTTTGCGCCTTTCCAGGGAATTGAACCGCCAGATGACCGCTTTTGGCCCCTTTTGGCGCCAGGTCCTATGCGCTAGGAAGCAGGGCGGCTTAAGACGCAGAGCCGAACCGGGCCCAGGACCGGGCGTCACTTCCTGGTGCGGACAACGCCCAGCATGGGAGGCGTGGGATTATAGGGGTGAAGATATGCCGGGTCCACCGGATCGCACTGAACGTAACGTCTGCATCACCCAAGGAGAGGTGAAGTACTGTTTTGGAATGTTAAGTTTCTGGAAGAAAAGGAGAGTATCATGTTGCGGCAAGTCGTTCACCTTATCGTGGGTTTCGCGTTGCTGGCTGGCAGCACCCAGGCGGCCATTATCTACGGAACCTGCGAGCTCGAGGGCAAAACCAACTATGGCCTCACGAAGGTGGAGATCGATGACTCCGCCTTTCACGCGCCCGTCGACACTGATCGTGACGGGTATTACTACTGGCTGGCCGTGGCTCCGGGCTGGCACACCTTCTCCTACTCGCACCCGGGGTATCATTCCCAGACACATCGAGAGTACGTGCCGTTGTTTGGGGGTGAGCTTCAGCGCGTCACGCTGAAAACGAAGGCGATGTGCGACCCTGAAAGCTGGCAGCATTATCCACACCAGCCCGACGGTACCGAGATCACATTCCCACGTGATGAAGGCAAACACGACCCTACCCGAAAATACCGCGTCGAGTGGTGGTACTGCAATTTCCATTTGATTGACGAAGACAATGTTCCCTACGGTGGCTTCGTGGCGTTTTTCAAGCCGCCGATGCAAAGGCCCGGCATGGTGCTCTTCTCGGTTATCGAGCTGAACCAGGGCCGCATGTGGTCGGATGCCAAGTATCCGCTGTTGTGCGACATGAGCGACCAGTATTTCGACTTGGCCTTCGGCACGCTTCTGCGGGACGTGTGGCGCAACCGGGAATGCGACGGGGAGTTGCTGCCGTTCGAGTATCAGCTTTCGGTAAGATGGCTTGACGGCGGCGTGGTGTGGCTGGAGTTGGATATGGCCGCGCTCAAGCCTCCATTGCCGGTTGGAGGAGACGGACTCGTCGAGTTCGGTGACACGGATTGGTCCTACTACTATAGCCACCCGCGGGTGGACCTGCAGGGTCGATTGCACTTGCCTGGATTTCCTGCACTCGGCAAGGAGGTGGAGGGTTATGGCTGGATCGACCATCAATGGGCGAACTTCCCATCAGAGTATGTGGCCTGGGAATGGATCGCGATACAGCTCGAAGACGGCCGCGATATTGTGGTGGCGAATGTCTGGCTGGAGGATCGCCACAAGGAGCAGTTTTCCGGCGGGCTGAATCTTGACGATGAGCACTGCGAGCTCGACGTGTTGCACGGCTACGCCATGGCACCGCTTCGATTCTACACCGACCCGGAAACGGGCTACCGGTACGCAGTCGAGTGGAAGATCACCGAGCCGACCAGGCAGATCGACATCAATGTCGAGGCGGACTTCGATCACCAGATCATGGAGGCCACGGGCGACATCATCCAGGCACGTTTCTGGGAAGGCGCGTGCACGGCAACGGGAACCATCGAGGGCGAACCCGTGAACGGCACGGCGTACGCCGAAGTGACCCACATCCATTGGGGCCACTGTACCGGTGCCGAGGCAATCAGCAAGACGAAGTGCAAGAAGCAGCACGGCAGGAACAAGCTAGCCGTCAAGCTCGTCAACGGCGTCGTCGACGACAGCTTCACCGTGCAACTATCCACGGGGCAGAGCGATACCGGAAACATCAAGCCGAACGGCCGGGGTAGCGTCAAGTTGAAGAACGTTTCGAGCGGTGCTGGCACAGCTACCGCCACCTGGGGCTGCGGCGCTGCGAACAATAAAGAGTACGATTGCCCATAAGCTTCGGGTGTGGGCCGTCGAGGCGACGCTAATGCCTGGCGGTCCGAGCGAGGCGGGCCTTTTGGTGGGCCCGGGAACTGGCCAACGACGCCGACGTACGCCTCACGCCGCCCAGGGGCGGGACGTGGAACGGTCATCGCTCTCCACCTGCTCGCCAAATCGGTGCCAAAACAGATGACCAACTGATGACGAAACCGCTGGAAGCTGATAACAGCAAAACACGCCAGAACGGATAAGCTCTGGCGTGTCAATGACTTACACCCCCAAGGGGACTCGAACCCCTGTCTCCAGGATGAGAACCTGATATCCTAGGCCGCTAGACGATGGGGGCGGGTGAGTTTTGGGAGCCATGCTAGTCGGCCCGCAGCCTTCGTCAAGACGTTCCGCCGAAACCGCAGCGATCTTCGTTCTCCTGCGGCGTCACCCGTCGCTGGTGACGCAATAACCCGCAGATCGCCACCCATGGGGGCGGCGCCACATCCGCTGCGCGAAAACGGAGCTTGCTATAAGCTCGGTTTTCGCAGCCCGGGCTTTGCTGGCATATCCCACCACCGGCGGCGCGGGCCGGGCGGTTGTTGGTCAACCGCTGACGGTCACATACAATAACTCCTGGCGAATCCACGACCACGGACGCGACAGTTACCACACAACTGCCGGCGAGGCAAACGAGTCGATCGCGTAGTTCGATCGTGGACGCGAGTCGGGTAGCGATGAATCGGTACGAACTGGTCAGCGAATTCTCTCCCGCCGGTGATCAACCGACGGCCATCGAGGCGTTGTGCCGCTGGTACGGCGAAGGCCGGTCGCGGCAGTGCCTTCTGGGCGTGACCGGATCGGGTAAGACGTTTACGATGGCCCACGTCATCGAGCGATTGAACCTGCCGACGCTGATCATCTCGCACAACAAGACGCTGGCCGCTCAACTCTTCGAGGAGATGCGTGAGATCTTTCCCAGGAACGCGGTCGAATACTTTGTCAGTTACTATGATTACTATCAGCCCGAAGCCTACATCCCGCAGCGCGATATTTACATAGAAAAAGACGCCTCGCGCAACGACGACATCGACCTGCTGCGACTGCGGGCGACAAGCTCCCTGGCGGCGCGGCGGGACGTGATAATCGTGGCGAGCGTGTCCTGCATATTCGGTCTGGGCTCACCGGAGGATTTCAAACGGAGCGTAGTGGCGCTGGACGTGGGGCTTGTGATCGACCGTGACGAACTGCTGCGGCGATTCGTCGAGCTCCAGTACCTGCGCAACGACCTCGAGCTGAAGCCCAAAGCGTTCCGCGTGCGCGGCGACGTGATCGAGGTCTTTCCACCCAGCGAGGAGTTCGCCTATCGCATCGAGATGTTCGGCGACCAGATCGAGCGGCTTGAGAGAATCAACCCGCTCACCTCCGAGTCGCTGGGCATGATCGACAAGGCCTTGATCTTCCCGGCGGTGCATTACATTCTGCCGGAGGAGCGGGTCGAAGCCGCAGCCCAGTCCATTCTTGCGGAACTCGACCAGCGGCTGATGGAGTTTCGCCGCCTGGGGAAGCTGCTCGAAGCTCAGCGGCTGGCCGCACGCACCAGGTATGACGTGGAGATGCTGTGCGAGGTCGGCTACTGCTCGGGCATAGAGAACTACTCGCGACACCTCAACGGCACCGCCCCGGGGGCCAAACCTTTTACGCTCGTGGATTACTTTCCCGAGGAATTCCTGCTGATCGTCGATGAGTCGCACGTCTCCGTGCCGCAGATCGGCGCCATGTACAACGGCGACCGGGCACGCAAGGAGACGCTGGTCGAACACGGCTTCCGCCTGCCGAGCTGCCTGGACAATCGGCCGATGAGGTTCGAGGAATTCGAGGGCATGTGGAGGCGGGTGTTGTTCGTCTCCGCGACGCCGGGTCCGTATGAGCTGAGGGAATGCGGCGGCGAAGTGGTGGAGCAGATCATCCGTCCCACGGGTCTGGTCGATCCGCCGATCGAGGTCGTGCCCGCTCGTGGGCAGGTTCCGGACTTGCTACGGCGCATCGGCGAACGGGCGGCTGCAGGCCAGCGCGTGCTGGTGACCACGCTCACCAAGCGACTGGCTGAGGACCTATCCGCATACATCCAGCAGGAGGGCCTGAAGGGCCGATACCTGCACGCCGACATCGACACGCTCGAGCGTGTGTCCATCCTCAAGGAATTGCGCGAGGGCAAGTTCGACGTGCTGGTGGGCGTCAACCTGCTGCGCGAAGGGTTGGACCTGCCGGAAGTGTCGCTGGTGGCTATCCTCGATGCGGACAAGGAAGGGTTCCTGCGGAGTGAGACCTCGTTGATCCAGACGATCGGGCGGACGGCGCGCAACGTCGACGCTCAGGTCATTCTCTATGCGGACCGTGTCACGCCCAGCATGAGGCGGGCTATCGATGAAACCAGCCGCCGCCGCGAGCTTCAATCGTCCTACAATGAGGAGCACAACATCACGCCGCAGACGGTAAAGAAGGCGGTGCGGACGAGCCTGATCGGCGAGCTGAACGCCCGTCGGCTGGCGGCTGAGATGGTCCACGCGTCGGAGGATGAACTCGACCGCACCGAGCTGATCAAGATGCTGGAATCTGAGATGCTCGCCGCCGCCGAGGCCCTCGAGTTTGAAAAGGCCGCCCGACTCCGCGATCGGATCAACGAAATCAAGGACATGCCGGCGCTTGAAACGGCGGAAACCGCCGGTCACGGTCGCAACGACGGTGCAACAAAGACAGTGACACGGCGACGGCGCAAAAGGGCGACGTAACCCTCCCGCATCCGTCCTCCACCCCTGCTTCATAAGTTTGCGTCTGCAGTTGTCCTTGCTCGGCGGTCGTCCTATGAAATTTGGCGCTTCGCAAACATGCACCGCAGGGATGGAGCACTCGCGCAATTCCATCATTTGCAGCGAACTTCCTTGGGCGCTACGCAATCCGGTGGTCGAAGGAGGATGATCCGTTGCTCGCCCCTTCTTTTCCTTAGTATAAGCGAGGCTTTCCCCTCATTGACCGGAAGCTCGTACCAATCATCATTCACACGCACCGTAACCGATTTCCCATTGTTGGCGTCCCCTCGGACCTTGATCTTGAACTTCAGTGTGAATCGCTTGCACTTGCCCTTGAGCTTGCGCACATCTTTACATGGGGGAGTCTCGCACTCGTCGGGCACACGGTTACCGTTCACATCCTGGGAGTGACCTTGGTCAATGTCACAATCATCGGGGCGCCCGTTCCGATTACAGTCAACCTCGGATGGGGAGAGCACCAAGGTCTGCACGGCGGCCCCGAAAGCATCTTTGTCAGAGATGCGGACGAACGATTCGCCGTCGTATCGCCACACCTCCGCCGTTCCGTCCCCGGCACCTGCAGGGTACGTCGATCCAAGCCCGATGTATAGATACTCGTCCCCCGCCGCCGTCAGCGCCGATACACCCTCATTCTCCCATGTGGTTGGCCACGTCTTGATGACTATCGGAGAATTCCCCGTGGATGTCCAAAGTTTGCCCCCAGCGTCGCCTGGTTCCTCTGCCCCGCTCCCGATGTACAAATACCCTCGGAAGGGTTCAAGAGCCCAGTTATTCGCCACCTCGGTCACGAATGCCCTGTCGAAACGCGCACCGCAATCGTCACCGCGCATGCGGTAGACGTGCCCCCAATGATCTCCCCCACCACCAAAAGCACCGGCGTATATATCCCCGTCGTACAGCGCGAAATCCCAGATGCAGCTTCCGCCGAAGTTGTTGATTTCGCGAACAGTTCCCCCTTCCACATAGACAGAAATGATGTCCTTCTGACCGTCACCGAGGTACAACTCATGTCGTCCGCAGATATCGGTTGCAATTCCCGATCTGAAGTAGTGCTCTTTGACCGCGCACGACAGTTGCTCCCAGTCGCTTCCATCACACTCGACGCAGCGGTACAGTGCTGGCGGCGCAGTTGCGGCGTAAAGATGCCCGTTCATGACTGCGAGAACCGTTACACCTTTCTCAAGCGTCCCAACCTGCACCCACGTGTCTCGCTCCCAGCGCCACACCTGCCCCTCCCACTCCCCGCGCCCAGGTGGAAAGGACAGTACACCCGCGTACAGTTGCGATTGATAGAACTCCAGGTCCATTACCACGGACGAGTCACCCAACCCCGACGAGGTCATATCTATCCAGTCACCGTTTCGCAGATATCCACACACCTTAGCCTTACCGGGCTCCATTGCGCGAGTGCCAACGTACAACTGCACAACCTCACATTCATCGGGAATGCCGTTGTTGTTGCAGTCTTCGCTCGTACCCTCCGCCACATCGCATTCGTCCGGAACCCAGTTACCGTTGCAATCCCGACTGGTCCCTTCCATGATGTCGCAATCGTCGGGGATGTGGTTCTCATTGCAATCGTTTTCGGGTGGGCCGATGGGTGGAACCTCGCACTCATCCGGGATGCGGTTCTCGTTGCAGTCCTCGCTACGGCCTTCGTCAATGTCACACTCATCGGGAATACCGTTATTGTTACAGTCGTTCTCGGGAGGCCCGATCGGCGGAACCTCGCACTCATCGGGGATGCCGTTTTCGTTGCAGTCGTTTTCCGGCGGCCCGATCGGCGGAACCTCGCACTCGTCAGGTATCAGATTTTCGTTGCAGTCCTCGCTGGTACCTTGTTCAATATCGCACTCATCGGGCACGCCGTTTTCATTGCAGTCTTCGCTACGGCCCTCCCTTATGTCGCACTCGTCGGGAATGTGGTTGTTATTGCAGTCTTTACTGGTACCGTTCTCGATGTCACATTCGTCGGGCACCAGGTTTTCATTGCAGTCCTTGCTTCGTCCCTCCTTGATGTCGCAATCGTCGGGAATCAGGTTGTTATTACAGTCGTTGCCCTCCAGTTCGCACTCATCCGGTATCCGGTTCTCGTTACAGTCTTCGCTGGTGCCGTTTTTGATGTCTTCGCCGTCGGGAACGCCGTTCTCGTTGCAGTCGTAGAATTCGTGCGCACCCATGTCGACGATGGGCTTCTCGCCGTTGCCCGTGTCGGGAACGCCCGGAATCTCATAGAAGCGCGGGTAGTCGTCGTAGTCCATCGGCGTGGGTTCGTCCATGTCTCCGTCGCCGTCCAGGTCGGCCACGTCCGGCGGAACGGCCTCGTTGTCGGCCGCGTCGATGCACGGCGAATCCAACGTCAGGCGAACATCGTCGTCCGGCGTGCCGATGATGTTGTCCGGGCCGTTGGGGTCGGCGAACATGGGATCATCTTCGATATTGCCCTGCCCGCTGGGCCAGCCGGTTTGGATGCAGGTGTAGTCCACGTCGGTCTCCCCGTTGATCTGTGAGGTCGGCCCGAAGCCGGATCTGTCCACATTGTACCAGAAGATGCAATTGGCGACCGTGGCCTTTACCTGGCTGGTATCGATGCCGCCGCCGGTGTCGAGGGCGGCGTTACGGCTGAACGTGCAATGCGTGATGACGGGACCGGCCAGGTAGCTGCGCACAGCCCCGCCTTTGCCGTCGGCCCGGTTGCCGCTGAACACACAGTTCGTGATTTCGGCATCCGCCCCATTGAGGTTGTACATCGCCCCGCCAAACTGCGCCGTGTTGCCGAAGAAGCCGCAGTTGACAATCGCCGGGCCGTTGTCTTCGTTACGGACCGCTCCGGCCGGGCCGGTGGCCGTGTTCCCGGTGAATGTGCAGTAGCTGATGACCAGGCCGTTGGCACCGCTGTTGTTGACCGCCCCACCGGCCTGAGCTGAGTTCTGATCGAAGATGCAGCGAGTCACGCGGTCATCGCTACCGCCTGCGTGGTAGATCGCGCCGCCCGCGGCGCCGGCGACGTTTTGCTCAAAGAGACAATCGACGAGCACGGTCTCGACCGCGTTGACGTTGAAGACGGCTGCGCCGTCGTCGCCCTCGTTCGCGCGGAAGGTACATCCTTCCAGTATCAACCCGCGTCCGCTGTTGTGCAGCCCTCCGCCCTGAGCGGCTGAGTTTCTCAAAAACGTGCACTCTCGCACGGTCGGGTGGTCGTCGGTGCTTTTATTGTAGATCGCCCCGCCGGCACCTGGAAACGAGCTCCCCAACGACTGGTTTTCTATGAACGAACATCGTGTCAGCGCGGGGGCGCCGTCGTCAATACACAACGCGCCTCCCGTGCCGCCCGCGTTGCCGAGCGCCCTATTGCGCGTGAAAGTGCAATCCGTCAGGATCGGATCACCCGCGTGGTTATCAACGCCCCCCCCCGTCTGAGCAACGTTGCCGGTGAATCGGCAGCCGGCCAGGGTCGGGTTCCCCTGGTCGTTGATCATTCCTCCGCCGGATGTCGCGGTATTCTCCTCGAACTCGCAACCGGCAAGCGACGGGCTGCCGACCTCGTTGAAAATGCCGCCGCCCGAGGTCGCATGGTTCAGACTGATGATACACCGGGTCAGGGTCACGTTTCCGGCCATGTTGTAGACCGCTCCTCCGGCAAAGGCGTTGTTGCCGACGAACTTGCAGTCCGCCAGCGTGGGGCTGCCAACGAAGTTGTAGAACCCCCCCCCACGGTTTCGCCCGCGCGATGCGCCGTTGGCATTACCGGCCTTGATCGTGAAACCATCAAGTACCGCCGATGCATCGACCCAGTCGCCGTACACGACATGGTAGCTGTTCTCGCGATTACTGTTGCCGCCGTTGTCATCGCCGTTGAGGTCGCCGCTGAGTGTCGTGACGTGTAAGTCGGGGTTCCTCTCGTGGCGTGAATTCTCTGTGCCGGCGAACCCGCCGTAAATGCCGACGCCCTCGACCAGGTCAAACGCGGCATCTCGATCCCCGTCGGGTTCGGCGGGCCTGTAGATCCCCGCGGCGACCCAGATTTCAGTGACCTCACCGGGAGCGCGCACCGCGTGTTCGATCGCGAGCTGCAGGTCGGTGTAAGCGTCCTCCCAACTCGCCCCGTTGTTCTGCCCGTTGGCCTGCCAGTCCACAAACAAAACCGGCTGGGCCGGCGCTGCGGCAGTCCCCCAAAAAAGCATCGCCGCCCACAACAGGCCGCGAAGCGTCCACGTTCCCACCATCATCTCTTTAGCCATGACATGATCTCCTTTTCGTAGCTGACACACATCAACAAGGCCGCCACGCCGCGGTGCGAAAACAGGAGCAAAGCTCCTTCTGTCCTATAAGACCCCCCAAGTGCGAAAGCGACGGAGAGAAAAGACAAATTTTCTTCGCTGCACGCCGTTCCAAGCCAATGTAACTCCAATCAGCGTTCGGTTTGGGATTCCGGCACGGAACCCCGCACCCGAACGCACCACGTCCACAAGGCGGTCAACACACACCGTCACCACCAAATAAGTCCCGCAAGACAGTCAGATCTTACGCGCACCAGGAAAAATTTTGTTTTTTTTGTAAACTTCTATAGGACAAACACTTAGCGAGGGGTTTTTCGAGGAGAACAATTAGAGAGGATGACCGCGGATGGAATTATTGCGCTAGCAGTTTAAGTGCAAGCAATGTCATGGTTGGCGGGGCACACCGTCGCCGACGCCGCGTCCGACATCTCGCAAGTCTCAGCGGAGGAAACCAGGCTATGAATTGGACGTGCAGCCGTGTCGGCGGGACGGTCACAGCGTCGAGATTCTCACGTCGTCAGTGACGTCGCCAGATACCACAGATATGTGAACCGTGGTTGTCTCCAGCCGGTTTGCTTTCGTCCGGCCGACACAGCCGTAGCAGCCGGCGGTGCGACTCCCTGCGGAACTCACGAAACGTCTGCTTCATCCGTCTCTTCCATCCGATCGCCTGATTAGCATGACAGTACTACCAACCTCGCCCGTGGTGGTGTTCATCCGAAGCAAGCCCAGGACCTAGCTCGTTGCTGTTGCCTGGGCAGTTGAACGAGGCCGGGCGCGAGCTTCGGTCACGCCTGGGCGGGCTGTTTCAGCAGGGGTACGCTGTTCGAGAGGCCGATTTTCATAGCATTTTCGGCTTTTCGAC